>Ga0180434_10004792_pt1 | contig 16269 bp, 8 predicted proteins | sample SS_ome_7_FD_132453 | JGI IMG/M metagenome (GOLD analysis project Ga0180434, IMG submission 132453) | Hypersaline lake sediment archaeal communities from the Salton Sea, California, USA - SS_1_D_2 metaG | ecosystem: Environmental > Aquatic > Non-marine Saline and Alkaline > Hypersaline > Sediment...
AGTTGTAGCGGGAAAAGGGAACCTTCTCATAGTCGACTTCAGGCCCTTCATAGTCGTTGTGCTTGATGAAGTAGTTGACATCGTCGAAGATTTCATCCCTGTAGAAGAAAGCCAGCCGGCCGCGGAAGTCGTTGGTGCCTGACCGGGTAATGGCGCTGCGGATCATGCCCGAGGCATTTCCGTATTCCGCCTCGAATTGGTTGGTCATGACCCGGAATTCCTGGATGGCGTCAGCCGGGATTTGTGACCTGATGGTGTTCCGGCCTACCCACTCGTTGGAAATCCCGTCAGTGAGGACCTCTCCCGAGCCGTAAGGCTGGGCGTTGGATCGTTCGCCGCTGGATTGAACGCCGGCTTTCATGATCGTAAGGGCGCCGTAGTCCCTGTCTAGGAGGGGCAGAGCGTCGATTTTCTCTCTGTCCACAACCGAGCTGATCTCGGATTTTGTCACCTCGACCATGGGAGATTCAGCAATGACCGTGACTTCCTCTTCGATCGTGGCGGCAGTCAACATAAAATCCAGCGTCAATTCAGCTCCGACGCTGAAAGTCAGACCCCTTCGAATCTGAGTGGCGAATCCCGAGAGGCCGACCTCGATTTCGTACTTGCCCGGCTGGAGTCCGGAAATGATGTAGGTCCCGTCGTTACGAGTGACAGTACTCTTTGTGTAGCCTGTCTCAGCGTTTTTGATCGTTATGCTCACACCGGGAAGAGGAGCGTTGTCGTCATCCAACACTGTGCCGGAGACTGTAACCTGTGTCGTCTGTGCGAGGACGTTTCCTCCGACCAGAAGGCAGGCTGTAAGCACGATTGCTAAGAAGCAAAGTTTTTTTGGATATTTCATATTTTCCTCCTTTTTTCTTTTGATCTTTAATCTACGCCCTTTGTTCTTTACTCTATGACACCTCCTTTTTTTTTGTGTTTATTTTAGAATATCGTCTCAGCTGTAAAATATATGCTACAGCCAGTAAAGATATTTGTAATTTTTTTCAGTGCAGAGAAGGCATTCTTCGAGCGTAATAAATCCATCCCTATCCATCCACTATTTTTAATGCAATTATTATGCCAATTAAGCGAAATGGTATACTTTTTATATCTTTATTGATATCAGCTAATTAGGTTAAGAACAAAAAAGAAAAATTCTTTTACACTGATAAAAGAGGAAATGATTATTCAAATAATTGATTTTTGCTCCAAAATATTGGATTCATATTGCAAATTGCTTTTTCGGAAAATAAGTTTTATGCTATCCAAAGATGAGTTTCAGGGAGGGAGAGATGAGATTCAAGCTTAAACATATTTTTGTTTTGTCACTTCTGTGGATTGTCTGCCTGTCCTTTGTATCGGCGGAAACACTCATTTCTAGACCTGAATACACGGTCAAAATGAAGTTGGGTGTCATGGTGCCGATGAGAGATGGTGTGAAACTTGCTGCAGATTTGTATCTTCCCGATGCGGAAGGAAAATTTCCGGCGATCCTCATCCGGACTCCGTACAATAACAGCACTCCCCGCTATGATCGGTACGGAAAGTTCTATGCCAGCCGGGGTTATGTTTTGGTCACGCAGGACTGTCGGGGACGGTATGATTCGGAAGGGATTTTCAATCCCTTTGTTGAAGAGGATTTCGATGGCTATGACACGGTTGAATGGATCGCCCGGCAACCCTGGAGTAACGGCAAAGTGGGAATGACCGGTATCAGCTATGTGGGCTATGTCCAGTGGATGGCCGCATCTGGAAAGCCGCCTCATCTGACCTGCATCTTTTCCTATGGATCCCCGAGCAATATTTATGGAGATACATGGTTTTCATTCGGGACATTGTATCTGATGGATTCCTTGACCTGGGCTTTCGCGATGCAGGGCCGTACCAACCAGAACATGGGCGTGCACGATTGGCTGAACCTCAAAGATCATCTTCCTCTGATGACTATAGATGAGTTCTTAGGAAGAAAGATCGAATACTGGAAAGATATGCTGTCTCATCCGAATTATGATGATTACTGGACCAAGCAGGGGATGAAGGGCAAGTATCAGAACATCGATATACCCACAGTCACTGTCTCCGGGTGGTATGATGATGGACAGCACGGTTCTCTGGACAATTACTATGGATTGATGCGTGAAGGGACGGAGAGAGCGAAAAAGAATGCCAAACTGATCATGGGGTACTGGCGGCATGGGGGGCCATATCCCCATACGAACAACTATTATACGGAATTGGGCGCGTTCGATTTCGGCGCTGATGCCTTTTTGGACCTTGAATCCTATGAGCTGCGGTGGTTTGACTACTGGCTCAAAGGCTATCCCAACAATATCATGAACGAGCCGAAAGTGAAGTTGTTCGTGCTGGGTGCTAACGTGTGGCGGGAGGCAGCGGATTGGCCGCTTCCGAACACCCAGTACACAAAGTGTTATTTTCACAGCGACGGACAAGCCAACACACTGTATGGAGATGGGACACTCAGCATGGATCTGCCGGGCAGTGAACCGCAGGATAAATTCATCTACGATCCGGCTGATCCTGTACCAACTGTAAGAGGTGGGGCGGGTGCCAGAGGCGGCATTTCTTCAGACCCGATCGATCAGAGAATCAACGAAAAGCGTCAGGATGTGCTCTGCTACACCTCGGATGTTTTAAAGGAGGATATGGAAGTGATCGGCCCGTTGAAAGTTGTTCTGTATGCCGCCTCTTCAGCTGTGGATACGGATTTTTGCGGGAAGCTGGTGGATGTCCATCCCAATGGAGCTGCCTACAATGTCTCTTATGCAGCCTCGGGATTGCTTTCGGCACGGTTCAGGGAATCCCTGGAAAATCCTTCGCTGATTGAACCGGGCAAGGTCTACAAGTATGAGATAAGCCTGCGCCCGACAGCCATTGTGTTCAAGAGGGGACACCGGATCAGAGTCGAGATCTCCAGCAGTGACTTCCCGCTCTTTAACCGCAATTTGAACACCGGAAAAGATGCCTACACCTCCACCGAGATGGTCACAGCCAACCAAACCATCTACCACGACGCCCAACACCCTTCCCATATCATCCTGCCCGTCATTAAGAGGGAATAAAAGGTGCCAGGCACCTTTTTCCCCCATATAAAAAAATGGTGCCTGGCACCTTTTCTTGAAATAGTTAGACAAAGCCCTGGTGATAATTTATAGAGACAGGTTCGAATGCTAGCTTATAGGACCATAGCCAAAACAATAAAAAAGGAGGTCAAATGCAACGAAAAATATTTCTCGTTTTGCTGTGTGTTGTCCTAACTTCAGCGTTGTGTGTTTCCTTTTCAGAAGCCAAAAAAAAGGAAACAGTCGTGGCGCTTATAGGGGGCACCCTGATTGATGGCACCGGGGCTCAACCGGCTACCGATGTTACCGTGCTCATCAAAGGGGAGAAGATCGAAGCCGTAGGCCCCTCAGCAAAGGTTGATGTTCCAAAGGATGCCAAAACAATCGATGTTTCGGGCAAATGGATACTGCCTGGTTTTATTGATTGCCACATTCACCTCGGCTATCCCTTCAGCACCATGGCTTATTTCACAGATACAGATTGCCTGGCCACTCTAAGAGCCCTAAAGATCATGAATGATTATCTGCGATGTGGCGTGACTTCGGTGAGGGATGTGGGATCACCTGTCGAGCCTCTTCAAGCCTTGATGGCTGCAGCTCAACAGGGATTTATCGACTCGATTCGGATCAATCCCTGCGGGTATCTTCTGACTGTCACTGGAGGCCATGGAGATGGAATGAACGGCGCCCTGGCTGTTAACGGGCCATGGGAGTTCCGGGCTGCTGTTCGGGATATGTTCAAGATGGGTTTCAGACACATTAAAATTTCCCCGACATTCACTCTCGAAGAGGTCCAGGCTGCCGTAGACGAAGCCCACACCTTGAGCATTCCCATTACTGCCCACGGGGGAGGTCAATCCGATACGACACCGACTACGATGACCAAAATAGCTGTCATGGGGGGTGTTGACTGCATCGAACATCTCAACGAGATGGAAGTGGAAGTGCTCGACCTGATGGTGGAAAAAGGAGTCTACAACGTGCCGACCATGGCCGTTTACCGCGAGCTTTATAAAACAAAAATGGTTCCAAAGTCGTTGGTGGATTATCGTGGCTGGTCAATCGAAATGCACGAGACCCTCTTTAAGCAGGCCAGAGAGCGTAGGATCCTGATGGGGGTAGGAACGGATTCTGTGGGCCCATTCATGAAAAAATTGCCCGGATTTTATTTCACCGAGATGAAATATTTTATCGAGCTCGGCGTATCTCCTATGGATACCATTGTCTGTGCCACCAGGAATGGGGCCATTATCCTCGATAAAGAGAAAGAATTGGGAACGATCGAAAATGGTAAACTGGCAGACCTTCAGGTTCTGGGCGGAGATCCCCTCCAGTCCTTTGATGTCTTAGGCAAGCCCGAGATAGTCATGATCGGAGGCAAAATCCACGACTTCAGATAATTCGAAGTGCTTTCATAGATTTAGTTGCGTTCTCTCGAAAAATTGCTCTTTGGATTGATGCAGTATAAGTCTAAAGAGAGATAGCGTTTCTATTTTATTTGCGAATGAACTCCAGCCCTTTGACCCGGCCTGCATCCAGGCTGAAGCCGGCGATCTTATTCTGCGAATCGCGTTTAAATGCAATCTTGAATTGGGCTGCGGTAAAGGTATCCGTCTCTGTCATTTCCAGCTTAACAGGAGGATTCTTTCTGACTTTAACAGACAACTCTTTTTCTTCTAGAACCAGGATGTAGGTCGTGTCAAGCTCTTCACTGTAGTACTCACCTTGGTACTCTCTCAGTTGAGCTGCGGTTGGCGATAGGATTGCTATTCTCTCGGCTTTGATTTCCATTCCGCCGGCCTTGATGACTATGTGAGATATAGCACCCTTCTCGTCCTTCTGGAAGGTCATCTCTGCTCCGGTTTTTTCGTTCATGAAGCTTGTTTTTGAAAGAGGGCGAAGTTTCATTCCAGGCTGTCCAGTAATTTCTGCTTTGAGATGATCTTCTTCCATTGAGATTGTGACCACAGGACCTATATCTAGACGATACTTTCCTGTATACGATTCGAGGATTGTTGGATCTATGGAAATAGATTCAGCAAGTTTTTTCTCCCCAGAGTCATCCTTTGTTGTTTTTTCTGCAAACTTATCAGCGAGAAATATATCCGCCATTTTTTTGCAATAGTCATTAGGATTGAATGTTCCTAAATTGCTCAGACAGATGACGGTGAATTTATGTTCGGGGAAGCGGATCATCTCTGTCCGGAAACCCAGCATACCTCCGCCATGACTGACAGTTTTAAGACCTTTGTACTCGCCGTGCATGAGGCCGAAAGCATAATCGAGTTCTTCCCCGTCATTGAGCTTTCCTCTGGTAAGGATCAGATCGATAAAATTCTCGCCCCCGACTTTTTTGTGATAGAAATTCTGGTCCCAGCGGTAGAGGTCTTCAACGGTCGTCAACAGGTCTCCATCGCCGACCGCATCGAAATTTTTGAGGAGTCTTTTGTATCCTTTGGTTTCTTTTGCTTCTTCGGTTTGGTTTCTCTTTTTCTCATCTTTTCTCTCTTCCGCTTGTGTATCCTCCTCATTTTTGTCCTCTATGGGCATATAACTGACCACTCGATTTTTCACGACCAGGGATCGATCGTCATTGAAGTGAGTGGCCGCCATGCTTAGAGGCCGAAAAATATTTTGCTCAGCATATTCACGCAGGGTTTTTCCGCTGACTCTCTGGACGAGCTCGGCTAAGAGGACATAGCCGGAATTGCTGTAGGTGTATTCTTTACCCGGAGTAAAGTTGAGGTCTTTTTGTTGGACAATCCATTCAACGGCTGATTCGTTGTTGAAATAATCCTGGTAATTCAGTCCTGCCAGGACCATCAATCCAAGATAGTCTCGGATGCCGCTGGTGTGGTGGATAAGGTGCTTGACTCTAATAGGTGTTCCATAGTCAGGGATCTCCGGGAAATATTTCCGGATATCGTCTTCATAGCTGAGTTCTCCTTTTAGGATCAGGAGAGCAACACAGGCTGCGGTGAATTGTTTGGATGTGGAGGCGATGTACACCACCGATTGAGGCATCATGGGGATGTTGTAATCGAGATTGGCCATCCCGTAACCGTTCGCATAGATAAGTTCGCCGCCTTGTATCACACCCACGGCGCAGCCGGGTGAATCCGGTTTGTCCCATTGGGCAAACAGTTTGTCGACTTCTGCAAATCGAGGGTCTTTTCTGGCATCTGTCTCTGTGTTGGTGCAGGCTGACCCAAAAAGGAACAAAACCAACACAGATAATCCGAGAATTTGTTGTTTTTTCATGAGTCTCCTTTTTAATTCCCTGTAAGAGTAACACGTGAGTCCATCAGCTAACTAAATCTTGAAATCGAATTTATTTCCGTCTCAGAACCTTTCCCGGCTTGGCGCCGGTGTGAGTTTTGTCTTTGTAGACAATTTGTCCGTTAACCATAACAAGGTGGATCCCATCTGGGGGGAGAGTGGGATTACGGAAGTTCGTTTTGCCTTTGATCGTTTTGAAGTCAAAGAGGACGATGTCTGCGAACGCACCTGGTTTGAGTATTCCCCGCTCCTCTATTCCGAACCGCTGAGCTGGGAAAGAGGTCGCTTTTTTCACCGCTTCTTCGAGGCCCACGATGGACATCTCCCTGACGTAATGGCCGAAATAGTGGGGGTAAAGGCCGTAGGCGACAGGGGGAGGCATCCCTCCCTCTTTGGGTTTAGCCGGAAGGGCTTCAGTATCTGTGGAGGGCATGGCCGCGGGATGCTTCAGAAATGTCGCGTTCATGATATCTGTTCCCCTCCGATCGAGAAACTGAACCCATGTCGTGTCAGGATCCTCGACCAGAATGTCGAAGACCGTTTCGAGAGAATCTGCATCCCGTGCTTTGGCGATATCTCCAAGTATTTTGCCCTCATAGTCAGTGTTCTTGCTGGATACAATCCTGAAGCAGTTGAACCAGTAGGGATCCACCAGGGTGTGGACCATTCCCAGTTTGAGCCGGGCGGATGTGTGGACTTGTCTCAACCTTTCTCGGAATTCCTCAGTCTTCAGCCGTTCGATAAATTCGTCTTTGGCGGTGCCATGCACCTACTGCAATCCCTTAACTCTTTTCGAATAGAAGGCATTGATGAGTTTGCTCTCGTTGGCGATACTGTCAGCAGTGGCGATAACATCGAAAGTCAAATCAACGCCATCGTTTTTGGCTTTGTCAAACACCCAGAGAGTGGCCTTGGCTGCGGCTTCCTCCAAATATTCGGGGTGAGGCTGAGGTATGCGAAAGACGTTGGCCACGTGAGAGATATGCACGGGAATTTTGGATTTTTTCCCGATTTCTATCGCTTCAACGATCCCACGGTAGAGGCCGACCCATACATTTTCCGGGGAGCCAAGATATCTTCCGTAGGAAACCTCTTCCGGGTTGTCTGTCGGCCAGTCACTGTTGTTGTATCTCGTGTGCGTGGCATAGATTCCTCCGTATTTGGCTGCAGTGCCAGCGAGAGCGATGACTTCGGATGTGTCGGAAAAATTCCCCGGAAGATAATCCAGACCGGTTGAGAGACCAAATACGCCGCTTTGCATGGCTTCTTCCACTAGGGCTTTCATTTCCGCTATCTCTTTGGCATTAGCCCTTCTTCTGAAGTCATTGCCCATGACACAGTATCTCACGGCTCCATGGCCGACGAGAGGGGCGAAATTGAGGGAGGTGTCGATTTGATCGAGCTTGGCGAGATAGTCCCCGAATGTTTGCCAGTCCAGTTCAAATCCCGCATCCTCTTCTTTCATGCCGAATCCCTGCCAGACAAAAAACTTATCAGACCTGGGTGCCAGGGATATGCCGCAATTGCCGCCGACAAAAGTCGTCACGCCTTGCATCACAAGATTTTCGGCCAATGGATATTTCAGTATTGAGGCATCGGCGTGGTTGTGGGGATCGATAAATCCGGGAGAAGCGATAAGACCTGAACCGTCTACGACCCTATCGGCCTTACCTGATACCTTTCCGACCTGCACGATTCTCTCGCCTTTGATGGCGATATCTCCTTTGAAAGATTTGTTGCCAGTACCGTCGACAATTGTTGCGCCCTTTATGATCACATCATGTTGATCAGCGAGAGCATAGCTGGCACCCGAGATTAGAAAAAAGAATACATACAGAATAGAAAAGATCTTAAAAACGCTTTGCTGTGTTCTCATTGTTTTGCCCTTTTTTGGATTGAATTGCACACACAAGAACTATTTAAACTATAACTGTTGCACTCTGAAGTCAAGATACCGAATTGGCTCACTAAATATCTAACCGAACGGCAATACGCTTACTCATTAAAAATCTAGCTCTGCTGAGGAGTTGCCATTATTACATCACTGAAATCGGGACATCGTAATTAATTTTTTAGGCATGACTTCCCAGGAGTGAATTAAGTATGATGTCCCCCGATCCAAATGTTGAGACGTGACCCCTTGATGTGATATATGTTTCTTTTGTTCAAAGCATTAAAAAATGAGCAGCAACAAGGAGGTGTAAGTGAAGATTAAATCTTTAGGGCTGTGGTTGATTTTTGGCCTATTGAGTCTTTGTGTTGTCGGTACGCATGCAGAGGTTACGCGTGAGGACTATGTCAGGGCTGAGAGTTTCATGCCGCAGAATGTGATGAAGAGGCTTTACTGCATGAGTGTGACGCCGAATTGGCTAGAAGAGACAGACCGATTCTGGTATAAAGTCAACACTCGCGAGGGGAAAGAGTTTATCCTGGTTGACCCGGCGCTCAGCAACCGAAAACATGCTTTTGACCATGTCCGTCTGGCGGCGTCGCTTTCCGAAGCTTCCGGTAAGGCATATGTTGCAGGCAAACTTCCCTTCGACACAATCGAATTTGTGAAGGGAACACGTGCGATACGGTTTGAAATAGACAAAACCCACTGGCTCGTCGATTTGAGCACCTACAAATGCACCAAAGATGAGGAATATATAAAGCCCAAGGAACATGAGCTTCACTCTCCTGATGGGAAGTGGGCTGCGTTTGTCAAAGAGCATAACCTTTATGTGAGGCCGCTCCCTGAGGGGGACGAGATTCAGCTCACAACGGATGGGGCGCCTTACTATGATTATGCCGAACAGACCGAAGGAAACACCTCCTTTGTCACCAACAAAGTCCTGGGTAAAAAACTGCCTCCCATCGCGACCTGGTCTCCTGACTCGAAAAAGATACTCACCTATAAACTGGATGAACGGAAAGTCAAAGAGTTCTACCTGCTTCAATCCGTTCCTCCGGACGGAGGTGTTCGCCCCGTGCTTCACACCTACAAATATCCGTTGCCGGGAGATGAGGATTTGCCCTTGGTTGAGCTTGTCATTCTGGATGTTGAGACAAAGACTCAAATCAATGTGGACTATGAGAAAGAGCGGGTGACCTTTGAAACCCCGGTCGAAGTGAAAAGAGCTTGGTGGAGTGAGGACGGCCGGAGAATCTATTATCTCTACATGGAAAGAGCCGATAAAGCCTACCGTCTTATCGAAATCGATGCCGCCACAGGAAAATCCCGGGATGTGATGAAGGAAGAGAGGGAGACCTTTGTCGAGATGGCCTTGATTGAGCTAAATAGGCCTAATGTCCGAGATTTGAAGGGTGGGAATGAAATTATCTGGTTTTCCGAGCGGGATGGCTGGGCTCACCTCTATCTTTATGATCTAAAAACAGGGACATTGAAGAATCAAATCACTTCCGGCCCCTGGGTCATTTTCAGCATCAACCATGTGGATGAAATCAATCGCTGGGTCTACTTCACGGCTTTTGGCCGGGAGAAAGGGAGGGATCCATACTACAGGCATGCCTACCGGGCCAAACTCGATGGCTCTCGGGTCGAGCTCTTGACTCCTGAGGATGCCGATCATAACGTGACCTTTTCCGAATCGGGGAAGTACTTCACGGATTCATATTCAACGCTCAATCAAGCCCCTGTTTCTGTTTTAAGGTCTTCAAGCGGAAAACTCATCAAAAAACTGGAAGACGCAGACATGTCCAGTCTCACCGATATGGGATGGAAATTTCCGGAGCGTTTCAAGGTCAAAGCGGCTGACGGGATGACAGACATCTATGGGATGATCGTCAAGCCCATCAACTTTGATCCGGAAAAGAAATACCCGGTCATTGATGCCATTTACCCGGGTCCTCAAATAATCCGAACACCTCCTTCCTTCAATGTGATTTTTGCTTCCTGGCTCTGGGAACCCATCGCCATGGCCGAGTTGGGATTCATCGTTGTCACCATTGACGGCAGAGGCACTCCTTTCCGGTCCAAAGCATTTCATGATTTTTCCTACGGAAATTTCAAGGATGCCGGTGCGATCCAAGACCATATCGCTGGATTCAGGCAGTTGCGTGAGACACGTCCGTATATGGATTTGAGCCGGGTCGGAATATTCGGGCATTCTGGTGGTGGCTTTGCTTCGACCCGTGCCATATTCTTGTATCCAGATTTCTACAAGGTGGCTGTCTCTGCGGCGGGAAACCACGATCAGAGGGGTTACAATGCGGGTTGGGGAGAAAAATACCAGGGTCTGCTCGAAGGGGACAACTACCTGGACCAGGTCAATGCCAGTATTGCCAAAAATTTGAAGGGCAAACTTATGCTCTCCTACGGCGATATGGATGATAACGTCCATCTTGCTTTAACGCTGCAAGTTGTGGATGCGCTCATCAAAGCGAACAAAGATTTTGATCTGTTGGTGCTTCCGAACGGTAACCATGGCTATGGTGCGGCCATGCCCTATCACACCCGACGGAAATGGGATTACTTCGTGAAACACCTCCTTGGTGAGGAACCACCCAGGGAATACAAATTCACGACGCCAGAAAAGTAAAATGTCAGTGCTGCATCAATAAAGAAACAAGTCGAAAAGCAAGAAGTGGAGTGAACATCAATGCCACTGAGAGCGTTTGCTCTCGGAGGGCGCGCTATTGTAAGGAATTTTTTGAAAGGGGAGGGACTATTATGAAAAAAGAGATCCTCATTCTCATTCTTTTCGTTTTGGTTGGTTCTGGCCTGATTGCCGATCAGGGAACGAGGTTTCTGCATGAACCGGACATCCACCTGGACAGGATAGTCTTTGTTCATGCCCAAGATCTGTGGCTTGTATCCGCTGAAGGGGGGAGGGCCAAGCGGTTGACTTCGCATCAGGGCGTAGAAAGCAACCCCAAGTTTTCGCCGGATGGGAAATGGATCGCTTTTTCAGGTCAATATGATGGAAACACAGGCCGCTCACCGCGTTCCCATGGCTGTACAGAGGTCTATGTCATGCCGGCTGAGGGCGGAGTGCCGAAAAGGTTGACCTATCATCCCGCAAGGGATGTTGTCCAGGGTTGGACACCTGAAGGAAAAGTGCTCTTCACATCCCTACGCTACAGCCGCGAGCGAAAGTCCAACAAGCTTTTTGCCGTAAGCCGGCAAGGCGGTTTTCCCGAAGAATTCCCTCTTCCGAGAGTCGAATTTGCCGATGCATCTCCGGACGGAGCCCACATCGCCTACAATCCCATCTATCAATTCTGGCAGCCCAACTGGAGGCGCTATCGGGGAGGCACGGCCCCCCCTGTCTGGATCATCGACATGCGGGACTATTCGCATGAGGAAATACCGCGGGATGACTCCAATGACATGTATCCTTCCTGGATAGGCAAGACGATCTATTTTCTATCCGACAGAAACCGTTCCATGAACCTTTTTTCTTATGATACCGAAAAGGGAGAGATAGAGGAGCTTGTCGATCATGCTGATGCAGACATCAAATACCTCTCCAGCGGGCCGGAAAAGCTTGTGTATGGTGTCGAAGGCTACCTGTACACATTTGATCCGTCCCAAGGCCTATCCATACCAATCCCGGTTCAGGTGCCTCATGACCGCCTCTTCGTCAGGTCTCGGTTTAAAAACGTTGCCAAAGAGATAGGGGATTTTGACCTTTCGCCCTCGGGCAGCCGTGCTGTGTTCGAGGCTCATGGAGAAATCCTGACAGCACCGGCTGAGAAAGGGGATATCCGGAATCTGACCAGGTCTCCGGGCGCCATGGATCGCTCTCCCTCCTGGTCACCAGATGGAAAATTCGTCGCCTATTTTTCGGATGCCGGTGGCGAGTATGCGCTGTATATTGGCGATCAAATGGGGGAGGGATCGCCGAAAAAGGTTGTTTTGGAGAATCCGACCTTTTTTCACAACCCGGTTTGGTCACCCGATAGCCAAAAAATCGCCTACACGGACAAGCATCTGAACCTTTGGTTTCTGGATATGGAGAAGAGGCAACCAGTGAAGGTCGATGAGTTTGTGTCTCAGTCCAGCCATGCTTGGTCGCCTGACGGCCGCTGGCTGGCCTATCAACGCTACCAATTCAACCGGTACGGTGTTATCTGTGTCTATTCGCTCGAAAAAGGGAAGAATTTCCAGATCACAGACGGCATGAGCGATGCGTCCAATCCTGTTTTTGACAGAGGGGGAAAATACCTGTTTTTCCTGGCCAGCACGAACACAGGACCCATCAAAAGTTCGCTCGATATGTCATCGAGAGATACACTGTTCGACTACGCCATCTATATAGCGGTGCTGCGGAAGGATCTGCCTTCGCCCTTTGCTCCGGAAAGCGATGAGGAATCGATTGAAGGCAACGGAACGATGTCAGGAATGAAAAATCTCCTACAAACAGATGCTGTGCACATAGCTGGTGCAGCCGGAGAAGCCAATGAATCAGGAATAACGAAAGTGAAAAGTGAAGCTGAAGAACACACAGACGTAACTTCTGAGGAGAAGATGGAAGCCGAGCCCTTTCACATCGACCTCGATAATATCGACCAGCGAATCCTCTCTCTCCCGGTCAAGGCTAAATTGTACACCCAGCTGGCCTCGGCTGAGGGGGAGTCTCTTTTTTATCTGGAGAGTGCTCCCATTTGGAACGGGGATGCCTATTTTCTTTCAGGGGCGACTCTCTGGAAGTATGATTTTAAAACCAGAAAGGCCGATGTGTTCCTTTCCAAGGTGTTGGGATTTCAGGTATCTGCGGACGGCAAGAAGATGCTCTATCGCTCGGGAAACGACTGGGCTATCGTCCCCACGGGTGGAAAACCAAAGCCGGGAGACGGGAAGATCGATCTCACGAATATGGAGATCAGAGTCGACCCACAGGTTGAATGGGCCCAGATGTTCCATGAGGCCTGGCGGCTCAACCGGGATTTTATCTACGCGCCGAACATGCATGGAGTGGACTGGAAGGCCATACACGACAAATACGAGAAATATGTGCCGCACCTGACCCACAGGAGTGATCTGAATTATTTGATGAGTGTCATGCTGGGAGAGCTGTGTTTGGGACACTCCTATGTCAGAGGCGGCGATGTCCCCAAAATCAAATCTGTCTCGGGCGGTCTTTTAGGCGCGGATTATGAAATCGTCGATGGCTATTACCGGCTGAAAAAAGTTTACAGCGGATTGAACTGGAATCCAGACCTAAGGGCGCCCTTGACTGAGCCGGGTGTCGATGTCAAAGAGGGGGACTACATCCTGAAGGTCAATGGTCAAGGGCTCAAGGCGCCGACCAATATCTATTCGCTTTTCGAGGGAACGGTGGGCAGACAGGTTGTGCTTACTGTGAATGACCGGCCAGAGGAGGAAGGAGCAAGGGAGGTTACCGTTGTGCCCATTGGGGATGAGAGGGGACTTCGTCATCGGGACTGGGTTGAAGGGAACCGGAAAAAAGTCGAGGCCATGAGCGGGGGAAAAATCGGCTATGTTTTTCTGCCTGACACAGCTTTAGGGGGATGGGAGTACTTCCATCGCTATTTCTATGCCCAACTGGACAAAGAAGGCCTGGTGATCGACGAGCGCTACAACGATGGCGGACAGGCGGCCAACTATGTCATCGATACCCTGGCTCAACCACTGTTGAATTACTGGGCACCGCGGGAGGGGCCTGATTACACAACGCCTTTCGGGGCTGTATTCGGGCCGAAGGCCATGATCATCAATGAGTATGCGGGATCGGGCGGCGATGCCATGCCCTATTATTTCCGGAAGAGGGGGGTAGGCCCGTTAGTCGGAAAAAGAACATGGGGTGGTCTGGTTGGAATTGGCGGAACTCCCCGATTGATGGATGGAGGTTACGTGACTGCTCCAGGATTTGCGTTTTTTGATACGGATGGAAATTGGGATGTTGAGAACGTCGGGGTGGCTCCGGATTATGAAGTTGAACAGACGCCGGCCGAAATCATCAAGGGCCGAGATCCGCAGTTGGAGAAAGCCGTCGAACTCGTCCTCGAAGCACTCAAAGCCAATCTGTTCAAGCGCGCAAAACGCCCCGCCTACCCAAAACGATAATGACTATAGAAAAAAGGTGCCAGGCACCTTTTTTCCCCATACAAAAAAATGGTGCCTGGCACCTTTTTGTGAAGGCTTTGCTTTGATCGCCGAAACAAAGGGATTTACCCTCCGAACAAGTTGCTGAGTAAGAGGCTTATTATAACCAGTGGAATAACATATTTGATGAGGAATCCCCAGGATTGCTTCACTCTCAATCCCCTTGCTCCCCGGTTGGCCATGTTCATGAATTTCTTCATCCCGAGATGCCATCCGACAAATAGAGCCATGCACAGTCCTGCCAGGACCAGAAACACATTGGTGGCAATGCTGTCGACAAAGCCGAATATAGTCTGGCCTCCAAGCTTGATGTGGTTCCAAGGGCCAAAAGAGAGAATCCCTGGCACTCCGATGATAAATATGCCGAGAAGAGAAAGCCAGACCGCCTTTGCCCTGGATTTGGCCCTGTCCCAATTGAGCTCGTCCATCAGGAAACTGGATATGCACTCGGTGTCGGCAATAGCGGATGTGTAAGCAGCCACCGTAACCAGAAAAAAGAACAGTATGCCAAAAACAAATCCTCCCGGCATTTGACCGAACACATTGGGGAGGGTGACGAAGATGAGTTCATACCCAGTCCCTGGATTTATGCCAAAAGCAAAAGCCGCCGGGAAGATGATAAAGCCCGCCAGAAGCGCACCCACAGTGTCCATCAAGGCAACCCGAGCGGAATCCCCCGGCACATCGGCCTTTTTGCTCAGATAGCTTCCGTAAACCCAGCTGGCGCCAAAACCTACTCCTATAGAAAAAAACACCTGGCCGAGGGCGACGAGAAAAGCTTCAAAGCTGATTTTGCTGAGATCGGGTTTGAGGTAGAATTCGATGCCTTTCATGGCGCCGGGCAGAGTAAGGGAGTAGACACCTAAAGCGATGAGAAGCAGGAAAAGAACAGGCATCGCCACTTTGCTGAAGGTCTCTACACCTTTAACCAGGCCCCTGGAGACGATTATTCCCAGGACGATGAGACATCCGATCTGCCAGAGGATGACTTCGAGGGGATTCTCAGTGAAGCTTGTATACATGGCTCGTATTTGGTTTGCATTCATTCCCAGGTATTTGGCCTTCAGGCTTTTGAATAGATAGGCGGCCACCCAGCCCATCAGCATGGTGTAGTAGGCGAAGACAAAGGTGACGGCAATAATGGCAAACCAACCGCCGATATACCATTTTGTTCGTGGCGCTAGTTTTTTCAATCCGGTTGTGATGCTGCTTTGGGATCCCCGTCCCAGGCTAAACTCGATTATAAAAAGAGGAATTCCGATGATAAACAGACAGATGAGATAAAGCAGGACAAAGGCACCCCCTCCGTATTTGCCGGTTACGTAGGGAAACCGCCAGATGTTGCCAAGTCCGATGCTCCAACCTGCTGCGGCCAGGATAAATCCGAAGCGTGATTTCCAAGTTTCTCTCGTCATGTGTGTTCCTCATGAATCAGACTTGAGCAAGATGGATGCCCCGCACGAAATGATAGGGGCTTGCAAGCATTTTGACTTCGGCTCCGGAGTGACCACCAAAGTCTGATCCCTTTCAACATTAAAATTTATAGGTTGCATATCCTGTTTTACAGGGAGGGCCCGCAGCGACGTGCATTTCAGGCGACGCGGAGAGCGTCATGATTATGCTGAAGGTGGTGATATTGCCGCGATCATCATGCCGGCATATGGAGTATTTGGAAGAATCATGGGAACACAGTATGGATTTAACCCTATCAACCGTGACCGGCTTTGACATATCACTCAGTCTTTTTTCCAGGGTTTGAAAACGTGTTTGGCTGTTGGTGATGCCTATTTTTAACCTCTCCCTGATTTTAGGAGCAATCTTTTCAGGTTTATCGAGGCTGAGCCAAATATCATC
>Ga0180434_10004796_pt1 | contig 16258 bp, 11 predicted proteins | sample SS_ome_7_FD_132453 | JGI IMG/M metagenome (GOLD analysis project Ga0180434, IMG submission 132453) | Hypersaline lake sediment archaeal communities from the Salton Sea, California, USA - SS_1_D_2 metaG | ecosystem: Environmental > Aquatic > Non-marine Saline and Alkaline > Hypersaline >...
AACATCATATGGATAATCTGAGAAAGACCAGATTCCTAAGAATAGATCAGACCCTCTACGAACCCATCCTGCTCCACATAGAGTTTCATACATTTGAAAAACTCTTTGAATAGGAAGCTCTGTTTTAAACAAAGACCATTTATCAGAGTTATAGTCATAGACTAATATCTTAGAGTTTCTTTCTCCATTAGTAGACCAATCATGAGTAAAATAACCCTTCCTATTTTTAGTATCTAAGTGAGCATCTAGATAGCTAGAAACTGAATCATTTTCAAATATCTCTGATAAATATTCTATAATAGGAGCCGAAGTCGAGAATTCAGCCTTAGCTGTTCTTGACAGAGAGTCATAAGAAACATTAATTACACCTTGTGGAGAAATACCTACTAATTGGTCAGTACTAGAAATTACAGCATTCTTAGTAAAGTATGAATCTACACCTGTATCAATAACTTCTATAGCAGAAGGATCTAATGTAGGTATGTTTAGAATCCTACCAGAAACATTAGCTGTTGTTCTTGTAGATACGATTATACCTCCTCTGAACCCTTGAATAAACTCTATAATCTCTCCAGGATCTGTAGAAAGCTGAATATAGTTAATAGCATTTCCTTCTGAATCCTGCCATATAGAAACTCCATCCCAGTCAGGCTGAGACCACATTAAATATCCTTGCAATGTAACTACAACAAGTCTGTTTTCAAAAGTTGTAGCTCCAATAATAGTTTGATCTTCTAATGGAAGAACATCATTATCTAATCTAGTGAATCCAGCTTCATTAATAGTCCTAGCAAATGTTTGATATGTTCCGTAACCATTCCAGAAAACACATTTACCATTATAGATGTGGAATCCTCCTCTTTCATTGCCTCCAACCAAACTATCATTAATATCCTTAGCGATATATTCATATAGTTTAGAGTTTCCTTGAGATGTTATTGAGAAGGGAAGTACGTAAAAAGACCCAGCGTTAGGTCCAGCAAATACTAAACTATCCCCAAATAACTCCAATGTTACAGTTTGAATATCAGGCATGTACTCATCTACGTTATTTTCAGCAGCCCCTGATACTTTTACTAAGCACTTACTACCTTCTATTGATGAGTCAGTAGGAGTGTATGTATAGTAGCGAACAGGCTCTAATCCTCTCCTAGAAGTAAGTCGTCCCATCGGGGTAAACTCCCAATTTATAAGCCTAACAAAGAAAGTGCTCGGGATATGACTAGCTAGTTCATTAGGGGTGTATAACCACCCGTTGATCCCATTCGCTGATCCCTGACTCATAACTTACCTTCCTTATAACTATCCTTCAACTCTAATTTATCCCGATACAACTTCTTAACCTTTTGCTTAATAGCCTCTTTTTGATCCTTACTAAGTTTAGGAAGCTTTCCTACCTTTTTAAGAAGTAATATAGACTGACTACTAGGCTCATGGACAATAGATTCAGCTATAAGACTTAATACTTCCTTCTCTGAGATATTCACTAACTCAGGAAGATTCCTCTTCACTAACTCAGTGTCTAGAGTTAGTAAATCACTCATACTTCCTTTATACTTCTTAAATACCTTAGATTTAGTAGGAGTTAGTTTATCCTCTATCATACTAGTAAGAAGCTCTTCAACTCTTCCAGGATCTTTGTAGATAGATGTAAGATCTTTCACTACACTCTTAAGAGTTGATTTTCTAGCAAACTCTTTTAAACTTAACCTAGAATACTTCTCCTTAATAGATCTGTCTAATTCTTGAATAGGCTTTACAAACTTAGATTCTTGAGCTAGATATTCTAATGGTTTGTTTTTAGTACTATACCCGGCTTTCTTGATAGGGGTATTTGACATTAAAGGATACTCTTCGGTATCAACACCCTGCCTATCTCCTGTTGAACTATATGGAACTCCAGACACAGCTACATCAGAAGCAATATCTACATCTGAAGGAATAATAGTCCCTAAAACCCCTTCAGCTAAAAGAGAGATATCTCCCTGTTTAGCAGCTTCAATAGATCTCTCTATGATATTTCCCAACTTCTTTGTTATTAAGCTAGCTGATATATCAGAGCCAAGTCCAGCTCCAATAAAAGGTACACTTTCAGTCCTAGCTCCAGATAATCCTAGAATCTTACCCCATAGTCCTTCTCTAAGTAAGTTTCTAAACTCAGTATCAAATTTTAGCTGTAATGCAATTTCATTTACTAACCAAGTTGATATAGTCTCAGGTACTTCATTCGCCCCGGCAAATCCTGTAGGGTCTGACATCTCTTGAAACAATCCGGGAACTTTAACTCCTCTAGATCCAAATATAGCTAATCCTAAACCTTGCTCTAATAAACCATTAACTATTTTAGCTCTTTGAATGTCTGTTACTTTACCAGTTCTTCCTATTGTATAAAGAGTGTCTTTTATATTATTAAATGATTGTAGTTTAGCTTGAACTGCTCCCTTAACCCACTTAGTCATAAACATAGTAGATGCCTTAAGGTTTTTAGATAGGAAGTCTTGACCTCTAAAAGCCCGATGGAGCATATCATCAATATGATCCTCTACCTTATAAGAGAACTTACCTAATCCGGCTTTTGTCTTTGTAACATACTTGCTTTTAGGAGAAATCATACCAACATCATCCATAAATTTTAAAGTATGATTAACTACAGCCTTATTAAACTCCTTAGTTCCTTCAGCATACTTACCCCATGCCCTAACCTGTCCATATGCTCTAGGGATAATATTATCTACTAACATTCTTTCTCTAGCACCGCTCTGAAATGCATATCCTCCAGTATCTAGAGCACTTCCTAGAACTTTTAATCCTTCCCTGATAGGAGCTTTTTGTATGTCTTTCAAGGATCTGAACTTACTAATATCAGCAAAACTCTTAGAGGCAGTCTGTTCTTGTAGAGCTTGAATAGAATGTCTATACTTATCAATAACTGTATCTTGAATTAACTTCTCATTACCTTTTATCCATTTAGAAGCTCCTTTTTGAGCCCTTAGAGCATCTCCATAGTTAATACCAAAAATCTCAGCGTTATTTAATGATGCGTGAGGTAACGCTTCTAGAGTTTGAGTAAGATCGCCAATGTAAGGTTCTGACTTAAACCAGTTAAAGACTCTTCCCATGTTACCTACAGCCGATTCAGTAGCAGCCTGGTCGTATCGTTTAGCCAACTCTCCTGTCTCATCTATCTTCATTAGATCATCTATAATCTTTTCATTAGTTTGAATAGATTTTTGTTTTATAGAGTTAGATAAAGCCTCATCTCTAGTGAATAGAGAATCAAAATACTTATTCTCATAGTTTGTTCTTAGTCTTTGAGCATTACTTACAATACGATCTGTATTATAACCTTCCTGAACTTGACTCATGTAGTCCTGATACCTTGCAAGATCTTGTTCATTTTCAATAAGATCAGACATTTTTAGAAGTTCGTTCTCTACAGTCTTTGAATTATGGTACTTATTAATAGTCTTATCGTATAGCTCTTGAGCTTCATCTAGACTTTTATACTTTTGATTATAAAGAATAGATTCCCTAAGTTCCTCTTTTAGTAAAGCCTTACCTTTGCCTGAGATATCATAACTTTTAAGTTCTTTATCTATAAACTGATTAACTTCTATAGTCTTGCCTGTACTTATTTGTTCAGACTGTAGCTTCTTATATAAAGGCTCTCCTAAATCATCTATCCTTGATATTGGAACCCCATAATCCTTACTAAGTTGAGGAAGTATATGAGGATCTTGAGACTTTATGTAATTAGTAGTACTTTTAGGGTTTAGTGTATTAGCTAATCTTTCTTGGAATGCTGATCCTGTTAGTGGAGATTTCTTAACTAACTGCTCCCCCTTTACTGTAGCCTTTCCAACTCCCACCAGTAATGGATCTATAGACTTTCCTAGTGGAGTACTTAATCCTTGTGTAATTACATCTGATAATAAACCCTTAGCTTGAGCTGTCTTAGAGCCTGATATACCTGCAGCTCCTCCTTTTGCGACTTCTAGTCCCTTTAAAGGCTTGGCTATTTTTCCATAGGGTAAACTTGGACCTGCTAAAGATCCTATAAATAATCCTGATTCTGCAGCTTTTAATTGCTGCTCTTTAGTAATTTCATCCTCAGATAAACCTTGTCCTAGACTTCCTATATTTGTAGCTATATCTCTCCAGCCGGATTCATACTTATCCATGAAGGATTCTCCTTGTGAAGCTGGCTGATTCCCTCTGAGATAATCATAAGCACCCTTTATCCCAGAACCTAGATACATTGGAATATCGGTAAATCCCTTAGGTAACCCTGTAATTAGTCCGGCAGAAGTCATACCTGGCTGTTGAGCCATTGCATTTGCAGACTTATTGTAATTTTGACCTAAGTTAGATACTAAATTCTGCCAGTGTGATTTTCCCTCTGCCATAATTACTCCTCTAAGTCAGTTAAGTCAATACCAAGCTCATCTAGTATAGATTTCTTCTCTTGCTTAACAGTTGAAACCTTACCTGTTATAGGATTTACCTGTCTGGCTATAGTACCAGGATTCATCATAGGATCTACAGGATTTCCTTCAGCATCAAAACTTTGTAACGGTACAGAAGCTGAGTTCTTCTTATAAGATTTAAGAATAGTCATAAAAGACTTAAGCTGTTCTGTAATGGCTTTATTATCTACATTACCTGTTCTAGATAATTCTGATACTTTTACTCTGATTCCCTCCATAGCTTCTGGAATGCTTTTACCAGCTTCAATCATACTGATAGCTTCAGGTAATTCACTTGAGTAAATATCAGCAGCTACATTATATGTTGCAGAAGCTCTTCTGTTATTATCTTGCTTAGCTTTCTTATCTAGAAGAGTATTAAGCATTTTTAATGAACCTTCAGGATCTACAGCAGCTAAACCAGAAAGCATTGTCTGATACTCATCTGATTTAAGTAAGTCTTCATAAGTTCCACTCTCAAGAGTTTCTGTTACAGCTTCTATATTATTTCTATAGATATTAGCTACTTCTTCTTTATTTTTCCAATCTGCCATCTTTAACTCTGTAGCTACTTGTTTTCTAGCATCTTCCTTCATTTTCATCTCATTATCAAACTCTTGTTGTTTTTGTTGAGACGCATATTTAACTTGAGCCATTTCATTATCTTCTTTAGCTAAGTTTAATCTTTGCTGAGCAATATCCATATCTTGAGCATATTTATCCTTCTGCATAGATAATCTTTCTTTATCAGCCCTCAATTCAGCAAAGTTCTTAATACCTTCATTTAGATAATTAAAGCCTCTCTGAATTCCTGCTACAGAATCATTCCCCTGCATAGGATTTACTTGACCTGCATAACCTCCAGCTCCTCCTCTATGAGTGTTGAATTGAGCCTGCGATTGTTTCCATCCTCCTGCCATTAGTAAGATCCTCCGTTACTTAAATAAGAACTCCACGGATTTGAAGATGTTGTAGGCTGAGACCCATATTTTGAGTAATCAGAATAATTACTAGAAGGTAATTGTGGATTCCAAGAAGATTGCTGCTGTAGAGTAGGCTGAGTATTAGTATTTCTGGTGACTGCCCTGCCTCCAGATCCACCAAAAGATCCAGCAGCACTTAGACCTAAACTTGCCATAGGCATTAAGAAGTCTGTTAAGAATCCAGGCTTTCTTCTACTAGCATCTAAATTAGCTTGATTTACATTTCTATTATTGGTAGCAGAAGCATAGTCCTGATTTACCTTGTTAGCTACTTCTGTATTATAATTTTCTACTGATTGTTGATTCGCCCTTTCCTCAGATTGAGCTCCGCCTATAAATCCAGCAGATGTATTTACGGCATTTCCATATTTATCAATAGCAGCCATTCTATTTTGAGGTATTTGAGCTCCTACAGTTGCTATAGCTCTTTGAATATCTCCAGCCTGACCTAAGTTTGTACTAGCTAGTTGTTTTGCTTGACTATATGCCGCAGCTTCTCCTAAACCTTGTTGTCTAGCACCCTGTACAGCTTCTGCATCTGCTTGAGCTTTTAAGGCTGCATATCTTTGCATTTCCTGCTCTTGTTGTCTTCTAGCAATGCCTGAGTTTGAGATCCCTCTTCTAGCAGCATCTGCAGCTATTAAACCTTGTCTTTGTTCTGACTCAGAACCTACAGATCCATAAGGGTCAAAAGCAGCTCTGTTTCTCTCTTCCATTGCCTTTAGGTAAGAAGCTTCTCTTGCAGCAGGATTTCCATAGAACTCCATATAAGGATCAGAACCTGCAAATCTCTGCATCGCTCCAGAAATACCCTGCATTTGGTCAACAGAACCCTGCATGATATCTTCTGACTTTGTTAAGTAACCTCCAAGATTACCTAATTCAGCATCGTATAAATCTGAAGATAGTCCATAAGTTGTGGTTAGTCTATCAATTAAAGCATCTCTTTCTGGTCCGAAAGGTATATATTGAAGCTCTTCAATTTGAGCCTTGACTGCTGGAGGTAATGTTACTTCCGGAGAACCTCCAAACAAAAAATCCATAAATCCCATAATTGTTATATCCTGATTAAAATTTTAGCTGCTAGAATCCTACTTAATTATAACTAAAAAGAAAACCATCCTCACCAAAAGATGAAAATGGTCTATGGTTAAAGTATCGATATTCCTACCTAATTATAACTAAAAGCCTCTCCAGTATCCAATGTCATTATTCTGTTCACTAGATAACCATCCTTTAACTTTTTGATTAATTGCAGTCTTATGTCTCATGTTAATCTCAAAAGTCTTAGCTTGTTTCTTAGCAAGTTTAGCTCTTTCCTTATTTTGATCCATTAATAACTTAAGACTCCTATCCTTAAACTGATCTCCCTTATCTACAAGATAAGCTTCTAAAACCCTTCCTGTAATTAAAGGTTCAAAGTAAGTAGGGAATTCTTTTATAGCAGGACGAATTGGATAATATACTAATTTTATAGAAATACTACTTTGATCATCTAATGTTTGTATTACTGTATTATCTGCATCTCCTTCAGGAAGAATTGTATACCTACCAGAACCTGTACTCATTACTCCTGCTCTAGAATCCCAATTTAAGAAGTATTCATACTCTACCGCAGTAAGTCTTTGCCATGAGTGAGACTCTCCTTCAGTCCCATAAGCAAATACAGCGTAGGGGATTACATTTGCTCCTACAGTGAACTTACCATTAGAGTCAGTAGTGAAGTATTCTGTCTTTAGTAGATCATCATACCACTTCTCAGCAGCCAACTCCATAGCAACTGTCTCAATATACATATTCAAGAGCTTACTAGTTGTATCGTCAGCTAAACCATGCATATTAAGTCTTAAATATAACTTATTCTTTATATCTTCTCCACTAATACCCATAATTAGTTACCTTCAGATTCTTTCTTTTTAACTGATAATTTCTCTCTTTCAGCTTTTAGTAATGCTTGTTGTCTTTCAAACTCTTTCTTAGCAGCAGATTGCTTTTCAGCTAAAGACTTCTCTCTCATTTCTAGCTGATCCATATCCATTCTAGATTGAATTTCAGGTGGATACTCTAAACTCCAATCAGCAAAAGCACATGCGTGAATAGCTTCATGTTCTAGAATCAAGTCCATTAACTGTCTTTGAGTTTTAATGCCTTCTGGATAACATAGTTGTTTTGCATTAGGATTATCTCTAACAGAACGATCTCTAATAGTCCATCCTTCAATCGGATCATCACAATAAGTTAATGTATACTCTTTACCTTTAGCGATAGTAACTTCTCCTAAACACATCATGCTTGGACAAATCTGACCTTGAATATCTTGAAGCGTGAGTTTAAACTTTGTACCATCATATACTTCTATAATTCTACCACATCTAGGATCTCTGAGTTCAAAAACCCTTACATCCATCTTTGCCTCAACACATAATCCATCTACTTTCTCAACAACTCCATGTTCATTGATTTGACTTACTTTACCTGGATAAGTGTCTACTGCTTCCAACTTACAGCCTTTTAAATCACTAGGGAGTGATTCAACCTTTACTTGATTTCTTGCCATATTAATATAATCTCTAGTTAGTATTTCTATCTAATTATAGAAGTTATATAATCTAAGTTTAACTAAAATTCTATAAGTATGCTTGATTATTAAATGACGCTATACCAGAATAATACTTGTATAAGTTATCAGGATTCCACGCAGAGAGGTATGCCGGAGTATAACCATAGCTATATCCCTTATAAGGGTTAAAAGCTCCATAATCAGTTCTATCACTAAATTGATACTTTTGTACATCATTCCAGAATGACTGGTAATCATCTCCATATATTCTCTGAGCTGCTACATCTCCTAGTTCCTGCTCTGTTAACTTTCTAGGTCCTGTCATCTCAGTCTTTTCTGTCATGTAGTTTACATTAGGACCAAAGTAATCATTAGGATATGCCGCAAACCAATCTCCGGCAGCACGTCCATTAAAGTCGAAGTACTTATCTAATAATGCAGCATCCTCTGGATTTGTAGCTCTCGGATCTAACCTGCCTATAGGCAACCCCTTACCTCTATTAAAGCCATAGAAAGGATCAATATTAAATACACCAAAATTAGTATTAATATTTTGAGTTTCAGGTATATATAACTCTCTAGAGACTTGACCTGTTGTAGGAGCTGTATAGGCATTACCTGTATCTACCGCATATTCCTGCTGTAAAAGATTTTGAAGATTCGTGAAATCTTCCGCTGTATATCCTCCCTGAAGCAGATCGGAGGAGATAGCACTATCTAAATTACCAAAATCATAGGCATTTAATTCATCTAATACTGAAATATAATCCTGACCATAATCTTGAAGATCATATCTTCTATTTATAAATTCTTCAGCAGCTCTGTTATACAGATCATTCTGACCAGGATTATAATAGTACATATTATTATCTAAGACCTGAGTATAAGGATTTCCAGTATCTGTAAAGTATTCATTAGATACATTAGTCATAGGAGCTGTTAGTTTATACTCTGGAGTATATGTAAATTCATCCCTTACTCCTATATCGTATAATTTACCGGGATCGAGTATACGGACATCCCCAAACATATTTGCTAAAGCTATCTCATCTCCTGAATTAGGTTGATCTGGTGTAGGATCATATACTGTAGGAGCTTGATAATTCGTATTAGTTTCCCAATCTAAGGTATTAGTGAATTTCTTATTAACATTATCGTAATCTAATACAGCCTTGATAATAGTTTCAGGAGCTATATTCTGTTCAAATAAAGCTGTCAACTCTGGATTATTTCTTAAAGAGTTAATAAATAACTGAGTGTCTCTTGTCATCGGTAATTGTTCTTCTAAACCATTTATCATTCTCTGAGCCTGAAGCTTTAAGGTAGCTCCATACTCTTCATTGTTAAACTTATACTTAAGATCATTTACTACTCCTGCTTCTGCTCCTAATCCTTGAAGAATAATTTCCTGTTCAGAGTTTATATTCAGATCTATATTACTAGAAGCACTTGGATTTATTGAAACTTCAGGACTTACTAAAGAGCTCTGCCAGTCTGCCATTGAATTGGCAAAATCATCTTGCTGAGTGTTTGTTGTCTGATTTGTAGTAACATCTACATTATTTAACACATTAGCAGCAGCTTCTCCAGAAAGACCTATATTTGATCTAGTAATAACATTTTGCTTATTCTGAAAATCTAAGTCAGCATCAGGACCTTGATTCACATAGTCTGCACCCCACCATGTCTCAGGAGTATCCACTTCACTAGAGGTTAGAATATTAGCGACTTGCTCAGCAGATAACGTAGTTTGAGGATTCTCTTGATAATACTTTCTTGTAATATAGTCTTGTGCAGTTCCATACTGACCATATAATCCTGGGTATCTTGATTTATAAGTATCGAAGTTATCTATTAAGTCCTGATTAACATTCTGAGAGATCCAGTCTGTAGGAACTCCTTTATCTGTTATTAATCCCTTATTAACTGCTTCTAATAACGTATTCTGAGTTGCATCTTGTGATTGAGCTGCTTGAGACTGAGCTGTGTATTGTATGTTATTAGTTTTCGCCCCTCCTAAAGGTCCTGCTACAGTATCGTACACATCTTGTTCAGTTAATTGAGTATTTGAGACTCCTCCATAATCCTGATCCATTGATAGGTTTATTTGACCTCTAGATCCTGCTCTTCCTTTAGCTGTTTGACTTCCAGCAAGACTAACATCGCTTAATGCAGATCCTTTTAATCCAAGCATTTCAGTATAACTATTAGCTTCAGAGTCTCTATTATAATCAAAGCTTCCAGGACCTTCTAATCCTAAATTTGTAGAAGTTTGTATTCCTGCTTCAGCTCTTGGATTTACCATAGATTCAAATCTAGTAGTATACCCTCCTGATGGAGCTACAAGTTCAGGAATCATACTTAATCCTTTAACTATCCAAGATGCAGGACCTCCTGCTAAAGATCCTAACATACCTAAAGATCCTTGACCTAATTCATTTGCAGAATCTCTATCATTTCCATATACTTGCTCAGAACTTTGAGATGTTGCATTTCCTGACATATTAGTGGTTAAATCAGCTCTTCCTGATCCTGCTAGTCTTTTCTTAATAGAGTTATCAAAAGTAAGTCCTGATTGAGGTGCTCTGAGAGAGGCTTGTATCCTACCTTCATCCCTAAAACTACCTTGTCCATAATCACCGAATTTGGTCTCATCTGCACTGCTAAAGCTATAAGGTTCTTCAAGACTAAAAGGAGCTTGAGACATGGATACACCAGATCTATCAGACACTAAAGATCCTAAAGATCCTACTCTTGCTACTGGTTCATAGTCAGTATCTCCGTATGAAAATTCAAAACTGTCTTCATTACCACCGAATCTACCATTACCAAATACTCCAGTTCTATAATCATTATAAATACTGCCAGGAGCTCTTAACTCAGCTCCTCCTAATCCAGTACGAGATCTGACTGATCCAGGAGCTGTATACTCTCCACTATCTAACCTATAGTTACTTTGAGCTGCAGGCTGTTGTCCTAGCACAGATTTCCAATCTGATGGTCTAGTAATAGAATTGAATAGATTCCTTGAAGCCTCTCTAGAGATTGTATTAAATAACTGTCCTTGCTCTGGAGAGCTTATATAATCCCTTAATCCCTGTTGATTATACAACTCAGATCCAGATCTACCAAAAAAAGAGCGATCTAAATCACCAGCACCTAAAGACGTAATTCCTTCACTCATTAACTCTGTCCTCTATTACTCCATACAGAACTAGCTGCTGGCTTCTGTGTTTGTACTTGTTTTGAAACTTTTTTAGTTATAGGATCTTTTGAGTTTAAGCTAGTAACTGATTTAACTGCATCATCTCTAGACTTTAGACCTAACATGGTCTGGAAGAACTCTTTTAGTCTTGTCCAGAAAGTCTTTTTCCCACAAGGAGTTTTAGTTAATGGACACTGATATACCTTCTCCCCATCCTCAGTAGTTCCCATACCATATTGACGATCAGCCCTTTGTATCATTTTAGCTGCTGGAGATTCTACTGGAAGCTCTCCTTCATCTAAAGTACCTAACTCTTCCATTGCATTAGAAAATACTCCAGGATCATCAGAATTTAACTTACTATCTAAATCAAGTCCGGATTCTTTCTTAGTATCCATATCTTCCATAGGAACATTCTCCATTTTAGGAGGGTTTATAGGAGGAGTTTCTGGTTGAATAGAAGGTTGTACAGAAGCTACAGGCTTTTCAAAAATATTTGCATTTAATACAGGTTTTTCCATAGGCTGTTGCACTGGTCTCTGCACAGGTTGTTGTGCAGGATTCTGCATTGGCTTCCTTATAGGTTGCTGTTGTGGAGTCATAGGCATAGAAGGAGTCTGAGGAACTTGCTTTGACATCATCGCATTGTATCTTGAATCAATCTCAGGAGCTCTTTGAGTCTTTAAAGCCTCTTCCTTCATAGGCTGCTTCATAAGTCCTTCCATAACAGGCTTTGCTAAGTTAAATGCGTTAAATTGACCAAAACTCATAATATTCTCCTAATTAAATCCTCTCATACCTTGCCATGGATTACCTTGTGGTAGTTGAGCCTGAGGCATAGGGCTTTGACTAGGCAAATAACCCATGTTTGGTATTTTAGGTGATTGATACGGACTTGAAAAAGAGGCTAAAGAAGATCCAAGTCCTTGTAATGCTTGCTTCTTAGCGTTTTCTTGCTGTTTTTGATTTAACATTTGCTGGTGTTGTAATGCTTGAGCTTGCATCTCAGCATCCTGTACTTTCCGTTGACTTAAATAACTCTCTAACTCTGCAATCCTAGCAGCAGCTTCAGGATCTTGTCTATAAGGAGATACAGGGGCTTTCGGTTGTTGCTGTTCTGGAGTTTGCTGAGTTGCATTTGTAAAATAGTCTCTAATAGATTTTATAATTTCTTGCTTCTGATCTGTAAGTACTGCAGGATTAGGAGTGCTCTGAGCTGCATTAACTGCAGTAACAGGAATATCTTGATTAGGTACTTGAGGCTGTTGATTATTAACCTGATACTTCTTAGCTTTCTCTTGTATGTAAGGAAGGTAGTTAGCTGTTTCATCTACACTAGGATTTTTACCAGAAGCTACTAACTGTCCTTGCTTAGTTCCTCCATTGTAGTGAGCTAATGCAGCCATATAGTTACCATTATACTGTTTATTTAAAGACTGCATGTACATAGCTGCAGACTCTATTGACTTATAAGGATCATAGTAATCTTCTTTTTTCTTAAACTTCCAAGAGCCTAAAGGATGCCATTTAGTTTGAAACTGACCTATTCCCTTAGCTCCAGTTCTAGATTCTGCGTTTGGATTCCAGTTGGATTCTTGTTCTAATTGACCTAAGAATAAGTCTTGAGGTAAGTTATATTGCTTCGCCATTTTCTTGGCATAATTAATATACTTCTCTTTTTCTAAACTAAACTTTGCCATACCTATACCTCTGTTTAATTATAACTTCAATAAAGAAGAAAACCTCCTAAATTCGGAGGTCTTGTTACTAACTTAGAGATTTAAAAGTGAGAGGCTTAACTTATGCAGCCTTCACTTAATTATATGTCTATATAAAAAAGTGTTCTTAATTTACTTAAGGTATAATATAAATAGGTAGCCAAGGAACTTAGTTCAAGTGTTAATTTATAGGTTATATAATAGACTAACAAATAAGTCTTACATTGGACAGACAGTACAGAATTTGTCTGATAGATTGTCAGCTCATAGAAGAATTGATAGTAGTTGTACTTTACTTAATAAAGCTATTAAGAAGTATGGATGGGATTCTTTTAGTATAGAGATATTGTTAGAAATTCCAAAGTCTAAGGACATAAGTCTTCTAAATAGACTAGAAGAAGAGTTTATAGAAGTTTATAATAGTCAAAGTCCAAATGGATATAACCTACTTAGTGGAGGAATGAACAGGATTCCATCAGAAGAAACAAGAGCTAAGTTATCAGAAAAGACTAGACAGAGAAACTTAGGAAGTAAGTTAAGTGAGGAAACTAAGAGAAAGATAAGTGAGTCTCTTAAAGGAAGGAACTTATCTGAAGAAGATAAAGAACGACTAAGAACAATGAATATTGGAAGGGAAAAACCTAATGGATATCAGGATAAAATGAAGAAACTTCACGGAGAATTAAAAGGAGTTAAGGTTATTATAGAAGATATAGAGACAGGAGATACTATAGAATTTATATCTCAAAGAGAAGCATCTAGACAGCTATGTGTTCACAGAAGTGCTATACAGAAGTTACTCTCTGGTGAGATTAAGCTACTACTAGGTAGGTATAAAAAGAAAGGCTCCCAGAAATAGTCTCTGGAAGCCTAAGTTAAGATCTATAAATCTGAAATCGCTCTATGAAAGAGTGATCCCAGTTGCCATGCTGCACAATTCCACATATGCTGGAAGCATAGAATACTGAGAAATCATCATATCTGTTCTAGTATTATTTTCTACAGAGTAGTCTTTAATAAACTGACAGAATCTAGCTTCGCCTGGTAACATACCTCTTGTACCTAAAGTTGGATTCTTAGGAGTTAAGAAGTCATCAGTACCAACGTAGAGAGTCATGTTGTCTTCTGCACACATGATAATATCTCCACCACGACCTATTTCACTTAAGTAGTCATCAACACAAACGTAAATCTGTCTACCACCTTGTGTGTTATAACGTTGTACCCTAGCACCCATGATAGAAGGAACATAGCCTTCATCAGTAGAAACTAAAACACCTTGCTGTAAGAAAGGCTGTAAAGCTTTAAACGCTGTTTGACCACAGATATAAACCATAGGCTTATTACGAGTACCTAAGTTATCGTAAGTTTCCCACCAAGTCATTAAAGATTCAAACTTAGCAGAGTTCATAGCACCGATGCCAGAGAATCCAGCAGTTACAGTGTTTTGGTCAGCCCAGTATTGATACCCATTGAACTTGTTGGTATTTGAAGTAGGATCTTGCTTTTCTGCAGTTGTGTGTGCTCCGTAACGCTCATATATTAGTGAATTAATAAGTTGAGATTTGTGAGCTCTCTGTAAATCCTCACTTAAGAAGTCTAGGAATTGACCATTGTATAACAATGTTTCTTCTCTAAACGCATTAGTTACAGGAGTTCCAGGAGTAAACAATCTACGGAATCCATTATATAGAACATCTCTTCTACGAGGAGCCGGTCTAGAAGCAGTTACTTGTGGAGTATTAAGATCCAAAGCAATACCTTGAGCAATTAAAGTATCAGTAGTAAGAATAGTTCCTACTGAAGATCCATTAGCTGCACGTTGTACTTGGATATTATTATCTCCATCTGCTGTTGAAAGTACTACGATTGTCTCATGAGTACGTGGATTATAAAGACGTACACCTTCTTGACAAATATAAGCACCATTTTCAGAAACATCTAACAAATCAGCAGTTGCAGAAGCAGCTAAAGCTGTTGATGGAGTTAAAGCGAATGCAGGAGCATCATCTCTTGCAGATTTAACATAGTCATCAATATGAGCTTTTGCTTTTGTTACAAGCTGATATCTATCTAATACGCTGGTATCTGAATCTTCCATCGCATTAAGGAGTTCGCCTTCGAACTTTTTGTGTAGGATTGCTTCAAAGCCGTCAAAGCCTAAAGAAGGACCTACTAAGAAAGAAATTAATGGACTTTGAAGAACAGTCGAAAACTTAATCACTTGGTTTAAGTTACGAGAGTTATTCTGCCATGTACTTTCTATATTGCTATATGAAGCACTTCTAATTACATCACTCATTGTTTTTTATATTTCCTTATAAGGGTTAGTTAATATAAGTTTACAACTAATTATAAGTCTATGAGTTATGGTGCTGTTAAAATTATTGACTAGTTAGTCAGCTTCGTAGTACTTGGTATTATTTAGAGGAGTAGTAACATCTACTAAAGGCTTTGAGCCAGAGCCATCAGATCTTTGAACTTCTAGGAAATTCCATTTTAATATATGAGGATGTCTAGGTATATGTGTAGGCTTCCAAGTATTATTTATTTGAGTATAGTTAATTACTCTCTCTATATCATTTAATCCCCAAGATTGAGTCTTTTGTTCCGGGTACAGATAGTAGATAGTAGGGTTACTTCCAAAGTAATCATAGATTTCAGACACAGAGGTTCCATTAGTAATCTCAAATACATCAGTCTTGTAATGTATCGGATTACTAATATCAGCTATATTATTATACTGTGCGAACCCCTGAACCTGTATCATTATCTTATGCTCCTATTCTCTTAGCGAACTTAGCTCTTAATTCTTCTCTTTGCTTTTCTTTCTCTTCAGCAGTAAGCTCTTTCTTCTCCTCTACTTCTTCTTCCTTCTTAACTTCTTTATTAGCTTGCTTTTCAGCCTCTATAACTTTAGGATCTTTCTTAACTTGTTTTTTAGCTGTAGGATCTGAGTCTTTAGACTTACCCGCATTAGCTCTCTTAACAACTTCTTTTCTATAAGTTTCCATTAGTAACTCTCCTGATAATCTATCTTTTTGAGCTACTGTTAAGTTAGGATTATTTAAGATGTTATTTAACTCTAAAGAATACTTAGCATCAAATCCTTTACCTTCAGTTGTTTTTCTTAAATGTAAGTTCTTTGCTGCATCAACTACATCTTCACTAATGGTATGCTTTACAAAAGCTCTCTGTAGTGATTGACGTACTAATTTATCCCATGCTAAACTACCCTGAACTCTCTCAACGTGTTGACTTACCTTGTCGATATTTTGTTGTGTTTTAATGGTATCTTTCTTTAGACTATCCAAGTGCTCAAACAA
>Ga0180434_10004797_pt1 | contig 16255 bp, 18 predicted proteins | sample SS_ome_7_FD_132453 | JGI IMG/M metagenome (GOLD analysis project Ga0180434, IMG submission 132453) | Hypersaline lake sediment archaeal communities from the Salton Sea, California, USA - SS_1_D_2 metaG | ecosystem: Environmental > Aquatic > Non-marine Saline and Alkaline > Hypersaline >...
ACGATATTCCAACTTACGTTCTCGTCGAATCGAGCGTTTATACCGAGTATCAGACCTACCTTCGAAACAAGGGCAACAAGGAAACTCAGTACGCCCACGTCGACTCTGTAAACATCTTTCATCCCGGATTTCCCATTTGAAATCCACACTTTGGCATGAGATTTGCGCCAGACCCTTGAAAAACAGTGGTTTCGACGCTCAACATGTCAATGTGGCAGGGGAACCCAATGGGTGACGCGAGAAACGACGATTTACGGGTTGGTTTTGACAGCAAGGTAAGGCTGAAATTCCTCGGTAGTCAGGTCACGACGGACGCCGGTCTTCTGGCCTACCGAGAACTCGATGAAACACTTGGCCTCACGAAAACGACCGACGAAGTGTTGACCGATTCACGCCTTGGCAAGAACAAGCAGCACTTGCTCGTACCGTTGCTGCGTCAGTCGATTTACAGCCGCATCGCGGGCTACGAAGACGTAAATGATGCCGAGCGACTCGCGGTCGATCCTACCATGCGTCACGTTGTGGGTGGTCGAGCAGCGCAGGCGGACAAGGAAGCCGCATCCAGCAGCGGAGTGGGACGGTTCGAGACAGAGATTCTCAGTGAACCGCGCAACCTTACGGCTTTGATGAATCTTTCGGGCCAGTGGATCGACAAGGTCCACCAGCGAAAGCCAGTGCAGGAATTGATCCTCGACATGGACAGTTCTGTTAGTGAGACGTACGGGCAGCAGGAAGGTTCCGCCTACAATGGACACTTCGAGTGCATGTGCTATCATCCGCTGTTTCTGTTCAACCAGTTCGGCGATCTGGAGTACGCCCTGCTGCGGCGCGGCAACAAGGCGAGCGCCAAATACTGGCGGCGCGTGCTGTTGCCCGTGATCGAGCGGTATCGTCACTTGGACATCCCGAAGTTCTTTCGTGGCGACGCCGCATTTGCCATTCCGGGATTGTATCGAGTGCTGGAGGAAGAAGATTATCTCTACGCCATTCGCCTCAAGGCCAACGCGGTCTTGGAGCGGGAAATCGAGCATCTCCTCACCCGTCCTGTGGGTCGTCCCTCGTACAAACCCAAGGTCTTCTACCATAGCTTCCAGTATCGGGCAAAGTCGTGGCAGCGAGCGCGCCGCGTGGTCGCCAAGGTCGAGTGGCACGCGGGGGAGCTGTTTCCTCGCGTCGGTTTCATCGTGACCAACTTGAACAAGCACTCGAAGAACGTGGTGAAGTTCTACAACGGTCGTGGTACGGCGGAGCAGTGGATCAAAGAGGGCAAGAACGCCGTCAAATGGACAAAGCTCTCTTGCCGAACCTTCAAGGACAACCAGACGCGATTGCAGCTTTTCGCCTTGGCCTACAATCTGGCGAACTTCCTGCGTCGTTTGGCCCTTCCTCGCGGTGTCAAGCATTGGTCGCTGACGACGCTGCGCGAGAAACTGGTCAAGATCGGAGCGAAGGTAACGCGGCACTCGAAGTGCGTGACGTTCCAACTTGCCGAAGTGGCGGTAACGCGAAGGTTGTTCTCAGCAATCCTTGACCAGATTACGCAGCTGGCAATTCCGCCACCGTTTGTCGCCAGAGCCCATGCGTAGAACCACTGGACAGCGAGAAGGATTCGCGACCTGGAGGAGAGTACGTACGCAAGCCGTCTCAATCGGCTTTGGCCTCCCCTGCAGAGGGGGGCTTTGATGCCGGAAACGACCGAAACCATGCGTCGTGGCGAAGAAACTCGCCTGCGCGCTCGATGCAAAGGGGATTTGTGTTACAATGCTCACTATCCTGAACCTGGATCGTCTTCAGGTTCACTGCAAATGGGAAATATCAGTTATATGTAGAAGACTCCTTTCTCTCATGGACTGTCGCAGTCTGAATCTAAAGCATGCTAGCACTCAATCGCGTCGTTCGGGTATCTCCTTGTGAACGTCAACCGGCAATCCCCGTCACGGAACAGCCAAAATGGCATGCGATCGTACAGCCACCGATAGCAGGATTGCTATACCCCACGTCGGCAGAGCCTCCTGACATTTCAGCACAAGAAGAAGCTTCCCAAGCGCCGATGGGAAACTTCCGGGCCACTAAAATGAAATTCCACATTGGAGTAACGAGAAAATGGGAAGTCTAGATAATTGGCATGCCTTTACGGCAATTCGGGGTATCCAGGCGGGACGTGAGTACTATGTTGCCATGTGCCCTCTGAAGGTTATTCCGAAGATATTTCTGTTCGATGAGGTGGAATTGGCGCCTGAGCTTCGAGCACAGCGTACCTTGAACCGCGCTCGGATACCGGAAATCGCTGCCTATCTGGTGGAGAACCCACGTTCGTATATCTTCTCATCGATAACAGCTTGTATCGATGGAGATACGAGATTCGAGCCCTTCGCCGAAGCCGGTTCGGGCTCGAATGCCGGACGCTTGCTTATTCCCATGACAGCCAGATTCCTGATCAACGATGGCCAACATCGCCGGGCAGCAATTGAGGAGGCGCTAAAGGAATCCCCCGAACTTGGTGACGAGACTCTCTCGGTCGTCTTCTTCAACGATGCAGGTCTTAAACGCTCTCAGCAACTGTTTGCCGACCTCAATCGTCACGCCATTCGACCTACCAAGTCGTTGGGAATCCTCTATGACCGTCGCGACTCGCTTTCTCAACTTGCCTGTCGGCTGGCACAGCGAGTTAGTGTTTTCAAGAACTTGACGGAGATGGAGAAGACATCCATTCCCAATCGCTCAAACCGGCTTCACACCCTAAGTAGCATCTATCAAGCGACACGCACCTTGCTCGGCAAACCCAAGAAGTGCAAAGTCTCCGACAACGAAGAACAGCTGGCGACAGAGTTCTGGGAGGCGGTTGCTAAGGCCATTCCTGATTGGCAGCTAGCCGCTCGGAAGAAAGTCAGCTGTGCGGAACTCCGGAGAGATTACATCCACGCTCATGGCATAGCTCTGCAGGCGCTCGGAATCGTGGGGGCCGCGCTTATCGCTGAGAATCCGCGTGGCTGGAAGCGCAAGATAGCATCGCTGCAACAAATTGATTGGTCTAGGATGAATAGTGAAGTCTGGGAGGGTCGTGCGTTGGTAAACGGCCGGGTGAGCAAAGCTCACACAAGTGTTGTGTTAACCGCTAATGTGTTGAAGAAGTGCCTTGGGCTCAGCCTTGGTGCCAGAGAAACACAACTGGAAGATCGCTTTTCCAGCGAACGACGGGCTGCGTGAATGGCACTTGCAAGCCCAAGGTCCCCCGCTACAATTGGGTAAACGAGGAAGGGTTCCCCCCAAAGGAATGTTTCACATGGCCACCAAATCGGGTAAGAGCACTGAGTCCAAACCAGAATCTGCCTTTCAAGTCAGACCTCTCGAATCATTTCACGAAGAGGTCCGCACACTATATCTGGGCGACATGCGTTCATCTTATCGAGAACGTCTTGTCAAAACCGCGTAACAACCCTGTACATACATTTGAGCGTTTCTCCGACATCGAGTCGTGGCTTCGTGAACAATGGTCAGGGTTGTTCCGCGAATTACTTCATCGCATGTCTGGTCAACAGCAGATAGCTACGCTTGCTTCTCAGGTCGAGGCCCTCAGGGAAAACAACACCACGCTGAAACGGTATCTCGAAGCATTGATGAAAAAGATTTCGCCGGACGAGTCGCCCGAACTAATCGAGTCGGAAAAGAGGCGGCTTGAACTTGTCGAGCAGACGGACCTCCTGAAGCGCAACGACTGGATTGCATACATCTTGTCAGAACTCCTCGTGCCGTTCACGGTGGTCGTGTCTGCCACGAAAGACGCGACGTCGATCGCGCATTTCGGAGAGCTAATATCGCAAAATGGAAAGCACGAACCCGCAGCGAAAAGCGTGGTACACACGCTTACACATTCGGTCGATGCCCAGCATGATTGCAACGAAGCGCGGAAAATCCTTGGGGTACCGCCGTTGGACTTTCCAGAAGTAGTTCCCCGTTAATCAATCGCTCGAGCGAAGCGGTCGAGGCGGTTCGGAAGTCGGGTGGGCAGGTCTGGTATGACTATGAATTCGATGTCAACGGCGAACGGCTACCCGACGCAGAGCCGCCGGGGCCGAAGTGGTTCGGCAGCAAATGGAGAAACCGATGAAGTACATTGCACCCAAGAGAGGTCTTAAATCGTATACATGCCCACACTGTGGCGTTCTCGCGCGGCAGTATCATTACTCTGTATCAAGCTCAAGCCTTGCTGGGAGCAACAACTACGCTAACAACGACACGATCGCGTCCACCGTGTGTGAACACTGCAACGACTTCTCGTTGTGGACTGACACCAACATGGTTTACCCAAATCGCGGAAGTGCTCCTGTCCCAAATCCAGACATGCCTAACGATGTAAAGGAAGACTATGAGGAAGCGGCCACGATAGCCACCCTATCCCCAAAGGCTGCTGCCGCTCTCCTGCGTCTGGCCATACAGAAGCTGTGTGTTCATCTCGGGGGCAAGGGGAAGAACATCAACGAGGACATTGCCCTCCTTGTGAGTAACGGCCTGCCGGAGAAGATTCAGCAGTCGTTGGACATTGTCCGCGTCGTTGGCAACAACGCAGTCCACCCAGGACAGATCGATGTTGATGACCCTGCGATCGTCGGGAATCTGTTCGCGCTTACAAATGTCATTGTCGAAGCTATGATCAGCGTCCCTACAAAGATCGGAACGCTGTACTCCTCTCTTCCGCAGGGGGCAATCGATGGCATAAACAAGAGAGACGGGAAGGAAACGACATGAGGATGCCGAACAAACCACTGAACGGTACGGCGTACCGCCGCCCGTTAGTGGTGGCGTTCCGGCCGTCTTAAGCAACTGTGAATTGGAACACCAAGAAAAGGGGCCGGGAGGCCTGTGTCTGGCGGATGCCGGGAGCTTCATCCGACGGCCCCCCGACCCTCGTCTCCTCTTAATCGCCTTGCGGCTGCGGTTCTTCTTAATCGCCTCTTCTTAAGCGCCTTGCGACTGTGGTTCTTCTTGCGGCCCGCTTGCCGGTGGCCCCGGACTCTGCGTTTGCGTTTCACTCGGCGCCGTCCTTTCCGCCCGGTCGCGGGGCGAAGTGGGGGCACTTGCCCGACGTGTTGACGTCGCGGCAAAACGGCAACGGTGACTCGACCATCCGGCCCGTGAAGAAGTCGAATCTTTTGGTCTGGGCCTCCGGCGCGCGGCACCGGTGGCGTCGCCAGACCGCCGGCGCGGCCCCCTTCGAGGTCAGCCGGTGCAGACAATCGCGGCACGCGGTCGGAAACCGGAACGGAATCACGCTGGCCATCACGTTGCCCTCCGGTCTCGGCGAACCCACCAGGCCCGGGCCAGCCGGCCGGACGGGTTGCGCATCTTGTGCATGTGGTACACGCGGTTCTCCGCCTCCAACGCGCCCAGCGCGCCGCGGATCCCCTCGGGCGAGGCCAGCCGGCCGAGGATCGGCTCGAGCCGCTTCGCCGTGATCGGCTCGTACCGCGCGACCGCCAGGAAGACCCACTCCTTGACCCGCCGACGGCACGCCGCGCCGATCGACGCGGCCGCGGCGTGCGAGGTCTCCGGGTGGTCGTGGCGGGTGGCGATCATCGGGCCTCCACTTCTCCAAAGGCGGTCAACAGCTCGCGCCGCTCGTCGGCCGCGGGCGCCGGCGCGGGGCCGGCGGCCGCCAGGCGGCTCTCGTCGCGGGCGCCGGTGATGTAGCCGAACCGGTAGATCGACCGGATCACCGGGCGCGGCACCACGCGGCCGAGCAGGCGATTCAACTGCGGCCAGTCCGCCGCAAACGCCTCGTCGATCCGCCGGCTGATTTCGTTTCTGTCCTTTGCCACGTCGGTCTCCTTTCATTCGATCGAGAGTTCGCCGGCACGGGCCAGGAACTGCTCGCGGGCGATCGGGTAGAACTGGGCGTCGACGCGGTCCGGAAAGGGCCGGGCCGTGACGCCGGCCAGGGCCGGCGGCGTCTCGCGGAACAGGTCGCGGATCTCGGTGGCCATCATCCGATCGTCCGCCTCCCAGACCGACGAAGGGATCGGCCACGGCAGGCCGAACCGCTGGGCGACTTCTTCAAGGATCTCGGTCTCTATCTGTTCCAGCGGAAAAAGCGCGTGGCCGCCGGTCATCGGCGTGTCGACGTAGAGCCGCGATTTCCACGGCCGCGGCCAGTCGCCCAGGTAGGCCTCCGCGGCATCGTGCAAGAGGCCCCACGCCGCGTCCTTCTCGGGGACCGCCCGCGACACGGCGACGGAGTGCTGCGCGACCGTGTAGGGCAACGACGTGAACCCGCCGAACCGGTTGCGGCGCGACAGGCCGACGGCGATGTCCTCCAGCGTGATGGCGGCGGCCGACGGCTCGAGCGGGTGGAACCCGCGCGGGTTGCACGTCGCCAGCCAAACCGTTTCACTCATGTCGCTTTCTCCTCGTTCAAACCGGGGCCCGCCGGGTGGCCGGTTCCACCCGGCGGGCTAACAACACTACGGCCTTCGCCATGTGTGAGTCCTACGCCGCCGGGAGCCGGGCGCCGGGGAGCGGCGGCAGTTCGATCTCGCTGATCTCCTCGCGCTTGACCGCGATCTCTCTCGGCGCCTCGATGCCGAGACGCACCTTTTCCGGTCCGGCTTTCACCAGCGTGATGACGATGTTCCCGCCGATTACAATCCGTTCGCCCCGCTTCCGTGACAGAACAAGCATCGTGCTTTCCTCCTTGTTTGGGTTTTGGGTGGTGCCCCGCCGACTCGGCGTCTTACGGACTGCCGTAGTAGATGGGGATGTCTTTCTTCGTGTGGAGATCCCGCACCAGCCTCGAATGGATCGTGTCCTGGTGGCTGTCGACCGCAGCCCGCAACGCGCCGGGCATCGCCGCCACGCCGAATTGCTGGTTCACCGTGTCGATCTCGATGCCGAGGCGGATCTCGTACTCCTCGCGCTCGCCCTGCTGCTCGTACAGCGGGATCTCGACCACGATCTCCTCGGGCAGCTCGTCGACGCCCTCGACCTTGGCCAGGATTTCCTTGCCGAGCGATTCCTTGCCGTGGCGGACCTCGACGCGGCCTTCCGTGCTGTGCCTCCAGTCGAGACGCCGGAATTTGTCGATCAGCGCGGCGTCGGCCCCGAGCTTGAATCGCAACAGGCGGATCAACTGGGGCTGCGTCAGCGGCTTGTGTGGCGCCGCCTCGATCGCGTCGAACTCGACGGACGTCGTCAACGGAAAGGTGACGACGTCGCGGCGGTCCCGGTCGTCGATGACCAGGCACACCCTGTTGCCGTTGTGCCAGATGACCGGCGTGGCCATGTCGAGGCCGACCTTGTCGTCGGCGAGCCGCGACGCGTACTCGATCAGGTCCTGGAGCGAGCCGACGGTATGATTCCGCGGCGGCGGCGGGATCTCGACGTGCTTCAGTTGGCCGCCCTCGTCGACGTAGACCTTCCGCGGATCGTCGATGCCCGGGACGATCGCGATCTTCTTTCCCTCGCGGGCCAGGTCGGCCAGGCGGTTAATCGCTTCTTTCAACATTTCGGTTCTCCTTGGGTTCTCGTGTCCGTGAAAATGAAAAAGCGTGAATGGGGCCGGCGTCTAGCGCGGCCGTTTGTTTCTCTCGATCTGTTCGTCGATCGTGTGTTGGTCCGGATCGTCCGGCGCAAGGTCGTTGAAGAAGAGCTGGCCGCGCTTGGTCGGCTTCACCGGTCGCGTGGCCGTCTGCCAGGGGGGGAGCTTGGTCTTGATCGTGAAGTCGACCTCGACGTCGACCACGTCGCCGTCCTGCTGGAGGACAGGCTTGATGTTGACGGTCAGCTCCACGTTGCGGGCCTTCTTCTCGCCCGGCCGGTCGAGACAGTTGCGGACGGCCTCCGCCATCGCCTGCTCGAAGGCCACGGCCGGCTTGCCCAAGTCGAAGTCCTTCAGCGTGTCGAGCGAAAGTTGCATCCGTGTCATATTCAGATCCTCTCGTTTCTAGGGGGGTTGTAAAAGTCGCCGCGCCCTTGCGTTGTCCCGCTGCACTTGCAGTCCCAAACCGACAGGACCCCGTTCAACGGCGCGACGACGTTCCGATCCGATCAGCCGACGAAATTCGCCGGCCGCTTGACTTTCTTGATCTCCTTGGGCATGTCGAGCCCGACCTCGATGTCCTTGGGCCCCGGTCGTTTGTCGAGGAACCGCTTCACCAGCTCTCCCTTCTTGGCTTTCGCGGCGTCCTCGGCGATGTCTTTCGCCTTCAACTCCTTGGCCAGCGCGGCGAGTTGTCCCTTGTTGTGGAGGTTCCAGTACGCCTCGGACATCGGCCCCGCCTGGTCGTTCAACCATTCTGTCTCCAGGTCGATCTCGCGGATCTTGCAGATCGCCTCGACGTCCGTGGAGGGGACAAGCTGCTCGTTGGGGCCATCGTCCCAAAACACCGCCGCGAGAAACTTCGCCACTACCTCGGACGTCTGGAGGTTATGCTCGTACGTCTCAATGTCATCCAGCGAAAAGACCGGCGACACGAAGTTCGTGCCGTACCAATTACTGGCGACCTTCTTTCCGGCCGACTTGAGGATCTTCGCCAGCCGACCGGCGCGGTCCCACTGGTGGCCTCGCGCCCACTGGACGTCGACCAACAGCGCGAGTCGCAACAGATCCGCGATGCCCGTATCGGGGTCCTGGATCCATTGCGCTATGAGCCACCGCTGCCAGTTGACCCGCCACTGGTAGAGTCGTTTCTTGAACGTCGCGGCCCGCTCTTGCGCCTTCCGCTTTTCCTCCGCGGCGAGCCGCTTCTTCTCGGCGGCCGTCAGCTTCGCCGGCTTGCCGTTCTTGCCCTTCGGCTTCTTCTTGGCAGGCTTCGCCGCCAGGGCCTTGACGTGCTCGGCCTGGAGCTTGTTCCACAGCTTCACGTTCGTCGCGTACTCGTCCTCGTCGCCGTCGTATCCGACCCGGACGATGCCGAGCTTCTCCCGCTGTTCGTCGGTCGGGGTGAACACCGGGATGCGTTTGCCGCTTTGGGAGTGCCAGACTGTCCCGCTTAGCGGTTTCGCTTCCTCGCCGAGCTTCCAGTCGATCACATGCTGGAACGCGCCGAGGGAGGGCAGGCTGCCGTCCTGTTTGACGTCGGCGTCGACCTGTTTGACGATCGCCTTGAGGATCTTGGGGTGGTCCTTCAACGGGACCAGTTGCCGGGCGTGGCTGGGCGGTATTTCACGCGAAATGATTTTCTGCTGGACGAAGTCGGGGAGCCCCAGAAGCCGCAGGCGGTTGGCGACGTGCGGTTGGGAGACGCCGAGCCGGCGGGCCAGCTCCGTCTCCGTCAACTTCTTGTCGCGGTCCAACAGCGACTTGAACGCCAGGGCCTCCTCGACCGCCGAGAGGTCCTTGCGCTGGAGATTCTCGATCGCCGCCATCTCGGCCGCCGCGGCGTCGTCGGCCGCGACCAGCTCGACGGGGATCCGCGTCAGGCCGGCGATCTTCGCGGCCCGCAACCGCCGCTCGCCGGCGATCAACTGGTACCGCTGCCCCCGCTTGCGGACGATCGGCTTCTGCAAGATGCCGTGCCGCTTGATCGTTTCGGCCAGCTCTTGCAGTTCCTTCTCGGGGAAGGATCGACGCGGCTGAAACGGCGACCGGTCGATCGCCGTCACTGCGACCATCACGAGCGTCTTCTTGGGATCCGGCGGGGTTTTCGTGGCTGCCATCGGTTTTCCTTTCTGCCCGCAGTAGGGGCAATTTGCATTCGGCAAGTAGTCCCGGCAGTGGCCGCAGACCGGTTCGCCCGGGCGCGGCCGCCGGCCGTGTTCGGTCGCAAAGTCACACAGCGGGCCCGACATCGGTCGTCTCCGCCTCCGCGGTGTCCGTGAAGGCCCGCTTGATTTCCTCTTCCAGGTCCTCGCAGCGGACGAAGGCCCGCCGCTGGTTCGTTTCCGTTCTTGCGAAGATCGCGCCGGCCGGCCGCTTCTTGTTGGCCACCGGCACGCGGCGAAACAGGCCGACCCGCCCGTCGATCGAATAGACCGCCGACGAACAGAACCGCGACCGCGACGCCTCGCCGGCGATCCCCTTGCAACGCCGCGCCGCGGGCAGCTCGATGTACTTCAGGGCCTCGGCCAGCTCGGGGGTGAGCTGGTAACTCCGGCCGTGCATTTCCGTCCCCGGCTTGGTAAGCGGCGCCGAGCAGACCGCGACCCCGCTCGGCAACGCCGTCAACGGCTCGCCGCAGATCGGGCAGTGGGTTGTGAGTTCGGACATGATGGTTTTCCTTTCATGCTTTCGGGCAGAGCTTGCTGGTCGCCTCGCTGAACACTTCGTCGGCCGTCGCCGGCTCTTCCAGATCGGTCCGGGCCGTCCTTGCCTCTTGCCGCCGGCCGGCAAGGACTTTGCGGGCCCATGCCTCGCTGTCGTGTCGGATCTTCGCCGTGTCCAACCCTCGCTTCACGCGGGCCTGCACGACGCCCATCCGGTGGTGGATCCCCTGGCAGGTTGCGGCGTGATGACAGATCATGAGAAACCGGAGCCGCGCGTCGATGCTGTCCTGGATCCATCCGAGGACACCGGTCGCCTCCCGGTAGAGTGCCCCGAGGATATGATGCTTCCCCTGGAGTACGGCCGAGCGAAGCATGGCATCGTCGACCCCATCGTTGCGGGCCCACGGCCGCCGCAGCCGTTCAGCCGCGTTCAGTCCGCCCGTGTCACGGAACACGGTGGTCACGGAATCACGGTCACGGACTTTAGATATATATTCTCTATTCACGGAATCACGAGCGCCCTGAACGTCGCTGAACAAAGCGGCGACTTCGTCGAGCGGATCACACCCCTCGGGCGGCTCAAGCTTTGCCAGCCGCGAGAGGTTGACGACATAGGTAAACGGCTTTGTGACCTTGAGCGTATCGACCAGGCCCATCTGCCGCAGATCCTCGACGCCGGCGAGGAAGGTGCCCGCGCCGCAACCCGTTTTCTGTTTTGCACTTGCGACGGTGATCGTCAGGGTCAACAACGCTTGGCCCTGGCGCTCGCCGCGGACGCCCCAACCGGCCAGAAGACACAGCACGGCGACTTGGCGATCCGCCAGCTTGAGGGGTGCCAGATACTTTCGCATGGCCTCGGCTCGATCTTCCGCAGTTTCTAGATTCAGCCTAAGTTGTCGTTGCACGTTCAACTCCGTTCAGCCACGTTCAGCGACGTTCAGCGACGTTCAGTTGTTGGGCGCAAAGAAAGCGGGAGCGACGATTGCGAGTGCTTTTGTCGCTCCCTGTGGGCAAAAAGCGCGTACGCTTCACGCGGGACGCCGCAGGTTGTTTTTCGGCGGCTGCCTTGGTTTGCATCCGTACTGCCTCCGTTCACGCGTTATCCGTAATCAGATCATCCGCAAGGGACGCCGGGGACGGCGTGGTGCCGACCCTCGGCCGCGATCGCGTCGAAGATCTCCCGGCGGTGGACCGGGATCTCTTTCTTGGCCTTGACGCCAAGCCGCACGCGATCGCCGCGGATGTCAACGACGGTGATGACGATCTCTCCGTCGCCGATGACGATCTCCTCGTCTCGCTTTCTTCCTAATACGAGCACAAATGGACTCCAGAAGCGGACCTCCGTGGTGCTGAAAATGGGATGGAGGGCCGGCCGCCTCCCTGACGGCCGGGCCCGGACCGCTCCGTCGACACGACCGGGGCGCGTTACTTCCGTACCGCCCCGGGGCGTCCTTGTATGGCGCGCCCCGCCGAATCGACCCATGATGGAACCGCCAGGCCAAGAGGTTGCGGCGTGGAAGCTCCGTCGGCGGGGCGCGATTGCCGCGGCTACGCACCGCGGCGTGAAATTCGCTGTTGGTAGAATCAGTCCATCGCCGGCAGTTCCGGCCGCGGCAACAGGTCGACCATCCGCCGCTGCCCGACGATGCGCGGGTCGAGATAGGCGCGGGTGACCGCCGGCGAGCTGTGGCCGAGCTGCTCGGTCGGATCGCCGCCGCCCAGCTTGATGTAACTGGCGGTCGTCTTGCGAAACTTGTGGAAGAGGTCCTTCCGGTCGCTCGGCAGACCGGCCCGCTTGAGGATCCGCCGCAAGTGACGGGTCAGCGTGGGCCATTGCCGGCAGCCCCGATCGAACGGCCAGGGGAACATCATCGCGTGCTCTCGGCGGATCATCCGGAGTACCCGCAACATGTCCTCCGACAAGAAGGGAACTTGATCGGCGTTCTGCTTCTGGACCTCGGCCGGGACGAATATAATCCCGTTCTCCTCGTCCAGATCGCGCCACCGCAAGTGCATAGCGGCCGAGATCCTCAGCCCGGTGTCGTAGAGCAACAGCAGAAGGGCAACCCACCATTGCCGCGACGGGATCGCGCAGACCTCTCCCGTCTCTTTCGCGGCGGCTTGGAGAATACGCGTAACCTCCGCCTCCGTCCACGCCTTTGGGATTCGTTTCGGTTCCCGGAGTCGATCGACCTCGGGGAGCGTGTCGATCAAACCGCGACGCCGGGCAAAGCGCCAGATCGCCAGTAGATGAGCGCGGGTCTTGTTGGCGGTGGCCGGGGACCGGCCGGCAGTGACCATCTTGGCCAGACAGCCGGCGACCATTTCGTCGCCGAGTTCTCGAATAAACGGGTCGCGGCCGACATGGTCGGCCAGGTGCTTCAGCGCCAACAGATAGGCCTCGCGGGTCGTCTCGGCCGCGCCGGCCAGCCGCAAGGGTTTGTAACACTGGTGGTAGAATTCGCGCACAGTGAGTTGTCGGATCATGTCCAAGAGCCTCCTCTGCGCGGGCTTCCGTCTGTTGGCGGGCGTCCGTACCGTGCCCGCTGGAAACGAATGATGAAAACCGTATGCCGTCTATGGTAATTCGAGGGTGCAGAAAATTGCCATAAACGGCCAAGAAAACCACCGAGGAATACGGCGGTCTTTTGGTTGTAGGGATTACACGGGAAGCTACAGCACGAAAGGGGCCCCGAGCGGCCTCTCGACGTGTTGGTTTCGAGAGCCCGCTGGGGCCAAAGGTGCCTCGCGCACGGAAGTGCGCTGATCCAACACGTCGAATCATCGGGAAAATCCTGGTTTCAGGCGAAACCTAGGCGGCCCAGAGGGGGCCTAAGAATCGCCAGCGTCGGTTGCACTGGCGAAAATCTAAGGTATTTCTAAGTTTGAGTCAAGCCGACTTCACAGATTTTTCGCGGGATGGACTGAAGAGATAGTCGATTGAAACATCCAAAGCGTCGGCAATTCGGGCAACTACCGCGGAACTGGCGACGTTTCTCGCATTCAGGATTGACGAGATACGTACTTCATTCTCGCCCGTAGCCCGGGCCAGATCGGCCGCTTTCCAGGCGTGTTCCTCAAGGAGCCGAGTGACATTCTCGGCAAGCCGTTGTTTGGCTTGTTCGTCGGTCATAGTCATGATGCACATGCCCCAAATATAAGTTATTTCTTACTTGATTTCAAGGGCGGAGGGCTCGTGCAACCGACACCGGCAGAACCGGGGCCCCAGGGGGGCACCCCCCGCGAACTTCTTCACCCGTCGCCCCGCAATTCGCGGAGCGTTGGTCGTTCATGCGGCGGCGTCTTCGTTTTCGTCTTCCTTTTCGACCAAAGATTCCGCCCAACGATGATCGGGACGATCCCCAGGGCAATCGAAGTTGCTCCGAGAACGTACCCAACCACATCGCCAAGTGTTATCACCGCAACCCCCGAAAGAATCTGTATATAGCGAGGACGAGGGGACTCGAACCCCCAACCACCGGATCGACAGCGGGGAAAGAAAAGATGAGTCCGGTAAAAGAATCAGGCGATCCGGTGACAGGACGCGGCTAGTTGGCGGGATTGTTTCCGGAGTTTGTGTGCGGTAACACGTTTCGGCCCGTTGGGGTGGGCGACTGGTGGGGCGGTGCAAGGCGACGGTGTGTCTCTACCTCTCCGCCGTGTATCCGAGTTGCTCGGCCTTGGCAAAGTCGGCCGCGGCCTTCTTGGCCTCGCCCTTTTCGACGTAGGCGATTCCCCGGTTGTAGTAGGTGGTCGCGCGGGTCGGCTCCAAGCGGATTGCCTCGTTATAATCCGCGACCGCCTCGTCGAACTGGCCGCTCTTGACGTACGCGACGCCGCGGTTCGCATAGGCTTCCGCAAACCCCGGGTTAAGTTCGATCGCCTTTGAGTAGCAGGCGATGGCCTCCAAAAACTTCCGGGTCCTGGTCAAGGCGTTGCCTTCGTTGAACGCGTCGATCGCCGCGAGTTTGGCCTCCAGCGTCCTTCCATCGTCCGTCCAGTGGGAATGCAGTCCCTCGCACTCGATCTTGAGCCGTTGAATCTCTCGGCGTAGCCCACGGTTGCGAAGCTCGCCGACGAAGAACCCGATCAACAGGCCGATGACCAGCGCGGACCCGCAGCCGAGTCTTGACCGGAAGGGCAGGTTCGGGGTTTCGGAGGTCTCGGGCATAGAGCCGATTGTACCAGAAGAAGTCAGACGGGCACTCCACCGCCTGTCTTTGGAGTATTGATCCAAAGACACGTTTCGGCCCGTTCGGGGGGAGTGGCCGGCTGCGGGGTGGAGGCGGAGGGGTTGAGGGGCTGGTGAGGGGCCCTGGTTTCGCGTGGTGGGGCAATGCAAAGCGCGAAGGGGTACTTGTAGGGTTTCTGCGTCCCTGCGAGAATGGGGCCGTGAGAGGGCATGGGGGCCGGCAAGTATTTTGCGTGAAATAGTCTGCCCCCACGGCCAGGACCGGGGATTCTTGTTCGAGGGGAACCAGCGTGGCACACATCGAACAAACACAATGGGGCTGCAACCGCTGCGGAAAGCCGACGCTTCACAGCCGCAAGGTCGAACCGCTCAATCACGTCCTGCACCTTCTGCTGACCATCTTCTGCTGTGGGTGGTGGTTGCCCATTTGGATACTTCTGATTCTCGTCCACAATCCGCGACGCGACCCGTGGCGGTGCAGCGTGTGCGGCCAACAGGCGGGCGTCTTGACGCCCGAACAGCAACGATCGTTGGTGATTCAGAAGGCACAGGAACGCGCCGTCAAAGCCGAGCAGCGGCAAGCCACGAAGGAAGTCCGATCGCAGCAGCGGCGAGAACTGTTTGCAGCGATGGCATCCCAGGCGCGATCCGCCTTCCAGCAGATCAAGAGAGTGCCGGGACAGATCGACGTCGGCCTGAGACTGATGGCAGGCGAAGGGAACACGATCCTCTACCGGTTTCTCGAAGTCGCCGCGGCGGCCGTCATTCTCGGCTTGACTGCCGGCGCGATCTATCTGGCTGCCCTGGTCATTCAGCGTTGCTGGTAGGTTCCTGGTTCGAAAGAATTCCCGTTGCAAGGAGAGAACGAAAGGGAAGAAGTCTACCTGGCTGATCGCGACGGCCTGTAGTCTGGGGAACCGTAGATGGGAACACATTATGTTTGATGAAGCACATATTGAGCTTGTCCGTCAAGGACCCAAGGCCATTGCAGCCTGGCGGGCGGAAGACCCGGTAGGACGAATGTACTTGTGCGAGGCGGCGGTCCGGGGCGGGGAGCGATTCCCGATAGGACGACTGTATCTGTGCGGGGCGAGGCTCCACGGGGCGGACCTCGGCGGGGCGGACCTCGGCGGGGCTTACCTCGACAGTGCGAACCTCCGCGGGGCGAACCTCCGCGGGGCGAACCTCCACGGGGCGGACCTCCACGGGGCGTACCTCGGCGGGGCGAACCTCAAGTGGACGGTCCTCCACGCGGCACAACTCATCGGGGCGGACCTCCGCAGGGCGGACCTCACCGGGGCAGACCTCGGCGAGGCGGACCTCACCGGGGCAGACCTCGGCGAGGCGAACCTCAGCCGGGCGATTTTCCAGTGGGCGGACCTCGACTACGCGAATCTCTGCGGAGCGAACCTCTGCGGGGCAGACCTCAGCCGGGCGAACTGTATTGGGACTCGATTCGGCGGAGTTGACCTCTCCTTGACCAAAGGGCTAGATACGGTTCTGCACATCGGGCCTTCTACAATCGGTGCGGACACACTGGCCGCATCAAGGGGCTCCGTTCCCGACGAATTCCTAAAAGGCTGTGGCCTTGCACCGTGGGAGATTCTGGCGGCAAAACTCTATGATCCGACACTTGGCTCTGGTGAAATCACCAAAATCGTTTACGCTATCCACGAAGAACGGGCGAAGGGCGTCTTCCGGACGGGTCTCTTCATATCGTACTCGCATGTAGACTCCAAATTTGCCGACAAGATGAAGGAGAGGCTCGAAGAGGAAGGGTTCACCGTCTGGCTTGACCGCCACGATCTGAAGGCAGGGCAGACTCAGAAACAGATCGACCGCGCGATTCGGCTTCACGATATTGTG
>Ga0180434_10004800_pt1 | contig 16245 bp, 9 predicted proteins | sample SS_ome_7_FD_132453 | JGI IMG/M metagenome (GOLD analysis project Ga0180434, IMG submission 132453) | Hypersaline lake sediment archaeal communities from the Salton Sea, California, USA - SS_1_D_2 metaG | ecosystem: Environmental > Aquatic > Non-marine Saline and Alkaline > Hypersaline > Sediment...
ACGGAGAGGTCGGTCTCTCCGGCCGCCGGTAGCTCGAACGCGAGCGTCGTCGTCGGGTTGAAGGGGTTCGGCCGGTTCTGCTCCAGCCTGAAGGCGATGACGTCGTCGCCCGCGCCCGTGTCGATCAGGCCGAAGAAGTCGAGTATCTCGGCCAGCAGGTCTTCCTTCGTCGACGGGGACGTCCCGTCGGTCAGCCCGCCGAACTCGAACGAGAACGCGACCGTCTCGTGCGTCCCGTTGTCGTAGGCGATGCCGGTGCCCGCCTGGTCGCCGGAGTTCCGCAGGATCTTGGTCGCTCCGGTCAGGGGCTCGATGTGGTCGATGTAGGCGTTGGGGCCGGCGTAGGCCATGCTCATCCCCTCGCACATCGTCCCGTCCATCCCCTCTACGGTGTAGAGGTCGCCGCTGCCGTCCTGCGTACCGTTGACGCCGAAGTGCGGGTTGTAGATGCTCTTCGCGGAGTCGTAGGCCCAGCAGTCGCCGCCTTCCATGTAGACGCTGCCGCCCCCGTTCAGGTAATCGACGATGGCGTTGGCCTGCGCCGTCGACAGCGAGTAGTTCTGCGAGTAGACGCCCAGGCAGATGAACGCAGCGGCGTACTCGCCGAAGGTCGGGATGCTTGTCGTGTAGTCGTAGCTAAGCCCCCTGGCGTCGAGGAGTGCGCCGATGGCCGCGCCTGAGTTGGGCGACGGGTCGGGCTCCCAGACGACGCAGTCGATGGCGTCGAGCACGTCGAACTCGTGCGTGCCGCTGGGCGGGCAGTACGCGTCGTTCGCCGGGTACGCCGCGTCCTCAGCGTGGATCCTGTAGGTCACGATATCCCCTGCAACGGCCGTGCCCGGGAACGTCCCCTCGAACGTACCGCTGGTCCCTACGCGCGTCATCGCGACATCCGTCTGAGGACTCCCGTTGATCCAGCTCTCGAGCGTTACGGTGCTGACAACCGTGTTGTCGGTAACGTCGGCGCTGCACACCGGCGGCCACTGTCCGGCGGTCATGTCGGTGAGCGGCGTGTGGTTGATCACCGGGTCCTCGGTGTCCACGACGATCTCGAACGTGTGAGCGTCGTGCTGACCGATGTAGGGGTGGTTCTCGCTGCGGCCCGAGTTGTCCGCGGCGTGGATGTAGTAGCTCACCTCAGTGCCCACGTCCTGCGCCGGGATGTCGGCGTAGTACGTGCCCGACCTCACGTCAGGGATCATGCCGACCGGCGTGAAGGTCGAGCCCCCGTCGCTGTTCCAGTAGACGATCAGCGAGTCGGCGATGAGGCCGGTCTCGCTGTGATCGATGATGTTGGCCTCGACCCGATAGTCATCGAGCGGGCTCGGGTTGTTGGCAAGCGGCACGTGGTCGATGTACAGCATGTAGCGGTCGGTGACGCCCATCGCGCGGCAGTGGATGGCGTCGTCCGACAGCCACGAGCCCGTATATCCCAGGACCTCGTACCCGGGCATCGCGGCCTCGTAGGTCGCCAGCGCGTCGTCGTCCCAGGCGGTCCCGTACTGCGGGACATACACCTTGTCGTTGAGTATGATCGAGTTCGTGTAGGGCTCGTTGTTGGGTGTGTAGACCCGGTAGATCTCGTAGGGACGTCCGTAGCAGTTCGAGATTGAGGAGAGGTAGGCGTAGTTGGCCTCGAGCTCGTCGTATGACGAGTGGCTCGAGGGAACCTCCTTGAGCAGTATCTTCTCAGGGCTCAGGAACTTGGCCCAGCAGTCGATGTGGTGGATGCCGCCCGACTCGATGTAGTCCAACCAGTGGGACTGCTCGATGCCGAGATACGCGTTGAGGATCGAGTCGATCTCGGCCGTCGTCATCGAGGTGTTCTCGTCGAGCGTCAGACGCGTGCAGATCGAAACGCCACGGCCGTCGGTCATGTAGTTGCCGCCGGTCGCCTCGAGGTCCATACCGTAGACCGGGATGCTCCAGTCGGACCCGATGACGCCCGGAATGAGATCGTCCTGCGGCCTGGGGCGATTGTAGATGTGGTCTACGATGCCCTGGTCCCCGTCCCCGTCGATCATGAACCAGGGGCCGTAGTCGCGGGTCCAGATGCTGTTGGTCGACGCGAAGATCCAGTCGACGTTCGACATGTTGGCGCCGCCCGCGCTCAACGTGCTCGAGGCGGAGGACTGGTCGCCCGAGTCCTCTACGATCACCCAGAGCGTCATGTCCTGGGAATACTCGGCCAGCAGACTGGTCGGGTTGCCGAACGGGTAGCGCACGATGACACCCGTCATCGGCTCGAACTCGCCCGGCTGGCGAACGGGCCCGTCCGCCGGGGGAGTTGAACGGTGACGCTCGCCGATGCGGTCGAGCATCTGGAGCTCTTCCTCTGAGAGCCCGATGGGGAGGTAGCGGTCGCCCTCCAGCTCCTCCGCCAGCGAAGCGGCGTAGAGCGCCGCTGGTATAGCGAGAATCAGCGCCGCCAGGAGCGCCGCCGTGAACGTCGATGCACGTCGTAGTGAGTCACGCCTCATTGGTACAGACCTCCATCTGCCCGTTTCCCGGCCGGATTCGTTTCTCACCATCATTATAACATAGCAAGAGGCAGGAAGATAGCGGAATCGGAGCTCCGGGGGGCGGCCTGAGGGTCTCCTTGAGCGGGAGGTCGGGCACGAAGAGCCGTTCAGTGAGTCGCCGCCCTCTGCGGGCGCGGGTCAGGCGATGATCCCGAAGGCGTCCACGAGAAAGCGCACCCCGAAGTACAGGAGCAGAAGCCCGGCGGCTAGGCTCACGCCCTTGAGGAAGCGGTCGCCGAGTAGCTTCGTGCCCTTGAAGGCGGCGGATGAGAGGAAGAAGTACCAGATGAGGTCCAGCGACCAGTGGATGACGGCGAAGAGGGCGAACTGCCAGACCCCGTAGCCCCACGCCCGGAACACGAGCGTGGCGCCGACGGTCGCCCACCAGACGATGAAGTAGGGGTTCCCGCCGGTCATGAGGACGCCCGCCATGAAGGGAGAGGCCTCCCGCATGCGCTCGGGCCCCGCCTCCGCCGCCGGGCGCCTGAGGGAGAGCAGCAGTCCGATGGCCATCCAGAGCAGCACGGCGCCCCCGGCCAGCCCGACCGCGGCCGCAAAGGCGTCGTGCTGGAAGAACGGGCCGAGCCCCAGCGCGATGAGCACCATGAGCGGGAACTCGACGGCCCCGTGGCCCAGGGCTATCAGCGCGCCGGCGCGCGGCGACCTCGCGCCCTTGCCGACCACCACGACAGTGAGGGGGCCCGGCGCCATGACGCCAGAAAGGGAGATGAGGATGGCTTGTGTCAGAAAGGCCGCGAAGCTCATGGGACGACCGTGGCAGACCGGAACGCGCCCGCAGAGAGCAGCCACTCCGCCAAGCGTTTTCCGGCCAATTCGTGCCCTAGAGCGGTCCAGTGCTGATCTGAGTGGAAGTAGAGGCTCTCGCCCGGGGCGTAGTCTTGGAACTCCGGTAGAAGGTCCAGGTACGAAATGCCAACCTCCGAGAAGAACTCGTTGAACTCCCGCTGTGGCTTGAGGAGGTCCAGTCCTCCCAGGGAGCCGGACTCCCCGAAGACCAGCTGCGGGAATACCTGCTCGTAGGTGGGAATCTCGAGCACCACGAGTTCGGCTCCTGATTCGTCCGTCAGCGCTTTCATCGCAGCGAACATGCGTCTCACGCGAGCAGCGGCTTCAGCCGCGTGGTCGGGATACTCCTCCAGGTAGATCACCTCGTTGAAAACGGGACTCCTCGGGCCGGCCCGTAGTCTGCCCAGCGCGGTGATGACTGCCTGCGCGAGATGTGAGCTACGAACCAGCGGTAGTCTGTGCCTTGCAGCCCTGCGGTTCGAGACCCAGTACCCGTCCTCCACATGTGCGGCGCGCCCCACGATTCTCAGCGGGAGACCGGACGAGTCGACCTGGGTCCACTCGTGCAGCATGTGTCCCTGCCTGTCGATATCGTTCCCGATGAAGAAGCCCACGACGACGATGTCAGGTTCGAGCGCGAGCCCGGCCTTCCTCAGGTAGAGATAGTACGTGTCCGGGTAGTTGCAGGAAGCATAGCCGGCGTTGATCACCTCTATCGGGCGGCCCGGATCGGCCTGTGTCAGAGCGCGCCCGAGGACAGCCGAGTAGGTCTCGTTCTCGGTGACCCCGTGACCGAACGTGAACGAGTCGCCGAGAACGAGGATGCGTAGATGGCCACGCTTCTCGCGTTCGAAGTCGGGTCCCCTATAGCCATGTGAGTTGATTCGGATCGGGGTCGAGAACTCGGGCGTCGTGTGCGCGCTCTCCGCTCCCGGGAGCAGCTCATACGGCAGGTAATCGCTCTCCCTGAATATGCGCGGAGCGTTGCCGCGGACGACCGAGATGGTCTGCTGAGGGGCTATCAGTGCGACTATCACCTCGCCGAGGATCAGGCAGATCGTGGTGGTAACAAGTAGCAGTATTACGCTCGACCTCTTGCCCTGCTGCATCCCGTGCTCCCTCCATGGGTTGGCTATGGTGAGGATAGCACGGGCATGCAGGTGGCGCAATGTGGCGGGGTGGCGGCACTGGCCCGTGCGGCTAACCTTGCGAAACTCGTAAAACTATGGTACAATGGCAAATAGAAAGGCATAACCTAACTGATCTGCCCCCCGCACAGGCAGGACGGACAGGAGGGACACCCTTGTACCGCCGAAACCCGCCCCTGAGATTACTGGCCGTGGCGATCGCGCTGGCCGTTCTGGCGAGCCCCGCCGCCGCGATCAAGGTGTGCACGTACAACATCCTCAACTTCCCGGACGACTACTTGGACCGCGTCGATGCGTTCCGCCTGGTCATGGACGAGATCGACGCTGACGTGATCGTGGTCCAGGAGATCGACACCTGGCAGTCCGCGAACCTCTTCCAGGACGACATCCTGAACTACTACCAGGAGGACGAATACACGAGGATGCCGTTCATCAACGGCCCGGACACGGACAACGCGTGTTTCTACAAGCCTGACGTCCTCGACGCGGTCGACGACGGCTATCTGGACACCGGTGTCCGCTACACGAACTGGTACGAGTTCCGGCCGGTCGGCTACTCGTCCAGCGAGGCCTCGTTCGTCCTATTCTCGACTCACCTCAAGGCCGGAAGTAGCTCCTCCGACCAGTCAGAGCGTCTCGCACAGACGACGATCATACGGGACTACTGCAACGACTACCCTTCGGGCAGCAACTTCATGGTGGCAGGCGACTTCAACATCCAGTCCAGCGGCGAGGGGTCATACCAGATGCTTGTCGGCTTCCAGGTCGACAACGACGGCCGCTGCAAGGACCCGATCGCGACCGGCGGCACGTGGCACGACAACTACTCGCTCCGGGAGACGTTCACTCAGTCGCCCAGGGTGGACGGCGGCAGCGGCACGGGCGGGGGGATGGACGACCGCTTCGACTTCATCTTGATCTCCTACGAGCTGGACAGCGGCGACGGCCTGGACTACGTCGACTACTCCTACACGGCCTACGGGAACGACGGCCTGCGTTTCAACAACGACATCAACAACCCCACGAACCAGATAGTCAGCGCCGCGCTTGCTGACGCCCTCTATGACGCCAGCGACCATCTGCCGGTCTTCCTCGAGCTTCAGGTTCCGGCCAGGGTCTCGGCGCCTGACACTCTCGACTTCGGCGAAGTTATCGTCGGCAGGGGCGCCGATGAGATGCTGAGCGTTGACAATGTAGCCGGGACGCCGGGCGAGGACCTGGATTACTCGCTGAGCGCACCCGCCGGCTTCAGCGCGCCGGGTGGCTCTTTCAGCGCGGCGGCCGGAGAGGGCAACGACCACACCGTCACTATGGACACGGCCACGACCGGGGTGAAATCTGGCGATCTGACCATCTCGTCCAACGACCTCGACTACCCGAGCCTCGACGTCGCGCTCTCGGGCACCGTGCTCGACCACGCGAGCCCCTCGCTCGCGGAGCTCTCGGCGCTCCTGTCCGACACGCTGGACTTCGGTGCGCACGACGCGGGCGAGTTCGTCGACCAGTCGCTCTTCGTCTACAACCAGGGCTACGGCAGCCTTCAGGCGCTCCTCGAGGTCTACGACGCGACCATCACCGGTAGCGACAGGTTCTCGTTCGTCGGCGGTTTCGGCGCCGAGACGGTCGGCGGGACGCCCGCCGAGTACGTGCTGGCCTTCGACGCCGCTGGTTCGCCCAGCAACACCGGCTACACCGCAGAGCTCACGTTCTCGACGCGCGACGACACGAGCGTCGCTGGCGGGACCGACCTGGACGACCTCGTCGTCCAGCTTGAGGCATTCGTGGAAGACGGCACGTCGGTGCCGGGCGGCGACGTTCTCGCGCTCGCTCTCGGACCGGGCGCGCCCAACCCGTTCACGGAGCGCACCTCTCTGCGGCTTGCACTGCCCGCTGCCTCGCACGCTAGCGTCGAGATCTACGACGTGAAGGGCCGTCTCGTGACGACGCTCGTAGACGGGATCATGCCCGCCGGCGAGAACTGGGTCGCGTGGGACGGCACCGACGGAGGCGAGAAGGCGGCAACGGGCATCTACTTCTGCCGCGCGCAGGTGGGTGACTGGGCCGAGGCCCGGAAGCTGGTCCTGCTGCGATAGGCGGCGCCGAGCCGATTCGCCAAAGGCCCGGGCGACATGCGAATACGGTGCTGCGGGCGGCCTTGATGGGCCGCCCGCGCTCGTGGTAAGGTGGTGGAACACAACACCGGGTGCCGAAAGGCCACTCAGGGGAAACCGGTCAGAAGCCGGTGCTGTCCCGCAACTGTGGTCGGGGACGAACGCCGAAGGCGTCGTGACGGTTCGAGGGGCAACGGAGCCGCTCAAGTCGCAGACGCCTCGCGGTCAGTAGAATGATCCGAGAGCCAGATGACCTGCCGGTGGGAGCGTCCGCGGTCCGTGGAGAGGCCGCGTGCGGACGCGCGAGTTGCCGCTCGTACGAGCCGGCGGCCTGGTCACTCGAGATAGGCGCCGCTCGGGCACTCATCCCATCGGTCGTTCCGTGATGGGGGAGAGCCCGTGGGGCGCCTTCTTCTTGCTCGACTCGCAGCACGTCTTGCCGTTGCACTGCCGCTCGCGTGCTCGTCGCTGACGCTCTCACCGGTCGCGTTGGCCGACGAAGCGGCGAGCGACTTCGACGATGCGCCCACCTTCACCGCGGCCGACACCCTCGAAGTGGTCGCCGACCGGCCCGAGCCGCTCGAGACGCTGCCGACCTTCGCCGTCGCGCACGAGGTCGAGCTGTCGGGCGGTGTCGCGTCGGTCGCCGACGTCATCGAGTCGGGCGTCGGCACGCACGTCCGACGCTACGGCGGGCTCGGGTCCTACAGCACGGCGTCCATTCGCGCGAGCACTCCCGGACAGGTCGAGGTCTACATGGACGGGGTCCCGCTTTCGTCGGGCCAGTGGGGCGTCACGAACCTGGCCGACCTGCCGATCGACGCCCTCGAGCGCGTCGAGGTCTATCGCGGCGGCGCTCCCGCCGACTTCGGGACGCCGGGCATAGGCGGCGTCGTCAACCTGGTGACCCGCCCCGCGGGCGAGGGCAGGAGCTTCGCCGCGGTCACCGGCGGGAGCCACGGCACCTGGAAGGCGGACCTGCTCCAGTCGGGGACGGCGCGCTTGGTCGGCTACCTCGCGTCGTTTCACCACATCAGGAGCGACGGCGACTTCGAGTACCTCGACCGGCACGGCACGCCCGAGAATCCCGACGACGACGAGACGGTCACCCGTGAGAACAACGACTTCGAGCAGACGGACCTGATGCTTCGCGTGACCACTCCCGAGTGGCGGGGGTGGAGTCTGGACCTCGCCGACGACCTCTTCTGGAAGGAGAGCGGTGTTCCGGGGGTCGAGAACGTACACATCAAGAGCGTGCACTACGAGATCTTCCGGAACATCGCTCGAGCCTCCGTCACGTCTCCGCTTCTTGCCGAAGCCTTCGAGCTCAGGGCGACCGGCTTCCACCAGCACAGGCGTGACAGGTTCTTCAACCCTGAGAACGAGATCGGCTTCAACCGGTCGGACACAGACAACCTCGGCCGCGCCTACGGCGCCAACGCATCGGTGACTGCGCACTGGCACGCTGCTCGGCAGGTTGTCCGTTTCTTCGCAGAGACACGGCGCGAGCGCTTCACGCCGACCGACGAGAACCCGGCGATCGGCGAGGGGTTCACGAGGAAGCGCAGCACGATGTCGCTGTCGGCAGAGGACAAGCTGTTCGTGGGTGACGCGCTGGAGCTGACCGCCGGCTACCGCTTCCGCGAGGAGGTCGACAACTACACGGGGCCGATCCCGTTCGGTCAGCCGCCGGCGCCCCGGGACGAGCCTCACTGGTCGTCGTCACACGGCCCGTCGTTCGGCGCGCGCTGGAAGCTGACGCCGCGCCTCACCGCGCGGGCCAACCGGACACGCTACGCGCGCTTCCCCTCAATGATGGAGCTCTTCGGCGCGAGCGGCACGGTGCAGGGCAATCCGGAGCTGACCGCCGAGGAGGGCACGACTTCGGACGTCGGCGTGACGCTCGAGTGGCACGGGCGAGTTTGGGCAGCCGGCGGCGCGGCCGGAGCCCTTACGACCGGGACGCCCGCCGACGCCGCGCCGGGGGCGCGGCTCGAGGCCGTCTACTTCCGCACGGAGCGTGAGGACCTCATCATCTTCCTGCAGAACTCGCAGAGGACGGTCAAGGCGTTCAATCTCGAGTCCGCAGAGGTAGAGGGCGTCGAGCTGTCGGCCACGGCGTCCGCAGGAAGTCCCGGCGGACGGCTCGGGCGCCTGAGTGCGAGCGCCGCGTACACGTGGCAAGACGCCAGGAATACAGGACCGTCGCCCACCTACAACGGGAAGAGGTTGCCCTACGAGCCGGAGCACAGCCTCTTCCTAAGGACGGAGTTCGCGAGAGGGCCCGTGAGGCTCTGGCACGCGTACAGGTACGAGGGCGAGTCCTACCGAGACCGGGCGAACCTGCCCGAGAACCTGAGCCCAGGGCGCCACCTGCACGACCTAGGCGCCGCGCTCGAGATGATGGACGGACTCGTAACACTGAGAACCGAGATAGCGAACCTCATGGACGAGCGAGTTGTCGACGTCGAGGGCTACCCGCTTCCGGGACGGACATACACGATGGGTATCGAGATCGCACACAGCTGGGAGGATGACCGATGAAGCTCACTGCAGTTCCACTCGCGCTTGCTCCGATCGCGGCACTCGCGGCCCTGCTGCTGACTCCGCTCCGGGGAGACGCCACGCCTCCCTTCGACTACGTGCTGGCCGTCACGTCCGACTACGAGGTCAGCGGCCAGGTGGCGACCGTCGACGTGTTCCCGATGTGGACGGTAGAAGCGAACGTCTCCCCGGTTCACAGCGACGCGGAGGCGCGCTGGCACGACGGCCTCGTCTACATCGTCAACAGGCTCTACGGGGACAACATACAGGTGCTAGACCCGGCGCAGGGCTTCGCCACGGTGCGCCAGTTCTCCGTCGGCCCCGGGACGAACCCCGTCGACCTAGCTCTCGTCTCAGCGGAGAAGGCCTACGTCTCTCGCAAGGAGAGCGCGTGGTTGCTCGAGGTCGATACGACCACGGGCGCCAGGACGGACTCGATAGACCTGTCGGCGTTCGCCGACGGCGACGGCATTCCCGAGATGGACGGTCTGGCCATCAGGGGCGGCTACCTCTTCGTCGCCCTGCAGCGGCTCGATCGCGACTACTACTGGAACCCCGTCCCGCCCTCGTACCTAGTCATCATAGATACGAACACGAACGAGATCGTGGACCCGGACCCGCACGTGCCGGGTGTTCCCGCCATCACCCTGACGGGTCTCAATCCCTACCGCACGCTTCACCTCGACGGGGACGACCTCTACGTGGCCGAGAGCGGAGCGTGGGGTTCTCTCGACGGCGGCATCGAGCGAGTCGACACGGGCTCGCTGACGCCCGAGGGCTTCGTCACCACGGAGTCGCAACTCGGCGGTGACCTCTACGACTTCACGCTGCCCATCGGTGGAAGGGCGCATGCCGTCGTCGCTTCGTTCAGCGGCGGCTACGAGCAGTTCTGCGTCTCCTTCGACTGGTCGACAGGCGCGAAGATCGCGGACGTGTGGCGCCCCGGCGGGTACGACGTGATGGACATCGAGACCCACCCGGGTACGGCTCAGCTGTTCCTGGCAGACCGCGTATACACGAACCCGGGTGTGCGGGTCTTCGACGCGAACGACGACTCGCAGCTGACGACCTCGCCCCTGAACGTCGGGCTACCGCCGCACGACCTGCTGGTCATAGGAGACGCCGTCACAGGAGCCTCCGGGGCCGCGACGGCGAGTTTGAGCCTGTCCGCCACGCCGAACCCGGCGCGGGTGGGCGGCGGGATCGAGTTCGCCCTGTCGGGTGGCGCGGGCGATGGCGCTGGGCGTCCCTCTCCGCCGCCGGGCTCGAACCTGTGCGTCTACGACGCCTCCGGCCGTCGCGTGAGGGAGGTGAGGGCCGCGACAGAGGGCACGTTCAGATGGGACGGTCGCGACGGAAGCGGGGCAGAGGTGTCTTCCGGCGTCTACTTCGCGAGATTCTCCGTCGCCGGGGAAGCGACGGCTCAGGCGAAGGTGGTGCTCCTGAGGTAGGGACGGCGGGAACGTCAGCTGGCCGCTCCGGCGGCTCAAGTGGCGGGCCGCCGAGGAGCGCCGGCCGGAAGAGGGTATCGCGTAGGAGCCCTCCGCTGTAGAATCGCCCCTCGTGCCCGGCCGCACTTGCCCGGGGGCGGAGGGCGACTACATTCATGAGGGAGTGCTCATTTCGGGATCGGGAGCTGCCCTGGCAGGGCGTCCCGGGAGGCGACGGGCGAGCAGACCCGGAGTACCGATCCGGGCGGGGGGGTACGCAGGACGTGGAGAACGGGCTACTGGTTCTGCTGGGAACGGCCGCCACTATCGGCTTCGTTCACACTGCGCTCGGACCGGACCACTATCTGCCGTTCATCGTGTTGTCCAAAGCGCGCGGGTGGTCGGCAAGGAAGACGTTCACCGTGACCGCCCTGTGCGGCGTCGGTCACGTGCTCGGTTCCGTGGTCCTCGGCTTCGTGGGCATCGCCGCCGGCATCGCCCTGTTCAGGCTCGAACTCTTCGAGTCCGTTCGCGGCGACATCGCGGCCTGGTTGCTGATGGGATTCGGGTTGGCGTATCTGGCGTGGGGCCTCCACCGTGCGTTCAGGAGCCGACCGCACGAACACGAGCACGAGCACGAGGACGGCAAGGTGCACGTCCACACTCACTCGCACGTGGGTGAACATGCGCATCCGCACGGCGCCGAGGGTCGAAGCATGACGCCGTGGGTTCTCTTCCTCATCTTCGTGTTCGGTCCCTGCGAGCCTCTGATACCGATACTGATGTTCCCGGCTTCCCAGGGCAGTTACGGACACGTCGCGCTCGTCGCAGCCGTGTTTGCCGTTGCCACTGTAGCCACGATGCTGGCCGTCGTCGCGTTAGCGTACTATGGTCTCGCGCGCGTTCGCATACGTCCTCTCGAGCGCTTCGGCCACGCTCTCGCCGGGTTCGCCCTGTTCGCTTCGGGCGGAGCCATTGCATTCCTGGGGCTCTAGCGGTTTGAGCGCATTCGCTACACTCAAGAGCAAGATCGGGTTCGTGGGGGGCCTCGCGGTCTTCTTCCTGCTGCTGTATGCGCCTCTGGGGATAGACCCGAAGATCCAGAAGACCCTCGCGGTGCTCGCTCTCTGCGCCGTCTGGTGGGGCACCGAGGCCATCTCGATCTACGCGACGTCCCTGGTGCCCGCCATCCTCCTGCCGCTTCTCGGAATCCTGCCGCTTCAGGAGGCCCTCTCGCAGTACGCCAACCGGCTCGTCTTCCTGTTCCTGGGCGGTTTCATCATCGCGCGCTCGATGATGAAGTGGGGCATCGACCGGAGGCTCGCGCTCGCCATCCTCGGGCGCGTAGGCGGCGACTCGCGGATGCTCGTGCTCTACTTCATGGGCCTGACCGCGTTCCTGTCGGCGTTCCTCTCGAACACCGCGACGACCGCAATGATGCTTCCCATAGCGCTCGCCGTTCTCACGAACTCGGAGCTGTCGGCCGAGTCCCGCTACGGCACGGTGCTTCTGCTGGGGATAGCCTACGCGGCGACCATAGGAGGCGTCGCGACGCTGGTCGGAACGCCGCCGAACGTACTGCTCGCGGGTTTCTCGCAGTCGCTGCTCGGGCAGGAGTTCACGTTCTTCGAGTGGTTGAAGGTCGGACTGCCGTTCGCGATCGTCATGCTGCCGCTGACCTGGTGGTTCCTCTGGAAGACGCACAGGCCTCGGGTTCGCACGATCACGGGCGGAGAGGCGCTGGAGGAAGAGCGCAAGGCCCTGGGCCCCATCACCCTGGGCGGTAAGTACACAATCGTCGCGTTCGTGATGGTCGCGGTGTTGTGGCTGACGCGTCCGTTCTGGGACAGTCTGCCGTTCCCGGTGATGGCCTTGCTCAAGGAGCGGTTCGACGACTCGCTCATCGCCATCTCATGCGCGCTGCTCCTGTTCGTTATTCCGACCAACGTCAGGAAGTGGGAGTTCCCGCTCGTGTGGGCCGACACGCGGTCCATCTCGTTCGGCACGCTCTACCTCTTCGGGGGAGGGCTGGCGCTGGGCAAGGGGCTCTTCGCGTCCGGCACGGCTCAGTGGGTGGCGGGCTCGCTGCCGCTCTCGGGCGACCTTCACCCTCTGCTTCTCATTTTCATAGTCGCTCTCATAGCGTCGTTCCTGAGCGAGGTCGCGTCGAACACCGCCGTCGCGAACATGATGATCCCGATCCTCATCGCGGTGGGCGCGGCCATCGAGGTGCCGCCCTACCTGCTGGCGATTCCGGCGACCGTCGCGTGCTCGAACGTCTTCATGCTGCCCGTCTCGACCCCGCCCAACGCGATCGTCTACGGCTCTGGCAAGCTCGACATGTCTGACATGATGCGCACGGGGTTCCGACTGCACCTGATAGGCGTCTTCGTGATGACGCTGCTCGTCTACTTCCTGACGAGCAAGGTCTTCGGGGTGTTCCCGACCTAGGTGCGCCGCCTGCGAGACAGGAAGGAACGCGCTGGAGAGAACGAAGAACGCCGCCCGGGTCCCGGGCGGCGCATTCGTGTACCGGTTGGCAGGTCGCGTGTCACGGCAGGCGCGGCACCGTGTTCGCCGCGTCCATCAGAAACAGGACCCGGGTGTCGTCACCCTTCAGGTCGAGCGCCGCGTCGACCGCCGCCTGCACGCTCGGGTAGGGCTTGAAGAACATGTCCTTGATCGTCCTGGAGGGCAGGTCGGTCACCATCCAGACGTCGGATTCCATCACCAGCTCCGCGAGCTTGACCGACTTGTGGTCGCCGATGGCGTACTCGCCGCCCGGCTTGCTCTTCATGTTGCGGGCTACGTCCGGCGGCGACTCCGCTGACTGCAGCTGCTCGACGAAGACGTCGTTGCCGAACCCCTCTCTGCACGCTGCGACGAGGATGAGCACTCCGCCGGGAATGAGCGCGAGCTTTGAGCTCTCGATGGCCTTGTGAGCCTGGTAGAGGTCCGAGTCCGCGGGGTTCAGGGCCACCGCGACGACGATCTCGGCCTTCCCACTGACGTCGACCGAGTAGACCTCCCTGGAGCGCTCGACCGCCGCGTCGAACGACCCGTTGAGGTCGCCGGCGAAAGCCCCGCAGATGCGGTGCTTCCCGTCTATGACCGTCATGATCGAGAAAACGGCGCGGTCGCCGAGGAGCGCGATCGCGTCCATCATGTCCTCGTGTACCGGGTTGCCCTCGAGCGACATCAGGTGCGTGCCGGGAAGCAGCGTGTGGCTGTGGTTGCGGCAGACGGTCTCGTATGCGGCCACACCGGGCAGGAACGCCTTACGCCCGCCAGTGAACCCGGCGAAGTAATGGGGTTCGACCGAGCCGATTATGACCACGCGCGACGCGCCCGTCACGAGACTGTTGAACCGAACCTCGGTCCCGCGCGGCGTTGTGCCCAAAGTCTCGAGGGACTTCTCGTCCCTGCAGTCGTGTACGACCACCCTGGCGCCGTGGCGCTTCGGTGCGTCCCCGAGTATCCTCTCGATCTCCTCGGGAGTCGACGCGCGGTGCGTCCCGGTCGCGATGATGAAGGTGAGGTCCGGGACCGCGCTCAGTTCGTCTTCGATGAACTCGAGGATCCTGGCCGTCGGCGTCGCCCGCTTCGCGTCGTTGACGATGACCACGGCGTCCGCGGCATCCGCCAGGAAGTCGGCGAGCGGCGGGGAGCCTATCGGGGAGCCCAGGGCCCCGGCCAGAGCCGTGACTTCATCGACCTCGCCCGGCCCTTCCGACCTCGCGACCTCGACGTCGACGCCCGTGAGGTCGACGACCTGTTCGCCATCACCGTAGTGGACGCGGAGTTCCATTGTCTTCCCCCGTGGAGTTCGCTGCGACGAGACCGCCACGGCCAGCATATCACGCGCGGGTGGGGCGGGGCAGTGGGAAAGTGCGCGCGACGGGCTCGGGCGCGGCGCGACGGCGGCCGCGCTCCCCGAGGGCCCACGCGCTTCCGGAACGCTTCTTGAGGACCGTCGCGCCAGACTGTATCATTGAGAGAAGTCGTCGATTCGTCGGTCCACACGTCGCGGGGGCTCTCGATGGAGAAGACCAGGAAGACGTTCAAGGGCAGGCTGAGGTCATTCGGACAGTCGCTCCTGACCCTGATCGTCACGCTCGTCGTCATCTACCTGATCGGCGAGGCTCTGGTCTACATCCTGTACCGCGACCGCATCGCGCTCTTTCCACGCTACGTGACCGATGTCCACTACGGCGAATACCACCTCCGGGGCAACGTCCCGAACTCGCACTACTGGCACAAGAGCGCGGACGGCCGCTGGGAGTTCTTCATCAACGGCCAGGGCTTCCGCGACACGCGGGAGTTCACCTACGAGAAGCCCGAGGGCACGCTCCGCGTGCTCGTTCTGGGCGACTCCTTCACGATCGGCTACGAGGTGGGTCAGGACGAGACCTACTCGGCCGTCCTCGAGAGGTACCTGAGGCGAGGGCGGCCCGACGTCGAGGTCATCAACGCGGGCATGTCCGGCAGCAGCACCGCGGAGGCTCTGATCCTGCTCGAGAAGGAGGGGATCAAGTACGACCCGGACGTGGTAGTGCTCGGCTATTACGGGAACGACCTCGACGACAACCTGAAGACCAACCTGTTCCGACTCGAGGATGGAGAGCTCGTGGTCAACAGCAGGAAGTACATCCCGGCCATCCGGATCCGAAACACCCTGAACTCGATACCGCTCTACCGGTGGCTCAGCGAGCACTCCTACCTGCACAACTACCTCAACAACACCGCGACGATCTTCTTCAAGAGACGCCTGCTGAGCGAACGAAGACAGGAACTGGGGGCGACGGGGGAGACGCAGGTGGAGGCGAGGGAATCCATAAAGGGCTACAGGGACGAACTCGGTCGAGCTCTCGTCCGGCGCGTCTATGAGGTCTGCCGCGAGAACGGCGCCTACTTCGTGCTGATGGATATACCCAGCAGGGAGCTGGAGCGGGCGTTCCCCTGGCACGACGGCGCGGACCTGGGGTACATCAGTGACAGCTACGTGGACATGGCTCCGATCCTGGGCAGTTACAGCGACCTCATACCGCTGCGAGTCGTTCACGGCGACGGTCACTGGACGCCCTTCTCTCACATGATGGCCGGAGTGGCGGTGGGCGACTCGATACTCGGACTGATGGAGCGCGAGGGCGAAGAGCTACGGGCAGAACGGACGGCGCCGGCGCTTCAGGTCGACAGAGCGGGGACCCGGACGTGACGAAGACCAACGAAGTGACCCTCTCGAGGGGCAAACGGTTCCTGGCGGGACTGATCGGCACGCTGATGGTCCTCGTCATCGTGTTCGTCGTGGGCGAGCTGATGGTCAGGTTCATCAAGCCGCAGCCGATGATGTACCCGCGCTGGCAGTTCTCCACTCAGTATGGGGCCGTGCTCTTTCCGGACCGCACAATGGTGCACGAGCAGCCGGGACGCTGGCGCTTCGAGTACACGACCAACGCCAACCGGTGCAGGGGAGAGCTGATCCCGATGTCGAACGACTACGTGCGCGCCAACGTGGTCATCCTCGGCGACTCTTACTCGTTCGGGACCGGCGTCTCGGACACAGAGGTGTACGCGGCAGTCCTGTCGGACGAGTTGGGCGACGGCTACGACACGATCAACCTGGCGGTGGGGGGATGGGGTCTCACACAGCACATCCGGCGTTTCTACGAGTTCGGCCGGCTCT
>Ga0180434_10004802_pt1 | contig 16242 bp, 13 predicted proteins | sample SS_ome_7_FD_132453 | JGI IMG/M metagenome (GOLD analysis project Ga0180434, IMG submission 132453) | Hypersaline lake sediment archaeal communities from the Salton Sea, California, USA - SS_1_D_2 metaG | ecosystem: Environmental > Aquatic > Non-marine Saline and Alkaline > Hypersaline >...
GAACGATCTTCCGATACTGGTTTGAATGAAAATCGCTTCGACTTCATTGCCACAGGCGATCAGAATGTTGTTCATTATTTTTTCCTTGTCTTTGACCACGCTACTGTTCATTATCGGCTTCCATGGAGATAACTTTAGAGCGGCGGTCAAAATAAATCGGAGATCATCGCATGGTCGGCATCATGATCGTCTGCCACAGTGACATTCTAGCCCGGCAGGTTCGGGAAACGGCGCTTCAGATGTGCCAGGGCAGCCGTCTCGTGATCGGCGTAGCCGGCGGGCTGACGGACGGTACTTTCGGTGTGAGCTTCGAGCGCATCGACAAGGCCCTGACGGCCGCCATGAGCGACGACGGGGTTCTGGTGCTGATGGATCTGGGCAGTGCCGTGATGACGACCCAGATGGTGGTGGAAACCATGGCGGCGGAAAAGCGCCTGGGCGGCCGGCGATGATGCCGTCTTCCGTTGTAAAGCGGCTGCTGGCGCGGCTGCAACCCGATGATCTGCCGGTGTACATCGTGGGCGGGGCGGTGCGCGACGGACTGTTGGGGCGGCCGCTGGGCGACGTTGATCTGGTCTGCAGGGATCCGGCCGGCCTGGCCCGTCATCTGGCGCGATCCGAAGACACCGCTGCCGTGCCGTTTTTGAAGCGGCCGGCGATGCCCTGTTATCGGGTGTTGGATCGACGCCATCCTCACCACTACGTCGACATCACCGGCATTCAGGGAGGCAGCCTGCATGCCGATCTTAGGCGCCGCGATTTTACCATCAACGCCATGGCCCTGCCGCTGGACCGCGACGGTAACACGGGGGATCTGATCGATCCATTGGACGGGCGGACGGATTTGGCGACAGGTCTTGTACGGGCGACGGGTCCGGGGGTTTTTAAGGCCGATCCCATCCGCATCCTGCGTGGCGTGCGGTTGGCGGCGGTGCTCGGCTTCACGGTCGACGGGACGACCCGGGCTCACATGCAGGCCGCATCTTCCTTGACGGCCGCCGCCGCGGGCGAGCGCTTACGGGTGGAACTGGAAAGAATACTGTCCTGTTCCGACGCGGGCGATCATGTGCGCTTCCTGGACGATGTCGGGGTTTTGTCGGCGCTTTTTGCGGATATCGCCACCATGCAGGGATGTTTACAAAACGCCTATCACCATCTCGATGTGTGGACCCACAGCCTGGCCGTGCTGGACGGCTGCGATACGCTTCTATCGGATCTGACGGCGTTGTGCGGGAAACATAAAGCCAGGGTGGATCGCTGGCTGGCAGCCGGCGGCCGGCACTGGCTGCTGAAGTTTGCCGCTTTGTTTCACGACATCGGCAAACCGGCGGCGCGGCGCAGGGATGTACCCGGTGGACCCTTTCATTTCCGCGGCCACGACCGTCTGGGGTCGGAAAAGATCAAAGCCGTCTGCGAGCGTCTTAAACTGGCCGGCCGGGAGCGCGCCTTTGTACAGGCCCTGGTCGCTGAACACATGAACGTTCTGTTTCTGTCGCGAACCGAAGTTCGCCCAAGGACCCTGATGCGCTGGTTCCGACGCCACGGCGAGGACATGCTGGCCATGATTCTGTTGAGCCTGGCGGACATGGAAGCCACCCGGGGGCCGCTGGCCAAAGCCTCTGCGCGCCGGCAGCACCGGCAATGGGCGGCCCGGACGATTTCCGCCTACTACGACCATTTGCAGCCGCGGATTTCGGCGCAACCTCTGATCAACGGCAACGATCTGCTTGATATGGGCCTTTTACCGGGCCCTGCCGTGGGCCGCATACTGGCCGCCGTCCGCGAGGCCCAGGACGAAGGCTGGGTTACCGACCGCGACCAGGCGTTGGCGCTGGCCAGGCGGCTGAATGAAGAAAAAAATGGGGGAACAACTTTGTAGCATCAGACAAGGTGTCGAGAATAAAACAGGTTTCAGGTGTCAGCCGTTAGCCTGCTTTGGAAAATTGATGCAAACGGAGGCACTGGACGCCCATTCTTGGCGCCAGCGATCCCTGGCGATCAATTTAAAGCATCAAACCCTGATGTGATCGAAAAAAGCCCTCAAAATATTAAGGATGCATTTTTCGCGTCCTGATCATCCAGTTGGGATAATCGAAATCGAAATCGGGATCGCAATCGAAAAAAACCAGAATGACAATTGGACACGAAAAGCTGGATGCCTACCGTCTTTCAATCGGATATCGAGCAGATCCGAATGCGCGGCCGCCATGCCGGCCATCGACTCCCTGACGACATCTTCCGGCTGATTGATCAGTTTTTTCATCAGACGCTCCTTTGTAAGAATCCGTTTCTTTTATCGTCCAAATCCGCCGTTCAGCGGTGGAAAATCCGAACCCCGAAAACCTCCGTAACGTAAAATCTCATTATGGCACAAATGAAAATGCCATGCGAGCGCTGACGACATTGAACAACCGAAGCTTGCAAGGAAAGCATTTTGTGTCTATAATAATTTGTTTTAAGCCAAGTCACAGCGAAGCTGCTGCTTCATTGTTCAAGGTAAATAATGCAGGATCCAGGCGTTCGAGAGTTCTTTTTTGCTGACAGCTGACAGCTGATGGCTAAACGCGAACCGCAACGGTAAAAAAATGCAGGACGTAACCGACATGGCGCCGCCGGACGCGCTGGCCGAGGCGCTTGAAAAGGATGGGCGGTCTCTGGTGTGCACCGGACTCCAGGGGTCGGAGAAAGCCTATCTTCTGTCGCGGATTTATCACCGGCGGCCGACGCCCATGGTGGTGACGGCACCCACTCCCCGGGAAGCGCTGGCGTTTTATGAAAATTTGCGGTTCTTCATGGGCCAAGGGCAGGATGCGGTGCGCTACTTTCCGGCCTACAACCTGATGTCCTTTACGTTTCTGGCTTCGCACAACGAAACAGCCGCCGACCGGCTGCGCGCCCTGTATCATTTGATGGCCGGGAGCCGGCCCGCCGTTCTCGTGACACCCGTGGCAGGGCTTTTAAAAAAAATCATTCCCAGGGCCGCGCTGCAGGATTACGCCGAGCTGGCCATGGCCGGTGAAGAGATCGATCGTGACAGCCTGGTGGAAAAGCTGCATGCCGGTGGTTATGAACACGCCGCCATCGTCGAAGAACCGGGCGACTATTGTGTCAGGGGCGGGATTCTGGATGTGTTTTCCCCTCTTTATCACGAGCCGTTGCGTATCGAGATGTTCGGCGACCTGGTGGACACCATCCGTTTTTTTTCGCCGGTGAGCCAGCGCACGCGGCACTCGGTGGACGAGGCCGTCATCCTGCCGGCCAAAGAGGCGATTGTGGGCCGGTCTCAGGTCGAATCCATCGCCGCACGCGTCCGCCGACATGCCGCGCGGTTGAATCTGCCGGTGACGCCGGTGCGCAAAGTGGTCGACCGCCTTAAGAACGAAGGCATGTTTCCGGGCGCCGAACAGCTGATGGCGCTCATTCATCCGGAACTGGAAACCCTCTTCGACTATCTTCCGGCCGACGGCCTTTTTGTCCTGGTCGATGACGACGGTATTGAAAAAGCCGTCGCCGACACCGAACAGCAGGTGCTTGATCATTTTCAAAAGCATCTCGAAGAAGGCCTTTTCTGTGTTGATCCGGGAAAAATGTACATGGATCAACATGCGCTGCAGCAGCGGCTGACCGCCGAAAAAAATCTGAAAATGCGGCTGCTGCCGGTGGTCGATCACCATCCGACGCCGGACCTGCACCATCGTGTGTTTGATTTCAAGGTCAGCGACAACGGCAGTCTGCGCCTGGCCATGCAGCAGGGCAGAAGAGATCAAAATCCACTGAAGCCTCTGGTGGACTGGATCGAAGATCACCGGCAAAACGGCGGCCGGTCCGTGATCGCCTGCGCCTATCCTTCCCAGGCGGAAAAAATGCGTTCGGTGTTGAAACCTTATGGCGTGCCGCTGATGGAGACCGGCGCATTCCCGCAGCTGCAGCCGATGAAGAACGGCCGTAAACATCCGCTGTATCTCTGCGTCGGTGCGCTTTCGTCGGGGTTTTCATGGCCGGAGGCCGGCTTGACGGTCGTCACGGACAGCGAGATTTTCGGCACCCGCAAACGCAAAAAATCCCAGCCGGCGCACTCGGTTCAGCGCCAGCTGCTGGCGTTCGAAGATCTGAAAAGCGGCGACCTGGTGGTTCACGACGAGCACGGTATCGGACAGTATCAGGGGCTGATCAAGTTGACGGTGGAGGGCGCGGCCAATGACTACCTGCTGGTGACCTATCGCGACAACGACCGTCTTTATCTGCCGGTGGACCGCATGAACCGCCTGACAAAATACATGGGCGTTGACGGCGTTGTGCCGGTGGTCGACAAGATGGGCGGCAAAGCCTGGGACAAGGTCAAAAAAAGCGCCCGGCGTTCGGCCGAAAAGATCGCCGGAGAGCTGCTGAAAATCTATGCGGCCCGCAAGGTGAAAAATGGGTTTGCCTTTGCGCCGTTCGACCTTGAACTGGAGGACTTTGAAAACGGGTTTCCCTATGAAGAAACAGCGGATCAGGCCAAGGTGATCGAGGATGTCCTGGCGGACATGGAGCAGCCGCAGCCCATGGATCGACTGGTTTGCGGGGATGTGGGCTACGGCAAAACCGAGGTGGCCCTGCGCGCTTCCTTTGTGGCCCTGCTGAACGGCAAGCAGGTGGCGGTGCTGGTGCCCACCACGGTTCTGGCGGAGCAGCACTTTGCCACATTTTCCAAACGCTTTGCCGATCAGCCGGTTTCCATCGCCTGCCTCAGTCGGTTTCGCACGCCGCGCGAACAGCGTAAGATCGTGAGCGCCGTCAAAGAAGGCCGCATCGACATTGTCATCGGCACCCACCGGCTGCTGCAGAAAGACGTCGATTTCAAGGATCTCGGTCTGTTTGTCATCGATGAGGAGCAGCGTTTCGGCGTCAAGCACAAGGAGCGTCTGAAAAAAATCCGTACCACCGTGGATGTGCTGGCGCTGACGGCGACGCCGATTCCCCGGACCCTGCACATGTCGCTGACCGGCGTGCGGGATATCAGCCTGATCGCCACCCCGCCGGCTTATCGGCACGCCATTGTCACCTATGTCTGTGAGTTCGATGAAGGGATCGTCAGGGACGCTATCTTAAAGGAGCTGAAAAGAAACGGTCAGATTTTTTTTGTGCACAACACCATCAACAGTATTGAGCGCCTGGCCGCCCGTTTGAAAACAATCGTTCCCGAGGTGCGCCTGGATGTGGCCCACGGCCGCATGGCGGAGTCGGATCTGGAAAAGGTGATGATGCGTTTTGTGCGGCGCGAGATCGACCTGCTTGTCTGCACCACAATTATCGAGTCGGGCCTGGATATCCCTTCCGCCAACACCATTTTGATTAACCGGGCGGACCGCTTCGGTCTGGCCCAGATATACCAGCTGCGGGGGCGCGTCGGCCGGGCCGAGGAGCAGGCCTATGCCTACCTGTTCATTCCGCAGGAGAGCGCCCTCACCCGCGACGCTCAGAAGCGGCTCAAGGTGCTGATGGAGTACAGCGATCTCGGGTCGGGCTTCCAGATCGCCATGAGTGACTTGAAAATCCGCGGCGGCGGGACGATTCTGGGTGCTTCGCAGTCCGGCCACATCGCCGCTGTGGGCTACGACATGTTTCTTCAGCTGATGGAAGAATCCATCGAAAAGCTCAAGGGGATGCCCCGTGTGGAGCGCCTGGAGCCGGAAATCAATGTGCCCATGTCCGCCTACATTCCGGAGACATATGTTCATGATATTGATCAGCGGCTTTCCCTCTACCGGCGGCTGGTGAAAATATCCAGCGCGGAGGCGTTGGCCGATCTTAAAAAGGAGCTGTTGGACCGCTTTGGTGAACTGCCGCAGCCGGCGGCACACCTGCTCCTGAAAATCGTGCTCAAGGTGTGGTCCTTGAAAGCCGGGGTCAAACGGCTGGATGTCAATGCCAGCCAGCTGGCGCTGCATCTTTCTCCGGCGCATCAAAAAAAATCACAAGGCGTCGTGGATATGGTGATGAAATATCATTCGAAATGCCGTTTGACACCGGATCACATCATGACGATTAAAATAGATAAAACAAATGATATCGGAAAGTTAACGATAGCTAAAAACATATTGAAAGAAATGGCCCAGCGTGTTAACGGCTAACGGTTTACGGCGCTTTGCAGGTGCGTTATGCTGCACCCTCATCTTTGTCGCCGCCTGCTCTGAATCCGGCACGGCCCCGAAAGAGCAGTATCTGGCCAGGGTCAACGATATCGTTATTTCGGTGGCGGAATTCAACGCAGCGCTGGCCGAGGCCCGGGCCGGACTGCCGGCCGATACATCCCTTGCGGCCGCCCGATTGCGGGCGCTCAAGGAGGAGATGCTGCATCGGCTGCTCGAGGCCCGGATTCTGGAAGAAAGGGCCGGGGAATTGAAACTCAAGATTTCAGACGCGGAACTGGCCGGGGCGATAGCGGCCATCCGACAAGACTATCCGGCGGATGAATTTGACAAAATGCTGCTGGAGCGGGCGGTGTCCTACAACCGGTGGCGGCGCCGCCTGAAGGAGCGGCTGCTGAAAGAAAAAGTGATTCAGGAAGAACTGATGCAGGCCGTGGACATCCAGCCGGCGGACATCGCGGCTTACTGCGCGTCCCACGCCGCTGAACTCGAAGCCGCTTTCGACGGACGGCAGAATGATCCTGATCTGGACCGGGCGGTCCTTGAACGGGTGCGCCGGCAAAAGGTGGAGGCCGACTACCGGACATGGATGGCCGGCCTCATGCAGCGCTACACCATTGATATCAACCAAGCCCTGTGGGAGCGGATACTGAAAAACGAATGAATACCGATTTTCCACAAGAAACGCACCGCAACCGGCTGTTGGGATTTTTTCGGAGGATCCGGTTTTGCAGCGGGCTGCTGATGGTCTTTGTCATCGCCGGGCCGCTGCCCCTCTGCGTCGGCGCCGAGATCGTCGATCGCATTGTGGCGGTGGTCAATGACGACATTATCACCTATCGTGAGCTGCAGCAGGAGATTCGTCCTTATGCGGAAAGGCTGGAAAGCCTGGATTATACGGCGGAGAAGAAAGAGCGCATGCTGTTTCAGATCCGCAATGACATTCTCAATCAGCTCATCGAGAAAATGCTGACCGATCAGGAAATCAAGCGCCAAAACATTTCCGTGGAGGATCGGGATGTCGAGCGGCGCATCGAATTGATCAAAACCCGCAATCAGATGACCCAGGAGGCTCTGATCGCGGCGCTGGCGTCCGACGGCCTGGATTTGGCGGCTTACAAGAAAATCATCAGAGAGCAGCTGCTGAGAAACAAACTGGTCAACACGGAAGTCAAATCCAAGACCGTCGTCACCCAGGAGGAGATAGAAGGCTACTACCGGGAGCATCGGTCCGATTTTGCCGGCACCCGGCGCTATCATCTGCGCAATATCCTGATGGTGGTGTCGCCGCCGGCTTCGGAAGACAACCGGCAGACCGTCAGGGAACAGATGGAGGCCATCCATGACCTGCTGGAAAGGGGCGCTGCCTTTGCAACGCTTGCAAAAGCGTATTCCGATGCGCCCCAGGCCGACCAGGGTGGTGATCTGGGCACCTTTGATTTCGATGATTTTTCACCACAGCTCAAGGCGGCGCTGACCGGTCTCGACGTCGGCGACTACACGCCTGTGATGGAAACCGACCAGGGGTTCCAGATATTTTTTATCGAGGAGATTCAACGCCGGGGTACGAAGACGCTGGAAGAAGCGGCGCCTGAAATTGAAAGGCAGCTGTTCGAAGAAAAAGTCAGTGCGAAGTTTGTGGCTTGGATGAAGAATCTGCGCGAACGCTCCCACATCAAAATCATCCAGTAAAGGTGGTCGATATGCCAGGTGATCGAAGCAAAATAATGGTGGAAAGCATAAAGCGCCTGCTGCGGCGCAACGCGACGAGTCATCTGCGCAAAATGATCAAAAAGACCCATGCCGCCGACCTGTCGCTGGTGTTTAACAGCCTTTCGCTGAAAGAGCAGAAAAAACTCTTTCACCTCATTCCGGAAAACACCCAGAAAGGCATCCTGTTCGGCGAACTTGAAGAGGACATTCTGCTGGATCTGCTGGAGGAATTGTCTCTGGAAGAAATCGTCGAAATCCTGGAGAGCATGCCTTCGGATGACGTGGCCGACATTATCGGCCGGCTGCCGGAGGAAAAGTCCGACGCCATTTTGAAAAAAATGCGCAAGGAGGGATCGGAGCAGGTCGAAGGCCTGCTGCGCTACCAGGACGATACGGCCGGCGGGATCATGGTGCCGGATTTCATCGCGCTCAGCGAAGAGACAACCGCCAAAAAAGCCATCGAATCGCTGCAGACGGAGCATCAGGATGTCGAAATGCCCTTTTATCTGTACGTGGTCAACGAATACGGCAACCTGGTGGGGGTGATTTCCCTGCGGCAGCTGGTGGTGGTGCTTCCGGAAACACCGCTCAAGGAGTTTATGACCACCGATGTTTTCTCCGTCAAGACAGACATGGACCAGGAAGAAGTCGCCAAGATCGTCGCCCGCTACGACATTCTGGCGGTGCCCGTGGTGGACGAAACCAACAAGCTGGTCGGCATCGTGACGGTCGATGATGTCATCGACATTTTCCGGCGCGAGGCCACCGAAGACATTCTGCGCATGGCGGGTGTGGGCGAGGAGTTCGTCGAAACCAAATCGGTGTTGAAAAGCACCCGCATCCGGCTTCCCTGGCTGTTTGCCAGCTGCATCGGCGGCATTGTCGCTTTGTTTGTCATCGGGCACTACGAAGAGAGCCTGCGGCAGGTGGCGTACCTGGCGGCTTTCATTCCCGTGATCATGGGAATGGGCGGCAACATCGGCACACAGTCTTCCACGATCGTTGTGCGCGGCCTGGCAACGGGTCGCATCGACAAGCGCGAGCTGTGGCCGATCGTGGCCAAGGAATTGACCATCGGACTGATCCTCGGCGGGGTTTACGGCGTGCTCATCGGCGCTGTGGCGCAGATCAGCTACAGTGTCGTGCCGCTGGCGGCTTCGGTGAGTATCGCCGTGCTGAGCTCCATGTCGATTGCGGCCCTGGTCGGATCCCTGGTGCCGATGCTGTTTGCTAAAATGAACACGGACCCGGCTGTCGCCACCGGTCCCTTTGTGACCACCGCCATCGACATCATGAGTGTGCTCTTTTATTTTCTGATCGCCACGCGCCTGTTGGGTATTTAGGCAATGTCGACCATCGCAACGCCCGCCATCGTGATCCGACGACTGGATTACGGCGACTACGACCGTATCGTCACGCTGCTGACTTGTAAAAACGGGCGGCAGACCGTCATCGCCAAGTCGGCCCGGCGCAGCAAGAAACGCTTCGGCGGCATTCTGGAGCTGTTTTACATCGTGGAAGCCGTCGTCAAAACCGGCGGCCGGGGACTTCCCATGCTGATGGAGGCGTCGCTGATCCGCTCCATGTTCAACATCGCCGCCGACATCCGTAAAACAGCCTACGCCAGCTATTGGGCCGAACTGGTATACATGGGATCGGAGGAGCAGGTGCCGCAGGAGGCGCTTTACCAGCTGCTGGCCTACTGCCTGACGGCGCTGGACACCGGTGATGTTTCGGCCGAGCGGTTGAGCATTCTCTTTCAGATGCGCTATCTGGACCTGGCCGGGCTGTGTCCGAATCTCGAACGCTGCAGCGGCTGCGCGGCCGATGCGTGCAGCGGCCGCGGGTTTACGGTCAACGTCGATTTGAAGAAAGGCGGGATCGTGTGTGAAAAATGTGCGTCCTACAGTGCGGATGCGGGCACGCCCGGCCTTGCCAAAGGCACGCTCAAGCAGCTGCAGTGGTTGACGCGCGCTGATGTTCGAACCGCTCTGCGCGTGCGCTTCACTGCGGGCGCCATCCGTGAGTGCCTTTCCTTTCTGGAAGCCTTTGTGTGCTACCACATGGGCAAAGATCCGCGCAGTCTTCAATTTCTGCGGCAGATAAGACGGAAATAGGCATAGGGCGCAGGGCTGAAGGCGCAAGCCAACGGTGTAAGGCGCAAAAATAAAGTACAGGGAAGAAAATCACAAATTTCAGGCACCAAATGACAAACAAAAACCAAATTCCAACAACCAAAATTTCAAACGAATCGCAAAATACCATTGCAGATCGGCTGGCCGGGCGCACGGTTCGGGCGGCGGCGCCCTGCCGCATCGACATGGGCGGAACGCTCGATTTGAAAACCTTTTATCTGCCGCTGCGTAGTGAAAATCCCTGCACCGTCAACATCGCGCTTGATCTGCCGACGGTTGTTGAAGTGAAAGCCGGCCGGCAGGACGGCGTTCGGATCGTTTCCAGCGGATTTGCGCCGGCGCATTTCAGCCCGGGACGGGCACCCCTGGATCATCCACTGGGGTTGATGTTTGCGGTGGCCGGCTATTTTCAAGCGGACAGGGTGGACATCCGCATCGCTTCCACCTCCCCGCCGCGTAGTGCGCTGGGCGGATCCTCGGCCGCCGCCATCGCCCTTGCGGCCGCCTTTCTGGCGCTGGATCGGCGATTTGATGGCGGGGGAAAGTCCAGAAAGCGAGCGGTGATATTGGCCCATGCCCTGGAAGAGAGCATCGCTGCGGTGCCCTGCGGTGTTCAGGACCACCTGGCGGCGGCCTATGGCGGCGTCAACGCCTGGTATTGGCCGACCGACATTGATGCACCGTTTTTTCAGCGTCGCGCGGTGCTGCCCGCCGCGTCATACCGACAGCTGGAACGCTGTATTTTGGTGGCCTACTGCGGGAAACCGCACACCTCCAGCGATGTCAACGGACAATGGGTCCGGCGCTTTATCACCGGTGTCGACCGGCAGGTGTGGATTGAAATCGCGGCCTTGACCCACAAATTTGTTGAAGCGCTGGGCCGTATGGACTATAGAGCAGCCGCGGCCTGCATGAACCGGGAAACCGCGCTGCGGCGGTGGATGACGCCGGCGGTGCTGGACAGTGTCGGCGGTGCGCTGGTGGACGCCGCTGTGGACGCCGGCTGTGGTGCACGCTTTACCGGCGCCGGCGGGGGCGGATGTGTCTGGGCCCTGGGCCGGCCGGAAGATATTGACAGGCTCAGGGGCTTGTGGGAAAAACAGCTTGCGGCAACCCCGGACGCGCGGTTTTTGACCTCAACCATCGACGAAGAGGGCTTGCGCGTCGCATTCAAGGAAAACGAGCAAAGGACGACTGCATGAATTTTCAGGATGTCATCTTAGGTTTGGACAAATTCTGGGCCCGCAAAGGGTGCGCTGTGACCCAGCCCTACGATCTGGAAGTCGGTGCGGGCACCTTTCATCACAACACGCTGTTGAAGGCGCTGGGACCCGAACCATGGAAGGTCGCCTATGTCCAGCCTTCCCGACGGCCTACCGACGGCCGCTATGGAGAAAATCCCAACCGCCTGCAGCACTATTATCAGTATCAGGTGCTGCTCAAACCGTCGCCGTTCGATGTGCAGCGGCAGTACCTGCAAAGTTTGAAAGTGCTGGGGGTCGATCCGCTGGCGCATGACATCCGGTTTGTGGAGGATGACTGGGAGTCGCCGACGCTCGGCGCCTCGGGACTGGGATGGGAGGTATGGCTCGATGGCATGGAAATCACCCAGTTCACGTACTTTCAGCAGGCCGGCAGCGTTGAACTGAAGCCCGTATCCGTTGAATTGACCTACGGTTTGGAGCGAATCGCCATGTACCTGCAGGGGGTGGACAATGTCTATGATTTGAAGTGGAACGACACCATTTCCTACGGCGATGTGCACCACCGACAGGAGGTGGAGCAGTCGACCTACAATTTCGAGAAGGCGGACGTGGATATGCTGCTGGATTTGTTCCTTAAATACGAGACCGAATCCCGCAGGTCCGCCGCTGATGAAATGGTGCTGCCGGCGTACGAATACTGCCTCAAATGCAGCCACACGTTCAATCTGCTCGATGCCAGGGGGGCCATCAGCGTCACGGAACGCACCGGCTATATCGCCCGCATCCGCAACCTGGCGCGCGGTGCGGCGGAGGCATACCTGAATCAACGCCGAGACATGGGATATCCACTGCTCAAGCGGATGTCTTGACGGCGCCGCCGCTCTATTCGGAAGGATACCACAATGGAAACGTTACTGCTGGAAATCGGCTCGGAGGAGATTCCCGCCGGCTATATTGAACCTGCTTTGAAGGCGATGGCTTCGCATCTGGCCGAGAGATTGACGGCCGCCCGGATCGATTTCGGGGCCATGAAGACCTTTGGTACGCCGCGGCGGCTGGCGCTGTTGGCAGCGGATGTCGCTGATCGTCAACGGACCGTCTCCAGCGAGGTGCTGGGTCCGCCCGCGAAGATCGGCTATGACGAAAAGGGCGTTCCCACCATGGCGGCCCGGAAGTTCGCTCAAAAGGTCGGCATTTCCGTGGATCGCCTGAAGATCCGGCAGACGGCCAAGGGAAGCTATCTGTGCGCCACCGTCACCGAAAGAGGACGAGCGACCCGCACCGTTCTGAAAAAGATGCTGCCGGAGGTCATTCTCTCGATCCCCTTTCCCAAAACCATGCGCTGGGCCGACCTCGACCTTCACTTCGCCCGGCCGATTCTGTATGTGACCGCCCTGCTGGGACGACGGACGGTGCCCTTCCGGCTGGAAACGATCCAGAGTGGACCCTCCACCCGCGGCCACAGTTTTATGAATCCCGGCCGCATTAAACTGCGGCATCCGGATGAATACATATCCGCCCTGCGGGATGCCAACGTCATCGCGGATATTGCAGAGCGGCGTCAGGTGGTTGCCGAGGCAATCGCGCGCGCCGCCGCATCCAAACACGGCCGTGTGCTGCGCGACGACGCGCTGCTGGATATCGTCACCAACCTGGTGGAGCGTCCTTTTGCCACCGCCGGCAAATTCGACGATGCCTTTCTGACGCTGCCGCGCGAAATCCTGATCACCGCCATGCGCGAGCACCAGAAATATTTTGCCGTTGTGGATTCGGAAGGCCGTCTCAAACCATTTTTCGTGGCTGTCAACAACACCCGCACCCGGGATCCCGAACTGGTGGCCAGAGGACACGAGCGTGTCCTGCGTGCGCGCCTGGCGGATGCCAAGTTTTTTTACGAAAGTGATTTAAAGACGCCTTTTGACACATGGTCACAAAAGCTTGAGGGTGTTCTGTTTCAGGCGCAATTGGGCAGCATGCAGGCCAAGGTCGAGCGGGTGATGTCGGTGGGCGCGCACCTGGCGGAAACCCTCTCTCTGGCGCCGGCGGCGGTTCAGAACGTCAAACAGGCCGCCCGGCTGTGCAAAACGGATCTGGTCAGCCAGGTGGTGGTGGAATTTCCCAAACTGCAGGGTGTCATGGGGCGGATTTACGCCGCTGTCCGCCAAGAACCCGTTGACGTGGCATCGGCGGTCGAGGAGCATTACCGCCCGACCCATTCCGGCGGGGCGCTTCCGCAGACCACGACGGGCGCCGTTCTGGCGGTCGCCGACAAGATGGACACTATTTGCGCCTGCTTTTCCGTGGGGCTTGCTCCGACCGGGGCGTCCGATCCCTATGCCCTGCGGCGGCAGGGCATCGGCATTGTGCATATTATGCGCCAGCAGCAGATGGCGGCATCGCTGCCGGCCTTGATCCGCCACAGCATTTCCCGCCTTGAGAGCCGGCGGGCCGATACCGAAGCAACCGCGGAAGCGGTTTATGATTTTATTAAAAGACGAATGTCCCGGCTTCTGGTGGAGGAGGGGTACGACCGCGACGTGGTCGCCGCCATCGTCGACGCCGATGCGCAACAGGTGCCGGATGTCTGGCAGCGGACAGCGGCCCTGCAGAAGCGTAAAGGCGCCGCCGACTTCGAAGCGCTGGCCACAGCTTTTAAAAGGGTGGTGAATATTATCCGCAAAGCAGAGGAAACACAGCGCGGCGCCGTCGATGAAAGCCGGTTTGAGGATCCGGCGGAATCAGAGCTCTTGGCCGCCGGCAACGCAGTGAAAGAGAAGGTCGCCGCCAAGCTGAAAAACGGACGTTATGAAGATGTATTGATCGACATCAGCCGCCTGCGCGGTCCGGTGGATCGGTATTTTGAAAATGTCCTGGTGATGGCCGAGGATCCGGTGCTGCGCGCCAATCGTCTGGCGCTGTTGGCGGACATTGCCGGTATTTTTGAATCCTTTGCGGATTTTTCCAAGATTTCGACCTGACAAGGAGAACATATGGCCTACGATCCTGATAAAGACAAACAGCTTAAGGAATGGCGCTGCCCTGAAACCGGACTGGTGGTTTCCATCAATCAATACGGAGACAGCCAGCCCAAACTGCAGATCGGACCGAGAATTTTGAAGAAAAAAGACGGCGGCGACCGGCCGCCGACCAAGGCGGGCCGCCTCAGCATCGAAGATGTGATGTGGCTGTACGACAACATTGACGAAATAAAGGACGAACTGGCGGAAAGGGCCCAACCGGTTTGACCGGGTCGACACGTGCATGAAGATTCCATTGTAAAACCGTGGGGTAAGCCCGGTGAACCCGCCTTGGGACCGGTGGCGGTTCTGGTGGCGCCGGGTCCTGACGTCAACCCGATGCGCTCGGCCATGGGCCTCGACGGCGTTCGCCCGCAGCCGCTGTTTGGCGGGGGGCTTTATACAGGCGAAGGGGACGGGCCATCTCTGGCCGGTCCGTTCATCGGCGCTCCGCATGCGGTGATGATGCTGGAAGCGGTTGTCCGTCGCGGGGCCCGTTGGATATTGTTTTTCGGCTGGTGCGGCGCCGTGGATCCGATGGTAAACATCGGCGATCTGGTGGTTCCCGACGGCGCTCTCGTGGATGAGGGCACCTCGCACCACTACGGCCATGAGAGCGGGGATGCCGTTTGGCCTTCCGCCGCCGTCCAGACGGAAATCAGACGGTCGCTGCGCGATAAAGGACGGGTGTTTCATCAGGGAACGGTCTGGACCACGGATGCGGTTTTCCGGGAAACGCCGCGGAAAGTGCGGGACTTCCAGGCCAGAGGAGCGGCTGTCGTTGAAATGGAAATGTCGGCGCTGTTTACGGCCGGTGCCTGGCACGGGATTGCGGTGGGCGGCCTGCTGGCGGTGTCCGACGACGTGTCGCAGCGCATATGGAAGCGCGGTTTTCGACATCCTGCCTTTATTCGCGGCCGGCGGTCGGCCGTTGAAGTCATCGGTGATGTATGTCAACGACGGTCGAAATCTTAGTCGAGCGCCTGCGTCGCTTAAATGCGGCCTACCGGCGGGGCGAACCACTGGTCAGCGACGAGCGCTACGATGCGCTGGTCGAGAACCTGCGGGATCTGGACCCCGACAATCCCTATCTCAAAACCGTGGAAGCCGAGCGCTTTGCCGGCAAGCAGCTGATCCGGCATCCGGCGCCCATGCTGTCGACGGAAAAAGCATATACCGCCGAAACCCTGGCGCGTTTTGTGGACCGTGTGGCCAAGGCCGCCGCCGAACTGGGCCTGGATCGCGTTCAATACCGGGTCACGCCCAAGCTGGATGGGCTGGCCGGAAGGGACAACGGTGAGCGGCTGGTTTCCCGGGGCAACGGTGAATTCGGCTACGACATCAGCGGCGCTTTTGAAAAGGGTGTGGTGGCCGTCGGCGGACGGGGGCGGGCGCTGGGGGAAATCGTTGTTCTCGAATCCTATTTTCACCAGCATTTGAAAGGGATGTTTGAACATCCCCGCAACATGGTGGTGGGCATCGTGTCCTCGGACACCCTCAACGCGGCCGCCCGGACGGCGCTTGACGCCGGCGCGGTTCACTTTGTCCCCTATGCGGTTTTGCCGTTCTGGCAGGGCGAAGGGCGTGAACTGCTGGCCCGCACCGAAGCCATCATCTCCGATCTGATTTCCCGTACGGATTATCCGGTGGACGGCGCTGTGGTGGAAGCGACGCAGCCACGTCTCAAGCGCTTTATGGGTGCCACCAGCCACCATCACCGCTGGCAGATCGCCGTCAAATCCAAAGGCGAAACCGCCGTCACCGTGGTGGAGGACGTCACCTGGCAGGTGGGCCGGACCGGTACGTTGACCCCGGTGCTGGAAGTCCGCCCGGTATCGCTGTCCGGCGCCACGATCCGACGGGTGACGGCGCATCACGCCGGCATGATCGCAAAAAAGCACATCGGTATTGGTGCCGAGATCGAGATCATCCGCAGCGGTGAAGTGATTCCCAAGCTGGAAGAAGTGCTGCACGGCGCCGACACCGTGATGCTGCCGCAGCAATGCCCGGTGTGCGGCAGCGATCTTTTGCGCGTCAATGA
>Ga0180434_10004803_pt1 | contig 16234 bp, 13 predicted proteins | sample SS_ome_7_FD_132453 | JGI IMG/M metagenome (GOLD analysis project Ga0180434, IMG submission 132453) | Hypersaline lake sediment archaeal communities from the Salton Sea, California, USA - SS_1_D_2 metaG | ecosystem: Environmental > Aquatic > Non-marine Saline and Alkaline > Hypersaline >...
ATCGACGGCGATTGGTCGCGTAACGCCGCGGGGATCAGATAGGCCAAATGCGTGCTCGGATGTTTCACCAGCACTCGGAACGCATTCATTCGCGATCGAAGCTCCGGCGACTGAGCGGCCAAAGCGAGCCCCGAACGAATCGTCGGCAATGCGATATCGATTCGTTCGTCCAGCACGACATCCAGGCCGTCATAGCGTCCGATAAGCGCCGCCCAAGACTCCTCATGACCGCGTTCAAACAAAATTTGAGCGATCCGCTCCGACCAGGGCTTCTCGGCGTGGATCAAGCCCTGGGCCAAAATGCGATCGCAGTCCGGGCACGGCCCGTTTCGCAGCCATCGATATAACTGATCCATCGTCGACACAGGTTCAGACTTTCTATCCGCGCACAGCGTCTGCAACTTCGCCTGAAGCGAAGCTGATTCACTGTTTCATCGGTCCGATCATGCCATGATGTAATCAATACAGCGGGCCGGAAAACACGTCTGGCGTTGACAACGTCCGAAAAGCCGTTGATGCTGAGGCCATGAATATCCACGATCATAAAGAGGTTCGTCCGGAATTAGCGATTGACCTCGCCGGCGTCAAGCTCGTCACGCCCGTCCTGACGGCCTCGGGCACGTGCGGCTACGGATCCGAATACGCCGAATTGCTGGACTATCGCCGCCTTGGGGGCTTTACGACAAAAAGCGTCACGCTGAACGAGCGTCCGGGGAACGAGCCGCAGCGCGTGGTCGAGGTGCGCTCGGGTATTTTGAACGCGATCGGCCTGTCCAACGTCGGATTGCGCCGGTTTATTGACGAGAAAATCCCGTACATTCGCGACATGCCGACCCAGGTTTTCGTCAACGTGGCCGGGCATTCGGCGGAAGACTACGTCGAGGTCGCCGCCGCTCTGGACGAATTCGACTGCATCGCCGGTCTCGAATTGAACGTATCGTGCCCGAACGTAAGCGACGGTCTGACCTTCGGCACTAACGCCCAAATGCTGCGACAGCTCGTCGAGGCGGTCCGCGCGGTAGTCAAACGGCGAATATTGATCGTCAAACTGTCGCCGAACGTCACTGACATCACCGATACCGCCCGGGCGGCTGTGGACGGCGGCGCGGACGCGCTGAGCCTGATCAACACTTATGTCGGCGTCAGCATCGACGTCGAAACGCGCAAACCCATGCTGGCAAACGTCACCGGCGGTCTGAGCGGACCGGCGATTCGCCCGCTGGCCGTGTACAACATTCACCGCGTCTATCGCGAGGTTACGAAAGACCTGGGCGTCCCGATCATAGGGATGGGCGGCATACAAAACACGCGCGACGCCCTCGAGTTCTTCCTGGCCGGCGCCTCGGCCGTCGCCGCGGGCACGTCGCTGTTCCTCGATCCTGGGACGCCGATAAAAATCGCCGACGGCTTAAGCAAATATCTCCGCAAACATAATATACGCCACGTATCCGAATTAACCGGCCAAATGAGCCTGCCTGGATAATCCAGGCCTGGCGCCGAACGACCTGATCCGTAACGTCGGGTTTCCATGCCCAACATACACAGCCGCGAACGGCCATGCTGCACGTAGCGTCCGATCCCAGTGTCGAAGGTAGCCCTTTTATCAGCCCGCCCGACTTCCCGCATCCTTCGCCCGGATGACTTCCCATTCGGTCGATTAATTTTGAATACTCACGGCTGGAAGGGCTTTTGTGGACGGGAGTAAGCCTATGGACATAAACAGCGCGGCGGCCATAAATGCCGGACAAGTTCAGTCGCAAGTACAGACGGCGGTGATGTCCAAGGTGATGCAGGTTGTCAAGGGACACCAGCAGAACATAGCCAGTCTGGTCGAGGCGGCCGCCGAATCCGCGCGGGCGATTCAGGGCGCCGAACCGGGTAAGGGCGGAGTCATCGACGTCTACGCCTAATCCGAACATCGACGACGCCTCGGCGCCGGATCGTCCGGCTCCGAGGCGTGGTGTTGTTTCATCATCTGAATACGCGGGATTTATTCCGGGATCAGCCCCTTCTCGATCATGTAATTCAACACCTGGGCGGCCGCTTCCTGCGGCGACTGCTCGGCGACCTTCAACACGATTTCGGGCTTGAGCGGCTCTTCGTAGGGCGCTGAGATGCCGGTGAATTCCGGTATCTTGCCTTCGCGCGCTTTTTGATACAGTCCTTTCGGATCGCGTTTTTCGCAGACTTCGACCGGGGCGTCGACGAACACCTCTATGAACGTCAGGCCGGCCTCCTCGTGTATCTGTCGCGCGATGTCGCGGTCCTTGCGATACGGGCTGATGAAACTCGTAAACGTGAGCACGCCGGTGTCGGCAAACAGCTTGGAAACCTCGCCGATGCGGCGAATGTTTTCCTCGCGATCCTCGGGCGAGAAGCCGAGGTTCTTGTTCAAACCGTGGCGGATGTTATCGCCGTCCAGACAGTAGGCCATATGGCCGCGTTCGACCAGGGCGTGCTCGACGGTGAATGCGATCGTGCTTTTGCCGGATGCGCTCAGGCCGGTGAACCAGAGCGTGGCGCCCTTCTGCTTCAACAGCGCTTCCCGGTCCTTACGCTCGACGTGTCCCTCGTGCCATGTGATGTTAGTCGCTACTTGCTTGGCCAATTTGCCGCTCCCTATATACATAGTCTAATGTGCCGTCAATTCCGCCATTCTTTCAAGACACGGTCTTCATGTCAAATGTGAAGTTGGCGAGTTTCTCAGAAACCCAGGGCAGCCGCATTCTTAGGGGCGTCGTCGTGGATCGGAGTAATCAGAACGCGCAGCGCAAGCAAGCACCCGGATTAGCGGAGAAGGCTTGCGCGGGGCGCTTGCTTGCGCTGCGCGTTCTGGTCGCTGTAGTGCCGTGTCGTCCGAACTGTTACGTGTGACAAAGCGCCAGTGCTATTTTTCAAATCGGATGGCGATGCGGCGAGCGGCGCCTTCCAGCGCTCCGAGCCGAATCACGCGTCCAAAGCGCGGCAAGAGCGTATCGGCATGAGCGGTCGTACTGGATCGCGAGTGCTCGGCGTATTCAGGCTGATTCAGCACCAAGCGTTCCCCGACGCGCGGGGCCTCGCTGGTCGGCGTGAGAAAGGCCGCTTCCTCTTCACCGCGCTTCAACATCCACGCGCTGACCGGGGCCGCGTCGTCGGATCTCAGATACGAGAACGAGAAGGCGCCCGAATCGGTGGGAGAGGTTCTTCGCTGAGCCACGCTTTGCCGAGGTTGCGTCATGGTCTTGCCCGCTGATACAGTAGACAGGTTGACGGGCCGCTCCCAAACGGGAGGGTGCGGCATCCGTCGCTATATATCGGTATGGCGCCGTAATATTCTTTACCAAGTTTTTCTGTTAGAAGCGGAAAAGAATGTCGCACAAACTGGATACTACCGGGATTTCCGTCGATCCAGCGGCGCTCGAAAACCTGCGCTGGGCCGAGTTGTTCGGCGACGACCGCGCCGTGGAGGTGGAAATCGGCGTGGGCAAGGCCGGCTTCCTGCTCCGTCGCGCGCAAGCCTGTCCCGACTGCAATTTTCTCGGCTTCGAGTGGGCGAATCAGTTTTATCGCTTCTCGGCGGATCGATTACGCCGTTGGGAACTGCAAAATGTTCGCATGGTTCGAGCCGACGCCTCGTATTTTATCCGCAAGCAATGTCCGCGCGCCTCGCTCAGCGTGTTGCACGTGTACCACCCGGATCCCTGGCCGAAGAAGCGCCATCACAAACGCCGGCTATTTCAAAAGCCCTTTGTCGACGCCGCCGCGGCCTGTTTGATCCCCGGCGGGCGGCTGGCTGTACAAACCGATCACGCCGAGTATTTTGAGATCATCAGTTCGCTGCTGCACTGTCATCCGGAGCTTGAGGAGACCGAGTTCGACATGCGCGATTTCGGCGTCGAAGGCGGCGCCGTCGCCACCAATTTTGAAATCAAATACATCCGCGAAGGCCGCCCAATGCACCGACTAGCCGTGATTCGGCGAGCTTAGCGCCGACCGGAGCAACCGCCAATTATGCATTACGAGAGCATCCACAATCGAGCCGGCAAATACGAAAAGAAAATGGTGCGATTCTTGCGCGACATAATCGCGATCCCTTCGGAGAGCGCCCAGGAAGCCGACGTCGTCGAGCGGATACGCCAGGAACTATCGCTGACCGGCGCCTACGACAAAATCTGGACCGACAATTTCGGAAACCTGTTGGCGAAAATCGGCGACGGGCCGCGGCTGATCGCGATCGACGCCCACATCGACACGGTCGGCTTGGGTGATCCGGCGGAATGGCCGCACGATCCATACAAAGGCAAGGTGGAGAATGGCCGGGTGTTCGGCCGCGGGGCCGGCGACCAGAAAGGCGCCGTGCCGGCGATGGTATACGCCGGTCGGATCATCAAGGATCTCAAGTTGGCGGATCCGCGGTGGAGTCTGCTGCTGGCTTTTACGGTCTCCGAGGAGGATTGCGACGGATTGTGTTGGCAATATATCGTCCGCGAGAGCGGCATCCGCCCCGAATGCGTCGTCGTTACCGACTCGACCAACGCGCAAGTTTTGCGGGGTCAGCGGGGTCGGATGGAAATCGGCGTGACCACAAAAGGCCGCTCGTGTCACGGATCGATGCCGCACAAGGGCGACAACGCCGTCTACAAAATCGCTCGGATCATCAGCGAAATTGAGCGGCTCAACGGCCGACTCAAGCAGGACGATTTTCTCGGCGCCGGCACGATCGCCGTTTCGTACGTCGATTGCAAAACGCCGAGCATGTGCGCCGTGCCGGACCAGGCGTATATTCACCTCGACCGCCGTCTGACGCTGGGCGAGACGAAAACCGCCGCATTGCGTGAAGTAAGAGACGCCGTCAAACGCGCCGGCGTATCTGCTCGGGTTGAAGTGCGGAAGTACGACCGTCCGACCTGGACCGGTTTGAGCTATCCGACGGAAAGCTATTTTCCGACCTGGTGCGAGCCGGAGGACGCGCCCCAGATCGTCGCCGCCGTCGAAACGTATCGCCGGTTGTTCAAACGCAAGCAAAAACCGGGTCGGTGGACCTTCAGCACGAACGGCGTCTCGATCGCGGGCATGTTCGGAATCCCTTGCGTGGGCTTCGGCCCGGCGCCGGAAAACGTGGCCCACACGGTTCGGGACAGCGTGCCTATCCAGCACCTGGTAAAATGCGCCGCCTTTTACGCCGCGTTCCCCAATGGGTACTGCGATAGTTAACATGCAGCATAGCGCCGCCCTCGGGGCCGCCCCGCTCGCTGGCGCTCTGGGCTCTGATTGGCCGCGGTAGGCGCGGGGGGCGGCCGCCACGCGCGGCGGCTATTGGTTTAGCAGGCGGCGCAGGACTTCGGCCGGATGCTCGAAACGCGTCAGCAGCATCATGGCGGCGATGACGAACGGCTTGTGGCCGGCCTCGCGGTACGTGTCCAGCCGGTATTTTTCAAACACGCTGGCCGCGACCTCGCCCGCCTCGCAGCTTACGCCCGTGATATCCGCCGGCAGACAGTGCATATACAGCGCCGCCCCGCCGCGGGTTTTCGCCATCATGGCTTCGTTACACTCCCAGTCGACGTGACGCTTATTGTTCTCCAAACATTGTTTCTCGAGTTCGGCCAGCTTGGCCGACTCGCCGCCGCGCAAAAGCCGCGAGCGCTGCTCCATCACGTGCATCGGCGCCCAGCTCTTGGGATAAACCACGTCGGCGTCGGCGAAGGCTTCCGCCATGTCGTGAACGTGCGTGAACGAGCCGCCTGACTGCTCGGCGAATTCGCGGGCGTTGTCCAGCGTCTCGGGGACGAGGTCGTAGCCCTCGGGGTGAGCCAGCACGACCTCCATGCCGAAACGCGTCATCAACGAAATAATCGCCTGCGGGACGGAGAGCGGCTTGCCGTACGAAGGTGAATAAGCCCACGTCATGGCGATTTTCTTGCCGCGCAGCGCGTCGAGCGAGCCGAACGTTTGTTGCAGGTGCATGAGGTCGGCCAGCGATTGCGTGGGATGATCGAGATCGCACTGGAGGTTGACTACCGCCGGGCGTTGCGGCAGCACGCCCTCGCGAAATCCCTCCTCGACGGCGGCGGCGACTTCAAGCATGTACTTATGCCCCTCTCCCAGAAAGATATCGTCGCGAATACCGAGAACCTCGGCGGTGAACGAAATCATGTTCGCAGTCTCACGCACGGTCTCGCCATGCGCGATCTGCGATTTGCTCTCGTCCAGATCCGCGACGCCAAGCCCGAGCAGGTTCGCGGCGGAAGCAAAAGAAAACCGCGTGCGCGTCGATTGATCGCGGAAATTGGAAACCGCGAGTCCGGAATTGAAAACGCTCGTGTCGATCTTCTCGCGATGCAGTTGTTCGAGGATTTCGGCGGCGAGGAGGACGGCGCGGAGCTCGTCCGGTGTACGCTCCCAGGTAAGCAGGAAATCGTGCTGGTGCAGGCCGGTTTTTAAGGCGCCGAGTTGATCAAGCAGTTCTTGAACATTGTCGTTCATCGTCGTGTCCTTACGGGCGTCAGAAAACGGGGCGCCCCCCCTCGATAATCCTTTCAACCACGCTACGCCAGCCCCACCCGCTGATTAAACTCCTCAATCAACCGATCCCACTCCCCGACCTGCCCCCACGTCTCCACCCAAAACTCCGGATCCCAAAGCCGGCGCAGATCCTCAACGTCGCGCTGCTGCTGCTCGACCCATGTGAAATATTTGAAATTGTGCAACGCCTTGCGATCCTGATAACCCAACTCGCGCATGTGCTCGATATCCGCTCCATGCAAATAACGCCCACCGATCGCGGCGGCGTTCGTCGCATCCAGGGCGCCGCTCCGCGACTCCTGTTCGCGCAGACGCGACTGATACAAATCCATCGAGTCGGTCAGCGGCGTGAAGAGCACGTCGCGGCGGTTCATCTCGTAATACTTCGCGGTCTTGATCGCGGCGATCAGGTTGCAGATGCTCGAAATTCCCAACAGCGGAAGCTGTTCGATCGTGTCGTCGCCCACGCCGAGCCGCGTCAATTCCGCCCGGCCGGCGTCGCTGTTAAACAAACGCATCAGCGCGATGCACTGCTCGTCGTCCACGGCGGCGATCATGTCGGTGTTGCGCACGTTGTGAATCCAGGGCACGTGCTTGTCGCCGATGCCCTCGATGCGATGACCGCCGAATCCGCATTGCAGCAACGTCGGACACTGCAACGCCTCGGCCACCGTCATGCGGAACAGCGGATGCCGCGTGCGCAGGAAATCGCCCGCCGCGCTGGTCCCCCCGCTGCCGCTGGCGGAGATGTACGCCGCCAGCCGATCGCCCTCGCCGGCGATGCGCTGGAAGATCTCGTCGATGATCCCGCCCGTCATATGGTAGTGCCAACACGCATTGCCGAACTCGTCGAACTGGTTGAAGATCACGCAGTCGGGCCGCGTCCGCCGAATCTCCCAACACTTGTCGTAAATCTCCTTGACGTTCGACTCGCACCCCGGCGTCGCGATCACCTCCGCCCCGATCGACTTCAGCCACTCGAACCGCTCGTCCGACATTTCCTCCGGCAAGATCGCCACCGGCGTACACGCCAGCAAGGCGCAATCGAACGCCCCGCCGCGGCAATAATTGCCCGTGCTCGGCCAGACCGCTTTCTGCGTCGTCGGGTCGAACTGACCGGAGACCAGCCGCGGCACGAGACAACCGAACGCGGCCCCGACCTTGTGGGCGCCCGTCGGAAACGGCTTGCCGACCAGCCCGATGATGCGGGCGTCGACGCCGGTTAATTCTGGCGGAAATTCGATCCAGTTGCCGTCGTTGAATCCGCCGCCGCTGTCGACCAACTCGTTTTTCCAGGTAATGCGAAACAGATTGGCCGGATCGACGTCCCACAACCCGACGTCCCTCAAACGCCGCTTGATCTTCGCCGGAACGGTCGTCGGATCCTTCTGCTGAGCGAACGTCGGGATGATGATGTTACGCTCGCGGCATCGCGCGGCGGTTTTCGCCAGAACCTTCTCGTTGATTTGAATGCTGCTCACGCGTCTTTTCCTTTCGTTTCGAATCGACCGACGATAACGGATCAACTATGCTGTGGCAATTGGGTGACTGCAAGGCAGCAAGGCAGTAAGGCAAAGAGGCAAAGAGACCGCGCGGCAATCAGGCTACGCTAAAATCGCGTGGGTCGCTCCGCCCCGGAGGGGCGAAGGTCAGTAGCCGCGGGTGAAGCGCCGCCCGCCGCAGGCGGGCAAGCGAAACCCGCGGAATAGTCGTCCCCAAGTTCCCCCCGCCCCGGAGGGGGGAGGTAATAAGCCGAACAGGCGGGCTACAGCGACAGGTGAAACTCGCTCGCCTGCTGGGAGATATGGCGTGTCGTTGGTAACAGAACTCGTCTGCGTAAAATGCGGCGCCTCATACAAGCCGGACGCCGTCGCTACGTGCCCGGCATGCGGCCCGGACGAGGGCATTCTCGACGTTCGCTTCGACAAAACCCGCGCACGAACGACGCTCACACGCGAAAACCTGTCCACCCGCCCTCACGCAATTTGGCGTTACCGCGAACTGCTGCCGATCGACCAAACCAACATACCCGACGACTGGCATATCGGCTGGACGCCGTTAATCGAAACGCCGCGTCTGGCTGCGACAGTCGGAGTGCGTCGCTTACGCGTCAAGGACGAGGGCCGCGGCGCGTCGGGCTCGTTCAAGGACCGGGCCAGCGCGATCGGCGTGATGCGAGCCATGCAGGAAGGCGCCGCCGCCATCGTGTGCGCCTCGACCGGCAACGCCGCCAGCAGCCTGGCGTGCTGCGCCGCGCACATGGGATTGCAGGCGAACATTTTCGTGTCAAAAATCGTGCCGACCGGCAAGCTGGCTCAATTGCTGGCTTACGGCGCCCGCGTGTTCAAAATCGACGGCTCGTACGCGGACGCCTACGCCTTATGCACGCAAGCCTGCGAACGGTTCGGCTGGTACAATCGCAACTGCGCCGTGAATCCGTACCTGGTCGAGGGCAAAAAGACCGGCGGCATGGAAATCGCCGAACAGTGCGCCGACGATCCGCCGGATTGGGTCGCGGTCAGCGTCGGCGACGGCTGCTCGATCGCAGGCGTCCACAAGGGCCTGGTGCAGATGCGGGCGTGCGGCGTAATAGATTGGCGAACGCGACTGCTCGGCGTCCAGGCCGCGGGCGTGGCGCCCATTGCGGCGGCCTTTGCGGCCTACACCCCGCACGTAGCGGCCGACGCCCCTGTCGGCCGTAGTCCTGCAAACGGCTCTAGAAACGCTGCACGGACCGAACTCCGCGAATCGTCTGACCACGCAACCTACGCCGACAGCATCAACGTTCCCGTGCCGCGCAACCGCACCAAGGCCCTCAACGCCGTCACGGAAAGCGGCGGCGCCTTCGTCACGATAACCGACGCACAAATCATGCAAGCCGTACGCGACACGGGCCGTCTGACCGGCATATTCGCCGAGCCGGCCGCCGCCGCCGTCGTCGCGGGCGGGGCCGAAGCACGACGCCTCGATATCATCAAACCCGACGCCTCGGCCGCAGCGCTGCTGACCGGTAACGGCCTGAAAGACATCGACGGCGCCTTGCTGGCGGTCGGCGCCCCGCACGAAATTCCGCCGGACATCGACCGCGTGGCTCGTATCGTTGAATCCGAAACCTGAACGACATAACCAGGATGAACTAATGGCGATTGTGCTCGAAAACGCTTTACTGGCTGATTATGACCCTGTTCGCATCGAGCCCGGCGAACTTCGTATCGAAGGCGATCTCATCGTCGAACGCGGTCCGCTGGTCGCGCGTGAGTTGAATGACGAGATCGTGGATTGCCGCGGAGGGCTCGTGCTGCCGGGCTTGGTCAACGGACACACGCATCTATATTCCGCGCTGGCCGTGGGCATGCCGCCCACCCCGAAAACTCCGACGAATTTTGTCGAAAAGCTCGAATATGTCTGGTGGCGTCTGGATCGCGCGCATAATTCCGAGTCGATCGAAATGTCCGCGCGCGTCGGGGCGCTTGAGGCGTTGCGCCGCGGCACAACGATGCTGTTCGACCATCACGCCTCGCCGAACAGCATCGAAGGCTCGCTCGACCTGATCGAGAAAGGCGTCGGAGATGTCGGATTGCGAGCCGTGTTGTGCTATGAAACGACGGATCGACACGGCCGCGACGGACGGCTTGCCGGGCTGGAGGAGAATCGGCGTTATCTCGAAAAACGCCTGCAACACGCGAACGGGCAATTCGCCGGTATGGCGGGCGCCCACGCCTCGTTCACGCTTGAGGACGACACGCTGGAGCAGCTCGCCGGGCTGGCGACGGATTTCGACACCGGCGTTCACATGCATGTCGCCGAGGACGCCTGTGACGAAGACGATTGCCAGGAGAAATTCCAATCTTTCCTGATAGACCGGCTCAGCGGGATCAAGCTACTAAAGCCGCAATCGGTCTTCGCACACTGCACGCATTTTGACCCGGAAGCCATCGCGCGTCTGCGCGAGGCTCGCGTGACGATCGCCCATTGTCCGCGCTCGAACATGAACAACGGCGTCGGCACGGCCCCGATGGCGGCGTACAACGCCCCGGTCATGCTCGGCACGGACGGCCATTCGTCCGACATGTTTCTCGAAGCGCGGATCGCTTGGCTCGCCGCGCGGCAAGACGGCGTCAACCTGCCGCCGGAAGCCGTGCTCGCGCGGATCGCACAAGCCGCTCGCCGCGCCTCGGCCGCGTTGCACGTCACGCTGGGCAAACTGGAAGCCGACGCCGCGGCGGACATTGTGATTACGGATTACGCCCCGAACACGGCGCTCGACAGCCAGAATTTCGCCGGTCATTTTCTCTTCGCGCTCGGCGCCGAGCATGTCCGCGACGTCTTCGTGTCGGGCGCGCCAAAACTGCGCGACCGCGTCTTCGTCGAACATGACGCCGCCAACGTCCGCCGCGCGTCCGCCGAGGTAGCCGGCCGCCTGTGGAAACGCATGGCGAACCTCTAATACCAATGAGGCAATCAGAGCCCCGAGCGCGAGCGAGCGGATCCCGAGTGATGCCTTAATCCACAACCGAGGACCGCCCGCTATAAAAGTAGCGGTGTGCGCCTCGCACGCCGTAGTTTACGAAAGACTCTCGTAATCCGCCGGCGTATCCACGTCCCGCGTAACGCCGGGCGATTCGCATTCCACCGCCGACAACAGCCGCGCATACGCGCGACTCAGAGCGTTCAAACCCCCGTCGCACGCGGCCGACCTGACATACTCTACCAACTCGCCGGGAAATATAATCGGATGCCCGCGCCGCCCGCGCCGCTCGGCGACGACGATGCGATCCGGCCGCGCGCGGAACGCGTCAACGCAACGATCAAACTCGGCGACGGCGATGCCCGCATGATCGCCCGGACAAACCAGCACGCCGTCGCCCGCCCGCAAGGCCTGACGCTTTTCTAACTCCGCGATGCCGATGCGAATCGAGTCGATCATCTCGCTGGCGGCATCTTCGTTATACGCCGTCACGGTCTTGGACAAACCCGCGAGATCCAGCCGATCGGAGATCGCTTTACGCGTCACCAGACAGATCGCCTCGACACGCGAACCTTCAAGCGTTTCAAGCAACCCCCGCAGCATCGGCCGCCCCGCGTACTCCAGCAATTGCTTGTCGGCGCCCATGCGACGCGAACGCCCCGCCGCCGGGACGACGGCGAACACGCGCGGCGATGTTTTCGCTACGTTCGTCATGACGTTAATCCCGCGAAAACCGACCGGCGTTCGCCATGTTGATCCGCGATTCGTCCGTCACGCCCTCCAGCAACAGCCGCAACGTATGAAACAGCCGCATATCCCCGTGGCGCGGCGACGATAGAATCCCGTGCTGCGTCACTCGCAGCGGCGTGAAATCGTCGGCGTCGAGCGTCAATTCCACGACGCCGTCGCGGAACACGTAAGCCCCCCCGCTCTCGTCGCGCCGCAACGTCGTCTCAACGCCGTCGACCCGCCCCATGATCTCGTCGCCGCCGGAGCAAGCACGCACAAAATAACCGTCGCGCGGCGCGGCGGCGCGCCACGATTCCTCAGAACCGTGAAAGCTCGGCTTGCAAATATACGGCCCCCCCCGCTCGGGACAAAACGTGTCGCAATTGCCGCACTCGTTGCAGAAATCGGCGTAGTTCGCGATCTGCGTTTTCTTCGCGATCTCAAACGTGTGCGTCTCGCCCCGCGTCCAACCGCCGTCGGGCGCCACGATCAAATCCTGATACTCGAACGATGCCGCGGCCAGCGGATACGTGAACATCGCGGCGTTCGGACAAACCGGCACGCATTTCTCGCATGCAATGCAATCGAACGTCTCCAGGCAAGAATCGCCGCGTTTCGGCGGCCGACTGTTGTTCGCCGCGCGATAACGTTCGTCATCCCGCGCCCGCTCGGCGATGATCGCCGTATTCAGCAAATCCGCCTGACGCACTTTCGCATCGCGGCCTTGCTCTGTCGCCTCCGCTCGTCGTTCGGCTTCCTCCTCCTGCTCGAAAGCGCGCAGGATGTACTGATCCATATTGACGGCGCCGACTTGCTTCATCGCCTTACGCAAACTCAGCAGATATTTAGACAGCCGCCCGTAACCGCCGGGACGCAGCAAATCGCTGCAAACAGTGACGGGCACGATCCCCGCCGCCGCCGCGAGCGGGAAATTGGCCTTGTCGATGCCCGCGCTGAACGATACCGGCGCTTCCGGCCCGGCAGCTTGCCGAAAACGCGCCAGCAAATCCAGTGCGATCACATGCAACGGCGGGCCAGACAAATACATCATCTCGTTGTCCGGCGAAAAGATGCCGCGATCGTTCAATACCTCAAGCGTATTCGTAAACTTGAATCCTACATGTCGACCGCGCGACGCCGCGAACGTCGCCAGATCTCGATACAACGCCGTCGAATCATCGAACGACAACGCCGACTCGTACTCCGCCGGATTGACGCTCACGTCGTTGTAGCCCATCACGTCATGCAAGAGATATTCGAGCCGCTCGCGTCCCAGAGTCGGCGGATTCATCTTGATTACCAGATCGAAATCGCACTCGCCGATCAGAAAACGCGCTATGCTCTCGATTTCTTCCGGCGGGCACCCGTGAAACGTCGAAAGCGTGATGCTGCTGGATATTTGCGTCGCGTACTCGGCGTCGCGCGCCTGTTTATACGCGCGCGGAATTTCGCCGCGCAGATCGTCGATCCACGCCCCGGCGTCGCGCATCGCCTCGAGAAACCGCCCGACTTTCGCCGATTTAATCCCCGCCAGATCGTACCCCACGCTGACGTCGTACAGCGCTTCGCCGGCGGCGCCTTCGAGCACGCCGCCCGTCGCCTCCCGATTGCGTCGAAACATCTCGACCAGCATCGCGCCGGCAACGTATTCGCGAATCGACTGTTCGACCGTCAGTTCCTGCGACCACTCGACGTTGTAACCCGCGGTCGCCATGTCGATACACGGCCGCGGGATGGTCAGCCGATCGTTGACCTGCACGGTTTTGAGTTCGAGGATGCGACCGCCGGCGACGTAGCTCAGCAGAATATTCTGAGCCATCTGCGTATGCGGCCCCGCCGCCGGCCCGCTCGGATTCCCGGCCAGATGCCCGAAATGCTTCACGCTCATGTCGGGCCAATCCGAACCGGGCAGATGCCAACGCCGGCGCGGCAATTCGAACAACGCGTCCTGCAACCCCGGCTCAACGAACAAGCGCGTCGTCAGATCGGCAAAATTCGCGGAACAAAGTTCAGACATGCGGCGCTGCGCCTCCCGATTACAACAAATTCGCCGCCAGCTCGGCTAGTGCGCTGCGTTCTCCCTTGCGCAACGCGATATGAGACGCGATCGCTTGCGAGCGAAATCGGTTGACCAGATACGTGAATCCGTTGCTGTCGGCATCGACATAAGGATTGTCGATTTGGTATGGATCGCCCGTCAGGACGACCTTCGCCGCCTGGCCAAGCCGCGTGATGACGGTTTTCACTTCGAGCGGCGTAAGGTTTTGCGCCTCGTCGATCACGACAAAGCGGTTGGTGATGCTGCGTCCGCGGATGTAGGTCAGCGGTTGGATTTCTATCAGGCCGGCCTTGACTAGCGCGTCGCAATCGCCGCGTCCCTTGACAGGACCTCCGGCGTCCATAAGAAACTCGATCGTGTCTGCGATGGGCCGCATCCAGGGTTCGAGCTTGTGTTCCACGTCGCCGGGAAGAAAACCGAGATCGCGCCCCATGGGGAAGACCGGACGGGCGACCAGCGTGCTGCGATAGCGTTTTCGTCGAACGACCTGTTCGAGCGCCGCCGCGATCGCGAGCAACGTTTTTCCCGTACCGGCCTTGCCCATCAGCGTGACGAGTTTGATCTCGTCGTCCAGCAAGGCGTCGATCGCGAAATATTGTTCCTTATTCCGCGGCTTGACGCCCCAAAGGCTCTTATCGGCTTCATGTAACGCGACGACGTTCGCGGCTTCCATATCCGCACGGGCCAGCGCGGAGCTCCGCACGCCGTTGCTCGATCGCAGATGTACGTATTCGTTGGGTGAAAGATCCCAGTCCGCGGCCGCGACGCGGCATTGTGATTTAAACTCGCTCAACAAATCGTTCTTGACGACGCATTCGCGCTGACCGCTGTACAACTCGGCCAACAGGGTGCGGTCGGACGTGTAATCCTCGGCGCGCAGGCCGGCGGCGTCGGCGCGAATCCGCAGGTTGATGTCCTTGGTGACGATGATGACCGCCACGTCGGGCTCGGCTTCCTTGATCGCTTGCGCGACTCGGAGGATTTCGAAATCAGCCGGCTGATTGGCGTTGACTAGTTCGCGGCCGGGTTCGCAATAAATCTGTAAGCGTCCGCCGCTCACCAGCGCGACGCCCTGGGCCAGGCTTCCGGACGTTCGCAGCGAATCGAGCAGCCGCACGACCGAACGGGCGTTGAAGCCGCGGTCGGTCCGTTCTTTCTTAAACCGGTCTATCTCGCCGATTACGCCGACGGGGATGATGATCGTGTTGTCCGCGAACTGAAAGATCGATTGCGGATCGTGGATCAGTATGTTCGCGTCGAGTATGTAGTTCTTCCGCATGACTGACAGAATATCGCAATAACGCCGTCGCGGGCAAGCTTGGATCGAGGTTTCCCGTCGCGTTGCCGACAGCTGTTCGACACGGAAGGCTGCTTACCCGCTCGCCGGCGCTCGGGGCTCTGATTGCGGGCGGGCGAGGCGCCTGAGAAGTTCACTGCCCAGGGGGGATATGCTGCACATGAACTAAACCGCGGCTAAGCACAAGCTAAGCGCTTACAGCACCTTGACGACCACCAGCGTGATGTCGTCGTCCTGCGTGTGGTCGCCGCGAAATGACGCGACGGCTTCCGTGACGGCGTCGCTGATTTCGCGGGCCGAAGCGCAGGCCGCGGCGCGAATTGCGTCGAAAAAACGCTGCTTTCCGAACATGTTCTTTTCGGCGTCGCGCGCCTCCCAGATGCCGTCGGTGCCGATCACGATCACCTGTCCGGATTTAAGCTGCCGCGGGCCGGATTCTTCATAATTCCAGTTCGGTTCTATGCCCAACGGGATTCCGCCGCCGACCAGTTCGCTGAACGTATCGCTCGCGGGATCGTAAACGATCGCCGGATCGTGCCCGGCCCCGGTCCAGCGTACGGTTTTCTCCCCGGAGTAGATCAGCATGAACGACATGGTCATGAATTTATCCGCCGGCACGTCCTCGGACAGTCTACGGTTCATGCGATTGAGCATCTGGCCGAGATCGCTTGACTCTTCGACGTTACAGCGCAGCAACGATCGCGCCGTGGCCATCAGCAAGGCGGCGGCGATGCCGTGCCCGGAGACGTCGCCGACGGCCACCCCGAGCGTGCGCGAGCTGACGCGTTCGAGATCGACAAAATCGTAATAATCGCCGCCGGTCTCGTCGCAATAGATACTGCGGCCGGCGACATCCAGCCCCTCGAACTGGGGCGGCCCGTCCGGCAACAGGTGCTGCTGGACTTCCATCGCCAGCGCAAGCGACTGCCTAAGATTCATCCGATCGCGCAACTGCGGCAACATGGCGTTGAAGGCGTCGCCGAGCTCACCCAATTCGTCGCGCGATTTTATGACGGCGGTGGTCTCGAGATCTCCGTCGGCGATGCGGCCGGCGACCTCGGCCAGTTCGCGAACCGGCTTCGTAACGGCGTTCGAACAGACCAGCGCAAGCACCACGGTGACCACCAGCATGCCGAACATGACGATCAGCATGACGTTACGATGGATTAACACG
>Ga0180434_10004806_pt1 | contig 16232 bp, 9 predicted proteins | sample SS_ome_7_FD_132453 | JGI IMG/M metagenome (GOLD analysis project Ga0180434, IMG submission 132453) | Hypersaline lake sediment archaeal communities from the Salton Sea, California, USA - SS_1_D_2 metaG | ecosystem: Environmental > Aquatic > Non-marine Saline and Alkaline > Hypersaline > Sediment...
ACGTTCCGATACACCTCGGCCAGCGTTGCGACCTCGAGACCCCAGCCGCCCGGAATGCGGATCAGGCGGGCCAGATCGCTGGTCATGGCGATCTCTCCGGCGAGGGGATAGCGGAAGTCATCGAGGTAGGTCAGGAAGGGCTGATGGCCGAGCAGTTCGATGAGGGCCCGCACCACCGGGGTGATGAAGAGCCGGGTGACCCGGCCGTACATGCGGTCGGTGACCCGGGCATAATATCCTTTCACGAACTCCAGCCCGAGATTCCGGTTCAGCGCCGGGTAGACCAGCCGGGCCAGCAGGCAGCGATCGTACGAGAGGATATCGCAGTCATGGACCGCGATGACGCTGAATTCGGCCGTACCGAGGATGTAGCCGTAGGACAGCCAGACCGCCTGGCCCTTGCCCGGTTCCCCGACGAAAAGGCCGGTATCCTCCATCGCGTGGAGAACCTCCTGCACTCCGGGGGAGTCTATCCAGATGATGCTCACCTTCTGGGGCAGGGTGTTCATGAACTTACGGGCGTGGGCGAACTGCTCGGCACTGGCCCGTCCCAGAGCCAGAACGATCTCGTCGATATAGGTCGCGCCCCGGAGATGTTCGACTATGCGCGGCAAAGCCTCCCGTTCGAACTCCGAATACAGCGCCGGCAGCACCAGGACCAGGCGATGAGCCTGCGCCAGGCGCTCGAGTTCCTTTTCGAGATCACCGAGATCGTAGTCGCCGAGCTGATGGTAGGTCGCAATAACGCGGCTCTGATAGAAATCTCCCATGTTTCACCACCTTCGCTGACCGACCGGGGACAGATCCGAAGCAGACACTCCGGTCACCCGGAGAGGGATGCCTGGGAACCGGACGGGCACAGATGATGACCGATGGGCACGGGGTGGTACAAGTTCAATCCCCGGCGGGTGCCAGGGCGTCAAGCCGGGCACCAACGGCTGCGGACCAGCCGACCGGGCCGATCCCGCCGACGAGTTCGAGGCCCGGCATCTCGATCCCCCGGGCATGCGTGCCGTCGGGCCGGGCCACGAGCACCGGATGATCCACTTCCGCAAACATGGCGGTGTCGTTGTGCGCGTCTCCGAGAGCCATGCTGACCGGCATCTGCGTCCCGGGCCCGGACCTCTTCCAGGCATCGATCAGCAGGCGAACCGCGGTCCCTTTGGTATGCTTGCCCAGAAGATGGAAGAAGCGTCCGCCCAGCATGCAGGTCAGACCCTCCCGGCGCGCCCGTTCCCGCATCTCCGGCAGCAGCTCGACCCGCTCATCGGCGTCGAGCGGCCGCCCGTCACGGAACACGAGAAACGGCTCGGAAAACTCCCGGTCGGCAGCAGACGCCGCGGCCACGGGTGAGAGCCCGGTTCGTTCGGCAACCTCCTCGACGTCCATACCCTGCAGACCGTGCAGGTCGAATCCGGCCCCGGCACCGATCCGCTCCAGAGCCGCCACCAGGTCGGCGCGGTCCGCGCCCGGAATGACCCGCAGGAATCCCTCCGGCGCATCAACCGTGAAACCGCGCTCCTCACCCAGCTCAGCGGCGGCAGCCGCAACCGATGAGGACCCGGGAACCCATATGGCGGCCCCGTTCTCGACCGCGAAAGGATCCGTGAGGTCGAGCCGGGCACGCAGACCGATGATCTCCACCGCCGATTTCGAGGTGACCGGCATCACCGGCACACCGAGATGGCGGCAGCGTTCGAGCACCCCGCGGACCGGTCCCGGTTCGTAGGTATCGAAGTCGATCAGGGTCCCGTCCACATCGGTGAAAATGAGCAGGGGCATGGTCATCATCTCCGCTTCGAGCAACGTCTCACATCCCACAGACACGGAAACCTTGGCACGAAGGTACACCCTGACCATACTGTGGCCATGCAGAAACGCCCACCCCGGCATACCCGCCGCCAGGCCCTTCTCCTGGCCGTCTCCATCGTACTCATGGGAGGCCTCCAGCTCGCCGGGGTGCTGGCCGAACCGCAGGAACCGGGCCGGAGCAATCCCAACCGGCACCGCGAATATCCCGACACGCCGCTGACCCGCCGCCTGAGGGCGCTCGATCCGAACGCCTTTGAGTTCCGTCGCGCCCACCGCCCCCTGCTCGAAGGGGTCCGCACCGCCCGCCGGAGCATCGCCCGGGGGCTCATGACCCCGGCCGAAGCCGGAGCGGCCGCCGGGGCCACCGCTGTGGCCGGCACCTTCCGCTATCCGGTCATCGTGGGCCGTTTCGCTCCCCCGAACGATTTTTCGAATTTCGACCTGGCCGAGCTCGCCGAGCGTCTCTTCGGAACCGGGTACACCGGCGACTCCCACACCGGTTCGATGCGCGACTACTACGATGCGATCAGCTTCGGGCGGATCAGCATGCAGGGGGATGTCTACGGGTACGCCGATGTGGATTCGGTGGCCGATCACTACCGCGACCACAGCGGTGACAGTGTCGGCGATCACCTGGTCGACTGGATCGAGGAGGTCGTCGCCGCGATTGACGATACGGTCGACTTCAGCCAGTACGATTCCAATCACGACGGGATCGTGGACGTGCTGATCCTGGTCCACAATCTGAAGGGCTACGAGTGCACGGGCACCAATCACATCGGCAAGGGCTACTGGTCGCACCGCTGGTCCTATTCGGCCGCCTCGTACTGGCTCCGGGGCGAGAACGTCTACCTCCTCACCGATGACGACGTCCCCAACGGTGAGGGGAAGGTCAGGATCGACGATTATGTGATCCAACCGCTGCAGCAGTGCAGCGGAGGCATGGTCGATGTCGGGGTCTTCACCCACGAAATGGGACACGCCTTCGGTCTGCCCGACCTCTACGACACCGACGGCGAGGGGAGCGGGGGCGAGGGTGAAGGGATCGGTCACTGGGGGCTGATGTCGAGCGGAAACTGGAACCGGACCTATTCGCCGGCAGCCATGTCGGCCTGGTCGCGCTACGAGCTCGGCTGGTACGAGAACCTGATCGAACTCGATTCCACCGATGCCGTCGGCCTGCTGCTGCCCGACATCTACCGCAGCGGCACGCTCGTGCGCCTGCATTCGGCCGCCATGGCACCGGGGGAGTACTTCCTGGTCGAGAACCGCCAGGCACACGGGTTCGACAGCTATCTGCACGGCACCGGCCTGCTGGTCTATCACATCAATGAAGGGGTTGCCACGGCCAACCGGAACCCCCTCGATCTGCGCTGGGGCCTCGAACAGGCCGACGGCCGTTTCGACCTCGAGGCCAATGCCAACCGCGGTGACGGCGGCGATCCCTGGCCGGGTTCTGCCGGCGCTGCCCATTTCTGGGCCGGGAGCACGCCGGCCAGCCTGACCCGCAGCGGAGAGGACAGCTTTGTCGAGATCCGGCTGCATACTCCGAGCGCCGACACGATGGCGCTCGACATCTTCACCACCCCCTCCTTCCTGCTCACCACCCCCCTGGACGCCGAACTGGTGACCGAGGCCCGGCCGCAGCTGGAATGGAACTCCTATTCCGCCCCGGCCGGCTGGGGCAGCGTGCGGTACAGCGTCGAAGTCGACACCAGCACGGCCTTCACTACCGCTGAGCGCGACACCGTGACCGGCACCTCGCTGACCTGGGCTGCGGACCTGGCTGAAGGTGAGCTCTGGTACTGGCGGGTCCACGCTTTCGATCCCGGGGGACAGAGCCGGGTCAACAGCGGCGGCCCGGGCTCCTTCACGATCGACGCCACCGCCCCCGATCTGACCCTCGGCGCCCTTCGCAATCCCGTCCTCGGCGATCACCTCGATCTGATCCTGGTGGGGAACGAACCTCTCGCCTCCTGGACCATGACCAGTGACCTGACACCGCTCGAAGCAACCCCGATCGCACACACATCCGGCACCATCGTCCGGGCCGACATCGAGCTCGCCCCGGGAACCCACAGCATTCATGCGACCGCAGCCGATGCCGCCGGCAATACAGCATCCGCCGAGGCCGTTCTCACCGTCGTCGGCGCCCGGGCGGGACATCCCTTCTCCCTGATCTCGAGAGACGGCCGCTTCGCCGTCACGGCCGGCTCCGGAGCCGTCTTCCGCGACGTCATGGGCAGCCTGCTCGAAGACGGGAACCGGTATACCCTCGAGATCCCCGAGCGGGTTCAGAGCCGCACTCTCACCGTGACCATGAACTGGGCCGATCGCCCGCTTTCGGCCGGCGAGGTTCCCGTCATCTGGCGCCGGAGCGAGGGTGCGTGGGAAGCCCTGCCCACCGCGGTTGATTTTTCAGCCGGCACCGCTGTTGCCCGGGTATATGAAGAGGGTGTCTTCGAACTCCGCTTCCGCGATGAGGGCATGAGCCGGCCGCCGTCGGCGATGGCTCTGGAGCCCCCCTGGCCCAATCCCTTCAACCCGAGTACACGGCTGGCCTTCCAGTTGCCGGCCGGGAGCGAGGTGCGGCTCACCATCGTCGACGTCCGTGGACGAACCATCCGGGTGCTCGCCGACGGTTACCGCCCTGCCGGACGTCACCTGGTGAGCTGGAACGGCACCGACAGCAGCGGTCACCAGGTCGCCAGCGGCATCTACCTCGCCGTGCTCGAGACCCGGTCGGGCCGTCTCACCCGCAAACTCACCCTGCTCCGATGATGCGGCTCACGGTACAGACGGCCCTGCTCATCCTCGCCGTCCTGGTCCCGGCCTGCGGCGGCCCCGAGCCCGACCGCAGTCCGCCCGATGCTCCGCTCGGCCTGATTGTCGCGCCCGGTGACGGCCGGGCGGTCCTCTCCTGGACCCCGTCCCTGGCCGGCGACCTCGACTATTACCGTGTCTGGTACCGCCTTGAAGCAGCCACCACCCACGTGCTGGCCGATTCCACCACCCGGACCGATACCATCGTGGCCGGTCTTGAAAACGGCCTGACCCACTATTTCTCGGTCACCGCCCTCGATGAAGCCGGCAATCAGAGCGAGCGCTCACGTGAGGTGAGTGCGACGCCGTATAATGAGGTAGTCCTGACCGCTGAAGGCTGGACCGACTGGGAGGCCGGGGAATACGCTGCAGCGACCGGGAAATTCCAGGCCGCCCTCAATCTCGACTCTGATCACGCACCCGCCTATACCGGCCTGGGCTGGACCCTCCTGAAACTCAACGATATCGCCACCGCGGCCTCCCGGTTCACGGCTGCGCTGAGTCGGAACCCGAACGACCTCGACGCCCGGGCCGGCGGCCTCATCGCATATCGTGAACTCAGCACCGGTCTCAACCAGGCCCGGAATCACGGCAGCTACCTGCTGAACCTCGATCCGGCGTATGTCTTCAGCCACGACAGAAATGTCGATGCCGATCTCATCCGGCTGGTTCTGGCTCAGGTCTATTTCCTGAGCGGTCCCGACTACCATGCTGCCGCCCAGGATCTGCTCGACGTCCTCGTGCCCGGCAACGGGCTCGACCCGGCCGTGCCGGCGAGCTGGTCGGTTCAGGGTACCGCCTTCTCCAGCTATCCGGCCGCCCTGCTCGCCCTGCTCGCCTGCGCTGCGTCTCTCTGATACCCGGACGGTTGCGGTCGAAACAGAGTGCCCCATGTGGTACGCACAGGTGTACCGTACGGTACATTCCGACCCCGTTCGCCCCGGCCACTCTCTGCGACGCAAACCGACCGCCTCCCGAAAACAATCACAATTCATTGTACAACAACGCTGTAAGAGGCATTGTCGATCTGTTTTTTTCCTCCTGTCCGAACTGGCATGCCACTTGCATGCAGGACCAGTACCGGGCCATCCCACCCCGACCGGAATCAGGGATGGCATCCGGAAACCGGCACCACTGCACCGCCGGGTCGGGAGAAGAGAGACGATGCTGAAAGAATCTGCCCACATACCCGGTTGGCACAGGCAACCGGACCGGTCAACACCCGGGGGGCTGTTCCTGCTTCTCGCGGCCGCCATGATCGTGGCAGGAACCCCCATCCGCGCAGTTACGGCGCAGTCCCCCGGGCGTCATCAAGTCGAGGACACCCTTGAGCGGGCCCGCGCTCTCTACGAGGAACTCCTCCCTGTCGCCCGGCAACTCGGCGACCAGGGGATCCTGCAGCGCATGAATACCCTGCGCGCCCAGTGGGTTGCAGCCCGGGGGCATTTCCAGGCCGGGCGCATGACGCAGGCCCAGACCATGGCCCGCCGGAACTACGACCAGCTCCGCCAGCTCAGAACCGAAGTGCAGCGGCTGGCCCAGCGTCTGCCCTACTACGGCCGTCTCGAGGAACGCAACCGGGAACTCCTGGAGTTCATGCGGGAGGAGATCGGGCCCGGCGCGCCGCCGGAAGTGACCCGCCGGCTGACCCTCGCGGCCGGCGCTCACCAGCGGGCCCGGCAGGCACGGCAGCGGGGCAACCTCCTGCAGGCCTTCCGGCTGATGGAGCAGAGCGAGAACCTCATCCGCCAGGTCCTGCGGTACATCGACCGGACCGGGCTGACAACCGAGTCGGTCCGGCGCGAACTCGATGAGACCGCCCGCCGGATCGAGAGGCTCGCCGGTGATCCCGAACTTCTCGAGGTTGCCCGGGAAGCGCTCGAACGGGCCCGGGAAGCCCAGGAGGAGGCCGAGCGGTTCTTCACGGCGGGAGAGCTGCGACAGGCCCTGGCGGCAACCCTGACCGCCCGCACCGCCGTCCGGCTGGCCACCCGCCTCTCGACCGGAGCGATCACTCCCGAAGACGTCGCCACCGCCATCGCCCATACCACCGAACTCATGGAGATGCACGGCACTCTGGCCTCCAGCTCAGAACCCGGAGTGCGACGCCTCTGGAACGAAGCCGGCGAGCATCTGGTCCAGGCCCGGACACATCTCGAGAACGGTCAACTCCGCACCGGTCTGGCCGAAGCCCAGACTGCCGCCAAACTCGTTCTGACCGCCGTCCGGCGGGCCGGGAGCGGTGCTCCGCCCCCGCCGCCGGCAACGAGCTAGCCGGGAGCGTCGGGATCATGGGGGTTCCGCGATCGCTCAGAGGCCCATTCTGTATCGTGGGGATACTGATCATGCTGCCCGAAATCGCCGCCCAGCAGCCCGATTCACTTCTCTCGGTGACCGCCTTCGACCAGACCCTGCCCCGGCTCCGGCTCGAGGTCGGTACCGGCTACGATCTCTTCACCCACAGTTACCGGGTCCTGAGCTCCGACACCTCCAACACCACCAGCGAAGGGAACCTGCAGCTCAACGTTTTCTGGTCACCGCCGACGGCCGGCGAGAGCAATCTCGAATTCGGCGACCGCTTCTTCATCGGGCGGGAGTACACCTGGAACTCGCTGGCAGCCGGCTGGCGTCATGACGGCTGGTACGGCCCGGGAGGCAGCGTCGAGGTCCGCTGGGAGACCAAGCGCTTCGCCGGGGGGATCGGCGATTACGCCAACGATCACGACGCACTCTTCGGAACCGTACGGGGCACCTGGCGCTGGTCGGGTCAGCGCTCGGTGCAGGCCCGCCTGAGTGCGGAGAGGTGGGATTACGAACGGCATACCAGCTGGCTCTACGACACCAGCTCGCTGCGGGGGGGCATCGCCGCCCGGACCGGCGCCTGGACCGGACCGTGGGGGGAACTCGAACTCGCTGGCCGGAGGCAGAGCGTGCCCGACTCCTCGGTCCTCGACCGCACCGAGGCCGATCTGCGGGCCACCGCCGGCTGGCTTTACGAGAACGGATCCGAGGGCGAACTCGTTCTCTCCTTCGGCCGCCGCGATTACCCCGAGTCGGGTCCGCGTCCCGGTTACGACCGGCTCGGACTCGACCTGCGAGGCCGGCTCTCCCCGCTGACCCGCTGGGGAGGCTGGCTCGACGCCCGGTTCGAACATTTCCGGTACGACCGTCAGACCATTGTCTACAACGACGCCTCCGATCTCCGTCTGGCCGCCGGTCCGGCCTGGCGCCCGGCTGATGCCTGGGAGGTCCGCTTCGGGGCCGGTGTCGCCGGCCACCGGGCCACGGCCTTCACCGATACCACCTGGCAGGACATCTTCGGCGTGACCCGGATCGCCGATTCGTGGTCGCAGCCCTTCGTATATTCCGAGCTCAACCTCATGACGCTGTCCGGTCTCTGGGCCTTCGTGACCTTCGAGGCCGGCTGGCGCGATTACACCGGCGCCACCGACTGGGACAGCGATTTCCTCTACCTCGACCTGAGTGCCCTGGCCGAGATCCCGCTTGGCAGGAGAGTGGCCCTCCAGGTCATGGCGAACATAACTCCCGAAAGTCACCGGGAGCCCGAAGACAACAGTGTCACCAACTATCTCTCGGTCGATCTTTTCTACCGGTTCCACTGAGCCCCGGGGACACGGCCGCCGCGAGCGGTCGACGGGGAGGACCGGAGCCGGCACCGATCGGGGATGAACGAGAGGAAGGAACCGATGAAGACCCGACACCTGCACCGGCTGATCCCGCTGGCAGCAGCGGTCGTTCTCCTGGCAGTGAGCTGTGACGAGAACCCGACCGCTCTCGAGAGGGACATCAGCGCCATTCAGGACCTGATCCTCGAGGAGGCCGACTTCTTCACCGCCGACCTCTTCAGCGCCGAGGGCGCCGAGGATCCCGACACCCCCATTCCGGCCCGGGTCGTGACCGAGATCGTGCCGTGGCGGTGGGGGCGGCAGATCATGGATGTCGTGCGCGACATAGAGATCTCGATCGACGACACCGCAGATCCGGTCACGGCCGAGGTCACCTGGAATGCCACCCTGACCGGGCTCTTCCACGTCATCGACACGACCGGGACGGCGTACTCCAAAGATCTCGAGGACAACCTCGTACGTTACGCCACCTTCACGAAATCGGGTGACCCCGACGGTCCGCGCCGGGGCTGGCGGCTGGCCTCGATCAGCGGCACCACGGTCGTGAGCAACCCCAATACCGTCACGATCACCGGAGCTCACCTGACCACTTCGGGCGGCCTCGACACCACCTTCACCGACGTGAGTACCCTGGTGGCGCGCGATGACGTGCCCGTCTTCACCGCTCTGGACACCGTCATGATCACGGTCACCACCGGGAACAGCGACGACATCGTGCTGATCCACTATCCGGCCTGGGCCGCCGGTCACAACAACCGCCATCACGTACGCCGCCGGATGAGCAACAACGGCAACGGCACCTACACCGCCACCTGGGTGGCCCGGGGCCGTGTCTGGCGCAACGGCCAGCTCCGCAATCCGGCCCGGCATGTCACCATCGAGGTGCTGAGCCGAACGACCATCTTCGACGATGCCGCCCCCTACGATGCGACCGCCTGGGGCATGGTCTACCGGGTGGCGATCCCTGACGGATCCTGAGTCCGACCCGTCAGCGTCACCGGCACCAGCCGGCGCGGGCCCCTGGAGTGATAATCCGGGGGCCCGCTTTCGTATGAGAGAGGAGAGGCATCACCCCCGTTCGATCCTTGCGGACCGGGCGGGGTTGACATTGACCCGTTCTCTCCCGCGCCCTAGTTTCCGCAGGGTGATCCGTCCCTGCATGCGCGAGGGGGGGGCGGGATCTCTTCCCGAGCCCGGAATCCGCCGGGATCAACCTGTGGATGGAGCCTATGAACCGGCGCAAAGCCATCACAATCCTGTTCGCGGCCGTCTTCCTCCTGATGCTGCTCCGGGAGGTGACGGTGACCTTCCTGACCGATGCGTGGTGGTTCAGCGCGGTCGGGTACGTGAGTGTATTCTGGAAGACGATCGGCAGCCAGATCGTGCTCTTCCTGGTCTTCGCCGCGGTTTTCCTGATCTTCTTCTACGTCAATCTCTGGGCTGTGCAGCGGCGCGGCGGCGGCCGGTGGCGGGAATTCTACTCCGACCTGAAAGTGCCGGGAGAGATCCTGGTCCGGGTCCGGCGGCTGATCCTGATCGGCCTGGGCGTGGTGATCGCGATCGGCCTGGGAGCGTGGGCCTCCGATCACTGGATGGTGGTGCTCCAGGCCCTCAACGCCGAACCCTTCGGCGTGACCGACCCGATCTACGGCAAAGATCTCTCCTTCTATGTCTTCACCCTGCCGGTGCTGACCTTCCTGAAGCAGTGGTTCATCTTCGTACTCGGGGTCACCGCCGCGGCCGTACTGATCGTGTACTGGGAGAGCAAGGCCCTGGGGTGGGCGTACGAGAAACTCTACATCAGTCCCCGGGTGCGCCTGCACCTGATCTTCCTGGCCGCCCTGCTCTTCCTTCTGCTGGCCCTGCACTTCCAGCTCGAGATCTTCGGCCTGCTGTATTCCGAACAGGGGGTCGTCTTCGGCGCCTCTTACACCGATATCCATGCCGACCTGCTCGCTTTCCGCATCATGATCGGCTGCTCCGTGCTTCTTTTCGGGGCGATGGTATTCGGATTGTGGCGCAAGGATGCCCGCATCCCGCTCTACGCGGTCGGGGTCTATCTGGCTGTGCTGATTCTGGTCACCGGACTCTACCCCACCGCCATCCAGCAACTGGTGGTCGAACCGAACGAGGTGACCAAGGAGCGACCCTATATCGAGCACGCCATCACCTACACCCGCTACGGTTACGGCCTCGATGAGGTGAGCGAACAGGATTTCCCGGCCACCCTCACCCTGGACGAAACAAGCGTCGAGCGCTACCCCGGCACCTTCCAGAACATCCGCCTCTGGGACTGGCGGCCCCTGCGGCAGACCCTGAGCCAGCTCCAGGAAATCCGCCTCTACTACCGGTTCCAGAACCCCGACGTCGACCGCTATACCGTGCAGGATCGCTACCGGCAGGTTCTGCTGGCGCCACGCGAACTCGACACCAATCAGCTCACCGCCCAGGCTCAGACCTGGGTCAACCGCCACCTGAAATTCACCCACGGCTACGGGGTGGCGATGAGCCCGGTCAACGAAGTTACCCCCGAAGGCATGCCGGTCTTCTTCCTGCAGGACATCCCGCCCCGCAGCGAGGTGGGCCTGGACGTCGAGCGGCCCGAGATCTACTACGGTGAACTCACTTCCGATTACGTCCTGGTCAAAACCACCGAGGAGGAATTCGACTATCCGCTGGGAGAGACGAACGCCTACTCCACATATGCCGGCGAGGGTGGCGTTCCGATCGGAGGTCTGCTGCGCCGGCTGGTGTACGCCCTGAAATACGGGCACCTCAAACTGCTCATATCCACCTACCCGACGCCGGAAACCCGGCTGATGGAGAACCGGACGGTGAGCGAACGGATACGCAAGATCGCTCCTTTCCTGCAGTACGACGACGATCCCTACATCGTCGTGGCCGACGGCCGACTCTACTGGATCATCGACGCCTACACCGTTTCGAACCGGCTGCCGTATTCCGACCCCGCCCCCGGCGGCCTGAACTACATTCGCAACTCGGTCAAGGTCGTCGTCGACGCCTTCAATGGCAGCGTGGCCTTCTACCTCTCCGATCCCGATCCGATCACCGCCACCCTGGGATCGATCTTCCCCGATCTCTTCAGGCCGCTCACCGAGATGCCCGAGAGCCTGCGGGCTCACCTGCGCTACCCGCTCGGCCTCTTCGAACTGCAGGCAACCAAGTGGATGACTTTCCACATGGAGGATCCGGAAGTCTTCTACAACCAGGAGGACCTCTGGGTGCGGGCGACCGAGATCTATTCAGGCTCGGAAGTGGCCATGGAGGCCTACTACGTTGTCCTGAGCCTGGGGGAGTCGGACGAGCCCGAATTCGTGCTCATGCTGCCCTTCACCCCGTCGGGCAAGAACAACATGGTGGCCTGGCTCGCGGCCCGCTGCGATCCCGCCCACTACGGAGAGCTTCTGCTCTACAAGTTCTCGAAGCAGGAGGTCATTTACGGCCCGATGCAGATCGAGGCCCGGATCGACCAGGATCCCGAGATCAGCGAACAGCTGACCCTCTGGAGCCAGCAGGGGAGCCAGGTGATCCGCGGCAACCTCCTGGTCATCCCGGTCGGCGAGAGTATCATCTACGCCGAACCCCTCTACCTGCGGGCCGAGCGCAGCGACCTGCCCGAACTCAGGAGGGTGATCCTCTCCTACGGCCCCCGGGTGATCATGGCCGACAACCTCAGTGCCGGACTCGCCGAGCTCCTGGGAGCCGGCCTGCCCGCCTCGATGACGGCGGCAGCCGAAACGGCTCACGCCGGACCCCGCAGCGACCTGCCGGCCACTGCCCGGGCCCTGGCCGAGCAGGCCCTGACCCTCTACGAGCAGGCCCAGGAGCACCTGCGGGCCGGACGCTGGGCCGAGTACGGGGCAATCATGGATCAGCTCCAGGGAGTCCTCATCGACCTGGGCCGGAGCCTGGAAGAGATCCCGCCGCGCTGACCGACCCCGGCGGCGATCAGGGAGTGACGAACAGCGCCCGGTGACCGATCGTCACCGGGCGCTGCTGTATTCACCGTACTCGTGATGTCGGCGTGCCCACCGTAACGGCGCAGTCTATCCGTCACCGCCCGTCTTCAGATACCGATCGAAGAAATCTGTGGCCTGCCGGAATACCTCCAGCCAGTTCCGGTGCAGGAGAAAGCCGTGGGCCTCGTCGGGGAAATAGAGCTCGTGGAAGATCACGTCACCCTTGCGGCGCAGGCGCCGCACCAGGTCGATGCTCGCTTCAAAGGGCACGTTGCGGTCGTCGTCACCATGGACGATGAGAACCGGCGAGCGCCAGCCGGCGATATCGGCTACCGGACTGGCCCGGTAGGCCACCGCGGCGATCGAGTCCCGCATGGCCTCGTTGGGGGCGGAGATCTCACCCCGGGCCCACCAGGCGAGCTGATCGGCCCAGTTGTGCACTCCATGCAGATCCACGCCGGCCGTGAAGAGGTCGCTGTCGCGGGCCAGCCCGAGAGCGGTCAGGTACCCGCCGTACGAGCCGCCCCAGAGACCGATACGATCGGGATCGACCCGGGGGTGTTCCTGCAGGAACCGGGCTGCGGCCACGATGTCCTGGTACTCCGACGCGCCCCGCCAGCCGTAATCGTCGGGTTCGCGGAAATCAACTCCGTAGCCGATCCCGCTGCGGTAGTTGACCGAGAGCACCACGTAGCCGTTGGCGGCCAGGTACTGGTTGAAACCGTACGCGGTGTGGTAGTACCCGCGGTTGTGCCACCCCAGCAGCATCTGACGGCGCGAGCCGCCGTGCATGAAGATCACCGCCGGAGCCTGCTGCCGCCGCCGGAGGTTACGGGGGACGAAGAGTTGACCGTGGATCGTCCAGCCGTCGGCGGCGGTGAAGATGACCTGCTCGGGAACGACCAGCTCGGCGGCGGGGAAGTCATCAGCCAGGGCGGAAATCCGGCGGGGGCGGCGGCCATCCTCCTGCAGCCACACCCCGGCGGGCGAACAAACATCGCTACGGATGAAAGCGAGCTGATCGGCTCCCGTCGAGGTCGTAAAGGGAACCGGTTCCCAGGCGATTTCCTCACCATCGACGATCCACTCGGTCCGGCCGTCGGCCAGACGGATGCGTCCGAGCTGGCGGTGGTCGATCGAGGTGAAATTGGCGCTGACGATGACCTCGCGCCCATCGGGTGTCAGGACGGCATTTTCCACGATCCCTTCCCCGGGTGTGAGATCGGTGATCTGCCCGCCGGTATCGGGCAGGGCGTAGAGATGATTCCAGCCCGTCCACTCCCCGGCGAATACGAGCCAGCCGTCGCCGTACATGAGCTCATAGGAACCGGCGATCGCACCGGGATAGTACCCGGTCCCGTCAGCCGGCGAGCGCCACAGTTCGAGAGTGACCGCGGTACCGACCTCGACGACCGCCACCGCGAAACCGGGATGCTCGACCGGTTCCCGGATAAACGCCAGGCGGCTGCCGTCGCGGGACCAGCGCGGCCAGAAATCGGAATCCACCCCGTTGGTCAGCCAGCTCAGGGTGCCGGAGGGGATGTCGTACACCCCGAGGATCGACCGCCCGTCACGGGCACTCGAGAACGCGATCCGCGTTCCGTCGGGTGAAAAGACCGGATCGTTCAGGCTGCGGCGCACCGCGAACAGCACCTCGGCTTCCGGGGCGGCCCCGCGGTCGATGACGGGAGCGAGATCGAGGCGGTAACAGCGCCCCCCGGCCGACCAGATCACGATTCTGTCGACCGGCGAGAGGTGCGGCGAAACCGCTCCCGCCAGACGCCGGGGTTCTCCTCCGTTCCAGGCAACGAGCCAGAGATCGCGTGAGACACCGGCCGGATCGCTGGTCGGATTGGAGAGCTCGCCCGCCCTGTTTTCAGAGCTGCCCCGCAGATAGATCAGGTGGCTGCTGCCAGGCACGAAGGCGAGCCCGGAGAGACTCTGGCCGTCATCGTCGAGATACGTCGTCAGGAGTCGCGGTTCCCACTGCGGGGCCTCGGACCCCCAGACGTTGCGACGCCCTTCCTCATTGGCAAGCCAGGCGAGACGGTCTCCGGAGTCCGAAACGGTCAGGCCGTTGGGGAAGGAGAACCGCATGACCTCTTCGAGGGTGAACGACTGGGCCCGGACCGATCCGGCGGGCAGGATCAGGACCCACGCCATGGCCAGGAGCAACACCCCCGGTCCCCGCCACATCCTGCGCCGGGCAATCGGTGATCTCATGACAGCCTCCACCTGCAGGGACGGGCGGCCGGAGCACCGGCCTGCGCATCCGTTCACGCGTCTATTCATCGGTATCATCTGTCCGGGAGAGCCCCTGCACGATCTCCCGCACATCCTGGGCCCGGTCGGGCCGGGTGACGAGGATCGCCTCGGGAGTCACCACGATGATGAGATCCTCGACGCCCAGGGCCGCTACCGTCACCCTCTCACCGCTGTCGTTGAATATGAGCGTGTCGCGGGTGTCGATCCGGATCGACTCTCCCCAGGCGACATTGCCGCTCGTGTCGGATTCCATGATCCGCGCCAGGGCGTCCCAGGCGCCGAGATCGTCCCAGCTGAAACCGGCCGTGACCATCCTGACCTGTTCGGCTTTCTCCATCAGGGCATAATCGATCGAGATGTCCTCGAGGTCTTCGAATACCTGGTGGACGAGGGTCCAGTCCCGATCGCGCAGGGCGTCGATCAATTCGCCGACGGTACGGAAGTGGTCGGGGGACGCCTTTTCCAGAGCGGTGAGAAAATCACTCATGACCCAGAAGAACATTCCGGAATTCCAGAAATACCCGCCCTCATCGAGATAGGCTTCAGCTGCAGCGGCATCGGGTTTCTCGCGGAAGGCTGCAACCTCGAAGACCCCGTCGAGGCCCTCGAGTTCGAGCTCTTCACCTCTCTGCATGTATCCGTAGCCTGTCTCCGGACGGGTCGGCGGGATACCCATGACGAGGAGTCCCCCCGCGCTCTCGACCGCCCGGAAGGCTTTTTCGACATCGGCCCGGAAAGCCTCGGCCGGGTGTATCCGGTGGTCGGCGGGCAGGACCGCGATCGAGGCATCGAGGGCGGGATCGCCCCTGTTGGCCAGCAGCCAGGCCGAAGCGAAGACCAGCGCTCCGGCGGTGTTCCGCTTCCACGGTTCGGCAAAGATATTGCCGTACGGCAGATCGAGACCGGCTCCCCGGATCGTTTCGAGCAGGGGTTTGCCGGTCACGACGTAGACGTCGGGGGAACCGACCAGGGGGCTGATGCGGTCGATCGTATCGGCCAGCAGCATGCGGCCGTCCTCGCCCAGGGGCAGAAGCTGTTTCGGGCGACCGGGGCGCGAGAGTGGCCAGAACCGTTCCCCCACTCCGCCCGCCAGCACGAAGGCGACCCTGTTGCGCTCTTGCATCGAATCAGTCCTTTCCCACCCCGGTATGACAACCTCAGCAACGGTATCGATACACGTCCGGTCATGACAGACGGCTCAGAGGCTAATTGGTCGGGTGACCCGTTATCAAGCCTTCTCTCTGCCGCCACCCGGTGCAGGCAGGCACCATCCCGGCAGCCGCTCACGCGTGCCGCGTTGACGATTCGGTCCCTGGCCGATATCGTCGCCTCAGATTCGTGCCATCCCGCCCCCGGCCGCTCCGCTGTGCGCGAGCGGACGAGATCACCTGCACTCCCGCCGGGAGGTTCCCGTGACGAACCCAGAACGCACCTTTGCCGGGTTGACCCTCGCGATCACTCTCCTTCTCGCCCTGCCCCGGCCGGGTCTGGCCCAGCGGAGAAGCGACTCGATCACGCCGGCCGAACATGGCCAGCAGTATTCCCGCCTGTTGATCCGGAACGTTCACGTGATCGATGGCAACGGCACGCCGACCCGGGGACCGATGAACGTCATCGTCGAGAACGATCTGATCACCGCGGTGGGAGCCCGGGCCGGCGGAGAATTCGAGGCCGTCATTGATGGCCGGGGCCGTTACCTCCTGCC
>Ga0180434_10004807_pt1 | contig 16228 bp, 15 predicted proteins | sample SS_ome_7_FD_132453 | JGI IMG/M metagenome (GOLD analysis project Ga0180434, IMG submission 132453) | Hypersaline lake sediment archaeal communities from the Salton Sea, California, USA - SS_1_D_2 metaG | ecosystem: Environmental > Aquatic > Non-marine Saline and Alkaline > Hypersaline >...
AGCAAGCGAGCGAAGACCGGAGTGTACGTTCGGCGGGTACATGAGGATCTGAGCGAGCGCGGGTGACGCAGAGATTCGAAGTTCATCACAAACCGCAGGTCGAACACGGAAGATAAGCTCGAGCGCCGATGGTAGTTGGGGTGATTCCCCGCAAGAGTAGGACGTTGCCAGGAAAAGTGAGTAGCCTAGGAAGGCTACTCTTTTTTTGTGTCATAAAGAGAAAACATAAGGGCATGATTAGGAGTAGCTTATAATGGAAAATTTCTTTTTATGGTTTCATAAAGTTTAAGTTCCACACAAAAGTGTTATAACCTTCATTTATAGTTATTTAAGTCTAGAGAAAGCATTCAGTGAATAGCGGTTTCCCTCTCCTTTTCTTGCAAATAAAACAAACACGTCAATACTCTTCTTGTTTCTTTCACGTGTGGAAAGATCCCATTTCATACGTCAGTAGCTAGGATGGCGAATTGGCCACGGTGCCCAAGGTAGACGTTATAGTGGCTATTTGGATGCATGTTCTCTTTGTTTTAAAAGGAAAAACATGAGAATGTAGTAACTGAAATAAGGAGAAGTAAAGGGTTGAAACTATAAATTAAAGGCTTTTACCAAAAATAGAAATAATAAAATCTCAACTTGTTAAAATAATGAAAAGTTTTAATAAAAAATGTTTTTAATTTTGAATTACTATAATAACTTGAAATGAAAATAACTATAGAAAAGTATTGGCGTTTTCCAACAGGAAATATCCACAAATTGTTTAATAAAAATGTAATCATCACTAAAGTGACTAAATAGCAAATCGTACCACCATTCTGTTTCATATCTTGAAATCATACTAAGATTATATAGAATTAAATAATGCGCCAAAATTTCAGGAAATAAAGTAAGATCTTCTCTTTTAATTGGTAAATAATACTTATCTTCATTAAAATCAACTAAAACTTTTGATTTCCATAAGATATCAACAGAGGAGGGAATTTGGTAAAGTAATTTATTATTTTTTTCTTCTATAAAATGAAGAGATAACTTTTGATTTAGTAGGTCTTTTAATCTTTCTGTAGATATTAAATAATGGTCTGATAATGATTTGTCGATACATATAGTTTTGTCTGAAATATGAAGAGGAAATAACATTTGTTTTTCGCTGTGCGTAACAAATAAAGAATGAAGCTCAGGAATTCTTTTTAAGAGAGAGAACATTGAAAATTTTTCCCCTTCGACATGTTTCATGTGAAACAGACAATTTGCAGCATATCCAAACAAGCCATTTTTTTGAATTTTTACTTCATCTTGAAGAAATTGATATTGCTGTTTTTTTCTTTTTCTAGTTGAAACTCCGTGAGCAAGAATATTAGAGCTAGCTGGATAATTGACATCAACTGTTAATAGAGCAGCTTTTAATAATTGGGAAATGCCATAAAAAATTAACGTAGGTTGAACTGCTAGGGGAGATACTAAAGCTGTTTTGTAGTAGTTCTCAGCATGCATTAAATAATACATAAAAGCATAGCTGTTTTCGAAAGCTTTTTGCTCAGCATTCAAAATTTTATTTTTTTCATATAATCGTTGTAATAACCTCTGGACAGTTTGAGAAGAATGTAAAGATGAATAAGCATTCCAAGTTGATTTCATTCTATCCCTCCTTTTTGATATTTCTAAATATTTAAACTCTTTTCTGGCTTCTTGACAGAGATTGTTCATATTGTTAATCTACAAATAATATTTTGCCGTAAACTAGGGGGTTTTACTTATGTGGGAGTCAAAATTTTCAAAAGAAGGTTTAACTTTTGATGATGTGCTATTAATCCCTGCTAAGTCTGAAGTTTTGCCACGTGATGTTGAATTAGGTGTCGAATTAACTAAAACTTTAAAGTTAAATATTCCAATTATTAGTGCCGGAATGGATACAGTAACAGAAGCAGAAATGGCTATAGCAATGGCTCGTCAAGGTGGACTAGGAATTATTCATAAAAATATGTCGATTGAGCAACAAGCTGAACAAGTAGATAGAGTAAAACGTTCTGAGCGTGGTGTCATTACCAATCCTTTCTTCCTTACTCCAGAGCATCAAGTATTTGATGCAGAACATTTAATGAGCAAATATCGAATCTCTGGTGTTCCAATTGTAAACAATGAAACTGAACAAAAGTTAGTTGGTATTATTACAAATCGTGATTTACGCTTTATTCAAGATTACTCCATGCAAATTTCTGATGTCATGACAAAAGAACAATTAGTAACAGCACCTGTTGGGACAACTTTAGAGGAGGCAGAACAAATTCTCCAAAAACATAAAATTGAAAAGCTTCCACTTGTTGATGAAGAAGGTGTTTTAAAAGGTCTCATTACAATCAAGGATATTGAAAAAGTAATTGAGTTTCCAAATTCCTCAAAAGATGAACATGGTCGATTATTGGTTGGAGCAGCAGTGGGTGTTTCTGCTGATACAATGCTTCGTGTTCAAAAATTAGTGGAAGCAAATGTCGATGTAATTGTTGTTGACACAGCACATGGACATTCTCAAGGAGTAATCGATACAGTCAGAAAAATTAGAGAAGCATATCCAAATTTAAATATTATTGCTGGAAACGTAGCAACAGCTGAAGCAACACGTGCTTTAATTGAAGCTGGTGCAGATGTAATAAAAGTTGGAATTGGCCCAGGATCTATTTGTACAACTCGTGTTGTTGCTGGAGTTGGTGTTCCGCAAATCACAGCTATTTATGATTGTGCAACTGAGGCTCGTAAACATGGAGTATCAATTATTGCTGATGGTGGTATTAAATATTCTGGAGATATTGTAAAAGCGTTGGCAGCAGGAGGACATGCTGTCATGTTAGGAAGCTTACTTGCAGGTACATCTGAAAGCCCTGGAGAAACTGAAATTTACCAAGGTCGTCGTTTTAAAGTATACCGCGGTATGGGATCTGTTGCGGCAATGGAAAAAGGAAGTAAAGACCGCTATTTCCAAGAAGATAATAAAAAGTTTGTACCAGAAGGAATTGAGGGACGAATTCCATATAAAGGTCCTTTAGTTGAAACGATTTATCAGCTTGTTGGTGGTTTAAGATCTGGAATGGGATATTGTGGGTGTAAAAACTTATATGAACTCCGTGAAAAAGCTCAATTTGTTCGTATGACAGGTGCAGGTTTACGAGAAAGTCATCCACATGACGTTCAAATCACAAAAGAAGCGCCAAATTATTCCATATCATAAAAAATGAAACTTTATTCCGTTGTGTTAATTATTTTTGTTACTATTGGACAGAGTTTTTACTCTGTCTATTTTTTTTATCAAATCTATGATAAAATTTTACTTGTTGTAATTAAATTGGAAGATGATTAAATTGATATAGATAAATAAAACTTGGAGGTTTTGAAGTTGCTCATCACGAAAAAAACACTCACTTCACTTTCACTCGTTTTAGTATTGATGATTGGACTTTTGACTCCTTTAACATCTAAAACATATGCAGCGAATCATGATCCTTTAGGTATTAACGCTTCTGCTGCCATTGTTGTTGAGGCTTCTACGGGGAAAATCTTATATGGAAAAAATATTGATGAGACTCGTGGAATTGCAAGTATGACAAAAATGATGACTGAATACTTACTGTTAGAAGCGATTTCAGAAGGAAAAGTATCATGGGATCAAACATATCGTCCAAGTGATTATGTATATAAAATTTCTCAGTATCGTAGTCTATCAAATGTACCATTAAGAAAAGATGGATCCTATACGGTTCGTGAATTATTTGAGGCAATGGCTATTTATTCAGCTAACGGAGCTGCTATAGCGATAGCAGAAATTGTTGGTGGTTCGGAAACAAACTTTGTAAAAATGATGAATGATAAAGCAAAGGAACTAGGAATTGAGAATGCAAAGTTTGTAAACTCTACTGGATTGAATAACCAAGATTTACTAGGAATGCATCCTGAAGGAACAGGAGAAAATGATGAAAACGAGATGTCAGCTCGAGCTGTTGCAACTTTAGCTTTTCATCTATTAAAGGATTATCCAGAAGTATTAGAAACGGCTAGTATTCCGAGGAAAGTATTCCAAGAAGGCACAGATGATGCTATCAAAATGGATAATTGGAACTGGATGTTACCTGGATTGTTATATGAAACAGAAGGTGTTGATGGTTTAAAAACAGGTTATACAGAATATGCGGGATCATGTTTTACAGCTACAGCTGAGCGAAATGGTATGCGAATTATCACGGTTGTAATGGATGCTAAAGGTAATGGTAGTAACCCGTATGTTCCACGTTTTAAAGAAACTCAAAAACTGTTAAACTACTCTTTTAGTAACTATTCAGTAGAGGAACTATTTCCTGCGGAATATCAAATAAAAGGAGAATCTGCTTTAGCTGTTGTAAAAGGAAAAGAGAAAGAAGTTTCAATTTATACAAAAGAACCTTTATCCGTATCAATTAAACGCGGAGAAAATGATTCATATAAACCTAAATATGTCATTGATGAAAAACTTCTAAATGAGGAAGGAGCATTAACAGCTCCTATTGAAAAAGGTTCAAAAGTAGGGTATATGACATATGAGTATACCGGTGAGGGTCAAGATTTAGGTTATGTAAGTGGTGTAAATGGTGGAAAAGTTGACCTTGTTACTAGTGAAAAAGTAGAAAAAGCTAATTGGTTTGTTCTAACGCTGAGAGGAATCGGTAGCTTCCTTGGTGATGTTTGGAACGGCATTACAGATACTGTTAAGGGCTGGTTTTCATAAAATTATAGAAGAGGCTGTCTCTAACCCAATGGTTCTGATCCCAAACCTAAGTTGATTTATATCATGTTTTATACGTAAGATCAGAACTTAATGAGGCAGTCTCTTTATTACAAAAAATATTTTTTAGAAAATACCGATAGTTTGACAAATACTTTTTATTTTGATAGGAATTTTATTAAAATTAGGATAAAATAAGCTTATGCACTTTTTTGATATATTTGGTTAAGGGGGATTCAAAATGGCAAATACAACAGGTACTGATCGTGTAAAACGTGGTATGGCAGAAATGCAAAAGGGCGGCGTTATTATGGACGTTGTCAATGCTGAACAAGCAAAAATCGCAGAAGAGGCTGGCGCTGTTGCCGTTATGGCCCTTGAACGTGTACCGGCTGATATTAGAGCAGCTGGCGGTGTAGCACGTATGGCAGATCCTACAGTTGTAGAAGAGGTTATGAATGCTGTTTCTATTCCAGTAATGGCAAAAGCACGTATTGGACATATTGTTGAAGCGCGTGTTTTAGAAGCACTTGGGGTAGACTACATTGATGAAAGTGAAGTTTTAACACCTGCTGATGAAGAGTTCCATATTAATAAACGTGAATTTACGGTTCCATTTGTTTGTGGCTGCCGTGATTTAGGTGAAGCTGCTCGTCGTATTGCTGAAGGAGCTTCTATGTTACGTACAAAAGGTGAGCCAGGAACAGGAAATATTGTTGAAGCGGTTCGTCATATGAGAAAAGTTAATGCACAAGTACGAAAAGTTGTTGGTATGAGTGAAGATGAATTAATGACAGAAGCTAAAAATTTAGGAGCTCCATATGAAGTATTGCTTCAAATTAAAAAAGAAGGTCGCTTACCTGTTGTAAACTTCGCTGCAGGTGGAGTTGCAACACCAGCTGATGCAGCATTAATGATGCAATTAGGTGCTGATGGTGTATTCGTAGGATCAGGTATCTTTAAATCCGAAAATCCAGCTAAATATGCAAAAGCAATTGTTGAAGCGACTACACATTACGAAGATTATGAATTAATCGCTCACTTATCTAAAGGTCTTGGTACGGCAATGAAAGGTATCGAAATTTCAAGTTTATTACCTGAACATCGTATGCAAGAACGTGGCTGGTAAAAAGGAGTTTTGGTAATGAAAATTGGAGTATTAGGATTGCAAGGTGCAGTTCGAGAACATATTCGTTCTATTGAGGCTTGTGGAGCAGAAGGAATAACAATTAAAAATCCTAAGCAATTACAAGAAGTTGATGGCTTAATTTTACCTGGTGGCGAAAGCACAACGATGAGACGATTAATAGACAAGTATGGTTTTATGGAACCATTAAGAGAATTTATTGAAAATGGCAAGCCTGTTTTTGGGACATGTGCTGGTTTAATTTTATTATCAAAAGAAATTGTTGGATATGCTGAGCCACATTTAGGTGCTTTAAATGTAAAGGTTGAACGAAATTCATTTGGCCGTCAACGTGAAAGCTTTGAGGCTGAGTTATCTATTTCAGGTGTAGCTGATAACTTTATTGGTGTATTTATTCGTGCTCCTCATATTGTTGAAGCTGGTGAAGATGTCGAAGTATTAGCTAAACATGATGGACGAATTGTAGCAGCTAGACAAGGACATATTCTTGGTTGTTCTTTCCATCCAGAATTAACTGATGATCACCGTTTTACACAATACTTTTTAAACATGGTTAAAGAATCAAAGGAAGTACATGTATAAAAGAATTGAATTGTATCAAAACTTGTAGTACATTATCACTGAGGAAAATTGAAGACGGAAAAAGCAATGAGAGGAAATAGTAACAAGTTGTTCTTTCTTCAGAGAGCTGATGGTTGGTGGGAATCAGTGAAAGAGGCTTGTGAATCCATCCTCGAGTGAAATGTTGAACTCAGCGATGTTAAGCTGTTAGTAGGCATTTACGGAATAACCGTTATCTTTTTTGAGTGGAAAACTTTTGTTTTCAATTAGGGTGGCAACGCGGGAAACTCTCGTCCCTTTTTATATAGGGGTGAGAGTTTTTTATTTTTTCCATTTTTTTGTCCATAAAAAATATAAAAAGGAGTGAGTTTAATGCTAGATATTAAATATTTACGAGCTAATTTTGAAGAAGTAAAAAAGAAGCTTCAGCACCGCGGTGAAGACTTAACAGATTTCGATAAGTTTGAAGAACTTGATAAAAAACGTCGTGAATTAATTGCTGTTACTGAAGAATTAAAAAGTAAACGAAATGAAGTTTCAGCTCAAATTGCTGTTTTAAAGCGTGAAAAGAAAGATGCAGACCATTTAATTCAAGAAATGCGTAATGTTGGAGAAAAAATTAAAGGCTTAGATGAGGAGCTTCGTCAAATAGAAGCAGAACTTGAAGATGTGCTGTTATCTATTCCTAATATTCCTCATGAAAGTGTGCCTGTAGGTGAATCTGAGGATGATAACGTTGAAGTACGTAAGTGGGGGGAAGTACCAAGCTTTTCTTTTGAGCCAAAACCTCATTGGGAAATTGCCGACCAGCTTGGTATTTTAGATTTTGAGCGTGCAGGAAAGGTTACAGGAAGTCGCTTTGTTTTTTATAAAGGGTTAGGAGCACGACTTGAAAGAGCTCTTATTAACTTTATGCTTGATTTGCATATTGAAGAGCATGGTTATCATGAGGTTATGCCTCCTTTCATAGTAAATCGGACAAGTATGACAGGAACAGGTCAGCTTCCTAAATTTGAAGAAGATGCGTTTAAGATTCATGATGAGGATTACTTCTTAATTCCAACAGCAGAAGTTCCAGTAACGAACTTGCATCGAGATGAAATTTTACAAGCTGACCAACTTCCTATGAATTATGTAGCTTATAGTGCTTGCTTCCGTTCTGAGGCTGGTTCTGCAGGTCGAGATACAAGAGGTTTAATTAGACAGCACCAATTTAATAAAGTAGAGCTTGTGAAGTTTGTAAAACCTGAAGATTCTTATGAAGAATTAGAAAAATTAACAGGACATGCTGAGAAAGTTTTACAGCTATTAGGTTTACCATATCGAGTGATGAGCATGTGTACAGCAGATTTAGGATTTACAGCTGCTAAAAAATATGATCTTGAGGTTTGGTTACCAAGCTATAATACGTATCGTGAAATTTCTTCTTGCAGTAACTTTGAAGCGTTCCAAGCACGCCGTGCAAATATTCGTTTCCGTCGTGATCCAAAAGCGAAGCCAGAACCAGTTCATACGCTAAATGGATCTGGATTAGCGATTGGAAGAACAGTAGCAGCTATCTTAGAAAATTATCAGCAAGAAGACGGAACAGTAATTATTCCGGAAGTACTTCGTCCATACATGGGAAATCGAGATATCCTAAAATAATTTTTCAATCATGAAAGAGGTAGTCTAAACTAAAGGGTCTGACGCTGCACTCCATGCTTTAAGTAAATAAACAATATAATGTGGTAATGTGCATAAGTTCAGACCCTTATAAGACTTTGAAAAAATTATTTTTTATGTGTTGACAACCCATTATTCCTTTGTTATATTAATACTTGTCGATACGGAGGAGTACCCAAGTCTGGCTGAAGGGATCGGTCTTGAAAACCGACAGGGGTGTCAAAGCCCGCGGGGGTTCGAATCCCTCCTCCTCCGCCATAAAGAATTTGTATTTAACCGCGCATAAAATGGAGATTGATTAAATTCGTTACAAAAGCGTAGCGAATTTTTTTATTACTAACAAATCCATTCCAATATTCCCACCTTTAAAAGGTGGGATTTTTTTATGTAATAAAGGGCTGACCTCATATGAGATCAGCCCTTTATTTTTTTAACCTTTTCGTTTGTTTTAAAAACACGGATATTTTTTTAATAATTTCTTCAATCGATTCTTCATTATTTTCATATAAATCATATTCATTAATATTTAAACGTAAAACAGGACAAGCATTAAACGTATTAATCCATCGTTCATAACGTTGGTGCATTTCTTCCCAATATTCAACAGGTGTTTGTTGTTCCATTGGACGTCCACGTTCTTTTATTCGCTTTAAAACTTCATCAAGTGAACCTTCCAAATAGATTAGTAAATCAGGATGAGGGAAATATGGAGTCATAACCATTGCTTCAAATAAGCCTTTATATGTTTCGTAATCAACAGGTGTCATGTTTCCTTTTTCATAGTGCATACGTGCAAAAATACCTGTATCCTCATATATCGAACGATCTTGAACAAAACCACCACCATATTCAAATACCCGCTTTTGTTCTTTAAATCGCTCTGCTAAAAAATAGACTTGAAGATGAAAGCTCCAACGTTTGAAATCTTTATAGAATGAATCTAGATAAGGATTTGATTCTACTTTTTCAAATGAAGTTCGAAATCCTAATGCATTTGCTAACTCCTTCGTTAATGTTGATTTTCCAACTCCAACTGTACCTGCAATTGTGATAACAGTATTTGATGGAATATCGTATTTGTTCCGTAGGTTCATGATGTTAAACCCCTTTTTGCAACAATTTTCCTACATGACTTAAAATATGATTTAGATCTTCTTCGTTTTTTACAAAATCTAATTTATCTCCGCTAAAACGCAAGACAGGAATGTTTGGATATTTTTTTTCAAAATCATTCATAAATATTTCATAGTCATCTGATAATTGTTGTAAATATTCAGGTTGGATATATTTTTCAAATTCCCTGCCTCTTATCTCAATACGATGTAATAATGTTTCTAAACTAGCATTTAAATAAATGACCATATTAGGAAACGGCATATCCTTTGTTAAAATATCAAAAATTTGATTGTATTTCTTATAATGTTTTTCCTTTAACGTTCTTTTTGCAAAAATTAAGTTTTTCATAATATGATAGTCAGATACGACAGGCTCATTTTTTGATAAATAAAGCGATTTAGTATCTTCAATCTGCTTAAATCGGTTACATAAAAAAAACATCTCTGTTTGAAAGCTCCATTCGCCAATGTTCTCGTAAAATTTATCTAAAAACGGATTTTCATCGACAATTTCTTTTAATAAATGAAATTGAAAATGACGAGAAATTGCCTTTGCTAGAGACGTTTTTCCGACTCCAATTGGGCCCTCAACTGTTAAGAAAGGCGTATTTCCCATGTTTTGTCCTCCTTGCCCCTATTTCCACAACCCATTCCCAAAAGGTAAAAGAGTGACGAAAAATATTTTAACATATATTTTTCAAGGGGGAAGTATCAATATTAATTTATACAAATAAAAAACCACTCATAAAGAGTGGAGAGTAAATTATTTTTTTATAACATTAAATTGATCAGAAATTAATAACCAATTTTGAGGAAATGATAAACCGAGCTTCCAATAGCTAACCCCTCGTAAGTTTAATTCTTTTACTAAGTCAAACTTTGCTTGTATGGATCTTGCATCTTCAAACCATACTTCATGTTGCCTGCCGTTTTCATCAGTATAGGTAAATGTTGGTGCTTGAGACTCTACATCATACCTAATTGGGACATTATAGGTTGCGGCTAGTTGAATAGCTTGTTGTGGACTAATCGCTCTAGCATAAGGTCCACCTGGTACATATGGGAGTGTCCAGTCATACCCGTATAGATTTTGCCCCATCATAATTTTTTGAGGTGGAATTTCTGTTACAGCATATTCTAATACTTCTCGGACAGGGCCTATTGGTGAAACAGCTAATGGAGGACCACCACTATATCCCCACTCATATGTCATTATGACAACAAAATCAACAATCTCCCCATGTGCTCGATAATCATGTCCTTCATACCACTGTCCAGGTTGGTCTCTTCTTATTTTCGGAGCCAAAGCAGATGAGATAAACCATCCCTCTTGTTTAAAGCGGTCTCTAGCTTTTCGTAGAAATGAATTATAGGCCTCTCTATCTTCAGCTCTTAAATATTCAAAGTCAAAATGAATATCTCTAAACCCATATTTTTTTGCTGTTGAAACAATATTGTTAATAAACTTATTTTGAATATCTTCATTCGTTAATATAATATGGGCTAATTCATCACTAAATTGGTCATTTTCAATATTAGTAACAATCATCATAAAGGTTGTGTTAGCCTGTTTGGCGATATCACCTAAATTTCCAATTGGTGGCTCTTTTAATGAACCATCTCGAAGTGCTTGGAAACTAAATAACCCTAAATAAGTTAAGTATGGAACAGCTTCCCTTGCACTAGCTTGTAAGTTTTCACTTACAGATGTTCCTCTCGGTTCAATGTAAGCATTAAATTCAGCATTTCTTTTCGGTCTTGGAGGAATATACAATCTTAAACCAACAGGCAGTGTTTGGTTTGGATTAATGTTATTAACTTGGGCTAATTCAGAAACCGTTATATTAAACCTTCTGGATATCGTAAAAAGACTATCTCCTGGTTGTACGAAGTAAAATTGTCCTCTAATAGGAATAACCATTGTTTGACCAATTACTAATTGATTTGGGTTTGGAATTTCGTTTGCATTAACGATATCTTCAACAGTTGTAGAATAAATTTGCGCGATTGTAAAAATAGACTCTCCTTCTTTTACAACATGTATCTGCAAAATAAACCCTCCTTTTATAAACTTTTAGAATTTATGGTTTAATTTTTTAGCATACTAGCCTTCATTCTAAAAAACTAAGTAAAAAACCATGTTCTTCTAAAAAAGTTCGCTACAATCTATGTATGTGTATAGATTTTGATGTATGCTTGAAACTTTTACAGGAGTTCTTTAAGATTAAGCTAGGTTCAAAGAAATGATATTTAAAGGGGTTACCTATGAATAAAGATGAATATTATATGGGATTAGCCATTGAGGAAGCTAAAAAAGCAGAAGCAATTGGTGAGGTTCCTATAGGTGCAGTTTTAGTCGTTGGTGATCAAATTGTAGCCAAAACTCATAATTTACGTGAGAAAGAGCAACGATCGATTGCTCATGCTGAAATATTAGCTATTGATGAAGCCTGCCGTCAATTAGGTACATGGAGACTTGAAAATTCAACTTTATATGTTACATTAGAGCCATGTCCAATGTGCGCTGGTGCCATTGTTCTTTCACGAGTGGAAAGAGTAGTCTATGGTGCTTCTGACCCAAAAGCAGGCTGTGCAGGTACACTAATGAATTTATTAACGGAAGAACGGTTTAATCATCAAGCTGAAGTAATTAGTGGTGTCAAAGAAACAGAATGTGCTGAATTGTTGACAAACTTTTTTAAAAAGTTAAGGGAAAAGAAAAAACAGCAAAAATCGAAAAAGAAAAATTTACAATAATTTACACTGCATAAACATTGCAATTTTCTTCAAAAAGATATATACTTAACAATGCGTCGGTTGACGCACTAAATTAAATACGGTTTCAACTTTGCCGTGCTAAGCGGGGAGGTAGCGGTGCCCTGTACTCGCAATCCGCTCTAGCGAGGCTGAATCCCTTCTCGAGGTTAGTACATTTTGAGGTCTGCCTCAAGTAAGTGGTGTTGACGTTTGGGTCCTACGCAATGAGAATCCATGAACCATGTCAGGTCCGGAAGGAAGCAGCATTAAGTGGAAGCTCTCATGTGCCGTAGGAGTGCCTGAACTGAGCTAACTGCTTGAGTAACGCTTGGGGTTGCTAATCGACAGAGGGTGCACGGCAGTTAAATAATAATAACAAACTCATCCTATTCATGGATGGGTTTTTTATATTATTGGCAAAGATACGAAAGGTCGTTAACAGTGAAAAGGAGGGGCCTAGGATAATGTAGTCTAACTGTTAAAAATACTCTAATTGCCTCGAATCTAACTTTTTAACTGATCATTCTTTAAAGGCTCAAAATTTATGAAAAATCTAATTTTTAATTTGTATTAACTTTCAATTGCTATTTTTACTTTCTTTTGTCAATAAAAATAAGTATACGGTATAATAGAAAAGATGATTGAAAAAAAGGAGGGCGCTTTGTGGGATATCAGGCTTTATACCGTGTGTATCGACCGCAGCAATTTCGTGATGTGGTCGGTCAGGAACATGTTACGAAGACATTGCAAAATGCCCTTTTACAGAATAAATTTTCACATGCTTATTTGTTTTCTGGTCCAAGAGGTACTGGTAAAACAAGTGCCGCTAAGATTTTTGCTAAAGCAGTGAATTGTGAAAAAGCACCTGTAGTTGAACCATGTAATGAATGTGCAGCATGTAAAGGAATAACAGATGGTTCCATTTCCGATGTATTAGAAATTGACGCAGCATCAAATAATGGTGTTGATGAAATACGAGATATACGTGATAAAGTAAAATATGCACCATCTTCAGTCAAGTATAAAGTTTATATTATTGACGAAGTTCATATGCTTTCAATAGGTGCTTTCAATGCGTTATTAAAGACATTAGAGGAGCCACCGAAGCATGTTATCTTCATCTTGGCTACAACTGAGCCTCATAAAATTCCACTGACTATCATCTCTAGATGTCAACGGTTTGATTTCCGACGCATTTCTACTCAATCGATTGTTGGTCGTATGCAAGAAATAATTGAAAACCAACAAGTGATAGTAGAACCTGAAGCATTAAATGTTATTGCTAATGCAGCAGATGGTGGAATGCGCGATGCTCTAAGCCTTTTAGATCAAGCAATTTCGTTTAGTGATGAAAAGGTAACATTAGAAGATGTATTATTAATAACAGGATCAGTTTCACAAGCTTTTATGGCTAATCTTGTGAAATCTATTCATCATAAAGATGTATCTTCTGCCTTAAAATCACTTGATGATTTAATGAATCAAGGAAAGGATCCATTAAAATTTATAGAGGATCTCATTTACTATTTCAGAGACATGCTTTTATATAAAACAGCTCCTAATTTAGAAGAGGTTTTAGAAAGAGTAACGGTTGATGAGGATTTTGTTCAATTATCAAAGGAAATCTCAGCAGAACAAATTTATTCATTCATTAATGTTTTAAACAAAAGTCAACAGGAGATGAAGTGGACAAATCATCCTCGAATCTTTTTAGAAGTGGCAATTGTGAAGCTTTGTCAGCAAGAATTAAAGCAACCTAATCAATCTTCAGATTACCAACAGCTGCTTAATCGGATAGAAGAAATAGAAAAAGCTTTAACATTAATAAAGCAAGATGGAATTAAAGAACAGCCATTACAAAAAAATGAACCGAAGCCACAGCGAAATATTAAAGGTGGATATAAAACACCTGTTGGACGCATCCATGAAATATTAAAGCAAGCTAAAAGAAATGACTTAGAATTAGTCAAAAGCCGTTGGGGAGATTTATTAGATACATTAAAACAACAAAATAAAGTTTCACATGCTGCTTTGTTGAATGACAGTGAACCAGTTGCTGCCTCGGAAAATGCTTTTGTGTTAAAATTTAAGTATGAAATCCATTGTAAAATGGTGGCAGAAAATAAAAATCAAGTGTTATCAAATATTGAATCCATTTTATATAGTTTAACAGGACGACGACTAGATATGGTTGGCGTTCCAGAACAAGAATGGGGTAAAATAAGAGAAGATTTTATTCGTGAGCAACGTAGTGACGAAGAACAAGTGGAAGAAGATCCACTGATTGAAGAAGCGAAAAAACTAGTCGGTACGGAGCTCATTGAAATTAAAGAATAGAAGTTGGAGGAGATAGAACATGATGCGTGGCGGAATGGGAAATATGCAAAAGATGATGAAACAAATGCAAAAAATGCAAAAGGAAATGCAAAAGGCACAAGAAGAGCTTGCTGAAAAAACAGTTGAAGGCACAGCGGGTGGTGGAATGGTTACCGTTGTAGCTAATGGACATAAGGAAATTTTAGAGGTAAATATTAAAGAAGAAGTTGTTGATCCTGAAGATATTGAAATGCTTCAAGATCTTGTATTAGCAGCAACAAATGATGCTCTGAAAAAAGTAGATGATTTAACGAGCCAAACGATGGGGAAATTTACTAAAGGGATGAATTTACCTGGTCTATTCTAGGAGGATTGTCTTCTATGCAATATCCTGAACCGATATCTAAGCTTATCGATAGTTTTATGAAGTTGCCAGGGATTGGTCCGAAAACGGCCGTTCGTCTGGCTTTTTTTGTATTAAATATGAAAGAAGAAACGGTATTAGATTTCGCAAAGGCACTTGTCAATGCTAAAAGGAATCTATCTTATTGCTCGGTTTGTGGTCATATAACCGACCAAGATCCATGCTATATTTGTGAAGATGACCGTCGTGATAAAAGTGTTATATGTGTTGTACAAGATCCAAAAGACGTCATTGCGATGGAAAAAATGAAGGAATATAACGGTTTATATCATGTTTTACATGGTGCGATTTCTCCAATGGATGGGATTGGTCCTGAGGATATCAAAATTCCTGATTTATTAAAACGTCTGCAAAATGATGAAGTTCAGGAAGTAATATTAGCGACTAACCCAAATATTGAAGGAGAAGCGACAGCGATGTATATCTCCCGTTTACTAAAGCCAACAGGTATTAAAATGACACGGATTGCTCATGGCTTACCTGTTGGAGGGGATTTAGAATACGCAGATGAAGTTACCTTATCGAAAGCGTTGGAGGGGAGAAGAGAGATTTAATATTAATTTTTTAGGAGGAAAACAATTTGATTTTTCGTCGAAAAGGTTGGCTTAGAAAAGAGTTTAATGAACGATTAATTGAAGATTTACTTCAATTAAAAGAACAATGGAATCGACAAAAAAAACTGGTAGAAAAAAGTGTAGAACCCTCTCCAGAAGTACTTTATGAATTAAAGATAGCAGAAGCGAAATATTTCTTTCTCCTAAAAGAAGCAAAAAAACGTCGAGTCGTACTTCGAAAACTTGACTAAAAAGCGTGTGTCTAAATAGTCCGCACGCTTTTTCATTGTTCTAAAATAAGACAACCCTGTATAAATATTTAGTAAATAGCTTGAGAGGGGAATTGATGAATGGAGCCAATCGTATTAATTTTAGGAATAAGTGGACTTATATTAATTTTATTACTGGTAGGTACTCCACTTAAGCCGGTAAGAATAATTGGTCAGTTAGCTACTAAAGTAGTGATAGGTGCATTATTACTTTTTTTCTTGAATGCATTTGGAACAAGCTTTGGACTCCATATACCTATTAATTTAACTACATCAGCTATATCTGGAATATTAGGAATACCAGGGATTGCAGCTTTAATTGTAATCAAAACAGTAATACTGTCATAGATCCCATTTATAAATATCGCTATATTTTTGTGGGAAACGTGTTGACATAATGATATAAAGTTGATAATATATTATTCGTCGCTGATGAACATTAATAAAATATGTTAGAAATGTTCTTGACATTTCATATTTTCCTAGTATAATAAATAATTGTCTGTGATCTTTGAAAACTAAACAGAACGAAGCGTTCCGTTAATTCTAATGAGTAATGATCAACTTTTTTGGAGAGTTTGATCCTGGCTCAGGACGAACGCTGGCGGCGTGCCTAATACATGCAAGTCGAGCGAACGGATGGAGAGCTTGCTCTCCTGATGTTAGCGGCGGACGGGTG
>Ga0180434_10004809_pt1 | contig 16223 bp, 30 predicted proteins | sample SS_ome_7_FD_132453 | JGI IMG/M metagenome (GOLD analysis project Ga0180434, IMG submission 132453) | Hypersaline lake sediment archaeal communities from the Salton Sea, California, USA - SS_1_D_2 metaG | ecosystem: Environmental > Aquatic > Non-marine Saline and Alkaline > Hypersaline >...
GCATGAGCGCCACGCCCGTGCCCCTGCCCTCGAATGTACAGTTTCGCCAGACGCAGATCGTTCCGTTGTGCAGATAGTTCGATCCTGGCCAGTAAGCCACGTGGTCTACATTTGTGAAGCGGCAGGTATCTACAAACAAAGCCGCGTCATAGTTGTACGTGATCCCGCAGGCTCCAGAACCGTTGGGAGTATCGAAGGTGCAGCGTTCGATCCTGTTCATCCGCGTACTGACCAGACTCAGGCAACCTGCCCCGCTCACCGCGTCGCCAAAGGCGCAGTCGTGGACCCAAGTATGCCAAGCATACGCCAGCTTCACCTGTTCGGCAGGGCCGCCCGAGAAATGGAGATCATCCAGCTCGACAACGTCATTAACCCCGCTCCACGTCTTCAGGAGCGTGGCGCTCGCGCTGCCCGTGACCTTGAGGTGACGCAGCACGAAGCCGTCGCAGTTGATGTAGAGCCCGTTGGTTCCGCCGGCCGCAGCGAGAATCATGTCGTCGCGGTCGTCATCGGGATCGCCCTCGATGACGAGCTGGTAGCACTTGCCGGCGGCGGGGTTCAGGGAGGCGTTCGGGGTGATGTCGTTCTCGGTGTGGGTGCCCGCGAAGATGCGGATGTACTGCGAGGCGGCGAACTCCGTGGAGCCCTGGTCGGTCCAGAGCTGATCCAAGGCGCCCTGGACCGTGGTCCAGGCGTCGTAGATGTCGAGGTCGTCGGTGTCGAGCCAGTTGGCGAGGCTGCCCTCGAGGGTGACTGTGGTGTTGTCGTGGCTGACGATTGCCCGCGTCTCGGCGCGCGTGGCGTTCGTGACGTAGCCGCCCTTGAAGGCGTCGGCCGTGCCGAGGCCGCCGGTGGTGAGCGTGACCACCTGCCCGGCCGGGGCTCCAGACTGAGTGTCGTTGTTGTGAGTCGGGGCGGCCTTGACAGCGTAGTAGCCGGTGCCGGTGTGGGCGATGTTGACCGGCAGCGCCTTCTTCAGCAGCCGCATTCGGAGAGAGGCCATCTCGATCTTGAAGCGCGCGGCCTCTGCCGCCTCCTCGTTCGGCTGCTCGGTCGGGTCGAGCTCCAGGTCGGCGAGGGTGGTGGTGCCTTCGAGCGAGGGCCAGAGCGCGCCCCACTCGTCTTCGTCGGTGACCGGGACCAGCGCGCCCCGCTCCACCTTGACCCGGCGCTTTCGGACGAGCTGGAGCATGGCCGCACTGAGGGCGAACCGCTTGCAGCGCCAGAAGCCCCGGTCCTGCGTGATGCCCTGTTTCTGGACGCTTTGGATGCGGCCGGAGTAGTCGCCCGGGTAATGGTCGTCGCCGATGAGCTGCGCCCGGTCGGGGGCCTCCAGGACGCGCGTCTCGCCGTCCTCGCCGACCTGCCACGAGGGCGCGGACTGGTAGGTGACGTAGACGTTTGTCTTCTCGATGGGTTCGGCTACTATCGGCATCTACAAACTCCTGTCCTCGAAGTCAGTCAGCTCGACCACGGTCTGCCCCGGAGCCGCGAGGCCCTCAGCGATCTTCTCTTCTGAGAGAATCCATCGCTTCGAGTAGTCCTTGACAACGGTCGGCACCCCGGTCTCGGGGTCCGGCTCGCCGAGATGCTGACCTGATTCGTACATCTCCCTCAGGTCCAGATCGTCGGCGATGTCGTTGAGACGCACCGGCACGAAGGTCGGCGGTCTCTCCCGTCGCCCCCAGTTGTGCGAGACCGGCCGCTGGTCAATGACCTCGCCTCGCCTATCGCCCTCTCTTGCGAGGACAAGAAGCTTCACGTCTTTCGCCATGACTACGGTCCTCCGTTGTCAGGTAGCGCCCGGAGTATCTCGTCTAGCTTCTCGTCTTGAGTCTGCTGGACGGTGCGGATACTGTCGACGTCCTTCTCGATGTCAGAGACGTCATCGCTCACGCCATTGATCGAGCCCTTGATCTCGATCACGGCCTTCTCGTTCCCGGTGATGCGTTCGTCCTGGCGTGACTGCTGAGAGTGGAACCAGATCATCACAGCCGCCGTAGTAGCGATCGCGAAGAACAGCCATCCCGCTATCTTGACCAGGGTGTCAGCCGTGAACCCGTTGCGTCGAGGCGACTCGACTATGGACGAGCTCACCGGCTCATGAGCCATGGCTGGAGTTACGTCCCCTGCCATGTCAGCGGTAGTATCCAGGTCGGGCATCGATTAGAGCTCGAGCCTGACCGTCGGCGTACCCGCAGCTGCGATCAGGGTGAGGACCCGAACGCCGCTCTCACCGGGCTTCCGGTTCTCGTAGACGTAGTCCTCTCCCTCATCGGCCGACGGATACTTGTCCGCATCGGCCACGACCTCGCGATCCTTCGAGATGAAGACCTCGCCACCCGAGCTCGCGGGGTTCTTGATCCGGAAGAAATCCACCGGTCTCCCGAGGTCCACTACCTGTGGAGAAGTCGAGAGCGCGATGTCTCGGCCGTTCCACCCGTCGTCTCTTGCCAGCACTATATCAGCCAAGGGTTACCTCCTTCTATCATCAGCCCAGCTCTGATACATCAGCGACGTCTCGGACTTACAGGTCCCTGGTCGGTCCCCGGCCGCTTCCCCAGTTAGGTCTCGGCTGGAGGCACGTACTCGTTCGGCTCCTCGTCGGGCCTTCTCCAGTAGTTGCCGTGAACCTTGGCGGACTCCTTGTGCATGATAGAAGTCAGTCTCTCGATCTGCCTACCGTACTCATCGGTGCTACCCTCGTTCGGGTCCACGATGACTAGGTTGATGCAGTGAGTGCAGCCTCCATGTACACAAGTCACCAACGCGTTCTGCGGCTTGCCCTTCGAGTCGTGGAACACTACGTGCTCGCCAACTCTGACCTTCCTGTCGTCGCCCATGTATCATCACCTCCCTTCGGGCTTAGACCTTGTCTCGTACTCTACTTCGCCCCGAGCTCGAGGATGAAGTGATCCTCGGCTCCCTCTGTCTCGTTGAGTTCCACGCCGGGGAAGACCGCGTACTCGGCCTGCCAGCGGGTCTTCGCCGAGACGTAGGCGCGGACGGTCGTGGCTGTGACCCCGTCATCGTCCACGCACTCCGTGTCAGGACCGACATGCTGCCGGGCCACCCCGATGACCTTGTCGTCGAGATGGAGGATCAGGCAGCGATCGTCCGCGTGGAGTATCTGCTTGTTCTCGTACTCCTCGGCCAGGAGACGGCAGCCCACGCATCCCGGGAGACTGGGGCCCGTGGGAGCAGCCGCCAGCTCGGCATCCGTGGTCACGTCTTTCCTCGCCACCGACTTCTTCTCCTTCTTGGTGGCCTTCTTCTTCCCGGTCTTCTTTTTCTTGCTACTCTTCTTCGCCGGGGCCTTCTTTTTCTTGGCCATCGGACTTCCTCCTCTCAACTTGGAACTGACAGCCAATGATCTTGGCCGCCAGCCACATGAACCAGACCCCGAGTCTCAGCCGGAGTCGAAGCTTCCACAAAGAACGAAAGACGAAGGGAACAATGACCGTAATCTTGGCCTCTGTAGTTCGTCTTCCATTCATCAGTCTCATACCGAGAACACTTCCAGGTCTATTTCCTCGTCCTCGGGAGACGCGTTCTCGTCCACGGCGAAGGTCAAAGCCAGCGCGTCTCCTCGGTCTGGCGACCTGCCGAGCTTCTCCTTGATGTCCTCTTTCTTCTCGATCTTGATCTGGCCGCGAGAGGTGTGACCGTACTCGGTGACGATGAGATCAGCGATCAGTCTCTCGTCGTCCGGGATGGCAATGCCGATCCCCTCTGGACCGAAAGCCTCTCGGCATCTCCAGTAACACTCGGCTCTCTTGTTCAGGAACTCGCCTGGGTCGTCGGCTGCTTCACCGAAGTTCACGGGCACGATATCGAAGCCGTGTTCACGGAGGCCATCAGAGACACCGTGTCCGATGCCTATGTCGTCGATGAATACGAATCTAGGGTTAGCGCCCGTCTCTTCTATGAGGCGCTTGGTACGGCCGACTGTTTCGGTAGTAGTCAGCTGGCGGGAGTTGTACGTCACTCCTATGAGTTCCTCGACTAGGCGGCCACGCCTGACGCACCACGTTGTCTCGTCACCGGAGAACTTGGCGACGTCAACCCCGATGCGAACTTCGTTGGTGGGGTTCTGGGACTCGTATCTCTCGATGGCATCCTTGATCCACCCTCGAGGAACAAGGCCGAACTCGGAGATGTTGGGGAACTCGCCCATGACTCGAGACATGAAGAGCGGAGACGTCGCGCCCCACGCTGCCTTCTTCTCGTCGCACCACTCCTTAGTGGCGAGAGCCATGTTACCTGACTCCGCGGCTTCGTAGGAGGAGATCGCGATCTTCTGCCAGAGGGGAGAGTTGAAGCAGTCGTGAAACTGACCGACGGGGGCGAGAGGATTGCCGATGGCAACCCACCGAGTGTGCGGACCTGACATGGAACCTTCGGCCGCTTCCCAGATCTTCCTCTCGACACCGAAGGCCTCGTCGAACACGAACAAGACGTGCTCCTGGTGCACGCCCTGGAAGTTCACGGCCTTGTTGGTAGAGACGCCGATCGCGTACCACCCGGGCTTGACGTGGAGCCGAGTGGTAAGGAGTTCACCCCCGAGATAGACGTTATGGTCCTGAGCCTTGTCGTAGGCGATGGCTATCTCGTCCCAGAGAATGTCTCGGACCTGCCGGAGGGTTGGCGCGGTCGTGACGATCTTGGACGGCCGGAATGAGAATAGGAACCATAGCACTAAGCGCGCGACGGTCCAAGACTTCCCTACTTTATGGCCGGAGCGTACGGCGACCCGGGGGTGGTCGCGTACCGCGTTCATCACTTCGACTTGACGAGGCCATGGCTTCTCGCCAAGGACTTGCTCACACCACCAGGCGGGGTTCTTTTGGAACCGGAGGAAGAGACGAGCTAGCTTCTGCTCGTCAGTCTCAGGTCTTGTCTTCGTCGCCGTCAGCATCGGCCGACTTGTCCGCCATCTCGAGTAGACTAGCGAGTGTTACCTCGCCCGAGTGCTCGACCTTAGTCGGCTGTCCAACGTTCTGGGCCTTGATGAGGTTTGCCTGCATTCCCCCAAGGGCCTTCATCACGTTATCGAGTCGACCGTCGAACATGAGGAGCAGCTCCTTGAGATCGGCTGTTTCGAACTCTACCTCAGCCTTCTCCAGAATCTTGTTGACGAAGTTGGAGAACTTCCGGGTGAGCTGGAGCACGGTGTACGACGCAATCTCGAGGTCCACGTTGGGCCCCCTGATCTCCTCGAGGAGGATGTCGTCCACGCGCTTACGGTTGGCCCAGTTCAGGTCCTTTCGCCACTCGCCGATGGTAGCAGCAGCGACACCGATCAGCTCACCGACCTCCTGATCCGTCTTGCCCCTCTTGAACAAACGATAGGCACCTTCCCGAACCTCGGGAGGGTACCCCCTCTGACCATGTGGCTTGTTCTCAGGCGCAGCCTTCTTGCGCTTGGGCTTCTTGACCGAGAGCTTCTTGCTCTTGGTCTTCGCCTTGCGCTTGGGCTTCGCCTTCTTGGGTTTGTTCTTACTCTTCGCCATAGCTGCGTCTTCCAAGCCCCTAATTATATAAGGGGAACGCAGGTTTGTCCACAACTTTTATATGCACGGTTTTCGCGGCGAGCTGCGTTCTACGAAGGCCTTACGATGTCGCCCGTGGGACACAGAAACGCCTGGAGCTGGTCAGTCTGGTACCCGGCTGCTCCCTTGTGACCACCCCCGCCGTTGTCCTTGGCGATGAGAGACACGTCGACACTGGCCGAGTACAGCGAGATGGTCCACTGCTTGCCGTCCCAGTAGAAGGGGCAGAGAATGTCGTAGCCTTCCCGCAGAGCCCCGGTCAACGATCCTGGGCCCCCGAATCCTTCCGATCCGCAGAAGGCCAGGTTCATGGCCAGGACCTTGTAACCCGCGAGCTCGGTCTCGAACGCGATCTTCCTGTAGTTCTCGAAGTACTTGGTCCTGTAGCCCACGATCGTGCGTCCCATCTCGAGCACGGTCGAGACCATGGAAGAGTCCGTCCACCCGATGAGCTCGTCCCATATCCGCGCCTCAGGAGCGTGCTCCCACATCTCGAGGCCGGCATGGAAGAAGGCGGACTCGTCCCCATGCTTCCACGTCCAGGTGTCCCGGTCCGAGATCAGAGCCAAGGCTCGCGGGACCTCCAGCGTCTTCTCGAAGAAGCGGTAGGCCAAGACGCAGCCAGCGTCCCCGTCGCTAGCACGGATGCCGTCCAGCTTCTCCCAGGGAGTCCCGATGGCCCGGTCGTACGAGGTCTTGTGATGGTCGATCCAGATGATGTCCTTCGTTCTCTTCATCAGAGCGATACGATCATCGTCCTTCTGAAACGAGAAGTCCACGATGAACACCTTCTCACCCAGAGCCACCTGGTGATGAGGGACCGGGTCAGCATATCGCATCGGGATGCACTTGATGTCCTCGCTCCCCGAGAACCTCCGCACCACGGCAGCAGCAGCTCGACCATCCTGGTCATCGTGATAGAAGCAGATCATTGGATCACCCTCCTGGTCTCTGAGACCACAAGTACTCCCCGATCCCACCCTTCCATCTGTCTTCTAACGGGGGCAGGACTTCTTCGAAAGAAACCGAGCGAGCCTTGAGCTCCTCGGGATTATCCCAGACGAACTGGATATAGAACTGCTCGGCACACGAGGCTTCTCTGACCCAGTAGTCCTGACGGATCAAGGTCTCGTCCATGGCCCACGCCAGGTACCCGACAAAGTCCTCGAGCATGGTGAGAGGATGGCCGGAGACCCGGGGTGAGAAGCCGATCTCGGTAGGACCCAGCTCGAAGCATCGCCACAGATGGTCCGAGTGCGGTTCGAAGAGTTCGTGGATCGCGGCAGGGACGTCGATGTATCCTGCTTTCCCGACACGAGCCATCTCGTTCACGACGGCTACAGGGTCCTGACAGTGATTCAAGGTCTCGGAGCAGAAGACGAAGTCGAAGTGCTGATCAGGGAAGGGCATCGCCTCTCCGCGACCCTCAACGATCTTTACGCCAGGAAGCCTGATGAACGGACGGCCTCCTCTCTGCATCATGCCCTCGGGACTCTCGTTGATGTAAGGATCGAGGACATGTGTGGCCAGCTTGAAAGGATCACCCCCTCCCCCGACATCGAGTATCCTCCCACGACCAGGAACAAGTGGGGCGCAGAGAGTGTAGGCATTGGGTCGCACAGATCACATCCTTTCCACATGGACCTCGATAGAGTTCGACACGTTCGGCCTCACCACCAGTCTCCCCTCAAGCGACCTGATCTGCAGGCCCTTCTTGTCGGGAGAGAGCGAGACCTCGATACAGTTCGAGGCAAACTTCTTCCGCTTGCCGAGAGGCTCCCCGATATGGAAGTGGATGGTGGGGTTCTTGGGAAGCAGGGCCACGGTCTTCCAGTCTGGAGTCACGACCCTCGCTACTCGGATCGTATTGGGCGGGACCTTCCTCGATACTTTCTTGGGGCGTCGTATCCTAAGCTTCTTCTTCTGCTTCCCCGCCATGGTCCGCCTCCCTCCGGTCCCAGGGTCAATACCCAGGGCACGCAGCTTCCTACGAAGCCCACGAGTCGCTTCCCTCTCCTCGTAGTATCCACAGCCCTCCTCCTTGCACAGATCGTTCCCGGTCTGCTTGTACGGACAAGACTTCGGCTCCGAGTATACGAGCCACCGCCTGGAGTTGGTGCAGAAGGGGTGCTTCACCTCCCCGTTCTCCTGTGCATCTCCTTCAGCTTCTCCTCGGCCCACTCCCTGATCCGACATGACTCGCAGGTCTGACGCTCGAGATCATGGAAACAGTCGACCTGGGATATCCCCAGCCTGATCCAGTCGCACCTCAGGGTCGTGAACTCGAAGAGACAGTGCTCAGGAACCTTGGTCCTCCCGTCCCTGTCCAGCTTCATGTAGTCGAGGGCTACGCCTCGTTTCCTAGACGCCGCTGTCGCTTCCTCCATCTTCTTGTTCTGGGTGCTTCTGATCCTCCAGCTCAGGACCAGGCCCAGCAGCACTCCCGCTGCTATCGCCCCCAGCAGAATGTACATCACCGTGTTCGGGTCCATCGGGCTTCTCCTTTCTAGATGGCTCGGCCACCTCATCGGGATTATTTCTAGATGGGTCGTCCCCCTCATCTAGCTTTTTCCTAGATGGGTGCCGGACCCCATCTAGAACCTGCTTCTTGCTGAGCTTCCTGGGCTGAGGCAGCTCGACCCCCGACATGGCCGTGATAGCTGCGAGAGCAGCAGCAGCCCTCGGGCTAAGTGGCTTCTCGGCCCGCTCCTTGGCTGCTGCTTCCTTCAAGGACTTCTCAGCCTCGAGCTTGGCCTTCAGCTTGGGGCCGCAGCAGTGCTTCCACTTCTTGCCTGAACCGCACCCGCACCGTTCATTCGGTCGGGGCTTCCCCCGGCTCCTCATCGTCCCCGTGTAGGTGAACTCCTTCAGACCCGCTTCCCGCATCTGTCTCTGCATCCTGATCTTCCGGAGGCGCTTCTCCTTCGGCTTCTTCTTGGGCTTCCTCGGCTTCTTCGCTTTCTTCTCCATCCGCCCTCTCCCTTGCCGCTTCGACCTCAGCGTGCCTGGCCGCAGCTCTCTTCTTCTGCTCCACGACCTGAGCCACCAGGATGGCCTCGCTCCTGCTTATGTTCCTGACCAGGACCAGGCTCATGTCCGAGACCAGGCGGTTCAGCTCCAGCCACGCCGGCCTCAGGTTGTCATCGAAGTCCTTGTCCAGCGCATCCGCCACCTTCCTCAGCGTGTCACTGTACTTCTCCATCGTCTCTTCTCCTTATGACTTCCTAGCTCTCGGTATGTATGGACGGGGGTGACCGCGGTGGGACTCGATGCCCGCCTCGTTCTTTCTCACCACGCCCTTCTTCTTGGCCTTCTTTTTCCTGGCCTTCCGCTTGTGGCTCTTCATCGTTCACCTCTTCGTTGATTGGGGGCCAACACTTGTCCAGCTTCCTCGCCATCTCGTAGCTTGAGGCCACGAACAGCTCTCGACCGTCGCCCAAGATTATAGACCCCGGGCGACGCCCGTGTCCACAACAAGATGCAATGGTGGCTACGCCTCCTTCGTTCAAGGCCAGCACGATCCCAGCGATACAAGCGTCAACCCCCACCCACTTGAGCCGAGCCTTCCCGGTGTGCGAGAGATGAGCGGGAACAGTGAGCTCGAGCACGGCTCTAGCGAACCCGCACTCGCGACAGGGACGAGGTCGATCCACGCGGACGCTGTGGCGACTGTCGTCGTAGACCCAGTGTCCCCCGATGTAACTGATCGGGTGTCCGTTCGCCTCGCTGTGTGCGGTCATGGCTACAACCCCGTGGCAGTGATCACGTCGTGAAGAAGAGAAGCAGCTAGGTCGGGGTCATCACCGCAGTAACCCAGAACCTGCCGCAGAATCAGGAACCCGTTTACCAGGTCCGCATCCGCCGTGTCAGGAAGCGTCACCCCCCTGGCCTCGAAGCATTCACGTATCCTCTTGACCTGGACCTTGATCTGCTCCAAGCACGGGGGGCAGAACAGCCGGCCCTTGTACCTGAAGAAGTTCACGACCGTGTCACCACGTCTGAAGCATGTACTCCAGGCCCCGATGCTCATACGTCGATCTCCCTTCCGAACTTCTTCGCGTTCCTGCGACGCAGCTTGATAACCTTCTTCCCTGTGAGGGGTGGCGGGTTATCCCCCTGCCGGTCGATCCAAGCCTTGACCTCGGACCACAGCCAGCGGTACTTGTTCCTCGCGAGTCTCTTGGGCTGGGGGAAGTCGTTCCTTCTCTCCCTTGCCTTGACACGCACCTGCCTCTGGCTTATCCCCAATATACGCCCTAGTTCTGAGGCGGACAGGAGCTGGTCGGGAGGGGGGAGCCCGGAGTCCCTATGAACCCTAGCCACGGGGGTGTAGCTCCTTGATCCAGTAGTATCTGCCTATCCCGATAGCATCCGTCACGTCGTTAGAGTCGGACGTTATTCCGAAGTCCTCCTTGACTCGCTTTGCCGTTACTTCCTTGGACACCTGGCCTTTCCACTTAGCTGGCGTTAGCATCGTGGCCGTGAAGCCCATTCCCTGGGCCTGTCCTACTATGGCACCTGTCACCATGGCCAGTTTCAGGAGGTCGCCTGAGAGAGCTGCCCGTCGACTTCGCTTCGATCCCGCCCATACTTCGGGGGCCTCTACTACGACGCGTGTGACACCAGCTATACGCTTCCCTGAGAACAGACGCGAGACTATCTTAGGTATGCGCGCATAGGCCTTGTCGTCGTCTCCTTTGACGCCATCGACTGTACCATACATCTGCGGCTTCGGTATACGGCCCATGTGTGTCTCGATCCGCTCTCGCGGGTCCCACTTGCAGAAGGCGAGCTTATGCGCACGAGAGCTCGGGTCCACGGACAGAAGCGAGCCGTACCGAGGACCCCCTAGCCGTTCGATCGCGTAGAGTACGACTTCGTCCCAGGAGTACAGGGCCTCCTGCGCACGAGGTCCTGGACGTCCGCGTACCTTCATCTTGGGAGCTCGCTTGTCGCCCCCTTTCGATAGGTACCTTAGCTGCCGTACATCCAGGCCTAGGTACTCGGCCGCTACGCTAGCTGGCACTAGCTTCCCGCTGGCCATGCCCTTCTCTCGAGCCCGCCTTTTCCCGGCCTTCTCGGTGGTCGCCCTCTTCCCTGATCGCTTGATCTTCATGATCCTCTCCCTGTGCGTATCCGAACGAATCGACGCGCGCCATTATAACCGTGTGTAGCTGTCCCGGCCATGTCAATGTTAGCGAGATACCAATCACCAGAAAGCAATAAGTAAAAAGTAGCCGTACCCGGAAGGACGTAGTAACTAAAGGTCCGTTTCTCGTATCTCGTGGTAACCCTCGGATAGTTACCAATAATAATCACCACATATTACTACTACTACTACTACTAACTAATAAACTGTTTCTTCTTCTATTTATTACTTCTTGCAATCTGGTAATTGGTAACTCCCCGTCCATAGACCCGTTCTGCTAAGACCCCGGAGACCCCCCGCTCGTAAGTCTAAGCAGGAATCTCAGCGACAGTCGGCACAAGTTACTCCCGGAGGATTCTGGGACCCCCCACATCCCCCTCTCCCGTCCTCTCTCACGGGGGACTCGCTATCCTGGCCGTACATACCCCCGAGGACCCGAGTCCGAGACTTTCCTCCACAGTACACTGTGTCCCGTGCGTCTAGTCCCTCGAATCTCGCTACGTCCCCCGCTTCCTATATATGATACCTTATTATACCGCCAGACCGCCGAGTGCAGAGCCCCTCGTGGAATCGGCCATGGACAAGGACCATACACAGGTCCTATAATACAGGCCGTACCCGCTACAGGCCAGAACATGGGAGGTGTGACATGGCAGGCGAGACAGGCAGAGAGCCCACTCCGTGGGAGCAGCTACTCGAGCAGGTCAAGGAGATCGAGGGTGAGTCCAACTCGATGCTGGGTGACACGGCAGCCCTCAGGAATCATCTGATGGGACCCGTACCCGAGGCAGCAGACGACGGGACGGAGCCTTCCTCAGACGGTCTCCTCGACGACATGCGGATCAGGCTCAGGAACACCATGTCCCGAATCACCGAGTCGAGGGAGATCATACGCAAGCTGAGGAACGGGTAGCTCCGTCCCCCGTCCCACGTCCATCTACCCTAGCTAAGGAGACAGTCATGCCCAAGGGAAACGAGGAGAAGAAGGACGCCGTTTCCAAGTGGGACTCGCTGGTGAGGCTGAGCCACGAGCTTCGCGTCGAGGCCGTCAACCTCAGAGACCTGACCCTCGAACTCCGCACCCACATCATGGGCCCGCTTGACACCTCCGCCAAAGACGAGAAGTGCAAAGTGGCTGAGACCCCCGCCTCCCTCTACGAGGAGATTCGTGCCACGCTCCACGAGGCCATGAGCCTGATGACCGATGCCAAGGACCGTGTCAGAGAGCTCAGGTCCTAGCATGCCGGGAGGAAAGATACCAGGGGCATTGCCCCCCACTCGCACCAGCCCGGTCTGCCGGGAGTGTCCACTCGACCGGTCGTGCTGCGACCCGGTGTGCATGTCCACCATGAAGCGGGACTGGGACGAGCGCATCCCTGACCACATCCTAATGAAGGCTATCTTCCTCAGGGTGGCTCGTCCCTCCCGCATACCCTCGACCCATCCCTGGCGATACGCCTATCGCTGCCTGTGGTACGATCCGAACCGCAAGGCCTGTCGTAACTACGAGAGGCGCCCGTATATCTGTCGCTCATATCTGTGTGATAAAGCTATCCCGAAGGAGGTTCACGATGTCGACCAGCGGAAACATACCAGTCCTGGTGTCGAGAGGACGGTGCCTGCCTGAGGCGTGGGAACGCTCGCTCATCGAGCTCTACAGAAACGGGTGCAACGTCAGCACCCAGTACGACAAGCCGGGTGACCCGCCGTCCAAGGACGCCACCCACATCACCGTGGTCGACGACCCTCTGTGCGATCCGTGCATCCATCGTGCCTTCCCGGGCGGATTAGAAGACCTGGAGGAGTACCGCCTCGAGGTCGTTGAGGGTATCAAGGACCACTGGGTCCGTGACCCGAACAACCCCGAGGACACTCGCTGGGAGTACACGTACCACGGCAGGCTGACCGCCTACGACATGTATGCACTGATCGAGAGGAAGGTCGGCGTGGAGAGCACTCGACACTTGAGCGTCCAGGCCGTCAAGGTCGATCAGCTCGAGGACATGGTCCAGGCTCTCGCCTCCTGTACCTATACAAGGCGCGCCACGGTCTCGACCTGGAATCCTTATCACGACGTCGGCATCAGCGACCCGCCGTGTCTCCAGTCCATCTGGTGCCGCATCCTTCCCGACGGCACTGGCCGACTCCAGCTGAACATGAATGTCCGCTTCCGGTCAAGAGATGCGTACGACGCGGCGTTCATGAACATGTGGGCCTTCATCGATCTACAGGCCCACATCGCCGAGCGTGTCTCCATTCTGATCGACCAGCCGGTCTACGTCGGGCGGTACTGCGACTTCTCCGATTCGTATCACATCTACGGCTCCCGCTTGGCCCACTTCGAGGAGTCGTTCATGAAGATGATACGCGACCGGAAGTTCGAGGACCGCACCTGGACCCGCGAGTTCGCGCAGCCGTTCTTCGACGAGGCCCGCCCGAAGATCATGGCTAAGGTCGCCGAGTACGACGGAAGGAAGAAGTAGCATGGCAAAGACATTCGGCCACAGCACAGGCGCGTGCTCGGTCTTCGGCCTTGTCCACAGGTTCAACAAGGTCACTCTTGGCCTTGCCGACCCTCAGCTCGAAGTTACATGCTGTGCATGCGGAGTCGTCCGTGTCAAGACTCCGAAGAGCTGGGTCCACATCTACACCGATGGAACGGTGAAGCAGAAACCGAGGAAGGCCAAGTCATGAGCTGGGTGACCGCCTTCCTACTCGGACTCATAGCCGGGGTACTCTGGGGCCAGGCCTCGGTCTTCTCCTGGCTCAAGCGCAAGCGTCGCATCAAGTCCGGCGGCTGGTGGTACACAGCCGAGGAGGACCCCGATGTGTGAGCGATGCCAGTACGACGAGATCGCCCATTGCTTCGACGCCACGGCTGCTGGAGCCAAGCGCATGGCCGAGTACATGAGGCTCTGCGGTACTACCATGGAGCAGGCTACTAAGAACTTCCAGAACGCGGGCTTCGGCCGTCGGACCCCGACCACGAAGCGCCGTGACTACGTGCCTCACTACGACCGTGGCGGCCTAGACCGTGCACGTGCGAGAGGAACAGACTGATGCCTAAGACCACCGTCGTCAACAAGCGCAAGGAGAAGTTCGACGTCTACATCGGTCGTCCTTCCAAGTGGGGCAACCCGTACCAGATCGGGCCCGATGGCTCACGTGCCGAGGTCATCGAGGCTTTCCACCGCTTCATCCTCAAGCGGCCCAAGCTTCTCTACGCGCTGAAGGACCTAAGAGGCAAGAAGCTCGGATGCTACTGTGCCCCGAAGCCGTGCCATGGTGATGTGCTCGCCCGCTTAGCTGACCTACCGTGTGTACCGTGCGACTGCTCGGGGATATGTCCACTGGCCTTCGATCTCGAGGTCGTGGACCCGAACTGTAACATGGATTTCGAGGATGACGACATTGGCTAAGTCGGGTACCTACCATCCCGCCGTCTGTCCCAAGTGCCGACACAAGTGGGACGAGTACTTCGAGTACGGGTGCTACTGGAAGAAGGTCCGCTGCCCCGAGTGCAACAACGTGTTCGGCACCGGCCTTCGTCGGCGAGGCTGTCGTCATCCGCGCTGGCAGTTCGCTGGTGGCATCCGCGGAGGCAGAGCCGAGTGGTGCCCGAACTGTGGAGCCCTGGCCTACAAGAGGAAAGGCAAGCGGCGTGTCATCACGTACCCCAAGCGACGCTCGGTGTAGGAACTGCTGGCTGTCCAGGTTCCCCACCGGTAAGGAAGACCCCGATGTCATCCGTCAGTTCGACAACCCACGGCTGTGCGACGCCCGGACCCAGATCGTCGAGGCCGATAACGATGCGACGCACTGTCGTCACTATATCTCGGAGATCGAAGCGCTGAAGCGCGTGAGGAGAGGGATATGAAAGCCGAACATGATGGCATCTGGCTGACGGTATCGAGAGAGGACGACATCAAGAGCGGGTGGACTCTAGACATTCGCGGCATGCGCCCAGAGTCCGTGGCCTTTCTGGTCAGAAAGATCGAAGAGTACGAGTCTCGCCTCGAGCATCAGTTGACCTACTGCGTGTACTGCGGGAAGGCCTTTCCAGTCGATACTCATGCCGGCGAAGCTATCTCGCATCATATCCGGTCGTGTCCCAAGCACCCGCTCAAGGAGGCCATGGACCTGCTCTCGGGCATCCGCATCCACCAGGGAGACACGGGCTACTCTCTCAGGTTCTCGAACCCTGAAGACCCCGCAGCCTTCTGGGAGATCAACCTCACTGCCGACTTCAAGCCCGGCTCTATCCTCGTCATGGATCAGTGGAGGCAGAGGCACAAGAACTTCCTGTACAAGGAGCTGTACTCGCAGGGCACCGATCTCCTAACCGAGATTGACGAGGCCATCGAGAAAGTTTCTGAGGTCCCGACAGTCAGCTGCCTCTCCAGGGGATGCGGCTGGGAAGGACCTGCCTCCGAGTGCAAGCCCAGCATGTCGATCTACTCGGACATGCGGTGCCCGAAGTGCGGCACCTCTAACCTCGACACGTCAGACTGCTTGGCCAAGGACCCGAACTATGGGTACGGCGAAGACAACTCGCTACACATCGAGACCAAGCCCAGACCCGACGACATGTGTCAGACGTGTAAGAAGCGAGAGGGCTCTGCCCGTACGCATCACGGTCTCCCGTCCGGGACTCACTGTGATCCGTGCTGGGCCGAGCTACTGGACGACTATCGGAAGGGATAGCCATGCCGAAGAAGAAGAAGGATCACATGATCGTTGGCTTCACTGGCACCCAGATCGGGATGACCCCGTTCCAGCTCAAGTGGGTCAGAAAGATTCTGACTGATCTGGCTCCTAAGGCTCTCCATCACGGAGACTGCGTCGGGGCTGATGCCGAGGCCCACGAGATCGCTCTAAGCCTCGACATCCCGATCATCGGTCACCCACCCCTGAAGTCCTCGAAGCAGGCATTCTGCCGAGGCTTCGAGGAGCTCCGCGATCCCAAGCCTTACCTCGAGAGGAATCACGACATAGTAGACGAGTGTCACGTCCTTATAGCCGCGCCAGCTACCCCACATCAGCGCCGTAGGTCCGGGACCTGGGCAACGTATCGTTACGCTCACAAGACCTGGAAGCCGACGTACCTGGTGTATCCCATCCCTCAGGAGGTCTGCGTGGTTCAGACCCTCTACGGGGAGGACGGAGCGGAGGTGTCGTGGCGGTGAGCCTGAGCAACCTACACTGCGGTCGTTGCCACGCTCGGTTCTGCATCAAGTGCGACGGCACCGGAATCGCTGGACCTGTCGGCGCTTTCGGCCGCTGTAAGGCCTGCGACGGGAAGGGCTTTCAGAAGGACAAGACGGAGATGGGCCCCGACGATATAGCACCAGAGGACATTCTCTGTAAGGACTGTCGGAAGGAGCTCCACCCATGAAGAAGGCGAAGGAATATGCGGCAGACTTCGTAGCACGTGTTGGCCGCGGTGAAGACCCCGTGAAGTGCGCAGGAGACGTAGCTCGAGCCATGACCCTGGAGATCGAGGACATAGGCAAGATGCGACA
>Ga0180434_10004810_pt1 | contig 16223 bp, 12 predicted proteins | sample SS_ome_7_FD_132453 | JGI IMG/M metagenome (GOLD analysis project Ga0180434, IMG submission 132453) | Hypersaline lake sediment archaeal communities from the Salton Sea, California, USA - SS_1_D_2 metaG | ecosystem: Environmental > Aquatic > Non-marine Saline and Alkaline > Hypersaline >...
GCGCCAGGGGTGCACATATGGTTTTTCCGGTCGCTGCCGTCGCGCCTGTCGATCCTGCTGGGGATCAAGACGCCGCAGTTGAGCCGGGTGATCTACTTCCAGGATTACGTGGTGATCGATCCGGGGGAGACGCCGCTGAAGAAGAAGCAGATTCTGAGCGAGGACGACTACCGTCAGGCGGTGGAGAAGTACGGTCAGCACGGCTTTAAGGCGGGTATGGGAGCGGAGGCGGTGAAGGCGCTGCTTCAGGAGATAGAGTTGCCGAAGATGGCGGATGAGTTGAGGGTCGACCTCAAGAACTCCAAGTCAAAGCAGAAGACGAAGGACATTGTTAAGCGACTGCAGTTGGTGGAGTCCATAAGGGACTCGGGAAACCGTCCAGAGTGGATGGTGATCGATGTTCTTCCGGTGATACCGCCGGAGCTGCGTCCGCTGGTGCTGTTGGAGAGCGGCAACTTTGCGACGTCTGACTTGAATGATCTGTATCGGAGAATCATCAATCGTAACAACCGGCTGAAGAAGCTTTTGGATCTGAACGCGCCGGAAGTGATCATCCGGAACGAGAAGCGGATGCTGCAGTCGGCGGTGGATGCGTTGTTCGACAACGCACGGTGCCGCCGTAGCGTGGTGGGGAGTTCGAACCGCCCGCTGAAGTCGCTTACGGACATGATCTCGCGCAAGCAGGGGAGGTTCCGGGAGAACCTGCTGGGCAAGCGGGTGGATTACTCGGGGCGTTCGGTGATCGTGACGGGTCCGGAGTTGAAGCTGCATCAGTGCGGCTTGCCGAAGTACATGGCGCTGGAGCTGTTCCAGCCGTTTATCATCCGCCGGCTGAGGGAGTTGGGCTACGCGGACACGATAAAGAGTGCCAAGCGGATGCTGGAGAGGCGTGCGGAGGAGGTATGGGACATTCTGGAGGAAGTGATCCAGCACCACCCGGTGTTGCTGAATCGCGCGCCGACGTTGCACAGGATGGGTGTGCAGGCTTTTGAGCCCGTGCTGGTTGAAGGGAACGCAATCCGGATCCATCCGCTTGTGTGCGAGAGTTACAACGCGGACTTCGACGGGGACACGATGGCGGTGTACCTGCCGCTGTCGTACGAGGCGCAGATCGAGGCGAGAACGTTGATGCTGTCGACGAACAATATTTTCTCGCCGCGTCATGGCCGAGCGATCATCCGACCCACCCGGGAGATTATTCTCGGGTGTTACTATCTTACGGTAGCGCTGGATGAGCTGGAGGGAGAGGGACGGCGGTATGCGTCGGCGGACGAGCTGCTGCTGGCTTACGAGCACAAGAAGGTTGCGCTGCACGCGAAGGTTGAGCTGCGCATAGCGGCTGACCGGGATGTCGTTGGCGAAGATCAGCAGCTTGGAAAGCCCGTAGCGGGGATGGTTACGACGACGGCGGGCAGAGCGAGGTTCAACCAGATTCTGCCGGAGGGAATGCCGTACTACAACTGCGAACTGGACGACAAGTTTGTGAACGAGATAGTGGCTGAGTGCCACGAGCGGCTGGGAGTGCGGGCCACGGTGGAGCTGCTGGACGGCGTTAAGGAGCTGGGCTTCAGGGAGGCAACACGTGCCGGGCTATCGGTGGCGATAAGCGATTTGAAGGCGCCGCCGAGCAAGTGGAACATCATCGGCGAAGCAGAGAAGCTGGTGGGGAAGATTGAGGCGAATTACCGGAAAGGTTTGATCACTGAGGGAGAGCGGTACAACCAGGTGGTGGACGTTTGGGCCTACGCGACCGAGCGGATTGCCGAGGAGACGATGAGGTCGCTGCGGTCGGAGAAGCGAGACGGGAAGCCGTACGTGAATCCGGTGGCGGCGATGGAGGCTTCGGGCGCGCGAGGCAACATCCTGCAGATTAGGCAGTTGTGCGGGATGAGGGGGCTTATGGCGCGCCCGTCGGGGAAGATCATCGAGACGCCGATTAAGTCGTCGATCCGTGAGGGACTTCACTCGATTGAGTACTTCAGCTCGACGCACGGCGCGCGGAAGGGCTCGGCGGATACTGCGCTTAAGACGGCTGAGTCGGGTTACTTGACGCGCAAGATGGCGGATGTGGCGCAGAGCGTGATAGTGACTGATTACGATTGCGAGACGCTGAACGGGATAACCAAGGGGATTGTCAAGCGAGGGGACAAGGTGGAGGTTCCCCTGTCGGAGCTGATACGCGGGCGGGTGGCGCGCGACACGATCGTGGACATAGTGACGGATGAGGTGATCGTTCGTGAGAACGAGATGATTACCGAGGAGATGGCGCAACGCATAGAGGCGCTGGGCTATGAGAAGATTCGAGTGAGGTCGCCGCTGACGTGCGAGGAGAGGCGGGGAGTCTGCGCGAAGTGCTACGGAATGGATCTGTCCACCGGGAAGCTGGTTGAGGTGGGTCTGGCTGCGGGGATCATCGCTGCTCAGTCGATCGGTGAGCCGGGCACGCAGCTTACGATGAGGACGTTCCACGTGGGAGGCACTGCGAGCCGAGTGGTAGAGGAGACGGAGATACGGCCCTCAACCGGCGGGTACGTGAAGTTCAACAATCTACACGTAGTCAAGGACGAGGCGGGCAACCTGGTGGTGCTGAGGGCAAACGGGGAGCTGGTGATAGTGGACGAGAAGGGAAGGGAGCTGGAGAAGTACTCAATTCCGGTGGGAGCGACGGTGTCGGTGGAGGAAGGGGCAAAGGTAACGGCGCGTAGGGCCATTGTGAAGTGGGATGCGCATACCACGCCGATACTGAGCGACGTTGAGGGGACTGTGAGATTCGACGGGATGGTGGAGGATAAGACGTTCCGCACCGAGTTCGACCCGAGCACGAAGATATATCGTAAGGTGATCATCGAACACAAGGGAGATCTTCACCCACAGGTGATCGTGGAGAACGAGCGGGGGGAGATCGAGGCGGTGTTCCCGATCCCGGAGAAGGCGCACGTGGAGGCCGAGGAGGGTCAATTCATAAAGGCGGGGACGGTGATCGCGAAGACACCCAAGGAGGCGACGGGGACGCAGGACATCACCGGAGGCTTGCCGCGGGTTACGGAACTGGTGGAGGCGCGGCGACCCAAGAACCCATCGGTTATAAGCGAGATCGACGGGGTCGTTGAACTGGGCGAGAAGAGACGAGGCAAGCGCGTGATCACGGTTCGGAGTGAGTCGGGGATGGTGAGGGAGCATTTGGTTCCCGCGGGGAAGCATATTCTGGTGCACAGGGGAGATTTCGTGCGCGCGGGGGATCCGCTGGTGGATGGGCCGCTGGTGTTGCATGACATACTTCGGATCAAGGGTGCTGAGTCGGCGCAGCAGTACATACTGCGCGAGGTTCAGACCGTGTACAGGACGTTCGGTGTTGGGATAAACGACAAGCATGTAGAGATCATCATCAGCAGGATGATGCGGAAGGTGCAGGTTGCAGACGCGGGGGACAGCGAGATGTTGCCGGGCGTGATAGTCGACAAATTCCGTTTTGATGATGTCCGGCGGAAGGCACTGGCGGAGGGAGGCAAAGCGCCGAGCGCGGAGCCGGTCCTCCAGGGGATTACCAAGGCGGCGTTGGGTTCGGAGAGCTTCCTGTCGGCTGCTTCGTTCCAAGATACGACGAAGGTGTTCACGGAGGCTGCGCTGGCGGGAAGGGTGGATCCTCTTGCAGGCCTCAAAGAGAACGTGATTTTGGGGAACCTGATACCGGTGGGCACGGGTTTTCGTTCGTATCACGACGCGCAGATACGACACGAGGCGATGCTGTCGGATAGTGAGAAAGGCGAGGAGGACGAGGTTACAGCCGCTGCGAGCTAATAGGCGATAGGGGTGAAGCATGCCGACGATGAATCAACTGGTGCGTAAGGGAAGGAAGGCGACGAAGCGAAAGCCGAAGAGCCCGCTGCTGGAGGGGTGTCCTCAGAAGCGGGGCGTCTGCCTGATTGTGAAGACAACGAACCCAAAGAAGCCTAACTCGGCACTGAGAAAGGTGGCGCGTGTGCGGCTGTCTTCGGGGAAGGAGACTACGGTTTACATCCCGGGGGAAGGCCACAACTTGCAGCCCCACTCGATCGTACTGGTCAAGGGGGGGCGGGTTAGAGATCTGCCGGGAGTGAGATACAAGGTTGTGAGGGGAACGCTGGACGCGATGGGCGTCGAAGGACGACGCCAGGCGCGTTCGGTGTACGGGGGTAAGGCCCCGAAGTAAGGAGCGGCTGAATGGCGCTTAAGTACAAGAGTACGCAAGTATATCTGAAGCCGGATCCTCGGTATAAGAGCATGCTGGCAGCGAAGTTCATAAACTGCATCATGCTCGACGGGAAGAAGTCGGTGGCTCGGCGCATCTTCTACGATGCGATGGAGGTGCTGAGAGAGCGTTTCCCGGAGAAGGAGCCTGTTGAGGTGCTCGAGGCCGCGGTGGCTAACGTGAGGCCCCTGGTTGAGGTGCGGTCGAAGAGAGTGGGGGGGATGACGTACCAGGTTCCGGTGGAGGTGAAGCCGAAGCGGCAGCAGAGCCTGACGTTGCGGTGGATCCTCAACGCTACGAGGGGCCGCAAGGGCAAGCCGATGTACCAGAGCCTTGCGGATGAGCTTTCGGACGCTTACAGGAAGCAGGGCGCGGCATACACTATGCGCGAGAACGTACACAAGATGGCGGAGGCGAATAAGGCGTTTGCCCACTTTGCGTGGTGAGAGGCGGAGCTGAGCCGGATTGAGTGAGATGGCTGGAAACACGTTAGGCAAAACCAGGAACATCGGGATAATCGCCCACATCGACGCCGGCAAGACGACGGTGACGGAGCGGATACTGTACTACACCGGCCGCGCGCACAGGATGGGCGCTGTGGATGAAGGTACGGCGACAATGGACTGGATGGTGGAGGAGCAGGAACGGGGGATAACGATCACGTCGGCGGCGACTACGTGTTTCTGGCGGGACCACAGGATCAACATCATAGATACGCCGGGGCACGTGGATTTCACTGCTGAGGTGGAGAGGTCGCTGAGGGTTCTGGACGGAGCGGTGGGTGTGTTCTGCGGGGTAGGAGGTGTGGAGGCGCAGTCGGAGACTGTGTGGCGGCAGGCGAGCAAGTATAAAGTTCCCAGAATGGCCTTCGTGAACAAGCTGGACCGTCCTGGGTCGGACTTCTTCCGTGTAGTTGAGGAGATCGACGGCGTGCTTGCGGCGAATCCGGTTCCGGTGACGCTGCCGTACGGTTCGGAAGAGAGTTTTGTGGGTGTAATCGACGTGGTTGAAATGAAGGCCGTGCGATTCCTGGACGATACGCTGGGGGCGGAGTTTGTGGAAGAGGCCATCCCGGGGGCGTATGTTGAGCAAGCGAAGGCGGCGCGGGATAGGCTTGTGGAGAAGCTGGGGGAGTGCGCCGACGCGGTGATGGAGAGGTATGTTGCCGGGGAGGAAGTTACGGCGGATGAGATCCGGAAGTATCTGCGTGCCGCGACTATATCAGGCAAGTTGACGCCGGTGCTCTGCGGGTCCGCGCTGAAGAACAAGGGTGTGCAATGGCTGCTGGATGCGGTTTGCCACTACCTTCCTTCGCCGGTGGATCTGCCGTCGGTTGTGGGTATTGACCCGAAGAGCCGTGCCGAGGTGGAGAGGCGACCGTCGGCGGACGAGCATTTGTCGGCGCTTGCGTTCAAGATACAGGCGGATAGTCACGGGGACCTGACGTTTGTGCGCGTGTACTCGGGGACGATGAAGCAGGGTCAGCGGGTCTACAATCCGGGGAGGGATGCGATTGAAACGGCGACGAGGATCGTGCGGCTGTACGCCGACGACAGGGAAGCTGTGGACAAGATTTCGGCGGGCGACATATGCGCGATCATAGGGTTGAAGCAGACTGTAACGGGAGACACGCTGTGTGAGAGGGAACACCCGGTTCTGCTGGAACACATAGAGTTCCCGACGAGCGTGCTTTCGATGGCGATCGAGCCGAAGTCGGTGGCAGATCGGAACAAGCTTATAGATGTGCTGAGGAAGCTTGCGCGGGAGGATCCGACTTTCGAGACAAAGACCGATGCGGAGACGGGGGAGCTGTTGATATGCGGGATGGGTGAGCTGCACCTGGAAGTGCTGAAGCAGAGGATGCTTCGGGAGTTCAGGGTGGATGCGAATGTGGGGAAGCCGCAGGTGTCGTACCGGGAGACGATGCGGAAGGCGGTAGAAGCCGAGGGCAAGTTCATCCAGCAAACCGGCGGGCGCGGGCAGTACGGCCACGTGAAGCTCCGGGTCGAGCCTTGTGCCGAGTGCGCAGAGGTCGTGTTTGAGAACGAGGCGTCTCCGAACGATGTGCCGAAGGACTATGTGCGGGCGGTTGAGGAAGGGATAAGGAGTGCTGCGGCGGCGGGAATTGAGACAGGGTATCCTCTGATAGGGGTGAAGGTTACGCTGGCCGGCGGGAGCTTTCATCCGGTGGATTCATCGGAACTTGCTTTTCAATCAGCTGCGGCGAGGGGGCTGCGGCTTGCGGTGGAGAAGGCAGGTGTTGAGCTGCTGGAGCCCATAATGCGGCTGGAGGTGTATACGCCCGAGGCCAACGTGGGCGACGTTATAAGCGACCTTAACTCCCGGCGGACGGAGATCGACAAGATGGATGTCCGCGGGGGGTACAGGGTAATCCGTGGAAGGGCGCCGCTGGCCGAGATGTTCGGGTATGCGACGAGTCTTCGGTCGGCTACGCAGGGGCGCGGAAGCTTCACCATGGAACCGTTGGAGTATCAGCTTGTGCCGAAGCACATATCAGAGGCGATCGTGGAGTTTGGCCAGCCGGTGCCGGCATAGGAAGCCGAAGGGAGAAGTGAGATGGCGAAGGAGGTATTTAAGCGAACGAAGCCGCACGTGAACGTAGGGACTATTGGTCACATAGATCACGGGAAGACGACGTTGACGAGTGCTATCACGTTATGTTTATCGAAGAAGGGGTATGCGAAGGAGCGTTCGTTTGACTCGATAGACAACGCGCCGGAGGAGAAGGAGCGGGGCATAACGATAGCGACGGCGCACGTGGAGTACGAGACGGACAAGCGGCACTACGCGCACGTGGATTGTCCGGGGCATGCGGACTACATAAAGAACATGATAACGGGCGCTGCGCAGATGGACGGAGCGATATTGGTGGTATCGGCGGCGGACGGTCCGCAGTTGCAGACGCGTGAGCACGTATTGTTGGCGCGTCAGGTGAACGTACCGGCGATGGTGGTGTATTTGAACAAGGTGGACATGCTGGACGATCCGGAGCTATTGGAGATAGTGGAGTTGGAGGTGAGGGAGCTATTGAGTGAGTACGAGTTCCCTGGGGACGACGTGCCGGTGGTGAAGGGTTCGGCGCTTAGGGCGATGGAGTGCGGATGCGGGAAGGCGGAGTGCGAGAACTGCAAGAGCATACTGGAGTTGATGGATGCGGTGGACGGGAACATTCCTGAGCCTGCGCGTGACGTGGACAAGCCGTTTTTGATGCCGGTTGAGGACGTATTCAGCATCAAGGGACGAGGCACGGTGGGGACGGGGAGGGCGGAGCGAGGGATAGTGAAGGTGGGGGATGAGATAGAGATAGTGGGCTTGATGGACAAGGTGGAGAAGACGGTGGTGACGGGAGTGGAGATGTTCAACAAGACGTTGGAGGAGGGTCAGGCGGGTGACAACATAGGCGTGCTTCTGCGAGGAGTGGAGAAGGAGGACTTGAAGCGAGGTATGGTGCTGGCGAAGCCTGGAAGCATAACGCCGCACCGGAAGTTTGAGGGGGAGGTGTACGTGCTATCGAAGGAGGAGGGAGGAAGGCACACGGCGTTTTTCAGCGGATACCGTCCGCAGTTTTATTTTCGGACGACGGACGTCACGGGTTCGGTGGTGTTGCCGTCGGGAGTGGAGATGGTGATGCCTGGAGACAACGTGAAGATGGAAGTGACGCTGATAACGCCGATAGCGATGGAGCCGAACCTGCGGTTTGCGATAAGGGAAGGCGGCAAGACGGTGGGAGCAGGTGTTGTGACTAAGGTTTTAGAGTAGGGTATGCGCCATGCGAGAATTTGCCTCGATGGAGTGTTCGGAGTGCGGTAATCGGAATTATCGTGCGAGCCGGAACACCCGCGTGACATCGAAACTGGAACTGAAGAAGTACTGCAAGTACTGCAGACGGCATACGTCGCACGTCGAGAAGAAGCGATAGGTGTGATAGGTCTGTAGCTCTAATTGGCAGAGCACTGGACTCCAAATCCAGGGGTTGGGGGTTCGAATCCCCCCAGACCTGCAGGCGGTGTCCGTGAGCGGAGGCCGAGCGGCAGGGGATTGTAGCGAATGCGTTTCCAAATGTATGAGCCACGACGAGGGCTCGTCGCGAGAGGGGTAGCAGCGTTTTTCCTTCTGGCGGTTGCTTTCTTTGCGTCGCGGGAGGCGTACTACATGCTGCTTCCCACGGACACGCTGTCGGTCGAAGACTTGGGCGAGACCACGGCCGCTTTGGATCTGGGGATTTTGATGACTGTGGAGACGGGGAGGGAGCTGAGGGGCAGTGACATAAACAACATCGGCGATGACACGCTTTTCACCTGGATTGTGCCGGGGGGGCTTACGCTTGCGGCGGGGCCGGACATACGGATCACAGCCAAGGACGGGAAGTCGTTCGATCTGGACTTAGACGATGCGGTGGCGGTGGGGGAGTTGGTGGAGTTGATCAACGCGAAGACATCTGTTGAGGGAGGGGTAAGCGGGGACGGGGATTCGCTGGTGATTGTGGACAGCGCTGGGGGAGATGGGGAGGTGAAGGTGGAGTCGATAGGCGGGAGCCAGGCGGCGGAACAGTTGGGTCTGGTGGGGAGCAGCGGCGGGACGCAGCTTGTGGGTAAGAGGCTTGTGGGCGACCTTGGGAGTGTTCCCTTGGAAAGGCTTGACGGAGGGAGGGGGGTAGATCGGGGGATGATAAGTATTTCGGATCGGCGTGGGCGAGAGGAGGTGCTGGACCTGACGGACAGGTCGATTGGGACGGTGGGGGATCTGGTGGCGGAGATAAATTCTTTGGATAATGTTGAAGTAAGCGCTGGAATTAGCGCTGAGAACGATGCTATAATATTGTTCGACACAAGCGGACTACCTTTTCGGGTGTTCGGAAAAGAGTTCCTAGCTGCCCACGTGGTGGCGGCGAGTATTCTCGTCGCTTCCGTCGTGGGCGTTTATATCCTGGTGAACCGCCCGCGGGTCGCGGGTTTCCTTGTGGAGGTGGAAGGGGAGCTTAGGAAAGTCTCGTGGCCTACGAGGCGGGAGGTGTGGGGTTCGACCCTGGTGGTTCTGATACTTATGTTGGTGCTGTCGGCATATATCTTCCTTGTCGATTTCGTGCTGGCGAACATCTTCAGGGGGTTGTTCTGAACGATGGGCAAGCAGTGGTACGTGTTGCGGGTTCAGAGCGGAAAGGAAAATGCCGTGAAGGAGGCGCTGGAACGGCGGGTGAAGATGGCGAGCAAAGAGGAGCTTGTGTCGAGCGTACTGGTTCCGAGTCGCACGGAGGCGGAGATTCGCGAGGGGAAGAAGCGGATAACGCAACGGAAGACGTATCCCGGCTACATCATGGTGGAGATGGATCTGAATGACGACACGTGGTTTTTGATCCGTGAGACGCCTGGGATAGGTGATTTCCTGGGGACGGGGACGAAGCCGGTTCCGATGCAGCCTCACGAGGTTGAGAGGATCTTAGGACAAGGAGCGGAAGGAGAAGCCAAGCCGGAAGTACACATCGAGTTTAAGAGAGGCGACAGCGTAAAAATCAAAGAGGGACCCTTCGAGAACTTCGACGGGGTCGTTGAGGAAGTCATCCCTGCGAAAGGGTTGGTGAGGGTGATAGTGACGATCTTCGGCAGGGCGACCCCGGTTGAGTTGGAATACTGGCAGGTAGAGGCCATTTAGCAAGGGACAGGTGGCGCTCGAGGTTTTTGAGGCGAGTCCCTCTGTTTGTCGGTAAGAGACAGGGCGTGAGAGAAGAAAGATGGCGAAGCAGGCAGTTGCGTTGGTGAAGATTCAGATACCGGGTGGTCAGGCTACGGCGGGGCCGCCGGTTGCGACGGCGTTGGGTCCGCACGGGGTGAACATTGGGCAGTTCGTGTCGGCGTTCAACGGCCAGACGAAGGACTCCCCGGGGCTGACATTCACCGTGGATGTATCGATATACAGGGACCGGACGCTGGACTTTGTGGTGAAGTCGCCGCCGGCGTCGGTGCTGTTGAAGAGGGCTGCAGGGATCGCGCAGGGGTCGGGTGAGCCGAACAAGGAGAAGGTGGGAAGGGTGACGCGGGAGCAGCTGGAAGAAATTGCGAAGACGAAGATGGAAGACCTGAACACGGAAAACGTGGACCAGGCGGTGAAGATGATAGAAGGGACGGCGCGGAGCATGGGCATTGAGTGTGGTCCGCCGGAGGAGCAGGGAGGGGAGGAGTAGCGAGATGGCGGTGCGTAGCAAGAGATACGAGAAGGCGAGGGGGAAGGCTTCCAGGACGGAGCGCTACGGAGTTCCTGAGGCGCTGGAACGGCTGCGGGAATTTGAGAGTGCGAAGTTCGACGAGACGGTGGAGCTTGTGGTGAAGCTGGGTATCGATCCGCGCAGGTCAGATCAGATGGTTCGCGGCGCCTTCAGTCTGCCGAAGGGGACGGGGAAAGAGTTGAGGGTGATAGCCTTCGCCGACGGGGAGCAGGGGGAGGCGGCGTTGAAGGCGGGAGCGATTGAAGCAGGCGGGGAGGAGCTGGTGAAGAAGGTGAGCGACGGGTGGCTGGAGTTTGACGTTGCAGTTGCGGCACCTCAGATGATGCGGATGATAGCGCGGCTGGGGCGTGTGTTGGGTCCGAAGGGGATGATGCCTTCTCCGAAGTCGGGGACGGTTACGGAGGATTTGGGGAAAGCGGTGCGGGAGTTTAAGGCGGGGAAGATCGAGTTCCGGTGCGATTCGGGGGCGAACGTGCACGTTCCGGTGGGAAAGCTGTCGTTTGTGAACGAGGACTTACAGGAGAACATCGAGGCATTTTTGGAGCATCTCCGGGTGCACCGACCCTCGGGCGCCAAGGGCACATTCATTCAGCGGGCATTCGTATCTACGACGATGGGCCCCAGCGTGAGATTGGCGGTTTCCTGACAGGAGGAAACTTGTGCCGAGTGTGATGAAGAAGCTGATGGCGAAGGAGCTCGCGAGGAAGTTCGAGCGGGTTGAGGACCTGCTTGTGATCAACTACCGCGGGATTTCGGCTAAGGAGATGGTGGCAGCCCGGCGGGAATTGAGGCGAGCGGGCGCGGATGTGGAGGTGGTGAAGAACAGGCTTGCGAGCCTGGCGTTCGGCGAGATTGGGTTGGGGGGCTTGAGTTCCTTATTGGAAGGCCCCTCGGCGCTGGTTACCGGGGGAGGGGAGGAAGGGGTTCTGGGTTTGGCGAAGGTGGTAGGGAACTGGGGAAAGAAGGCGGAAGCGCTGGAAGTGTTGGGAGGCTACTCGGGTGGGAAGGTGCTGTCGGGCAGCGACGTGGCGAGGTTATCGAGGATCCCGTCGCTGAAGGGACTTCAAGCGGAGCTTGTGGGAGGGCTGGTGGGTCCCGTGAGTGGGTTAGTGGGGGTGCTGGGACAGTTGGTTGCGCGTTTGGTGTACGCGCTTGATGGGATAAAGGAACAGAAGGAATCATCCGCTTAGGCGGAGCGTAGCATCGCGCTGAGGAGGTGATAGCAGATGGCGGAAAGTGCTCAGGCGGAGGTTGAGTTCGCGTCGGAGAAGGTTGAGAAGCTGTTTGAGGAGATTTCCTCGCTGACGGTTGTGGAGCTCGTGAACCTGGTTGACGTTCTGAAGGAGAAGTTCGGTGTAAGCGCCATGCCTGCGGCGGTAGCAGTCGCGGGGGCGTCGGCGGGCGAGGCCCAGGCTGAGGAAGAGGAGAAGACAAGCTTCGAGGTCGTTCTGAAGAGCTTTGGCGCCAACAAGATCCAGGTGATCAAGGCGGTCCGGTCGGTGACTGATCTTGGTTTGAAGCCGGCGAAGGAACTGGTAGAGGGTGCGCCGAAGCCGGTTAAGGAGGACGTGACCAAGGAGGAAGCGGAGAAGATAAAGAAAGTCCTGGAAGAGGCAGGAGCAGAGGTAGAGCTTAAGTAAGTCTTCCTCTTTTTGGGGGCCATTCCATATGGAACTGAGGTATTTCGGCAAAGTCGAGGACACGGTTGCGATCCCGAATCTGGCGAAGATTCAGACTGAGTCGTATGCGCGGTTCCTGCAGGCGGATGTCGCGGCGGAGAAGCGCAATAAGGACCAGGGGGTCGAAGGTATCTTGCAGGAGACCTTCCCCATCGAAAGCCACGATGGGGCGACGCGGCTGGAGTACGTACATTACGAGTTCGGTCGGCCGCGATACACACCGGAGGAAAGCCGGCAGCTTCGATTTACCTACGGAATGCCTTTTGTGGTGCGTCTGCGTCTGATCACGCGAGGCCAGGCTGTGGAGGAGGATGTGTACCTGGGCGACATGCCGATCATGCTGGGCGGGGGCCAGTTGATCGTGAACGGGACCGAGCGGGTGATAGTCACTCAGCTCCACCGGTCGCCGGGGATAGACTTTGTGGAAGAGGCACGTCTTGTGGAGAGGCGGCTTCATTCGTGTCGGATAATTCCGGAGCGGGGTAGCTGGATTGAGTTCAACGTAACGCGGCGGGACACGCTGGACGTGAGGATTGATCAAAGCGGGAAGTTTGCCGCGTCCATGCTGCTGCGGGCATCGTCACCCGATTTTTCTACGAACGCTCAGATCATAAAGCTGTTTCACCCCACTACGAAGGTTCGGCTTTCGGATTCCCGCGCCACGTCGAAGCTGTCTGGGAAGATTGCGGTGGACGATGTTGTGAACAAGTCGACGGGCGAGGTGATTGTGGGGAGTGGGAATGAGATCGATATTGACGCGGCGAGGGCGATTAAGGCTGCGAAAGTCAGGAGCGTGGAGGTAGTCAAGGCGATCGACGATCCGCTGATCATTAACACGTTGGCGGAAGATAAGACACACACGCGCGAGGAAGCGCTGCTGAGGATCTATGCGAGGCTGCGGCCGGGCAACCCGCCGAACCTGAAGCGGGCGGAGGCACTGTTCAAAGAGAAGTTTTTCGATGCGAATCGGTACCGGCTTGGGCGTGTGGGGCGTTTTCGCATCAACCGGAAGCTGAAGCTGGATGTTCCTGAGTCTTACCAGACGCTGCATGCGGACGATCTTCTGAGCGCGATGAGGTACGTGGTGCAGCTGCGGGCCGGTGCGGGAAGTGTGGATGACATTGATCATCTGGGGAACAGGCGGCTGAGGACGATCGAGGAGTTGGCGGGTGATGAGCTTCGGAAGGGATTCCTTAAGCTGCGAAGGACGGTGCAGGAGCGCATGACTTTGAAGAATCAGGACCAGCTGAGTCCGCGGGTGCTGGTGAATTCGAAGACGGTGTCGACTGCGATAGAGTATTTCTTCAGCCGGAGCGAGTTGTCGCAGGTGGCGGACCAGCGGAATCCGCTGGCGGAGCTGGCGCACGAGCGGCGGCTGAGTGCGCTGGGCCCGGGCGGGCTGAACAGGAAGCGGGCGGGATTCGACGTGCGGGACGTGCATACTTCGCACTACGGGAGAATCTGCCCGATCGAGACGCCGGAAGGCACCAACATAGGTCTTATTACGTATTTGGCTATTTATGCTTCGGTTGACGAGTATGGTTTTCTTACGACGCCGTACAGGCAGGTGAAGAGGGGGAAGGTGGATGGGAATGTTAGGTTCCTAAGGGCGGACGAGGAGGATGAGGAACGGATCGCGCCAGCGGGCCTGAAGACGGATAAGCGCGGCAAGATAGAGGAGGCGTCAATTCTGGCTCGGTACCAGGGCGACTTCTCGCCGGTTGGCTCTGACGATGTGAGCTACGCTGACGTTTCCACGAAGCAGATGGTGGGGTTGTCGGCGAGTTTGATTCCGTTCCTGGAGCACGACGACGCGAACAGGGCGCTGATGGGTTCGACGATGCAGAAGCAGGCGGTGCCGTTGTTGGACACCGAGCCGCCGATGGTGAGCACGGGTATGGAGCCGATGGTGGCTGAGAACTCGAGTATGGTGGTGAAGGCGGAGAAGGGCGGGGTGGTGACGAAGGTCACGGCGGATTACATCGAGATGGGCGACGACGTGTACCGGCTGGAGAAGTTCAAGAAGCTGAACGAGCGAACCTGCCAGAACCAGCGGCCGATCGTGAAGGAAGGGGAGCGTGTGAAGAAGGGGCAGATAATCGCGGATGGAGCCGCGACGAGGGATGGGGAACTGGCGCTGGGAAGGAACGTGCTGGTGGCATACATGCCATGGGGGGGCTACAACTTCGAGGACGCAGTGCTGGTGAGCGAGCGGCTTCTGAAGGAAGACTTCTTCACTTCTGTGCATATAGAGGAGCACGAGATCGAGGTGAGGGAGACGAAGCTGGGCCGGGAGGAGTTCACGAGGGATATTCCGAACGTTTCTGAGAAGGCGCTGCGGAATCTTGACGAAGAGGGGATAGTGCGCATCGGGACGTACGTGCGCTCGGGAGATGTTCTTGTGGGTAAGGTTTCGCCCAAGACGAAGACTGAGTTGAGTCCTGAAGAGAAGCTGCTGTACGCGATATTCGGGCGTGCTGGCGAAGACGTGAAGAACGATTCTCTGACGGTTCCGTCGGGGGTTGAGGGAGTGGTGATTGACGCCCAGAAGTTCAAGAGGAAGGCGTACCTGACTGAAGAGGAGAGGCAGAAGGATCTCGAGGAGATCGGCCGGGTAGAGAGAGAGTACAATAAGCAGTTTGAGGAGCAGTTGAAGGTCTTTGTGGCAGAGTTCGAGGGCATAACGGGGCGGAATCTTATGGATCCGGATACGGGCGAGGAGTTTGCGGTTCCTCATTCGTATTCGTCCAGGATGGTGTCCTTGCTGAAGGACAAGCTGAGTTCGGAAAGAGTGGCTGGGCGGATGAGGGGCAACAAGGCGAAGGTCGTGGCTCTGTGCAGGGCGAATATGAGCGTGATAGATGGGTTGGAGCACGAGAAGGAGCGACGGCTGGACCGGATTAAGCGAGGGGATGAGCTGCCGAGCGGGGTGTTGGAGATGGTGAAGGTGTATGTGGCGACGAAGCGGACGCTGTCTGTAGGAGACAAGATGGCGGGCCGCCATGGGAATAAGGGGGTGATTTCGAGGATCGTTCCCGAGGAAGACATGCCGTTCCTGGACGACGGGACTCCGGTGGAGATGATCCTGAGCCCTCTTGGGGTGCCTGGTCGGATGAACGTGGGGCAGTTGATGGAGACGCACCTGGGGTGGACCGCGAAGAGGTTGGGATTCCGGGCGATCTGTCCGGTGTTCGATGGGGCGACGGAGGAAGATGTGAGGACGAGCCTGCGCGAGGCGGGGTTGCCCGAAGAGGGGAAGGTGACGCTGTATGACGGGCGGACGGGGGAGCCTTACGATCAAGAGGTGACGGTTGGCTACATTTACATGATGAAGCTGGATCATCTTGTGGATGATAAGGTTCACGCGCGCGCGACGGGGCCGTATTCGCTGATTATGCAGCAGCCCTTGGGTGGGAAGGCGCGTTCGGGCGGTCAGAGGTTTGGTGAGATGGAGGTGTGGGCGCTTGAGGCCTACGGTGCGGCGTATACGCTGCAGGAGTTGTGGACGGTCAAGAGCGACGACGTGGAGGGAAGGACGAAGATGTACGAGGCGATGGTGAAGGGAGAGAACGTGCTGGAGCCTGGGCCGCCGGTTTCGGTGGAGGTGCTGCAGAACGAGATACGGGGTTTGGCGCTGGATCTTGAGTTTGAGGGGAAGAAGATATGACGGCGGGAACGGGTCGTAGATTGTCGGCCGCGTCGCGAGGGGAGTTGCGCGGCGCTAATGTGATAGATGCCGAAACTCGAAAGGAGCGCTTCTAGATGAACGAGGTCCTCTTCGAGAAAGCTGGTCAATATACAAGGGCGCGAGTGAGTTTGGCTTCACCGGAGCAGATCAGGAAGTGGTCGCACGGCGAGGTGAAGAAGCCGGAGACGATAAACTACCGGACTTACCGTGCTGAAAGGGATGGGCTGTTTTGCGAGCGAATATTCGGCCCGGAGAGGGACTGGGAGTGCTTCTGCGGTAAGTATAAGGGGATCAAGTATCGCAAGACGATATGCGATCGGTGCGGGGTCGAGGTTACGCATTCGAGGGTGCGGCGGAAGCGGATGGGGCACATAAGCCTGGCGGCGC
>Ga0180434_10004811_pt1 | contig 16219 bp, 26 predicted proteins | sample SS_ome_7_FD_132453 | JGI IMG/M metagenome (GOLD analysis project Ga0180434, IMG submission 132453) | Hypersaline lake sediment archaeal communities from the Salton Sea, California, USA - SS_1_D_2 metaG | ecosystem: Environmental > Aquatic > Non-marine Saline and Alkaline > Hypersaline >...
AATCGCGAGGAACACGTGCGCGGAGCCCTCCGCGACGCGGGTTTTAGCGCCGAGGAGGCGCAAACCTTCATCTACGCTGTTTGCCATGCGTGCAGCGCGTTTGCCATGCTAACGCCACCTTGCGGGTTGGCCGCGAAGGCCGAACTCACGCGAAACCTCGAACGGGGAGGACTGCTGACTCGATTCGGCGGTGAACTCGTCCTTTCGGAGCGCGGCATCGCACTGGCGCGCAACCTGATGAAGATGCGCAGCGCAGATTATCGCGGGGATCATCTGGCGACACGCGTCGATGAAACCCTTTTGCATCTTCGCATCCTCATCGACGCCGACGACGACAACCCCACCGAGACGACGATCGCCGCGCTGATCCACGTCAACTCCGAGTGCTGGGACGAGGCGATGTCCGCCGAACTCGACGCACTGCTCATCCACGGCAGAGCCGTTTTCGGGGGCGGGGCCGGAGCCGAGACGCTGATCGCCATCGCCTAAGCCGCCTACCACCCGCACGACCCACCACGCCGAGGAACCATCATGGACCGCATCGAACTCTTCGATATTCTGCGCCAAGAAGGCTGGCTCATGTTGAGCCGAGAACCAGAAGCCATCTATCCCGGTCGATCCTTCATCACGCGCATCGAACTGGCCACCGAGCAAGACGGTCGCTTCTTCGCCGCCGTCGACGACTCCAACGAAAACCGATCGGTCGGACGCTCGACGGTCAATCACCGGGACGCCCTGCTCAAAGCGCTCCGAGAATGCACCGCCTTCGACGCACCCGATCTGCTCGGTCTACTCGACCCCGAAAACGACGAGGACGAAGACGAGCCGAAATTCGACCTACACCAAGCGCTCATGGACAAGGCCCACGCGCGCTGGAATGGGGGCGAGTACACCGTCTTGACCCGTGCGATGTGGTACAAGCATCTGCTCGAATGGGAGCGAGCCGCCGTGGTGCTTGGGCACCTCAACCGCCAGATCGAAAACGGAGGCGTCTCGCAGTACGTCTGCAACGGTTTCGCAGCTGACGCGCGACCATACCTCACGAACATTCTCAACTCGATTCCCGGCCCCGCTGCGTATGCCGTGTGGGAAATAACCGAGCAGATCTACCACGACTACCCCGAGGGGCTTCGCCGATTCCTTGACGGCGAGGAGGAGGACTCGGAGAGGCTGACGAGCGACTACTACGCCGTGCAGGCCGAGTTTCTCGGCGCATGCCAGCTGTACCTGCGGTCCCTCGTGCCCGACGAGTTGATGCACATCTACACCGGCCAGACCCCATGACACTCGACACGACCGAACTATCCGACGACGAGCTTGACGACGTCGTCTACTACCGGCTCACGGCGCACGATCTGGTGCGCATCCAGCACGATGCCGCCGCCGATGCGGTGCGGTGCCTCGGCAAGCTGTTCGTTCCCGACAACGACAGCGACCGAGCCGTCTTGGACCAGATCGTGGCGAGCGCCAAGTGGTTCGAGTATCGAAAGGGAATGCGCATGAAGATGCCGAACCTCCCCGACCCGAGCGAGCACGAAGACCCATGACCAGCCCTCCCAAACTCATCGACGTCGCCACGCTCCCCGGCTTTCGTCGCCCGTACGACCACGGAATGCTCACGGTCAGCGGACGCACGTTCTACCCGTTCGCGCCGAAAGCCGAGCACGTCGCAAGCGGGGACATTATCAACGCGCTCGTTCGCCTGCCCCGCTACTACGGGCATACGCAGCGATTCTATTCCGTCGCCGAGCACACCCTGCTCATGCACGAACTCTCGCACATGGAGTACTTCACGCCGAGCGAGTGGCACGCCTACCACGAGCGGGAGCAGCCCTGCGACGCGACCACCCTGCGCCTGTACGTGATGCTTCATGACGCCGCCGAGGCGTACTGCGGGGACATGATCGCACCGATCAAGAACGGGCTCGGCCCCCTGTTCGCCGAGTACATCGAAGCCCCGATCTTTCGCGTCATCTGCGAACGCTTTTCCCTGCCGCCCCAGCTGCCCGACTACGTGGCTTGGCTAGACCGCAAAGCGCTCACGATCGAACGAGCGTCGAGACTTTTCCCTCGGCGTGGCAGCGACGGAGACCTTTGGAGCCGTATCGACTCTCAAATCGAGCACGGCGTTCACGACTACGAAGGCATAGCGAAACGCATGATTCCCTGTTGGCCGCCATCTCCAATGGATCTCGTCGAGCGTTTCGACTCGATCGTGCGAGCGACCACGTCTACTCGTCGAAGTCCGGATACCCCGACGTAATCGACAACAACTCCGCCGCGAGCAGGGCGTAGCGGACATGGGGAGGAAACAGACTTCTCGCAGACCGCTCCACGGGCTTGTCTTCGGGCTTGCCGTAAGGGTGTCCCCCCGTAGCGTTCCAAATCTCCTCGCGAATCTCCGGCCCAATCCAGTCGGTGGGCGTGATCGGCTCCGGGGGCGCCGGGGGGGTGACTTTCGACGCATCGAATCTGCGTCGGGATGCGCTCGCAGCGCTGCTTACGGGGCTTTCTTCGGTGCTTGCGGCGCTTGCTGGGATGCCGAGCCATGTCGTCTCCGGGCGTCTCGTTGTTTCAGTTTCTCGACAAATAGCTCGCGAGAGATCGTCTTCGCGGGGTGCCCCGAGCGATTCATGCGCGCTTCCGTCATGGCTGCAGCCTGATACCAGATCAAGTCGTAGTGAATCATACCAGCGGCTCAGGAGAGGGTCGTGTGAACCATCGCATCGATCTCTTGCCGCGACACGGCGGCGCGATCTGGCAAAGGCGAGGAGGGGGGAGCGTCGAGCACCGTGTCGCCGTAGAAACGCATGTCCGCCGCGACCCGGTCCGCGTCGCGCAGGAGCCCTCCTGCCGTCGTGCCGAGCTTTCCTGCCATCTGGCGTAACGTCACACACGAGGGGGGAGAGATTCCCCGTTCGATTTTCGACACCATCGACTGGCAGATTCCGGCCACGCTCCCGAGTTCACTCTGATCGAGCTTGGCACGGTGACGGCGAAACGCGATGACGCGACCTACGATCTCGGCGTAGGTGGTCGTCTTCTTCATCATGCCGAGTCTCCGGCGTCGGCGGGCTCATACGTCCGCTCGAAATCGACTGCATCGACCGGGTACAACTCGCCATACAGGCCACGAACGAGGTAGTCTCCCGCCTTCCCGGTCATCGGCGAGCCAATCGCCTCGACCGCGAACGGCTCATCGATCCGGACGGCCTCGATTACGCGCTTGCGAAACTTCGCCAAGCCCTTCACCGCATCGCCCTGTCGAAACGTCTTCATCTTAGCCTCTCAGATAGGGAACCACGTCCGCGTCCGTGCGCAGAAAGCCGACGAACTCGGCGATCGGCTCCTGCGTGTCGTCTGGATACACGAGGTAGGTCTGGCCGTCGCGCTCGCGCACAGAAAAGCTCTCGCTGCGCAGCACGGCCCGCGTCCCGTCCAGCTGGACGATCGCGATCCACCGCGCGTCTTCGGGATCACGCTCCATCGGCTTCCGCACTCCACTTCGCAAACCCCTCGGCTCTCACCGCGCAGTCTTTCGCTTCGAGGAGCTTGCGCAGAGCCGCCGCGTGCTCGGGATTCGAGCCTGCACGGCTGCGCTCCATGATGTCGTTCGCCAGATCCGCGAAGGGCTTGCTGATCTTCTGCAGGTCCGGGGGAAGCTGCTTGTAGCGAAACAGGGGCCGAAAATGCGCAATGGACGGGTGAAGGTCGTTCATGGTCAATCTCGCTGTGGGGTTAGGCGACGAACGCTTCGTCGTCGTCGGGTTGGGGTGCCGCTACGCCGACGGTCGTCGCCGTAGCGGGCGAAGCGGGGGAGACGGCCACGGGGGCCGACATGCCTGCGTCGGTGAATACCTCGTCATCGTCCACCTGTGCCGCTTGCTGCTGTTGGGGAAAGGGGCTCGGGGGGAAGGCTGCGTCCGCGCCGGGAAGCGCCTGTTGCGGCGCAGGGAGCGCACCCGCTGCCTGTTGGCGTCGACCAAGATTCTGCGACAGCTGGCCGAGCAGACCGAGCAGCTGAGGCCCGTACTCCTGCATCATGCCCTGCACGCGATCGAAGGTGGTCTCTTGCGGTAACTCCTTATCGAGCAGACGCCGGTAATACTCTTCGAGCACCGGGGCCGGAGCCGTCTTCGACGAAAACGCCGCCTCGCGCTTTTCGATCTCGTACTTCATCCGGCTCAACTCTAGCTCGCTCTTGGCGGCTTGGATCTCTTCCTTCTCCGCGAGGCGCTGCTGGTTGCGCTCGTGGTCCCACGCGTTCTGCCGGTCGCGGAATTCAAGCTCCATGCTCATCCGCTCCTTCTCAAGCTCGCGAAGTGCGCGCTCGTGCTCGACCCGCATGCGCTCGCGCTCGGCGGCGTTCTTGCGCTCGCTCTCCATCCGCTCGCGGTCGAACGTGCGTCGCTCCTCCTCTCGCGCGCGCTCCCACGCCCGACGCTCCTCGGCAAGCTCCCGGCGAAGCCGCTCCTCTTTGTCGCGCAACTCTTCGCGCTGCTTGGCTCCCTTTTCCTGCAGGTCCACCATCAGCTTGAGATTCGTCGCCTTGTCGTTTTCGATCTCCAGCTTCAATGCGGCGCGCTCGCGCGCAAACTCCCGCTCCATCGCCTCGCGCTTGGACTTGTAGTCCTCCTCCAACTCCTCCTCTCGCTCCCGAAGGCGACGGAGGGCTTTGCGCTCCTCTTCCTCCCGGTCGCGCTTCGCGGCCCGGCGCTCGTCCTCCAGCTGCTCTTGCAACCGGGCACGCTCGCGCTCGGCGTCCCTGCGCTCTTTGGCGAGCGCTTTGCGCTCGGCGTCAAGCTCCTCGCGCTGGCGCTCTAGCTTCGCCTCGTACTCGTCCCAGCGCTGCTGCATCTGCTCCTGCTCGCGTGCACGCTGCTCGAATGTGATGCGCAACGATTCGTTCGGGTCCGAGCCGTGAAGCATGGTCGCTCCCGCCGGAACCATCGAGGCGTCCGAGCCGGGGCTCGTCGTGAGATCGTCGGTCTTCGCCGTGCGGGCCTTCCGCGTTTTCGTCGTCATGGGCTCTTTCTCGATTGTGAACGCGTGCCAGTCGTCACCGATCCTCTCGCCGTGCTTGTCGAGCGGATAGGCCGTGTACTGGCCTTCGTCGAGACGTCCGCGCAGCTTCGCGGGAAGATCCGTCACCGTGCCCGGCACCGTAAGCAGGCGCTCGTCGCTCCGATACACGGCAATCTTCCGAACGTCGTCGGGCGGAATGTTGGGAAACAGAGGGGGATCAGATTCCACGGGCAAAAGTCCGGCTTTTTTCGGTTAGATTTTGAACAAAGCTCGTTTGCACCTTGAACAAACCTCTCGAACGGGGTAGACCCGTCGTGAGGCAAAACCAGTGATGACACGGGTTTGCCGATTGTTCAAGGCTAAACTGGTCGTGTTGAATAAAAGCCCCCTTTCAGTTGAATGAAAGCCCCCTTTGTGACCGAGGTTCTACGATGACGACGACTCCACAGGACATTGAGAAGGCCAAGCACGCGGTGGCGAACATGCTGAACGCCATCACCGCGTACCTCTATCAGACCGCAATGGCGATGAACGCGCAAGCAGATCCCGAGGCGCAAAAGTATATGGCCGCAGCGGAGGCCGCTGTAAAGATCGCCAAGGTCAAAGGCATGGCGCAAACCGCAGCGAATGCGCAAGGCTACGCCATCTACGGGCTCGCGTCGGATGACGCCATTCTCGACGCGTTCTTTACGCCCGCGTTCACCATCACGGTGCCCAAGAACGCAGCGAAGGCCGTGTTCACGCACGCGCTCGAATCGCGACAGGCTCAGATCGCCAACTACCGGGATCAGCTGCAAGCGGTGATCAACAACGCGCAGAGCTACAACCAAGCCTTCGAGGAGGGTCTGTCCGCTGCCCAGCAGGCCGCAGAAGCCATCCCCCCGGACCCGGACGCGCCCCCGCGTGCAGACGAGATCCCCGACGCCCGACAGGACGACCCCGTCGAGCTTGAGCGGGTCTAATGGAGCGCCCGAACGAATCGATCGTCGAGTGCCTGTATCGCATCGGAGCACGGCCCGTAGACGCCGACGAGGACTCCGAGGACGGCTCGCCGATCACGCGACGTTTCATCGTGGACGCGCACAGCTGCGACCGCTGGCCGCAGTCGTTCTGCGCGTGGCTCATCACGCTACGTGGCGACGGCAAGCACACCAACGCGCTCGACGACGAAGCCGAGCGCCTTCTCGGCAAAGTGATCGATCGAGGCCACGACCTCAATCCGTTCGAGGCCGAACACGCAACGCAATACTACACCGTCTACGAGACCGTGGTGCTTATGAGCGCGGCGGAAAGCACCGTGGTCAGCCGCTCGTTCGTCCGCTTCCCGATCAGGCACGACGACATCGTCCTCTTCCTCTACGGGTACATCAGCTTCCCGTGGTACAAGCCGCTGCTAGCCGCATCTGCCGACGATGCCCCCGCGTTCGAGATCGCCGTCTCCGACGACGAAGACGCGCTCTTTGACGCTCCGATCGATTAGGTGCGCTCGGCTATCAACCGCTCCGCCTCGGCAATCGTATAGCCCGTGGCAGCGTCAAAGCCAGTGGAGGGTAGCGGAGCGGCCCAAAGCTGGTGAGCGAGCGCCGACGGCATATCCGGAAACGTGCCGCCAGCCCATGCATGCCGAGAGACGTGCACCCAAAACTCGACCCCCTCGTCGGTGGTCTTCCACTCCGTTCCCTTCCACGATTCCCGTCGTGTGCGGCGATAGCGCCTGTCGATCTCGCGCTGCACTTGGCGCTGAACGTCCGGGTCGTTCAAGTCGGGCGGATTGTCGCGCGACCCAAAGCCACAGCGGATCACCATCAGCTGATTGTCGTCCATCGTTTCGCTCCGTAGGTGGGAAGACGCAAAAAAAATGTAGCACGCGCCGCGTGCTGCCACCAGTCCCCCTTCACGGCTGCGACCGGAACGTCACCAGTCGATGTAGATGCAGTCGGGGTCGTGGTCGTACATGGTGAACTCGACCTCGCCGTACTCCTCGTCCACGACGACACCCGACCACGTCCACGTGGCGTCGATGTCGTCGTACTCGACACTCAGGCCCTCGACGCGGGGCGGGTCGCAGTTGTACTGCTCCGCGTAGGTCACGCGGGCGGCGTTGCGGGCTTGGCGGCGGGTCAGGTCGGGCTTGCTCATTGTTGCTCTCCGTTGGCTGGGCGCGGGCACAATCCCGCGCAATTCACTGGCATAGACGCGTCGAGATGCACAGCAATTCACGGCGATTTAAGAGCGCTTCACTCCTCGTCTTGCTGCCGCGACGAGTACGAGGCAATTCCGCGCTTGTTGCGCTGAAGGGCCACTGCACGCCTCGTGACCCCGAGCTTATTCGCGATCACCGCGTCCGGGGCTTCTCCGAGAGGCGCGGCGGCCCAATCTATCTTTGACTTCGACATGGAATCACCTCTTCTGGTTCATTCCTGCACGTTTCTTGACATTAGGGCTCGCTCCGAATAACTTTCGCCGGTCGGATATTCCGGTGAAGCTGACACGAGGCCCGCGACCTCCGTGACAGCGCTTAGCTCGACCCCGCGTCCCCATCGTCGAGCCGCCGTCCCCATAATCGCGGTTCCCGGCGGACGGATTGGATAGCCCGTCTTTCGGGCACGGGGTGGGTGGAAGCGCGGAGCCGCCCATTATCCGTCGGAACCGCCGCCGCGCCCATTGTCGGACTTGTCCGCAGGGCGGGGCTTCTTCTTGGGCCAGCGGATGCGCTCGCCGACCCACACAACCGCCCACGCGAGCAGCAGGAAGGCCCCGATGGCGAGAACGACAAGATCCAGTGCGTCGATGATGATCATTAGTCGAACACCACCCCGTCGAGCGCTTCTAGTGCCGCGCGAAGCGCTTTCACGCGACGCTCGCACTCCTGTCGGTCATTCCCCTCCACGGTGAAGGTGAGAGTCGCGAACCATTCAACGTCGCCACGATCTTCGTCGGCGAGAGCGCCAACCTTCGTGCTGCCGAAGTGACGTTTCGCGACGGTCTCGGCCCAAGTCTGTGTATCCATGTTGCTCTCCTGTTGGTTGTGGCCGTTCAGCCGTTGTTGGGATGGTGCGCCCATGTCTCCAGCAGGCGGATCACGTCTGCCTTCGTGCGCGGCGTCGGTGCTGCTTCGATGTCCAAAAAGTAGTCCGGGTCGTAGCCCTCCTTCACTAAGTCCGACAGCGCTCTCTGTGCCGCGCGCCGAGACGAGAAATATTGGTATCCCTCGTGGCCCATTGAATCTGAGTAGACGCTGAGTCGGTAGATCATAGCGTCACCCCCGCTTCGGCCAGCATCGCGCGGGCTTGCGCGAAGGCTTCGAGTTGCTTGTCGATCTCGGCGCGAGAGCCCTCGAACGACACGTCGAGGCGCGCAATGACCACTAGCTCGCCGTCCGGATCACTGTCTAGGCAATGCACAGACAGGCGAAGCACGTCGCCGACGCGCTCCCGCATCGCGGTCTGCGCCCACTTGATGTGCGCATCGCGTCGCGCTTCTGCGGCCTGAATCTCGAACCGTTGCCGATTCCATTCGTCGACCCACGCGTCGGTGTACTCCGCCTCTACCTGCTGCGGCGTCAGGGCGATATGACGCGGGTTCGCTACGGAGCCGACCTCGGTAGGAATTTCCGACGATTGAAGCTCGTCAATGTTCCGGCCGTAGGGAATGCGCTTCGTCCGTCCCAATAGTTGCAGATCCACCGTGACGAACGTGAGGTGCTTTTTACTCAACTTCTTCCGAGCCCACGCATGGCTGTTCGGGTAAGCCCACGCTTTGCGGGCGTCGATGCACAGGCCAACGCGCAGACTGAGGTCGAGCTGGGCGCTCTGCCGGATCACGTAGATGCGACCCTCTTTGATCTCACGTCTCTTCATCGTCCTTCTCCGTTCTGCTGGGCCGCCATGACCCAGCTGTTAAAGTGCTCGGCCCACGCCGCAACGTCGGCGGGCATCCCCTCGTGCGTATCGAAGGGCATCACGTCGTCCTGCGACGGCGCGAAGCCGCCCCGGTTGCGCCAGTTGGCCAGCGCCGCGATCTGGTCGCGCGCTCCGGGCCAATCCTCGGCGTCGATGGCGTCGTGCAACCATTGCCATGCTGTTGTCCGGTCCATTGATTCTCCGTTGGGCTTTGAGCGGGCACAATCCCGATCCGTACTCGGTAGACGCGTGACGTCCGACCCCTATTCAGCCACACTCCCACTTTCTTGTCAAACCCTATTGCACACTTTCTTGCGGTGTGTCATGTTCGATGCCCCGGACACGTCCGTCCGCACACCCAAGAGGAACCCATGAAGCACGATGACCCCGATTGCCCCCACACCATCTCCGACGTCGCCCGCGATGCGGGCACGATCGACGTCATGCAGCTGCCGAATGGCATGATCTCGATCATGATGGCCAAAGGCGCCAGCGAGACGCGTATCGAAGTGCCTCCACCCGCCTTGCTGGACATCCGCGATATGTTCAACGAAGCGCACACGCTGTCAGCCTACCTCGATGGCGCTCGTGCAGCAGTGAGCTACGTACAAGCCCGCTATGCCGACGACGTCGTCATCGACCGCGAGGACGTGGCGAAGTCCGTCCGAGAGATTTTTCAAGCCATGTGGAAAGCCGCCCCACCGATGGGAGACGACAAATGAAAGACAACGACAACAACCTCGGGGTCGGCATGAAGCCGGAATCCCTCGCCGATCAGGCCGTCGAAGCGAGTCGCCCCCCCAGCGACGACTACGTCAAAGGGCTCGCCGACGGCATGGTCTACACGTCCGACGAGATCGCATCTTGGTTGACCCTCCGTGCCAGTCGGATGCGCTCGGCGCTCCTGCGCCAGACCATCGCGAGCCTCGCCGAGAAGATCCGCGCTGGCGACTGGCGCGGCAAGACAACGGGGGACAAGACGTGAGCCAAGCGCAAGCGATCGAATTCATCATCCGCTCGTTTCTCGACGTCGTCGGGCGCGTCGACTGGCCGAATCGGTACGCGATGCCGATGGTCTACATCGACGAGCCCAGCGGCGTCTGGATCGAAAGCGGAACCGTCGGCCCGGACTTTCGTCCTCGTTTCCGAGCGAGATGGGACGGCGTCACCAAAGGGTGGTGGAGAGACGACTTACAAGCCGCCTTCAACGACGCCGTCTCCGGAACACGACTTTTCAAAAGGTTGGTCGCCGAGGACAGCGTCACCGTCGAGATCGGCATCCAAGAGGGCATGATCTACGCCTCGCTCATCGAGTACGATGACGAGCCGAACGAATCCTCCATGACCGCCTATTTCAAGCGCGCAGACTTTGGCCGTGTCGCCGAGATACGCGATCATCTTACCCGGCTGCTCAAGGTGCTCGGACATGAATGACAAACCCACACTCCCCAAACTCTTTCGCGTCGAGTTCGAGCGCACCTACCGGGTCGAGGCGTACGTCGTGGCCGAAAGCTACGGCGTCGCCCGCGCGCGCATGCTGGACGCCGACGTCGTCGAGCGCCTTCACGAGACCGGCGAGCGCACCGACCACGTCGACGTGCTCGAAATCACGCCCGAGGTGCTTCGGCTGCACACCGAGCGCACCGGCAACCGCCAGTACCTCTTCAGCAACCACCTGCCCCACTCAAAGAATTGCTACTACGTGGGCGAGCCCGACGACAAGGGCCAGCGCGAGCAGGCCCTTGTGACCGTCGCCGAGGGGCACAAGCTGGCCGGGCTCATCGGCGGCAAATGACGACGTCCTACTACGTGTCCTGCCGCATCTTCACGTGCCGCGTCGACGTCAACGATCGGGGCATCATCGTCGACGGTGCCCCGATCGTCGCTCGCTTCCGTGGCCAGCCGTTCGACAACCTTCGGCGCTGGATTCGGAAGTTCCCCCCGGTGCGCGTCGCGGCGCTGCGCTAGATGTCGCTCGGCTCGGTGCACAAGGCCGCGCCGTCGATCACGCGGGTGAGCGCGAGACCGAGCATCGTTCCGGTCGAGGCTTCGGTCCGCAGCGTCCCGTAGCGAGACTCCTCCAGCACGACCCCGTCGCGCACCGCTCCGTTCCGGAGAACGGTAAAGCGGCACTCGACGAGCAGCACGTCGTAGTCTTCGTACATGCGGACGGTGACGCAGAGACCGACGGCGATACACTGATCGGTCGTGCAGTCGGTGGGCGGATCGGGGCATAGCTCCGGCTGGTGCGTCGTGCAGGTCCAGCGCGGGTCGTTGGCGAAGGTCGGTAGTTCGGTCATGTTCGTTCTCCGTTGCTAGCGCGGGCGCAATCCCGCGCGGTGGGGGAAGGGAGTTAGGCTCGGCGCATCTGCGCTTCGACTGCGTCAAGGCGCGTGTTCAGCCGCTCCAGCATGCCGTCGAAGTCCGCCCCGGTAAGAACGCGTCCATCGGCCGTGACGACATAGCGGCACAACTCGACCCCGGCACCATCCCGCACGATGTGCAGCTGGTGCTTACGCGGCATCGGAGGCGGCACCGGAGCGAGCTTTCGCAGCTCGCGCGGGTTGTGATGCGTAGCAGCCACAGCGCACAGATGGCCGAGAAGGTCCAACTCCCCCTTGGCTCGGGCGCGGGCGACGTCTACCGCTTGGGCGACGGGAATCCCGTTGGCGGAGGCGTCGGATGCCCCTCGGGCGTCTACGGCACGCAGGTACTCGCAGAGTCTACGCTGGAGCCAGTCCGCCGTGCTGCACTGGTCGGGGGTCTTCTCGATGTACTCACAGTCGCCACGCTGCGGGATATGGCCGAGACGGACGGCGAAGGCGCGGGGGAAGAGGACACACTTGGTGATCGGATGGCGGTTCATGTCGGTTCTCCGGTTGCTGGGCGCGGGCACAATCCCGCGCGGTACACTCACTCAGACGTAGCCGAGCGGCGAGTATTCATCTGAACCGGAGCAGCTACATCGCCTCGTCGGCGAAGGCAATCGTGAAGACGGGCTCCATGTCGTCGCCGGGGCCGACCACCGCTCGCAGCTTGATCGGGCTCGCGCCACCGCGCCCCTTCGGGAGCACCGCGCGCATCTTGAACACCAACTCCGAGCCGTCCGTTTTGGAGGTCTTCACCCCGTAGCGCAGCATATTCACGAGATCCCACACCCGCCCCCGCAAGTCTTGGCCGAGCCGTTCGGCACGCGGGTGGACCTTCAGCACCTCAGCGTACACGCGAGGCGTCACCGCAATCGGGAATTTGATCCCCGCTTCGCGCCGCGCCGACGGGTCGAGCGCGTCGATGTCGATGAGCGCTCCGTCTTCGATGGCCTGCGCGCGGGTATACCGGGAGATCACCCGACCGAACACCGGGTCTTCGGGCTCGGGCTCATCCTCCTCGTAAGTCTGCATCATGGCCGCGTAGCGCACGAAGAAGGCGTCGATGGCTTTCGCCGCTTCCTCGGCGGCGTTCTTGACAGCCCGGTCCGACGTCATCTTGATGGTGCCGCGCTGCGTGGACGCCCCTTCGCCCGGAGCCGCGACCGACCACCCGAGCGCGTTGCTTGCCGTATCCGTCGTCGCAGACACGCGGAGCGACACCGTGCCGTCGGTCCACTTGAAAATCGCCTCTGCGTCGAAATCGTGCGGGCTCTCTGCGGTGCCCGAAGGCTGTCGGAACGTGGCGGTGCGCTCCGTCGCGTCCGACCATTGTGAAGCCGTCACAGCGGCGTTCAGCGCGTCGACGAACACGGCGATCGCCGACTCGGGAAGCGCGTAGCGTCCGTCTTCAACGTCGTCAAATTCGATCTTCGGGGCAGCCGGTCGCGTCGCTTCGCTCAAAGCCCGCAACGTGGCCTCCGTGGTGCCCTGCAAGTCGTCGCGCAGCTGCGTGTACGTCCCCGTGAACGCAGCCTTTGGCGGTCGGCCTACGAATACGTCGAAGGATTCGTCGTGGAACACAATCTGGAGACCCGAGCCCATGCCTTTGTAGTACGCGACGTCTCCATCGCGCAGCAGCGCAGGCTCCGTCACGGTCGAAGGGGGACGCTGCAAGTCTGCGGTCAGTGCGGCAGGCAGATCGTATTGCGACGCCAGCACACCGAGACGCGACGCATAGGTCGCGATCAACGAGTATTCGCCAGACTGCGCCGCCACCAGCGTTACCGGCTTGGCGGATCGCTCCGCTTTGGGAGCGGGCTTCGATTCGCTCGCCGCAGCAGAAGGCAACGCCACCACCTCGACTTCGGGACCGTAGACCGCCTGCTGGCGCAACGTAGGCTGCCAGTACATATCCGCGACGGTGTCCGAATCCGCCTTGGCCGTGAGCAGGCCCCCTCCGACTCGACCGGGGCGCACCTTGCCCGACGACGTGGTCACGTAGGTACGCCCGTCGATCACTTCGCGATGCATGACCTCGACCGGAGTCTTGCGACCCGGCACGCGCAGCTTGGTTCCGACGCTCAGCTTGTGGATGTTCAGCGGGGTAATGCGCGTGCCGACGGCGATGTCACTCGCCGGGGGAACGGGCGTGAATTCCGGCGACGAGGGCTCCCCTCGCTTCAACAGGAGCGACGCGTAGGGGAACCCCTTGGTTCGGGCGGGCACGTACTCAAAGCTCGCCACGGGCAACCCGGCGCTCCGGAGCATTGCCAGCATGGCCTTCGGATAATTTCGCGCGAAGCTCGCGACTTGCGCCGATGTGATCCGCCGCTTCGGGACGGTGTCCGTCACTTGGAGCGAAAACAGACCCACGTCCAGCGTATCGAGCGTGCCTTCCCGAAACGCCGCGATCTCTGTGCGGTCGTCCGCCGTCTGTCCGTGCGTGAAAAACTTGACGATGCGCGGCCACAGTACGGTGGCTTTCGTCTGCGCACTGGCCGGTAGATCCGGCATGCCTACCAGCACGGGAAACGGGTGATACGTGCCTTCACGCTTATACACCCGATAACTCACGGTCTCGTCGCGCGACGGGTCATAGTTGGCCACGATCCACTCTTGGTAGTCGGGCTCCATCGGCGTCCGCCGCTCCTCGATGCTGCCGACGGCCTCGGCAGATCCGCGCTTGCTGCGATACTTCTCGTATTCCATCGTTATCCTCGGTTTGGGCACGGCCACAACGCCGCGCAGTGTACCGCGTCCGACGGGCACACCGCGCAGCTATTCACTCGGCGGACTCGAACCGAGCATACTCGGCGGGCGTCGGGACACCCGCCTCGCGGCGCTTTGCGAGCGCGTTCGCGATGTGTCGGCGCTCCATTGTCGCAAAATCGCCGTCCTCGTCGCCCTCCGCGAAAATCTCGTACGACTCCACGTCCCGCGCGATCGAGGGCAACGTCGCCCCGTGCAGGTCCATCCCGTACGAATCCGCCCAATTCGCAAGAAGATCGCCCAAGTCGCTAAGCGTCACCTTCTCGTCGTGCGACCATACGCCCACGTCCGCCACGAAGAGCGAACCGTCGGGCCGCCGCATCACCAGTAGCTCGTCTTGCACGCGCCAGCCGTGCGGCTCCAGCGCCATGAGCGCGGCTTCGACCTCCGCGTAGTCCGTCGGTGAAAGCTGCTCGATCGGGTCGCCGTATTCGCGCACAAGCGCCGGGGTGTCGCCCCCTAGCTCGACGAAAACCGTATCCGGCACGATCGTTGAGCCTAGCTCGCGGATCTCGTTCGCGACGCCCGCCTCGTGCAGCAGGTTGTCCCGCTTCTGCTCCGGCGTCCATTCCTGCTGGTGGCCGTAGAGCGCCCGGTCGCGCGGCACCTTCAGCACCACGTCCGCGTGGTCGGGGTCGTCGAGCCAGTAGACCTTGCCGAAATTCCCCTCGCCGAGCAGGACGCCGTCCGCGAGGATGCGCTTGGCCTGCTCGGTCGCCAGCTGGGTCTCTGCGCGCTCGTAGTGGTCGTCCGTCAAGCTCGCCGGGGTGAGTTGCCACTGGCCGTCGACGCGGCGGTCACGGCGAGCGCGGGCCGGGTTCCGCTTCCGCTTCCGTCTCTCCCGGTCCCATTCCCGCTCTGTATCGCGAACGATTCCCGCAAGCTCATGCAGGTTGGGGATCGCTCGGAGATCGTCCCTGTTTCTCGCGGTGTCGAGTTCGGGAAATTTCGCGCGCACTGCATCGGCAGCCGCCTTGGCCATTTCTTTGGTTCGGATTTCTCCTCCGGGCACCCTTAGACCCGACGGCCAGTGTGTGATCTGCCACTGATTCCCACGCGCTTTTTTCAAAATCTTGTGAACAAGAAACGCGCCCTTCGCGTGCCCGCTCACGTCCACCTTGCTGCCGTCCGTCAGCGTCAACGTGACCGTCTTCCGCTTCCATTTTTCCTCGGGCTCGGGCTCGGGCTCCGTTCCACCGTAGGCTTTGCGTCGCCGCTCCTCGATCTCCCGGTCTTTGACGAGGCGATTCCACGCCGAGTACGCAGCTTCCTGCACCTTCTTTGGCGTGTCCTCCTCGCGGAAGGTGTCCACCATATTGTCGTAGTAGCTCCCGAGTGCGTCTTCGGCGGTGTCGTACTCACCGGACGCGAGCATATCGAGCGCCGCGTCGAAGTTCGCCCGCGCCATGATCTCGCCGCGCGGGTCGTACCATCCGCGATAGCCCATGCGCTTGTTGTAGGCCGCCAGTCCCTCGCGCTTGAGCGCGCTCAGCACGGCGGTGATCTCTTTTTTCGGCTGCTTCGCTCCCAACCGCTTCACGTCGTACTCTGAGACCAACTCTTCGCGCTTGACGAGGTTTTTAGAGCGAATGCGCTCAAGAATGCGGTTGCGAATCCATTTGGCGCGCTCCTTCTTTTCCACCGGCTCGACCTTGATCGGCTCCCCGAGCAACCGGGCAATCGTCCAGTCGGGTAGCTCGTCTAGCTCCATCACGACCGGCTTCATCTCGTATGAGAATTCCGGATGGTCTTGCGGCAAATGATCTCGCAAAATCGTGATCATGCGCGGGGTGACGCCGGGCTCGCTCCGCAAGTCACTGTCCGTCTTGTTCCACACCTGCTCCAGCCGTTGTCGCCTTGGGTCATGCGGCTTCAGCTGCGCTAGAAAGTCGCCCAGCACCGTCGCTGCGTCCGCTGCCGCCTTCTCGACGGCTTCAACGGACGTCATCTTAACGCCCACCTGCCCCGCCTGCGGGTCCAAGTGACCCGAGCCCCAATCCCCGAGCACCGACCATGAAAGGGAGTTGTCTTCCGTGTCGGTGCCCACATAGGCTTTCAACGACAGTTCGGGATCGGTCCACAGCCAGTTGACGTGCGCATCCCAACTGAAGGGAGACACGGCATCCTCGGACACGGGTTTGTCCGACGTTCCGG
>Ga0180434_10004812_pt1 | contig 16218 bp, 14 predicted proteins | sample SS_ome_7_FD_132453 | JGI IMG/M metagenome (GOLD analysis project Ga0180434, IMG submission 132453) | Hypersaline lake sediment archaeal communities from the Salton Sea, California, USA - SS_1_D_2 metaG | ecosystem: Environmental > Aquatic > Non-marine Saline and Alkaline > Hypersaline >...
TAAATATCCTGAAAACGTGAATCGCGGGGTGAACGAAATCGTTCACCTCACGGATTTTCCGACCCACCCTCCACCCTCAAACTGTTGGAACACCTCGGTGACCTGGATAGGTTTGCCATAGGGCAAGCGTACAGAGGCCCTTCGAATCTGCTCTCGGCCCGCAGGACCTGGATGACCTTGGCCCCAGGACGTGTGATGATCGGGTTGGAACAGGGTGGCGCACGGAACGCGAGCAAAGGGGTCTATTCGGTCTTAAAAGTGAAGAGGTGTTCCATGAGGAGCCTAAAACTTGCCTTCGCTGAAGTGTTGAAACTGCAGGGTGAACGGATCCGTTCACCCTCCGAACAGCGATCTCAGGATATTTAATAATAAATCGGCTTGGAACGGAACACTTGGAACACCTCGGGCCGATTTTCGTCGAACCGATCCGCGTATCCCCGGATAGTCTGTTCACGGATGGACGGGTACCGGGTCAGGCGTATCCCTGCGTCGCCGAATTGATCCCGCCCTGGGTTTCGTAGGCGTAGCGGAGGATGCCGTCGCGGTAAGGGCAGTTGGACGTGTCGGCGATGTACGTATCGGGCTGCTCGTAGTGCTGGGCGTTGGGCATCGCGGAGGCGTCTCCGGTCACGCAGTCCGTCGGCACGTTCCGCTCCGTGAGGGCCATGCGGCTCGCGTCGAACGCCGACGTCTTGAGGGCCGCGTCGCCTTTGCGGGCGTCGACGTACCCGTCCTGCGAGAAGTTTTTCCAGTCGGCCGTCACGTCGACGAGCTTGAATCCGTCCTTGCAGATCGCGGAGCGCGACGGGTTGCCCTTCGACGCCCCGACGTAGACCAGCTCGTAGTCGTAGGACGGGTAGCGGCAGTAGACGGTTTTGCCGAGCGCCGTAGGCATCATCGTCATCTGCACGCTGTCCCAACCCAGGCGATAGACGGTCTCGAAGACGCACTGGTCGAGGTTGACGCCCGAGAAGAACGTACCGTGCGGAAACGACTCGCGGTCGTAGGTCGTTGGCAGCGTGCCGTCCACGGGCGGACCGTAGACGTCGGCGCCCGTCGCGCCGTAGATGTGCGCCCCTGCGACGAGGGCGACGGCTTCGGCCGGGCGGTACTGCATCGTCTTGCCGTATTGCGGGTTCGCCGTGCGATCGTCCGGGTCGTAGTACTTCGTGACCGTGGTGCGCGCGACGAACAGCAGGAAGTCGTCGTCCATCGGGTTCACGAGGCCGCCGACGTTCTCGCAGCGCCCGGCGTACCGCATGCGGTTCGGCACCTCTTCGCCGCCCTGCCCCTCGTAGCTGGAGCCGCGCAGCGTCGTGACGTAGCCCTCGAGATACTCGCGCTCGTCGGTGTGCTCGCCGTTTGTCATGTACTCCAGCTGGTCCTTGAGGACGGCCTCGGGCACGTCGCCGAGCGTCGCCGCCTGCACGATCTGCGGGAACGTCCAGCGGAGCGGCGTGCCGTCGGGCGCGTGCTTCGGGCACGTCAGCAGGAAGTGGATCTCCTGGAAATAAATGCCCGTCCGGCCCATGTCGAGGAACTTGCCGTAGCCCGGCTGCCAGTAGAACATCGTGCTGTTGAACGACGGCAGGGCCGGGCGGGCCGGGGCCTGCGCGCCGTCGTACTCCGGATGCACGTCGTACAGCAGGGAATCGACCCAGGCCTGTCCCTGCCCGCGACCCTGCGCGAAGAGCCACCGCATCCAGCCCCGGCCGTCGGAGTACTGCCACCCGCAGGCGGCGCCGGCGCCGCAGTCGTAGCCGCAGGCCACGGTGCTCGTCGGTGTCGAAGTGGCGGTGGCAGAAGTGGGTTTCGTGGGGGCTGAAGTCATCGAGGGCAGGTCTTCGTGGAACGCTCGCGTGGCGGGAACCTCGCGCGTCACGGATCCGTCGGCGGCGCAGGACACGGTCGGCAGATCGCCGGTGCAGTCGGGCGCCGTGAGCAGGTACTTGCCGAGGCTTTCGCACGCGAACGCGACCACCTCGGCGTACGCGTCGCTCGGGAACCCGTCCCGCCGGCCGTACGGTTTCAGGAACTGGATCGCCTGGTACGGCTGCCCGTACGACGTGAACTCGCTCCCGTCGACGCAGGACGACGTGTAGACGCTGCAGAAGAAGTCGTCGCCGGCCTGCTGGCCGCAATCGGTCCCGTCGGCCAGGAAGGCCTGCGTCCAGGCGTCGGCGTACGGACCCGCCAGCGGGCCGCGCTTGTCGCTTCCGAGCGCCCTCACGAGCGGCAGGTAGTACCAGTACAGGCCGTCGTAGAACGAGCGCAGCTGGTCGTCGCTCATGGCGCTCCACGCCGACGCCGGCGCGTTCGGGTACACCGCGCCGAAATACGAGGCGAGCAGCTCGCCCTCCTGCGAATGTTTTCGGTCGCGCCTCCGGTTACGATGGAAATAGAGGTAGTACACGGCCGCGGCGACGGCGAGCGTGGCCGCCACCGCGATCGCGATGACATACTCGCGGCGCATGTTGCTTGGATCGGTACATTTTTTATTCCTACTTTCCCTGCCTACCCTCACTACTCCGTCCGCAGCGAGGCGTTCGCGTACTTCGTCAGCATCTCCTTCAGGTCGGCGTTCTTCGACAGCGACGGCATCTGCAGCATGATCTCGGCGACCTCCTGGGGCGTGTAGATGTACGGGAAGGTCACGGTGCCGCGCGGGGTCGTGCTGCCTTCGAAGTAGGGCGTGCTCAGCGTGCGCGCCTGCTGGTCGTACGCGGCATCGGGATACAGGACGGCGCACGACCCGCCGGACTGCTTCTGCACGATGTCCGCGATGTTCGCGACCGTGTAGACGTAGTACTTCTGGAAGAGCTGCATGATCGTGTCTACAAAAGAAAGCGCCGTGGCGTTCTCGTCCATGACGGTGCTGTTCAGGATGAGCGTGGTTTCGCAGTTCGCGACGCCGCTCTCGGCGTTCTTCGAGACCGTGCTGGTCTTCGTGGACGTCGTTCCGGCCTTGGTCCAGTTGCAGGTGTCGGTGACGACGCGCATGTTGGTCACGCCGAGCACGCAGTTCTTGTGATGAAACGCCGAGTACGTGCCGTTGGCGTTCTTGCAGGGGTACATGGGCAGGAAGGCCGGCTTGGAGGCGGACGAAGGGTCGGAGAAGGCGTCGCCCAGCTGCATGTAGTTGAGCTCCTTCATGAAGTACCCGTCGCCCGAGGAGAAGCCGTCCGGAGATCCGATGACCTGATCGATGTCGGTGAGCACGGCAACGAACGCCCCGTTCGCGACGGCCTGCTTCAGGCCGTCGGTGAGGCCGGCGACCGAATCGGTGATCGTGTATACGGAAATCAGGACCATTTCGGTCTCGGCGGCGATCATGCTCACGAGCGTGTCGCCCATGGTCGGCCCACCGTCGACGTCGCCCTTCGAGAACAGCACGTTGTAGGGCGCCGTCGGGTCGTAGTCCTGGTTCTGGTACGACAGAGAGCCGTCGTCGTCCTTGCCGCCCATGGCGCGAATGGCCTCGTAGATGGCCGAATACTGGTCGATGATGTCAGCGTTCGTGATCTTCAGGAGCGTTTCGTCGTTGTAGAGCGAGGAGTCGTCCGGGTTCAGCGAGCCGGTGAACAGCACGGCCTGCGGCTTTCCCTGGCTCTGCCATTCGAAGATGCGCATCTTCGTGTGCATGATGCCGCCGCCCGGCGAGTAGATGGGCAGGAGGTTCGTCGTCGCGATGTCGTCGGGATCGATGTTCTCCTGGTCGGGCATCGAGCCCTTGGCGGCGGCGGTGGGTTGGCAGCCCGTGATGCGGCAGTCGCTCCACTCGCACGTCGAGATGCCGCAGTAGTCCCCGTCGCTGGAATCCCACTGGAAGCAAGGCACCGACAGGCCGGCCTGCCGCATCGTGTACCCGTAGGTGTTGTACGACGCGGCGCAGGGATCCAGCTGGGAGCGCTCGACCATGCACTGCACGTACACGTCGGCGTTGTAGGCGTCGATGAGCTTCGAGACGAGTTCGGGCCACAGCAGGTTGTAGGCCGAGTAGCGGATGCGGTACGGGTTGTCGTAGTCCTGGTTGGTCTTGGTGCAGGCCGTGTCGCTTTTGCGGGCCTCGGTGACCGTGTCGACGTAGTCGAGCTCCTGCTGCAGGTCGGAGGTCTTGGAGAACCCCCAGCCGGTGCAGTAGTCGCTGGCCTTCATGGCGTCGGTGCAGGGCACGGTCGTGGCGTCCGTGAGGTCGCCGACGTGGTCGGAGTCGGCGGCGGGCGCGAAGAACACCTCGATGCCGCTCGTCCCCGGGCCCGGCGGGCTCGGCGGGTGCGGGTGCGGATGGCGGTGTCGCTTGGAAGAGAAATACTTTTGCCAGAGCCACCAGGCGACGTAGGCCACGGCGGCGAGGGCGCCGGCGATCGCGGCGTACCGCAGAACGAGCTCCCAATCGACCATTCCTGCAGGATCTGGCGGAGGCGCTGAGAATATAATTTGTTCCGAGGGCTGTATTTTTCGCGTCACGCGGAGAGCCGTTCGACGAGGACGCTGCGCGCGCCGTCCCAGTCGACGTACGGCTTCCCGTCCGGATCGATGCTGCCGGCGTCGCTCGGCATCACGAGCGGCACCCCGACGTTGCTGTCGTCGACGTAGTAGTTCGCGAACACCTTGGCCGACGAGGTCCAGGAGGACTGCGACGGGTTCGAGTTGACGGCCCAGAAATCGGGGCACCCTGCATCGCTGCAGGCCTTTTGCGCCGCCGCGAGGTCGTCGCCGTCCCGCATGGTCAGGAGGATGAGCTTCGCGCCCTTCGACGTCATGTCCTGCAGGCAGTCGACGGCCCCCGGCACGACCTGCCCGACGTCGGGGTACGCGTTGGTCGCGATCGTCCCGTCGAAGTCCACGGCGACGACGACGCCGCTCATGTCCGGGAACTCCTCCGTCGGCGAAGACGGGTGTCGCTTGCGCCTCTTACCCGTCGCTGTGAAATGGTAGTACGCCGCGGCCGCCCCTGCGACGAGTACGGCGACGGCGAGGACGATCTCCCAAACGGCACTCGTCATCGGAATCGTTGCATCCCCGAACGGAGAAAATCAACGCGGCGGCCGGACGTCAAGCTTCCTCCTGAGGAAAATGGCTCGCAAACCATTCTGCAGAGGCGGCCCAACGCGGCATGAGGAAAGACAGACGCAACTGGATTTTCTGTCCCGCGGTCCATTCGAAATGCCCGTCGCTGGCCTTCCACAAAGCATCGGCCGCTTTCGGGTTTTCTTCCGTGAGCAACACGTGATAAAGAAGCTTTGCGAACCCCTTGGCGTCCAGTTCCTCCACGTTCTTCCCGTACCACGCGATCGACTCCTGGGTGATGTTGCCGGCAAGGATGTGGAGCTTTTCGCGCAAAACGTGCGGAACCGCTCGGACTAAAAGGCTTGCCCCGACGAACTTTCTCTCTCCAAGGAGGGTTTGAAGCAGCGAAAGCTCGGGAGTCGTTTCGCCGGGATGGAAAGGCGGTACCGCAGTTCCGCTTAACCACCAGTTCACGTATTTCTCGCTTTCCAGGTAACAAAGATTCAGGATCGTGTCGCATTCGCTGCACCCGCATGCGTATTCTTCGGGATCCAGGCCGGTCGCGATCGCGCCGCCCGCTATCGTTTTCAACGCTTGCCAGCGCCTGCTGAAATCCACGGCGATTCTCCAGGTCCAGCAGACGTTTCTGCAAGCGCGCAGTTCGGAGTACCACAGGTCGCCGAAGTCCTCGAAGATGTCGACGAGCACGTCGAACGGCAGCGCCATACCCTCTGCTTTTGCGATGCGCAAAAATTGGAACGCCGGCAACGGTTCGGAAGATACTGAGAACGTTCTCGGAATCAGCACCCCTCCGCGGGGACGACCCACAGGAGCTCGTCGGTCGGGCGGTATTCGGGCTGCCAGGGCGGGAACGGCGCGTCGCTCGGCGCACCGAAATCCTGCGGGTGCACGGAGGCCGCGAACCGCTGCGGGTCCACGATGTCGTCGGTGCGGAAGGCCCCCGCGGCGAGCAACGTGGTCGCCGCGAGCTCGGAGCAGAACGTGCGCTCGCTGTCTTTTCGCACCCGGAGGGCGTCGGCGATGCGCACCGCGCCCCGGGCGAACGGGTTGCGCCGCACGCAGCTGCGCATCAGGTCCACGCTGTTCACGTTGAACTCGAAGTCGCGGCAGGCGGCGATGGTCGGCAGGATGCGCTCGAGCGGAAGGGCGCGCCCCAGCGGCCGCCAGAACACGCGGCCGTCGTAGGCCCGCAAGGAGGTTTCGAGGTCGGTGAGCTGGGCGCCCCCTTCTTTGCCGCGCGAGCAGCCGCGCAAACAGTCCACTTTGGTCTCGTCGAGGTTGGCTTCCCAGAGCCACGCGGGGCCGGACTCGTTGCTCTCCCTGACGACGACGCCGACGTGCGTGAGCGGCGCCCAGCTCCAGGCCCGCACGATCATGCTGTCGCCCGAGTACCCGGAAAAGAGCAGGAGGTCGCCGGTCTTGGCCCGCCGAAGGACGTCGCGGTGGTGAATCGGGACCACCGGCAGCTCGCTGCGCCTCCTCGGCTCCCGCAACCCGAGTCGCATCGGCAGCGAGTGCCGCAGCCCGTTGGCGACGAGCGCGGCCGTGGCGACGACGAACGCCGCCATCGCCACGCAGCAGACCCAGTGCCACCAGGGCATTGCAGTAGGCGGCAGCTAGAACTCTAGGCGCGCCGCCGTCACGAAAATCCGCGCGGCGCGTCGACGCGCCCGGGATCTTTGTCGCCCACCCTCTGCGCAGAAGCATGGAAGAAAAGGAGAAGAACGTGTTCCGACACGCGTTTCTCATCGACGGGGGCGGCATGCCGCCTTCCCCGAACTACGCTCGCGAGATAGCCGAGGCCTGCGGCCTGACGATCTTCGATCCCGAGGAGTACGTGGAGGCGGCGAGGGCGCGAAGAGACGAGCTGGGCGCCTACGTGCGCGACAACCCCGAGTGGGTGCAGGTGCGGCCGCTGGTGTACGGGGCGCTGCGGGAGGCCGCCGCCGAGCGGCGCAAACCCGGCGGCTTCCTGATCGTCGGCGGCCTGCCCCGTTCGACGCAGGAGGCCGACTGGCTCGTGGAAGTGTTCGGGCGGCCCGATGCTGAATCGACCCACCCCGCGCGCCGGCACGAAGTCGTGTTCCTGCAGCTGGGCGACGAGGCTGAGCCGGAAGACGGCACGGCAGCCGGGCGCGACCTGGCGATCCGGCGCCTCCTGGAGCGCGGCGACTTCTATCACAGCATCGGCACCGAGGACGCCCGGGACCCGCGGTTCGCCGTGCGCTTCCTGACGGGCGAGCCGCCGCCCCACCGCCGCTCGCTGGAGACCTACGTGCGCCAGTGCGACAACTCGTTCCTGTTCCTGCCGACGCCGCCCTTCTCGCGCCGCGAGCTCGTCACGTGCTTCAGCGCCCCGGCGCGGCCCGAGGATTCGGCGAGGGCGGTGCAACTCTCCCTGGAGTGGTCCCTGTCGGCGCGCAAGTGGCGCCAGTTCTGCGGCACGCACCCCGTCTCGCTGACGCGCCAGAGCATCGTAGAGTACCTGAAGCGGCCCGGCTCGCGCTACGTCGTGAGCGCCAAGCTCGACGGCACCCGCTACTTCCTGCTGACGCACGAGGCGACCATGTGGTTCATCGACCGCAACACGCACGTCTGGCAAGGACCGCGCAACCCGCGCCTGCTCGGTCCCTACGACGGCGCCCTGCTCGACGTCGAGCTGTGTTACGGGGGATGCGGCGGTGCGGGAGGCGGCGACACGGACGCCGCGCCCCTGCTGTACGTCGTGGACGCCGTCGCCTGGGGCCGCCGGAGCATCCGCGACCTGCCGCTCGAAAAGCGCCTGCAGCGCGTGGCTCCGTTGGTGCAGTTCCTGCAGGGCAACGTCCGCGCCCGAGACTTCTTCCGCGTCGAAGTGCAGGAGTACGCGCCGATGAACGCGGCCGCGGAGTGCGTCAGGAGATACGTCGGCCGCCAGCGCGAAGAAGAAGCCGGCGGCCGCGAATCGCCCTTCGACGGCCTCGTGTTCACGCCCTCCGAAGGCGGCTACGCGCTGGGCCGCTCGTTCACGCTCCTGAAGTGGAAGCCGCCGCGCAAGAACACCGTCGACCTGCAGCTGAGGAAGCGCCGGGAGGGCGACAACCCCTTCGAGACGCGGGCGCTCTACAGCACCGATTGCGGACTCGACGACGCCGGCACCGTCGTGGGCCTGCCGTCGCCCGACGACGAACCCTCCCTGTACGAGACCGAAGCGCCCATCGTCGAGTGCTGCGCCGAACACATCGCTCCGCTGGGCGGCGACCCCGTCACCGGACGACCCTGCCAGGCCGTGTGGCGCTACGTGCGCCTGCGGGCCGACAAGAACGAACCGAACGTGCACTGGGTCGTGAACCGCATCGTCGACACGCTCAGCGAAGGCATATCGTGCGACGAGATCCTGTCCCTCGTCGGGGACGCCGGCGGGCCTTTCGCGGGCGGCGGGGCGGGGGGTAACAAGCGCCGGCGGTCGCGCCGCGGTGGCGGAGGGCGCGCGAAGAGAGTCACGTTTAGTACTTGAGCATACTCGCGCGGTGCCTCTTTGGGACTTTCGCCCGGACGAGGAAATCGAGGCCCACGTCGTGGGCCTCGGCGGTCCTGCTGGGCGTCCTGGAAGCTCGCGCTTCGCGCAACCTCTCGGAAATTCCAAGTCTTATTAGTGCTTGGGCATAAAAGATCTTGACCTACGGAGTAGGCGAACCAGCAAGCGGCGCTTTCGGACAAGTTGTTTTTCGAATGAATTTTAGTTCGCTGGCGCATCTTTCATCCGCACCGCCCGCTGACGGCGACGAACCGCGGCTCGCGTTCCGGCGCGTCGGGCGCGTACCCGAGCGCGTCGAGCAGCGGGTCCGTCTTGAGGCGCATGCGCGCGACGAACTCCGCGCTGCCGAGCTCCGCCAGGTCGGTCGGCGACAGGGACGTGTGGTACGCGTCGCCCTCCTGCGTGGCACCGTACCACTCGCACCGCCACGCGAAAAGAACGTAGCAAGCCCTGGCCGGGTCGTCGGGAACCTCGCACGTCCACCGCAGCTCGACGTCCGGCGCCGCGTTCTTTGTCAGCAAGCACAGCGCGCGGTCGAAGTCCCCGCAGTACCTGGGTTCCTCGTACGCCCAGCACACGCGACCGTCGAATTCGCGCGATCGCCGCCGCCTGCAGCAGTGCGAAATTCGTCCGTGCAGGGCGCGGTACGGCAGCACCGCGCCCATACCGAGTTCGGCCCAGCCTTCGCCGCCCATGGTTTTGATGCGCGAAATGAAACGTTTTTATCAACGGGGTCCAGGCGCGCCTGCAGAATCGACAAAAATAGGGACGTACCCCGTCTTCGTGAGGCCATCCGCGCTGTCCGACCACTGGACGGGCGCGTAGGCCGCCGGCGTCGCGGAGAGCCGACCGTCCAGCGAAGCGGCGGGCACCGCGGCCGCCCCGAAATGCAACAGCGTCCCCCTGCCCAGCCGCAGGCCGCCCGGCGCCGCGACGCAAAACGAGCCCTCGGCCTGGCTCTCCGCCCGCTCGGTGCTGCCGTTGAAAACGAACGAGTTGCGGTGCAGAGCGTGCGCGTCCTCGCCGCAGGCGATCCCGTAATCGGCCGCGACGCTGTTCCCCAGGCCGCCGACGATCGTCGCGTACGACACCGACAGCGGGGCGGGCGGCGCTGCGTCCCCTTCGGCGCCCACGAGCGCCTGACGCGCGTCGATGCAGTTCTCGGCGCCGCCGAGGATCGCGTTACCGAGCGCGGGAGCGCGGAACCGGCCCCCGATGTCGTTGTCGAACCCGCCGCAGATGGCCGCCGAGCTGCACCCGACGATGTCGTTCGAGTGCCCGCCGCCGATGAAGCTCCAGGGCGACGCGATGACGCGGTTGCCTTCGCCGCCGAGGATGCTGCAAGCGTGCGAGACCGGAGGCTCCTTTTCTGCCGCTTCGGTTTCAGCGGAATCCCCCTTGCCGCTGCCATCCAGCCGGAAAACGCGGTACCGCGCTTCGCCGTCCTCGCAGCAGAGGCAGAACTGGCCCGTGGCGCCCGCCTGAACGGTCATGTCGCCGTCGGGCGTTCCGCCGTCGCCGCAGCGCAGCGTGCAGGAGCCGGGGCTTTCGTTGCGCACGTAGAACCGCACGGCCGTCCCGGGCGTCACCGGGCGCAGGGCGGCGCGCAGCTTCTCGCGGGGCGGCAGCCGCAGTGGGGCGGGTAAGGTTTCTGTCGCCGCTCCTCCGCCCTCCCGCACCCGCAGGAACCCTGCCAGGAGGTCGAAAACCCCCAGATCACCGTCGACGTCGACGGCCCTCAGCGTCTCTCGCGTCGACAGCATGCCGCGCAGCGCCCACTGCTTGTTGCGCAGCACTCGGGACATTGGCGCTCCGCTGACCTGCAGGAGCGCAGAAAATCTCATTTCCCTTCGGGTAGCATGGCGAACACGTACACCGAGAACCTGCCGTGGGGCACGTTCGACATGAGCGCCCGGGGCCCCGACTACGCCTCGGGCATGCAGGGCGCCGCGATCCCGTTCTTCAAGGACGGCAACGCCCTCCTGCAGGCCTACATGGTGCCGTCGCCCGAGGTCGCCGCCGACGCCACCTGCTTGGGCACGTTCTTCGTGTCGCTGGTGCCCGGCGACACCGACTCCTCCCTGCCAACCTACGTCTTCGCGCTCGACGCCGGATCGATCGCCAACGGCGACCCGGGCGCCACCGGCTGGTACCAGGCCGGCACCGGCCCGCTCCTGCTCGCGTCGAACCGCGTCGGCGACCCCCTGACCAACACCGAGCTCGCGACGGAGTTCCTGGGCGACGCCGGTAGCAGGGACTACACCCGCAGTCCGCTGCTGCTGGAGGTGTCCATCGACTACAAGCAGGAACGAGCGGTCGTCGCCGTCGACCGGCACGACCTGGCGCCCGTGGGCGCCGACAGCAGCTCGGTGGTTTCCCTGCCGGGCATCGGGGGCGCGACGGGTCGCGACGGGGGTTCGACGTACTATGTTTCGTTCTGCAAGTACGACCCGGCCGACGGCACCTCGGCTCAAGGCGGCGTGACGTGCCGCGCCATCGACGCCCAGATGGCCTGCTGCCTGGGCCAGGGCGACTCCGAGACGCTGGGCTTCGCCGCGCTCGAGCAGCCGCAGAGCTCGACGTGCAACCAAGTCGTCGGCGGCGGGGCCAACGACCCGGAAACCGGAACGACGGGCTACTGCGGCGGCAACCCCGACGACACCGAGATGTGCGCCTGCGTCAACAGCGCCGTGGGCAACTGGGAGCTCGCGAGCTGCTTCGACCCGCTCTGCATCGCCGGAGCCGGCAAGGCCTACGTTCTGGGCGACGCGCCCGAGTGCGAAGCCAAGTGCGCCACGTTCGTCGAGCAGATCGCCGGCGGCAACCTCACGACGGGCGACATCACGAACCTCAACGCCTGCTCCGACCCCTTCGAGAACCTCGCGGCCCGCGCCCTGCTCTTCTGGAACGGCGTCAAGCAGGGCCAGACGAAAGACGTCCTGTGGTTCTTCGCGATCGTCGGGGGCCTGCTGCTGATCGTCGGCACACTCGTGGCCCTGCTGCTGCTGCGGCACGAGCACAAGGCCAAGGCGGCGGCGTGGCTGCGCGGAAAACTCGGGGGCGTTGGGACACCTCCGGGAAAAACGGGAACGTAATGAACTGTATTTCGCGATGCGACGCGTGCATCTTGTTCTTCTGGCTCTGGTCGCGACCGTCGTCGTCGCGCGATTCTTCGTGGGCGTCCGGATCGAAGACGTTTAGTACCCGCGGCGCCTTCAAAACCGCGCGCTGCCCGCTTTGAACCACAGGAGCTCGCGGTCGCGGGTGCGCGCCGCGACCGCCCGGTCGATCAGGAAGTCGCGCGCCTCGAGGAGCTCGGTCCACTCCGCGCTCGCGTCGGCGCCCTGAGGCCTCTTGTCGGGATGCAGGCGCTTGGACCGGGCGCGGAAGGCCCTGTGGATCTCCTTCTCCTGCAGCGGGGCGGGTCTGGCCGGTAGCCCGAGCACCATCCGACAGTATCCCTCGTTGTGCGCCACGACTGCCACTGCTGCCATTTTCCGGCTCATAAAAAGGATCCCGTCAAACGCGTTTATTTCCGAAGGTCTCGCGGAGCCACCGCTCCACTTCCAGGTGCCCGTTGCAGCAAGCCCAATGCAGCGCTGCGCGCGCATCGTTCGCCGTCAGCCTGAAGGTCCTGTGGAGCCACTCCGCGACCTCCAGGTGCCCGTTGTAGCAAGCCCCCCGCAGCGTCCCGGTGTCCCAGGCGCGCGCATCGTCCGCCGTCAGCCCGAAGGTCCTGTGGAGCCACTGCGCCACTTGCAGGTGCCCGTTGTAGCAAGCCCCCCGCAGCGTCCCGGTGTCCCAGGCGCGCGCATCGTCCGCCGTCAGCCCGAAGGTTCCGTGGAGCCACTCCGCAACCTTCAGGTGCCCACCCTCGCAAGCCCAGCGGAGCGCCTCGTTGTCCCAGACGCGCGCATCGTCCGCCGTCAGCCCGAAGGTCCTGTGGAGCCACTGCGCCACTTTCAGGTGCCCGTTGTAGCAAGCCCAGCGGAGCGCCTCGTTGTCCAAGGCACGCGCGTCGTTCGTCGTCAGCTCGAAGGTCCGGTGGAGCCACAACGCGACTTCCAGGTGGCCGCTCCGGCAAGCCCCGCGGAGCGCCTCGTTGTCCAAGGCGCGCGCGTCGTTCGTCGTCAGCTCGAAGGTCCGGTGGAGCCACAACGCGACTTCCAGGCGGCCGTTCCAGCAAGCCAGACGCAGCGCCCAGTTGTCCAAGGCGCGCGCGTCGTTCGCCGTCAGCCCGAAGGTCCCGTGGAGCCACTGCGCCACTTGCAGGTGCCCGTTACCGCAAGCCCTACGCAGCGCCAAGTTGTTCTCCGCGCGCGCATCTTTCGCCTCCAACCCGAAGAACCGGCACGCGTGCTTCGCCTCCCGAAGCCTTCCTTCCCAGCACGCCTCTTGCAGGACCCAGACCCCATCCGTCTCTCCCTCCCATCGCGCACTCTCTTCCGTCGCCCACCACTCCGCCGCCACCCACGCCTCGCAGTCGCCCGCGGCCTCCCGCCACAGCCCGCACGCCCGCCTGCAGCTCTCCAGCGCCCGCTTCCCGTCCCGGAAATCGACCTCGTCGAAGACGTCCAGCAGCACGTCGTACGGCAGGCTCGCCATCGTCATCGAGGCAGAGAAATAAAAGCGAGAAGTTCTCGGTCGCGTTCCTGAACGCACCGCAAACTGAAAAACAGCGTGTATTTCCATCACAGCCCGAAGGCCTCGCGGAGCCACTGCGCCACTTCCAGGTGCCCGTTCCCGCAAGCCCCCCGCAGCGCCCAGTTGTTCCAGGCGCACGCATCGTCCGCCGTCAGCCCGAAGGTCCCGTGGAGCCACCGCACCACTTCCAGGTGCCCGTTCTCGCAAGCCCACCGCAGCGCGAGGTTGCCATCGGCACGCGCATCTTTCGCCTCCAGCCCAAGGAACCGGCACGCGTGCTTCGCCTCCCGAAGCCTTCCTTCGCAGCACGCATCTTGCAGAACCCAGACCCCTTCTGTCTTTTTTCCTACCCATCGCACTCTCGCTCCCACCGCCCACCACTTCGCCGCCGCCCACGCCTCGCAGTCGCCCGCGGCCTCCCGCCACAGCCCGCACGCCCCCCTGCACGCCTCGAGCCCCTCCTTCCCGTTCCGGAAGTCCACCTCGTCGAAGACGTCCAGCAGCACGTCGTAGGGCAGGCTCGCCATCGTCATCGAGGCAGAGAAATAAAAGCGAGAAGTTCTCGGTCGCGTTCCTGAACGCACCGCAAACTGAAAAACAGCGTGTATTTCCGTCACAGCCCGAAGGTCTCGCGGAGCCACTTCGCCACCTCCAGGTGCCCGCTCCGGCAAGCCCACCGCAGCGCCCGGTTGTCCCCCGCGCGCGCGTCGTTCTCCGTCAGCTCGAAGGTCCGGTGGAGCCACTGCGCCACCTCCAGGTGCCCGTTGGCGCAAGCCCGCTGCAGCGCATCGTTGTCCCTGGCGCGCGCGTCGTTCTCCGTCAGCTCGAAGGTCCGGTGGAGCCACTGCGCCACCTCCAGGTTCCCGTTGTAGCAAGCCCACAACAGCGCATCGTTGTCCCTGGCGCGCGCGTCGTCCGCCGTCAGCCCGAAGGTCACGAAAAGCCACTGCGCCACCTCCAGGTTCCCGTTTTCGCAGGCCCCCCGCAGCGCCCAGTTGTTCCAGGCGCGCGCATCGTTCGCCGTCAGCCCGAAGGCCACGTAAAGCCACCGCGCCACTTCCAGGTGCCCGTTGGCGCAAGCGAAACGAAAGACCTCGTTGCCCCGGGCGCGAACGTCGTCGCCCGTCAGCCCGAAGGTCTCGCAAAGCCACTCCGCGACCTCCAGGCGCCCGCTCCAGCAAGCCAGACGAAGCGCCTCGTTGTCCCGGGCGCGCGCGTCGTCGCCCGTGATCCCCGAGAAGCAGCACACGTGATTTGCCAACCGCCTCCCTCTCCACTCCCTGCAGATCTTCATTACGACTTCGTGCCCGTCATTCGCGCGGCCTCCCTCCGCCCACCACTCCGCCGCCGCCCGACCTTCGCTGTCGTCCGCCGCCTCTCGCCACGCCCCGCACGCCTCCCTGCACGCCTCGAGCCCCTCCCTCCCGCTTCGGAAATCCACCTCGTCGAAGACGTCCAGCAGCACGTCGTAGGGCAGGCTCGCCATCGTCATCGAGGCAGAGAAATAAAGGCGAAGTTCTCGGGTGCGTTCCGAGAACGCGCCGCAAACTGAAAAACAGCGTGTATTTCCGTCACAGCCCGAAGGTCTCGCGGAGCCACTTCGCCACCTCCAGGTGCCCGCTCCGGCAAGCCCACCGCGGAGCGCAGTCGTCCCTGGCGCGCGCGTCGTCCGCCGTCAGCCCGAAAGCCTCGTGGAGCCACTGCGCCACCTCCAGCTGCCCGCTCCGGCAAGCCCACCGCAGCGCCACGTTGTTCGTCGCGCGCGTCGTTCGCCTCCAACCCGAAGAATCGGCACGCGTGCTTCGCCTCCCGAAGCCTTCCTTCCCAGCACGCCTCTAGCAGAGCCCAGACTCTTTCCTTCTCCGCCCACCACTTCGCCGCCACCCACGCCTCGCAGTCGCCCGCGGCCTCCCGCCACGTCCAGCACGCGCCCCCGCACGCCTCGAGCCCCTCCTTCCCGGTCCGGAAATCCACCTCGTCGAAGACGTCCAGCAGCACGTCGTAGGGCAGACGGGTCGCCATCGTCGTCGAGGCAGAGAAATAGAAATAAAGGCGAGAAGTTCTCGGTCGCGTTCCGAGAACGCACTGTAAACTGAAAAACAGCGTGTATTTCCGTCACAGCCCGAAGGTCTCGCGGAGCCACTCCGCGACTTCCAGGTGGCCGTTCCCGCAAGTTCCATAGAGCGCTTCGTTGTACCGGGCGCGCGCGTCGTCCGCCGTCAGCCCGAAGGTCCTGTGGAGCCACTGTGCCACTTTCAGGTGGCCGTTCGCGCAAGCCCAGCGGAGCGCCTCGTTGCTCTCCGCGCGCGCGTCGTCCGCCGTCAGCCAGAAGGTCCCGTGGAGCCACCGCGCTACTTGCAGGTACCCGTTGCCGCAGGCCCACCGCAGCGCCCAGTTGTTATCCGCGCGCGCATCGTTCGTCGTCAGCCCGAAGGTCCGGTGGAGCCACTGTGCCACTTTCAGGTGGCCGTTCGCGCAAGCCAGACTAAGCGCCCAGTTGTCCCCCGCGCGCGCATCTTTCGCCTCCAACCCGTAGAACCGGCACGCGTGCTTCGCCGCCCGAAGCCTTCCTTCGCAGCACGCCTCTTGCAGAACCTGGACCCCTTCTTTCTCTCCCACCCATTGCACTCTCGCTCCCTCCGCCCACCACTCCGCCGCCGCCCGCGCCTCGCAGTCGCCCGCGGCCTCCCGCCACGTCCAGCACGCCCGCCTGCACCCCTCGAGCCCCTCCCTCCCGCTTCGGAAATCGACCTCGTCGAAGACGTCCAGCAGCACGTCGTACGGCAGTCTGCTCGGCTCGTCCATCGCTCGCCGCAGAGAAAGCAGAGAAATGGACGCGGAACGCGAAATGCTCCGCCGCGTTCCGCATCCGTTCCCCCCGGCCCCGCCAAAACCGGTTTTCTCCCCGCCCGCCCTCCTCGGAAATCACCTCCCGGATTCCACCTTTTTCTCCGACCGGCCGCCGACCGGTTCCTCCTCGGCCTTCTAGAACCGTTCCATCTGTTCCGTCCCGAGCCCAAATATTA
>Ga0180434_10004817_pt1 | contig 16210 bp, 12 predicted proteins | sample SS_ome_7_FD_132453 | JGI IMG/M metagenome (GOLD analysis project Ga0180434, IMG submission 132453) | Hypersaline lake sediment archaeal communities from the Salton Sea, California, USA - SS_1_D_2 metaG | ecosystem: Environmental > Aquatic > Non-marine Saline and Alkaline > Hypersaline >...
CACCTGCACCTTATCGACTCTGACGGTACCCTTCACGATAACGAGACCAGTACCCATACCCCGTTCGGCGAAGGCCGCATCGATTTCAAGCAGGCGCTTTCGCCCATCAGGGACATAATCGCGGCCCTTCCGTGGTGGACGACGGACTTCTGCTTCTGCGCCGAAACCGAGACCGCCGCGAGGGGCGCCGCGGATTACACGAGGAACCTTGCCAGGGAGATACTCGGATGAAGAAAAAACTCAACGTCGGCGTCATCGGCTGCGGCTTCATGGGCCGCATACACTCCAACGCCTACCTGAAGGTCGGCAGGTTTTTCGACCGCCAATACCAGCCGGTCCTGAAGGCGGTATGCGACAACAACGCCGAGAAGGTAAAGGCCTTCGCCGAAAACTGGTCCTGGGAGAGCACAGAGACCGACTGGCGCAGGCTCGTCGAGCGCAAGGACATCGACCTGGTCGATATATGCGTTCCCAACAACCTCCACCGCGAAATCGCCCTGGCGGCGGCCGCCGCCGGCAAGATAATAGCCTGCGAAAAGCCCCTGGCGATGACCGTCGCCGAGGCCCGCGAGATGACCGACGCCGTCAAGAAAAGCGGCAGGCCCAGCATCGTCTGGTTCAACTACCGCGGTGTCCCGGCGGTGGCGCTGGCGAAGATCATCGTCGACGAGGGCCGGATAGGGCGGGTCTTCCACTACCGTGCGAAGTACCTGCAGGACTGGACGATAAGCCCCAAGGTCCCGCAGGGCGGCGACGCCCTTTGGCGGCTGGACGCCGCGGCGGCTGGAAGCGGCGTAACCGGCGACCTTCTGGCCCACTCGATAGACCTGGCCACCTGGCTGAACGGGCCGATATCGAAGGTCTGTGCGATGACCGATACTTTCGTGCGGGAAAGGGCCCTCCAGAATGAGCCCGGCAGGGTGATGCCGGTGAAAATCGACGACGCGTGCGCCTTTCTGGCCCGCTTCGCCAACGGCTCTATGGCGACGTTCGAGTCCACCCGCTACGCCCGCGGCCGCAAAAACCAGCACACTTTCGAGATAAACGGCGACAAGGGCTCGGTGGCGTTCGATCTGGAGAACATGCACGAGCTGGGCTACTTCGACCACGGTGACGACTCGCGCCTCCGCGGCTGGCGGAACATCCAGGTCTGGGACTCTGACCATCCCTACATGAAGCACTGGTGGGTTCCCGGCTGCGGGATCGGCTACGAGCACACGCACATACACCTTCTGGCGTGTTTCCTCGAGACCCTGGCGACCGGCGAGAAGATCTGCTCCGACTTCGCCGACGCCTTGAATACGCAGATTGTATGCGAGAAGGTCCTCGAATCGGCAAAGAACGGCCGCTGGGAAAACATCTGAAGTCGGTTTTGATATGTCGACGAAAACCATTTGCGAAAGCGCCCTCGAGCAGGGCGAAGGGATTCTGAGGCTGGCCCCGACCTGGGTGCCGCGTTCCTTCTGCATACCCGGCAGGAGGATAAAGCTGCACCCGAACGACTACTACGCGATGGGCGGAGAGCGGGGCGGGATCGACGAGCGGTGGTTCTCCTCGACAACCCCGGCCGACAACGGCCCGCTGACCAACCCGGACGAGGGCCTGAGCTTTGTGGTTTTCGAGCGCGGGGACAGGACGGAGAAGGTCCTCCTTCGTGATGCGGTGGTCGAGCTCAAGGCCGGGTTGATCGGCGAAAGGCTGTGGGACAAGTACGGGCAATGGCCGATGTACTCGAAGTTTTTCGACAACCAGGGCCCGCTGCCGCACCACATCCACCACCGCGACGAGCACGCCATGCTGACCGGCCAGATGGGAAAGCCCGAGGCCTACTTCTTCCCGGCCCAGATGAACAACCACCAGGGTGATTTTCCCTGCACTTTCTTCGGCCTTGTTCCCGGAACGACCAGGGACCAGGTTCGAAAGTGCCTCGAGGGCTTCTCCAAGGGCGACAACATGATAACCAACCTGTCCAGGGCCTATCACCTGGAGGTCGACACCGGCTGGGATGTTCCGCCGGGCTGCCTGCACGCCCCGGGCAGTCTGTGCACCTACGAGCCGCAGCTGGCGTCGGACGTCTTCGCGCTGTACCAGTCCTTCACCGCCGGCAGGATTCTTCCCGAGGACCTTCTCTGGAAGGACACCCCCGCAGACAGGCTCAATGACATAGACCACCTTCTGGACGTGATCGACTGGGACCTGAACGTCGATGCGGACTTCGCGAGAAAGCACTTCATGCGGCCGGTTCCGGCGCGGGCGGTCGAACAGATGGAAAAGGAAGGCTGCGTCGAGGAGTGGATATGCTACAAGTCCGCGGCGCTAAGCGCCAAGAGGCTTACCGTCATGCCGGGCCGCTCTGTCGTGGTAAAGGATGCCGCCGCTTACGGTCTGATCGTGCTGCAGGGCCACGGCACTATGGGCGCGTGGGACATCGAGACACCCAGTCTGATACGCTACGGCCAGCTGACGTACGATGAGTACTTCGTAAGCGAAAGCGCGGCCCGCGCAGGCGTGAGGATCGCCAATCCGTCGAAGGCCGACCCGATCGTCATGCTCAAGCACTTCGGCCCGGAGAACCCCGATCTGGAGGTTAAAACTTAGCAGCATGGAATACAGGAGGCTTGGCAGGACGGAAATGCGGGTGTCGGCGGTCGGATACGGCGCGTCGCCCTTGGGCAACGTTTTCGGCGAAACCGACGAGGCCGAAGGGAAAAGGGCCGTGCACTACGCGATCGACCACGGCATAAACTACTTCGATGTGGCCCCGATGTACGGCGTTACGCTGGCTGAGCAGCGGCTCGGAAAGGCCCTCGAGGGAAAACGCGACGGGATATACCTGGCCACCAAGTGCGGTCGCTACGACATGGAGGATTTCGACTTCTCGGCCAAAAGGATTCAGCAGAGCATCGACGAGTCACTCAAGCGGCTTCGGACCGACCATGTCGACCTCTACCAGGTCCACGACATAGAGTTCGGCGACACCAAACAAGTCCTCGAAAAGGCAATACCAGCCGCTCACAGGGTCGTCAAATCCGGTAAGGCGCGGTTCGTCGGGATAACCGGTCTTCCTGTAAGATACCTGCGTTTCATCGCCGAGCGGACCGACGTCGACACCATCCTCTCGTGGGCTCACTACGACCTTCTCGAGGACGAGATGGATTCGGTTCTGGCCGAATTCTGCCGTCAAAAAGACATCGGCCTGATAAACGCATCGCCCCTCCACCAGAGGCTGCTTACCGAAAAGGGCCCGCCCGAATGGCACCGCTCGCCGAAGGATGTCCTCGCCGCCGCGGCGAAGATGGCGGCTCTTTGCCGCGACTACGGCGTCGATATCGCCGACGTTGCCATGCGCTACTGCCTTGACTATCCGCACTCGGCCACCGTTGTTGTCGGAATGAGCAAGTTACGGCACGTCGAGCGGAACATAAAGGCACTGGACTTCAATATCCCCGACGGACTTCCCGAAGAAATCGAAAAGCTGGCCGCGCCGGTAAGGAACAAGATGTGGTTCGAGGGCCGGCCGGAAAACAAAATGTAAGAAAAAGGTGTCAGGCCCCTTTTTTCGCCGTGAAAAAAGGGTCCTGGTCCCTTTTTCTAACCGAACACCTTTGCAAAGGCCGCGATCGTCTGCGCGGCTGCGGCGTCGGGGTCGGGGTGGGGCAGGGCCTCGGCGCTGGCGTAGCCTTCGTAGTTTATGTCCCGCAGAGCGGCGGCGGCGGCGGACAGGTCGATGTGGCCGAAGCCGGCGGGCCGGCGATTGCTGTCGACGAAGTGGACGTGGCCTATGCAGTCCGCCGCCGACAGGATCGCCCGCGGGATCGATTTCTCCTCGATGTTCATGTGGAAGAAGTCCGCGAGCAGCGTGACGTTTTCGCCGCCGCAGGCTTTGATAACCTCAACGCCCGCCTGTAGCGTGTTGACGATGTTCGTTTCGTACCGGTTCAATGGCTCGAGAATAAGCGCGACTCCCTCGTCGGCGGCGCGGCCGCCGAGTCGGCCGAGGGCCGAGTACAGCCATTCGAGTGCCCGTCCGCGATCGGTGCCCTTATCTATCCGGCCCTGCATCGAGCCGATTATCGCAGGCGCCGCGAAAACCGCCCCGAAGTCGATCATCCTGCCGATGTATTCGGCGGCCTTTTGACGGACGGCTTCGTCGGGGCTGGTCAGGGTCAGGCCGTGCAGGACCCTTCCGGCGCCGGTTCCGACGGCGGCGAGCTTGATGTTGTTTTCGGCAAGCAGCCCGGTCAGCTCGTCGCGGTTAACCGCCTCGGCCGAGGCGGTGAAAAGCTCCACCGCGTCGAAGCCGGCGCCGGCGGCCTTGGGTATGCTGGTTTGCAGGGCGTCCCAGTAGATCCACGGCCCGACGTCTCTAAGCGGTGCAACCAGGGAGATTGTCACGCATGACTTTATCATCAGGCCCGCACATCGACCATAATCTTGGTTACTGCAGCCGGGTCGGCTTCCCACTGTTTTAGGGCCCGCGGAGCCTCTTCGAGGGGAACGATTTTCGTGATGCACTCGTCCACCGGAAAACGGCCTTTCTCGAGCATGTCTATTACGGCGGGGAAGTCACCGAGGCAGTTTCGCGAACCGAGCACATCCAGTTCCTTCTGAACGAACAGCTTGGTCTGGTACTCGACGGGCTTCTTGCTGTAGCCGATGTAGACGACTCTTCCGGTGAAGGCCGCCTCCTCGACCGCAGCCAGAAAGGTCTGGGGAAGGCCCACGGCCTCGATAATGACATCCGGCCCGAGGCCTCCGGTGAGTTCCTGCAGCTCTTCATGAAGGTTCGTTGAGCCGGAGTTGACGGCTTCTGAGGCGCCGGCCTTTCGAGCAAGGGCCAGCTTCCGGTCGTCGATGTCAACGGCTATGACTCCGGCCTGCCGCCGGGCGGAGCCCGCGATCGCGCCCAAGCCGACCAGGCCGCAGCCGAGAACGGCTACGGTGTCGGATGATTCGACCCTGCCCCTGGCGGAGGCGTGAAATCCCACGGTCAGCGGTTCGACCAGGGCCAGCTCCTTGAGGGACAGCTTCCCGGATGCGTATATGTCACGCCAGTCGGCGGCGATATATTGAGTCATCGCCCCGGGGCGCCGAACGCCCATCGTCCGGTTGTCGATGCAGGCGTTCGGTCGGTTCCTCCTGCAGGCGGCGCAGATGCCGCAGCTGTTGTACGGCGATACGGTGACTTTCATGCCGGGCCGCAGACTGTCCGGCACGTCCCGGCCGGTTTCCTCTATAACGGCCCCTATCTCATGGCCCGGTATCATAGGGTACTGCTGCAGGGTGAAGGTGCCGCGGTAGGCGTTCAGGTCGCCGCCGCAGAAACCCACCAGGCCGACTTTGAGCAGAACCTGGGCGGCTGCGGGCTTCGGTCTGTCGATTTCCCGAAGTTCGACCTTGCCGGGTTCAACTATGTAAAGCGCCTTCATTTTGTTAAGTGCCTTCCTGTCAGTTTTTTTGCCACAGATCAGCTTTTCGGCCCGCTGGCGCGGGCTCTGCGGCTACGGATGGTCCGCTGTCCGCGAGCAAGCTCGCTTCCAGCGTCCCGTCCGCAGCCGCGGTTGTCTTTTGCAAAGCCAACCGCGAAGCTGATACACATATTAAACGCTGCAGATCTTCACCGCCTGGCGCAGGCTCTTCAGGGGGTCGCGCGTCGGCATGAACTCGATCCCGACGTAGCCATTGTAGCCTGTTTCGACGATCGCCTCCATTATCGGCGGGTGGTTGATCTCCTGCGTGTCGTCTATCTCGTTGCGGCCCGGGTTTCCGGCGACGTGGTAGTGGCCGATAAGGTCGGCGTGCTGCCTTATCCGGCTTATGATGTCGCCGTCCATTACCTGCACGTGGTAGATGTCGAACAGCAGCTTCATGTTCGGCGAGCCCACCCGCCACACGATCTCGGCGCAGTAGTCGGTATGGTCTCCCTGGTAGGGCGGGTGCCCCTTCATCTCCTCGTCGACGCGGCTGTTGAGAACCTCCAGGCAGAGGTTGACCTTCTTCTTCTCGGCGTAGCCGATGATCTTCTTGTAGCCGGCCACGCAGTTCGCCATGCCGACGTCGTCTGGTATGTCCTCCCTCGAGCCGGTGAAGGTTATGACGTTGGGGAACCCCCATTCGCTGCAGGCGTCGATGGAGGCCTTCATCTTGTCTATGCACATTTGCTGGTACTTGGGGTTGTTCATACCCTTGTCGAACCAGTGGCTTCCGTATAGAGCGCATACCATGCCGCGTTCCTTCAGCATCGGCCAGTACTTGGGATCGACCAGCTCGACGCTTTTGCAGCCGAGGCGGTCCGCTATTCGGATAGCCTCCTCGACTGACCAGTACTTCTCGAAGCACCAGTGGGCTACCGACAGGTTGATGCGGCCCTTTCCCGCGGCCTTTGGAGGCCACACGCCGGCGGCGGAGGCACTGCCGGTGACACCGGCCGTAACAGCCGCGGCGGCCTTGAGGACTTCGCGGCGGCTGACAGGTACGCTTGTATGGTTCGGACTTTTCGGGTCTTGGTTGGATTTCATAAGATCGCTCCTCATATTGTCAAGTTTTTCAGGTTTTAGGCAGTTGCTTCAATTCGCCCCGCAGCCTGGGCAGGCTGTCGGGGTAGTTCTGCTGGATGAACTCGACGAGTTTTTCCCGGACGCCGCAGCGCAGGCCCCAGCACGCCGATGCGTCCGCGGCGCTTACAAGGGCCCGCAGCTCCACGGTTCTGTCGGAGGTATTTGTCACCTGTAGGACGCAAACCTTCTTGTCCCAAAGCTCGGAGCCTTCAAGTATCCGGCCCAGCTCCTTTCGGACCGCCTCCACCGGTACGGTGTAATCGACATAAAGGTAAACTGTGCCGAGGATGTCGCTTGTTTTGCGGGTCCAGTTCTGAAACGGTTTTTCGATGAAGTATGTTATGGGGACGATAAGCCGCCTCAAGTCCCATATCCTCACGACCACGTAGGTGAGCGTTATCTCCTCGATCCTGCCCCACTCGTTTTCCACTATCACGACGTCGTCGACCCGTATGGGTTGGGTGAAAACCATCTGGAGGCCGGCTATGAACGTGCCTATGGTACGCTGCGCCGCCATGCCTACCACGATCCCGATTATCCCCGCCGAGGCGAGGATGGTCGTTCCCAGCTGACGGACGGTGGGGAAGGTCATAAGCATTGTCGCTGCAGCGAGAATGATTACGATGGTGATGACGATGCGCTTGACCACCCGTAATTGGGTATGTATTTTCCTCGCCCTGAGGTTGTCCTTCTGCGCGATATCGAAGCGTTCAGCGACCGCGTCTTGCAGCACGTAGGTTGCCTTTACGGCCAGGTATGAGACCACGGCGATAAACATTATCGCAAGCACATGGTTGATGCCGGTGGCGCTGTCGTCCAGGATCGGGAAGGCCGTTATCACGCGTACGGCCATTAGGACCGCGAGCCATTGCAACGGCCTGTAGCAGTGCAGTACGATTGATTCGTCCAGGCCGGTCTTCGTGCGTGAGGTGATTTTCAGAAGGATTTTGTAAACCACAAAATGGCCGAAAATGCCGGCCAAGGCGATTGCCGCCAGGGTCCATACCGGCCATGTAAGCAGGGAGGAAAACTCTGTCATCTCGCTCTCCGGAATAAGCGTTTTTGCATGATAGGGCCCGGCGGGGCATCAGTCAAGGCTCGGGCCGTGGTAGAAAATATGGACGGTATGGACGGGGAAAAAGGTACCAGGACCCTTTTTTCGCGGCGAAAAAGGGTCCTGGTACCTTTTTCCATTTCGTCCACTTGAAAACACTTGATCTGCCTTTCGGGTATTGCTACATTGATGACGGTGAAACTCCAATGTAACAGACGAAGCTTCCTCAAGGCTTCGATGGCGACCGGCCTACCGCCGGCGGTTTCGGCGATGGCGGCGGCTTGCCGTCTGTCCGGCAGGCCGTGGAAAATGCGGCTTTCGACAAGCTCCATTCACTTCATGGAGCTTCCTATCGAGCAGGCCTGCGAAAAGATAGCCTCGCTTGGCTACGAGGCCGTCGACATATGGTCCGCCCACGACAAGTGCCCGCACCTCGACGACGTCAAGGACCGCCTCGGTGCCGAAGGGCTAAGGCAGGTCCTGGCCAAGAACAACCTGAAGCTTTCGGCGTTCAGCGTCTATAAGGGCGGGTACGAGCGATACGCCGGCCTGCTCGGCGAGATGGGCGGCGGCGACGCCATACGCGGAAGCGCCCACAAACGCCCGCCGGAGGAGTTGACCAGGTGGATGAAGGCGTTCTTCGAGAGGATAAAGCCCCTGGTGGAGCTGGCCGAGAGGAACAATTCCCGCCTGGCGATCGAGAACCACGCCGGTGCGCTTCTGAACTCTCCGGATTCGTTCAAGGTCTTCACCGACATGAACCCCTCGAACCGGGTCGGCATCGCACTTGCGCCCTATCACCTCCAGTCCATCGGCGCCGACGTTAACGAAGTGATAAGAATCTGCGGCCGGCAGCTTTTCTTTTTCTACGCCTGGCAGAACTTTCCCGATTCGCAGCAGCTTCCCGGGATAGGCCCGACCGACATGGCGCCGTGGATAAGGGCTCTCGCCGGGGCCGACTACGCCGGGTACGTGAATCCCTTCATGCACGGCCACCCCGGAACTGAAGTAATGTATGCGAACCTTGAAAAGTCCCGCACCTACCTTCTCGAGTGCCACGGGAAGGCCGGCTGCGGAAGAGCAAAACGCGATACCTGACTAAACAGTAAGACAGAAGGAGACGGTCATGGGCACCAGAGACATTACCCGCAGGGATTTCCTCACGGATAGCGCCGCCGTAACAGCCGGCCTGGCGGCCGGTTTCGCGACTGCCGGATACGCCGTCGCAGGCTCGGCCGACGAGGCGGCGATAAGGAGGACCCGAAGCTACAACGGCGACATGGAATACCGCAGGCTCGGCAAGACCGGCCTTTGGGTTTCCGCGGTGTGCCTGGGCGGTCACTGGAAGCGGATGGATACTGTGGTCCCTGGCGTTTTCCGGGGAAAGGGCTGGCTGCAGGCCGACCTCAACAGCGACGGTTTCCGCAAAAACCGTCGCGACGTGGTGTCACGCTGCATCGAGCATGGAATAAACTACATTGACTCCTGCACGTGGGAGGAGTGCTACGCCTACAGCGAGGCCCTGCGGGGGCGGCGGGATGAGATGTTCCTCGGTTTTTCCTGGTACCAGGAGGAGATGAGGAACAAGCGTTTCCGCACGGCCGGAAGGCTCTTGAAGACGCTGGACAAGGGCATGCAGCTTTGCAGGCTCGAATACGTCGACGTCTGGCGGATAACGATGGACGCCGAGAGCAGCCGGCACACCAACGAGGAAGTGGACGAGATGATGAAGGCACTGGAAAAGGCCAGGCAGATGGGAAAGGTCCGCTTCACCGGTATTTCGTCTCACGACCGGCCGCACATAAAGTGCATGATAGAGTCGTACCCGGAGGTGCTCCAGGTCGCTGTGACCCCGTACACTGCCAAGAGCAAGGTCCTGCCGGCCGACAGTGTCTTCGAGGCGGCCAAAAAGTACGACGTGGGCATCTTCGGCATAAAGCCCTTCGCCGGTAACTCCCTCTTCCAGGGCGACAGCTCGCCCGGCAACCCGCACGCTGCCGAGGACGACCGCCTTGCCAGGCTGGCGCTTCGCTACATCTTGTGCAACCCGGCGATAACCGCCCCGATACCGGGGATGGTCAACACGCACCAGGTCGACAACGCCGCCAAGGCGGTGCGGGAACGCCGCCAGCTCGACAAGGCCGAGGCCAGACAGCTCGAGCAGGCCATGGACCGGGCCTGGGCCAACCTTCCGCGGCACTACCGGTTCCTGAAGGACTGGGAGTACGTGTGAGTAGCAGGTAAGAGGTAGAATGTAGCATGTAGAGGGAAAAAAGGTTCCTGACCCCTTTTTTTCTTCCTGAACTCTGAACTCTCTACTGCACTTCCGGAGCGGTGTATACTCCCGGGATATCAACGTTCGTTCCCGCTTCGGGAATGTCCTTTCCGAGGGCCCAGTAGATTCCGTTGACCAGGAGCCTGCGCATCGAGGAGGCCTCGAAATCGGCCGGATGGCCCAGCGTGGTAAAGAAAACAGGAGATTTCTTGTACGTCTTCGTCCATGCGACCGGGTTGGGTGTTCCGACCATGTTTCGCTTGGGGTGCCTTTGCTCGAAGGGGCCGCCGGTGTCGGTATCGGTGGCATAGCCGATCGCCGACGTCACGCAGTCGCCGTGAAGCGGTATGACGTTGTACAACCACGAGCGGACGTAGAACTCTTCTTCGACGCCGCGCATGGTGGGGTGGTCCGCCAGCACCTTCAGCACGCGGGTGCCGTACCTGCCGCCCTCGTGGCTGATCCACTTCTGGCCGAAGACGTCCCGCCCGAAGTCTTCATTGTAGTGCCGGTGTTCGTGGTCCTTGGGGTAGCGGAAGGCGTGGGTGCTCGTACGAAGGCCCACTATGGGCCGGCCGCTGTTGACGTAGTCAAGTATCATCTTGATCTGCTCGTCAGGCAGGGCCCGGAATCTAAGAAAGAACACCGCCAGGTCGGCCTTCTTGAGGATCTCGAGGCCGGGGATGTTCTTCTGGTACTTGGGGTTGCGCTTCCCGCCGGGTTCGGTGGCGTAGAGTACACTCGTACGCATCTCGTGGTGGGCCTCGAGCACGTTTGCGATCATCGGCATGGAGACCTCCGAGCGGTACTCATCATCGCCTGTGACGAACACCACGTGCGTTTTTTTGCCTCCCAACCGAAACGGCACGGCGGCGGCTGACGCCAGCGAGCCTGACTGCGACTTTGCAGTTCCCAAGGCCGCGGCAAGGCCGGCGGCGCCTGCGGAACCGATGAATTTCCTTCTCGACAGGTCGTTTTTCATTTTGAATTCTCCCTTATACTGTAAATTACCGCGAGAAGTTGCGGGCCAAAAGATCCGCTGCCCGGGGGCAGTTCTCTACCGCCCAAACGGTGAAGATCGCCGACATCAAGGAGTCTCCGCCGGTGATCGCCTCATAATGGTCGTTGTTGCTGCTGGCCTTCGGAAGCGGGCAGGATTCATCGAAAAATATTTCGATGGCGGCATCCGCCAGACGCTGAGCCTCGTCGAGATAGCGGCCTTCGCCGGTTATTGTGTAGGCGGCCGTCATCAGCGACACGGTGCTTGCGACCGCGCCCGGGTAAAGAGATAAATCGCCGCCTTTCGGAGGCATGGTTCCGATATATCTTTCGGCCGAGCCCAGGACCAGGTTGCGTAGGCGGTCGTCTTTCGTCTGCCGGTATCGCTGGTAAATTGCCATCGCCAAGGGGGCCTCGGGCACCACGCCGTACGCCATCGACCAGGGGGTGGTGCGGTGACGGGCCTTCTCGTGTCTTTTTAGGCCGCCAACGTCAAGCATATCGGCGTCGAGGCTGTGGACTAGACCGGCCCCTGCGGGCGAAACGTCGTGGGGTATTTTTAGAAATATTTCGTCGATTTTCGCGGTGCTTCGGCGCATCTTCTCAGCCAGCTCCGGCGGAACCAGCTTCGCTGAGTCCCAGAGGTCTATCGCCAGCGACAGGTTGCTCGGCGGCCAAGCCACCGAGGGTTGGCAGGAGCAGCAGGGTATAATCCCGGTTTTCGGGTTGCGCGTCGATTCGAAATAATCCAGTACCGTTTCTATTGCTATCAGGAAGACCTCGTCGGGAGTTCTCGCGTAGGCGTTGGCCCAGGTTGCGATGTAGAACCCGCCGTGGCGGGGGAAGTTGGCGCCCTTGTCGGTGCGATGGCGTATGTATCCTGCGTGGCGGGAGAAGTCTCCGCTGTAGTCTGCTATCTGGTGGTTCCACAGGCCCCTGGCGAATCGCTCGCAGGCCAGTGGCGCAAGGTCGAAGCTTCGGTCCCACAGCGTCCACGGTCCGAAGAACTCGTGGTTATCGCCCCGGCGGAATATCACCGACTCCCGATAGAAGCACCAGCCCATGTGCTCTCCCCAGGCCATAAGGCCCGTGGCCGGGCTCTGGCAGTTCTCGAAGAACCACTTCAATATGCGGTCCGCCTCCTGTGCGTAGTATTCATCGCCCGTTACCTCGCTTAGGGCGTAGAGGATCTGGTAGAGGTTCTGGTCGTGCTGGGGGTTTGCCCCGGTAAGGACCCTGTCGCCCGGCCGCTGGCCCTCGATCTGTACGAAGCTGTGCATCAGGGACAGTGTCCTGCGGTCCAAGGCGGCCGCAACAAGAGGGCAGTGGTGCTTGCCGTAGGTATCGCGGCCGTTTTCGAGCAGGCAGTCGGCGTAGTCGAGGACCATTTTGAAAAGCGGCGATTCCTCGGTCAAACGCACCTTCGTGACGGCTGGGGATTCGCCCGGCTTTCCACACATCGCAACACGGGCGGGCGGACTTGGAGATTCGGTCGCGGCCGGTTCTTCTGACAGGCCGAACCGCACCTCGGAGAGGCCGGCCAGGTCCTCGCCGTAGGTATCCAAAACGGTTATTTTGACCATTTTCGCAGTGGTGCCGCCGAAGTCGATCTCGCTGTTGTGCGTGTAGGATGAGGTTGCGTCTGCCCTGGCCAGCTCGAATTCACCGAGTTCCTGCCATTGGCCGCCGTCGATGGAATGCTCGATCCGGCACCGCCTTATCCCGCGGCCAGTCAGATCTTTGGGGTCGGCGCCGGGCGTGATCTGGTTGAAGTTCCAGACCTTCATCACGCCCAGGCTGTAGGGCCTGTCGAATTCATAAAGGATCCAGGTTTTGTCCGTGACCCAGCCGCCGAGCCACATTGTTCCCTCCGGTTTGAGTGGGCAGTGTGGACCGGTTTTGCTTATCAGGTTTGTGTGCCGGTCCTCAGTGAGGCCCGAACCATCGCAGGAATAGCGCGGCTCGAGATAACAGTTGATCGACGACGCCGTTGCGGTTATCGACTCGGGCCGTATGAACCCGGCGGACGGGCCGGGCAATGTTTTTTCGCCCGCCGCCTGCTTGGCTATACGCACGGTGTGACCGCCACCGCCGGCGGGCAGCTTGATGTTGAGCGTGACAAGTTCCGGGTTGCCGTAGAAAAGACCGCTGCCGAGGAACCAGCCCTCCGCCGCGGAGTCGAAGTCCGCCTTGCCGGCGAGCTTTTGGAGCTTGCGGCCGCCGGCGGTTACTTCCGCCGTTTCGCTGTCGAGGTGGACGACGAGCTCATAGGAGATCTCGGCCGGGTCGATTGTTATCTCAATCGCCTCTTCATCCTCGGCGCAGACCAGGACGGTCTTTCTCGTGGCGCTCTTAACGGTCTCGCGGTCGAGTACTTCCCAGCGGGAACTTGTCCCCTCAGCCGGCCAGACGTCGAGAGTGACCGGCTCGGGCTTGTTCTCGTAGATGTAGCTCATCTCCGGCATCATGGGAATCACGGCGCCGGCCTTTACGAAAAGCGGAAGGCCGTCGCGGCCGTACAGGGGCGCCGCGACAGTGACGGTGCGGCCGCCCTTATACTTTCGGCCGGTCCAGTAGTGGAACCAGTTGCCTTCCGGAAGATACACGCTGCGGCTGTCGGCTTTCTCCAGGACCGGCGCCGCCAGAAGCTGTCTTCCGATAAGGAAAGTGTAGCCCTTGTCGTAGGTGACGGTGTCTTCGGTGTAGTCGAACGCGATAGGCGCCAGTATCGGTCTTCCGGTTTCGGCGGCCTCTATCGCCGCCGAGTAGATGTACGGCACCAGCCTGTAGCGGAATTTGAGATAGTAGCGGTAGAGATCCTGCTGGCGTTCGGTCAGCTGCCAGGGCAGCATCGCGCCTTGGTCGCCGGTTCCGTGAGCCCGGCAGATCGGTACTACGGGCACCAGGTTTATCATCCGGCGGATGACGTTCTGTTCCGAAAGTGGGTTTTCGCCTTTGAAGCCGCCCAGTTCCACCAAGAGGAACGGGTACAGCGAGAGGCTTCCGTTGCGCAGCCAATTGAGGTCGTCGGTGATGTACTCCAATCCGTGCGGTACGTCACCGGCGAATGGTATTATATAGCGGTGTCCGCCTATGGGGCCGCCGCGGCTTATGACCGGCCGGCCGTGGAAGCCCTCGCTTTCCATTCCCTCGACGACGTTCTTCGCCCACAGTGAGCCGAACAGCTCGTGTGACTCGTAGCCGTTGGCAAACGCCTGCATCGCCGAGTACTTCGTGAAACGCTCGGAATTGTCCTGCCACCAGAAGGCGTTACCGTCCTTGAGCCTGGGCAGGTGCAGCGACCAGTATTCCGCACAGATCGCCGGGACCGTCGGGTCGTACCTTTTCCAGTCGAACAGGTCCACGAAAAGGGCGGTGCTAAGGCCGGTCTTGAATCCTGTCTTATCCAGCTCGGCGTACATCGCCGCCGGGTCCGGATATAGCTCGGTCCATTGGAAGTCCTTCTTCATGCCCTGCATGTCGATGATTATCACGTCGCACGGCCAGTCTCCAGCGCGGTACCTGCGGGCCACATTGACTATGTCTTTCTGCGCCCAGTCGCAGCACTTGCACTGTATGTGGCCGAAGAACCATTTTTCGGGCAGCATGGGCGGGCCGACTATTTTGATGTACCTCTTCAGCACGTCCTCGAATTTGGGCCCGAGCATAATGTAGTAGTCCATGTCCCAGCCTTCCATGCCGCCGCTGGTGGCCCAGAAGCGGTATTCGCCGAGTGTGGTTCCCATCTCAAGCGTGGCGTCGTCGTCGAGGTTGTTGAAGAATATCCCGTAGCCGTTGGTGCTATAGAAGAATGGAACAGGGAACCCGCCGCAGGGCGGCTTCCTTTCCATCTCGGTCGCGTAGCATGTCATCTTGCGGCCCCGCATGTCAATCGGGTTGTTGTAGGCGCCGAAACCGAAGAAGTGCTCGTCGTCGGGCAGGTGCATGGTTTCGTAGACTTTCGAGGCCTCGTGGCCGAGCCCGGCGTTGACAACGCCTTCCTTTTCCATGACCAGCCGGCGGCCGTTCTTGTCGTAAAAGGCCAGCTTGAAGGGCTGCTTTCTGACCTTGACCGAGAATTCGCCCGCCCGAATGTTGTAGACCGTGCCCTCAAGGTCATAGTCGAAACCCTCTGAAATTCCGTAGGGAACACCCGGCCACGAGTAACGAACCACCATGTACGGGCCGTTTTCGTTCTCGTGCAGGGTGTCGGCGGGAAACCTGCCGTCCGGCGCCATGTGCACGCGTATGATGCCTTCATCGAGAAAACTCAGCCGTACGCTGCCGTTCTCGCAGCGGAAGGTTACGTTGTGGTCGTTTTGTTCGTGCGACAAGACGTCGCCCATCATCGTATAAGCCGCGGCGTTTGCCGTAAAGGCGCCGAGCAGGACGGTGACTGCGAGGGAAAGGGTGGTGGGGCCGCGAAGGCTCAAAATAAACATCTGTTTCTCCTTTTTGCAATAGGTGGGTGCACCCTCGACAATAAGCGGAATAATAGCAGCAAGGGGCGGTCAGAGCAAGGCTGTGAAAAAAAGGGAGCAGAAATCTTTTTCGCAAAAAAGGTTCCTGCCCTTTTTTTACAGCAACTTTCCTGTTTTCTTGTCCCAGCGGCAGGTGCGGTAGTTGAGCACGTGCTCGCCGTGGCAGCTTGTGCACTTTGGCCTTTCAGACCCGGGTGCGGCAAGAAGCTTCGCGTGGGGCTCTATGTCGATTTTGGCGGCCGGGTGACAGTCCATGCAGAAGGGCACGATGTCCTCCTCGGCGAACATCCTGTCCGGCGGCGTTATGTTGCCCTCGTCGCTGCAGTGCGCGTCCGACGGGCCGTGGCAGTGTTCGCAGCTTACGAAGTTCCTGGCGTGCGTTACGGCCAGTTCTTCGCTCTGGTAGTTCATGTGGCAGACGTGGCAGCGGCTGTTGTCGGCGGACGGTCCTTCGTATGCGTTTTCCGGCTTCTCGAGAAGCAGCAGCGGCTCTTCCCCTTCGCTCGCCGGCTGTTCGTCGGGCGCCTGCTGTCCGGTGACCGCCGGGGGCTCGGCCGACGAAGCCGGTTGGGTAAAGGCGGTTTGGCAGGCCTGCCGCAGGGCGGTTTCCGTCGCTGGTTCGACTGGTTTGTTACGGCATGAGAACACCGCGGTTGGCAAGACCGCCGCCGCAAGTACCAGGGCTGGATGCCTTAAACTACGCAAACCCACTGTTACCTCCTGTAGTATGTAGTATGTAGTATGTAGAGTGACTACCTCCTACTTCCTACTTCCTACTTCCTACCTCCTTGCCAGTATTCCCATCAAAGTTGTGAAGTGTAGTGATTTTGTTCCAATCTGTCAA
>Ga0180434_10004818_pt1 | contig 16209 bp, 30 predicted proteins | sample SS_ome_7_FD_132453 | JGI IMG/M metagenome (GOLD analysis project Ga0180434, IMG submission 132453) | Hypersaline lake sediment archaeal communities from the Salton Sea, California, USA - SS_1_D_2 metaG | ecosystem: Environmental > Aquatic > Non-marine Saline and Alkaline > Hypersaline >...
CCTGGAGTCGTAGCCGCGTTGGGCGGCGGTCCCCCGTCGCTCGTCGCCGCGGCGTCGTGCCTCGAGCTCCTCGTCCTGGTGGACGTCGCAGTATCGGTGATCGCCGCGCACCAGCCCCCGGCACCCCCGGTGAGCGCACGGGCGGGGGGCGGAGCGGGGCATCGTTCTGCCAGACGATCTATCTCTTGAGGCCTGAACCGCCAGCGCAACTGGCCGACAGTTCCTTGATGGCGGCAGCCGCATCCAGCTTTAGCAGATTGATCACACGGAGACGACACCGTTCTGCAATAGGCGCAAGACGATCAAAGTCCTTCTCGTCTTCCGTCAGAAGAAAGGCGCAGCCTGCGAATACCGCATCTCCGAGAATGCCGCGATCACGTCGGACGTTCGGTCGTTTACCCTTGTCCGGCAAGGCATCTCTTGCGGCGTCCGCAAGCTCTCGCTCTTGTCCATTGCCCCATCGAGATCCGATGTTTCCCCAGGTACCTTCGATATCTTCCCAACGCTCATCCATCCAGTGGTAGGGAACAGTTTCAAAGCGGTCGAGCTCACGAATCGGTGGTGAAAGCTCCCGCAACGTGCGCGCACTCTTGCAGACGATGAACTCATCCTTCCTCGATTCCACGTAGTCGAGGACCCTTCGAGCGCAGATACCTCGCTCGGTGGCACTTCGACTACCGTAGGCGCTGATGAAGACGGTTGTGTCCACCAGCAACTTCTTCATGGAAAGAGACACCTACTTACGCGCCTGACTGCCCGTTGAACTGTGTGGGGAGATTCTCCCATCCTGACAAAATCTTAGACACTCGTGTCCGGGCTGTCAATAGGCTCAACAACTTACGATCGGCACAAAAATGAAGCCGGCCGTGAGAACGTTTGGCCGACTTCGGGGAAAAAGGAGCACGACATGCCGAAGGCGAATTGCAGTAAACATACTACCACACGAGCGTGTCGTCGCCTACGATGACACGGTAAGCACATCCTCCGCCTTCACATCCTGGGGACGACGACCCGCCGATAGCGGCGAGCAAGACCGGCCGCCTCCTCCGGATCGACTCCCCGGGCGACCATGACCTCCATGAGCTTCTCGGTGGCCGCCTCGTTCCGCGGAAGCTCGCCGTCCAGCGCCGAGGTCATCTCTCCCACGGCCAAGGCGTAGGAGCGGCGTTTCCGCAGCCTGCGGGCCTGGTGGAAAAAGAGCTCCCGGCGGTTCGCATGGTGCTCCGCCTCGAGCTCAAGCGTGCGCCGCTCGTCCCGCCCTTCCTCGGTCCCGCACTCCAGGGCGCGGAGACGGCGGCGGATGTTGAGCTCCTGGGCGGCGTGCCAGGAGGCGCGCCCCTGGGTGGAGACGACCTGCTCCAGGACCTCGCGCTCGGTGGCGGCCAGAGCGGCGATCGCCCGACCGACGTTCGCGACGAAGTCCCGGAGGAGCGAATCCGAGGCCTGCCACCGCCGCTCGGCGTCGAAACCGGCGAGAATCGATCCCACCGGCCAGTCCACGCGGAGGATCGAGTAGATCGCCAGGGCGGCCTCCACCCGCCGACTGGTGCCGGTGGAGACCGTCGCCTTGGGGCGGCCTCGAGGGCGGCGGAGCTCCCCGGGCGCCGCCGAGAATCCCGCGTAGGCGATGGAGGCCGGACATCCGAGCCCCGCCATGATGCAGAGATCTCGTGCCGAAGCCGACGAGCGCGCGGGGATGTACCAGGACCGGCCTCGCGGCCACCGACAGAGCCACACCGGGACATCGGACAGGATCGGTCTCACTCGAGGACCTCGAACGGGAGCGGCCGCTCCTCCGCCTCGAGCTCGAGGACCGGGAGAGCATCCTCGAGGCCTGGCGGCGGCCCCACGACCAGGAGGGGCTCATAGCCGGCGTGCCTGGCGAGCTCGAGGGCCGCCTGGTCACTCTCGGCGCGGAGGGCGACGTGATCCGAAATCCCGTCCCGTCGGTGGGAGATCCACCAGGTCCTCACGAATCTTCCGGATCTGAGCGGGGAACCAAAGTCGTCTCGTCGTCGATCGCCCGGAGCTCGTCGACTTGATCCGTAAAGAACTCGACGATGATCTTCGGGAGTTCGCCGGCGCGATGTTCCCATCGCACATTGACGGGATCTGGTAAGGCGCGACCGTCTGGCGCGATGACCTTCGTGCCGAACTGACCGGCGCCTGGTTTGATGCGGTAGAACATGCTCACAGCTCAGCCTCCAATCCGTTGGAATCGAGACCCTCCTCCCGCTCCGAAGAGGTACGGAGAGGCCCGTCGTCGAGCCACCCCCGACGACGGGCCTCCTGGAGCGAGACGCGCTCGGTCACGGGCGGATGAGATCGAATAGACGAGCCGCGAAGGCGTCGACGCGGGTCCCGTAGGGCGCGTTCCAGACCGATTTCAGATCCCGGAGCGCGGCGCCTCCGACGCCATGGAACACGTCGAAGGCGAGCGCGGCGACTGCGTAGAGCGCCACCACGAGCCAGATGTAGTGAGACTTGTCTTTCACTGTTGCCTCCCTCCCGGGATCCCGCCCGGGTCGAATCCGATCCTTCAGCCCGCCCGCCGGATGCCGGCGCGTTCGAGGCTCCGTTCGAGGTCGTCGACTGCGCGAAAGAGGCCGTAGTCGACGCCCCGGACGGTCACCCGTCTCCGCCAGTCGCGCGCCTTCTCCACCACCTCCAGGAGCTCTGTGAGCGCATCGCGGCCGAGCTCCCCGCGGGCGGCCGCGAGGACCTCTTCCGACAGAGGCTCGAGGCGGCGCGGGCTCACCCGCTCTCCTCCTCGAGCAGGAGATCGACGAGCTCCGCCACCTTTGCGTGGTTCTCGGGGCCTCCCTCGACGATCGGGCCCGACTGCGCCCGGAAGATCGCGATCTCCTCGGCGAGCTCTCGGGTCATCTCGAGGCGATGGTTCGCTGACTGGACCCTCAGGACGTCGGCGATCGAGACGAGCTCCTCGCGGAGGAGCGCGAGTTCGCGAACCAGGTAAACCGTGGTCGCTACCTCGAGAGCAAGCTCATTCGGAAACGACTCACGGAGTTCGTCTGTCAGCTTGAGTACATCGGTCGTGATTTCTTCAGTCCTGATCTCCGTCATTGCTCCTCCTGTTTGTGATCCGTTGCCAAACACGAGCCGCCCGCCGGCGGAGCGTCCTCTCCTCGAGCTCGAGGACGCGAGCCTCCAAGGCGGAGAGGCCGTTCCCGAGCTCCTGGCAGCGCCCGCCGAGCTTGGGGATCTGGTCCTCGACCAGGTCGAGCGCGATCGCGAACCGCGCCGCCAGGCGACTTCTCCCCCGGGTCGTCATGACGGGTCGTCCTCCGCGCGCCTGCGCCGGACCTCGAAGAACCCGTCCAGGTCCGGGCATCGGTCCATCACCAGGCGCGCGTAGAGCGCCCGGTAGGAGTTGTTGAGCCGCCACTCGTCGCCGGAGGTCTCCACCGGCCGGACCCACCGGAGAACCTCGAAGACGCCGTTCATCGACCACCGACGGAGGCCTCGGGACCTCGCTCCGCGGGCGACCTGGACGATCGCCCGGAAGACATGCGGGTTCGCTCGATGGAACCTCTCGAACCGCTGCTCGATCGACTCGTCCGGCTCCGCCGTGATCTTGACCAGGGAGTCGAAGAGCGAGAGCTGCAGCCCGTCCCGGAGCTCGGCGCCCATCGCCTCGACGTCGACGGTCGTCGAGCTCACGGCTTCGCTCCCCTGCGCTTGAGGTCTGTCGGGCCGTGGACGGCATCGTGCAGCGCGCGGGCGATCGTCGCCATCGACCGGCCGAGCTCGTACTCCACCAGGTCCGGCCACGGCTCGAGCGCGCGGCCCGTCACCCGCCGGACCGTCTCAGGTGTCGGCTCGAGGGCGCGGTTCATCCTGTCGACCGCGTTGTCCTCCGCCGCCGTGAGGCGTTCGACCTGCGCCAGGAGGTTGTCCCGCTCCAGCTCCAGCCCGCGGATCCGCGTCTTGAGCCTGGCGAGCTCCTCGCATTCCGGGGTCGACATCAGGTCACCCGAGAATCGGGATGGTCGCGAGCCGATCCTGATCGATGCTCTCGTAGAGATAGCTCTTGATCGCCTCCACGGCCTCCTCCCGCCATCGCTGGTCGGAGATCGGGAAGAGAGCCATCAGAGGGAGATCCCCGTCCTGGCGACGGAGCCTAAGAACGTAGAGCGATTCCGGCTGAGCCACCTCCGCGAACGTCCGGTAGGGCCAAAGGCCGATAGGGTTGGGGATGTCGACCTCGGCGACCTTCGTCACGCCTGCCGCGGCCGTGATTCGCTGCGTGAACCCGTCGTCGACGGCCGTCCTGACCTCCTCGCCCTTGAGGTTGCCCACGATCTTCATCAGGTCCTCTCGGGCGCCCGTCTGGATGAAGTGCACGAGCACGTTCGTGATGAACGTCTCCTGGTCGAGCCATCGCTCGAATGGGAACTCACACGACCGGTAGGTCTCCGCCAGGAGCAGCGTCTCGCGTTGGCGGTCGAAAGCCCCGAGAGCACACTGGATCGAGACCCGGCTCTCGCTCTCGACATGGACGAAGAGACCGGAGACCGCCTTCAGGTCGTTCATGTCGAGATTGCGGTTCAGATACTCGACGAGCGCGGTCAGCGTGTGCACGGTGAGCGGCTCGGCGAGCGGTCTTGAGATCAGATGAAGCGGCCGATCGGAGTAGGTCCGATCGTCGATCTCGGAGAGGGTTGGTTTGGCGAGCTCGGTGATGCGGTCGATCGCTTCCTTGATCACTTCTCACCTCCGTGTTCCTTCGCGAAGCTGGCGACGTTCTCGCTGGCAGGGGTTGGGTCTTCGAAAAGCCCGCGCTGGTGAGGGTCGTCCTCGACACCGAAGATCCCCCGCTTGGTGGAGAGGACCCAGATCGAGGCCGAGCAACTGGCGGGGGGAGCGAGCTTGGACTTGACCGAGATGTTGATCCCGACGCGCTCTCGATCCTTCTCGGGCTTGAGCTTGAGCGTGAGTGTGATCTCCCTGGATGCCTCGGGGTCGGTGTTCGGATCGACGATGTTCGCGAGGGCTCGGCGGATCTCCTCATCGACGAGCTCGACGGCCGCCCCGCGGCGGAGCGTCACCAAAGAGACCTGTTCTTCGGACACGAGCTACCTCCTTTCGTTCATGGCCTCCACGGCGACGGCCGGATCCTCCGGATGTCGGCGGGTGAGCCAGTCGAGGAATCGCGCCCCCGGCTCGAGGCCCGCGTACTCGACGAACTCGAGCCACCGCGGGTGGGGGTCGGGGCTCTCGGAATTTGGAGCCGGCCCCCAGGCATCGAGGTCCTCGGGGTGCAGGTGAGAGGGACGTTCGTCGTCGTCGTCCCGAGGGGGGGCTAGGGGGGGAGTAACGGTATTACGGGATAACGGTATCTCGGAGCGAGATCTCCGAGAGATCTCCCGGTGGTCTCCAGGAGATCTCCGGGAGATTCGTGAGTTTTCCACAGGGTACGGTCCGAACGGCAGAACCGCCGTTTCGCCCTCATCGTAGTCCGGCGGAGGCGGGATCTCGGACTTCCGCTCCTGGTGGTGAGGCGATTGATCTTCCTTGAACGTAAGGAGTTGGATCCACTCGTCGCTTTCGGCCCGGTACCGCCGGAGGAACTTCGCGCGGTGTAGCAGATCGAGACACTGGTCGATTTCGGCCTCGCCGCCCGAACGATCGTTCTGTGGGAAAAGTGACGCGAAAGTTTTCCACACCCATGCCGCACGACCCGGGAGCCGGCCCTCGCGATCCGCGACCAGCGGCAGACGATCCACAAGAAGTCCACAGAGAAGCGCGAGTTCTCGACAGGGGCTGATGCGCGCCAGGCGATCGTCGTCGAGCACCCAGGGCTTGATCAGGCGGGTCCGTCCGCTCATGGCGCCCCCAGGCGAAGCCACCGCGAGATGGCGTCGACACCCCGCCGGCCGACGATCGCGGGGATGCACTCCGGGTCCACCCAGGCGTCCAGGTGCGGCGCCCAGAACGCGGTCGCGGGATCCACGGGCGCGCCGCAGATCCCGCACGGAGGGGGGTCGAGCTCCAGGAGCCCGCGGAGGCGCCGCCACCAGCGTCGGAGAGCTTTCATAAGGTCCTCCCCTACTCCGAGGCCGCCTCGAGAAACTCGAGGAGGCGTGACATCGGGACGACCATCTGGCGCCCCTTCCTGACCGCCTTGATCTCGCCGGCGCGGATCCGGCGGTAGAACTCGTCCCGGCCGATGCCCGCCAGGCGGGCCGCGTCCGGGACGGAGAGCCCCAGTCCAGGCGCGTCCAGCTCGAACGAGATCCCGCTCTCGAACGTCACGCGGACGCGGACCGTCGAGGTCTCAGACATGAGGAGATCCGACCGGCGCCGGGTCGCCGGCCGGCCTCCCAAGGAGGAAGTTGGATGCGACGGTTTCAGAACGACGGGCCGATCGGATCCCCCGGTCGACCGGTCCGCCGGCGGTTGAAAAAGGGACCGCGGCCCACGCCCCACCACGGGCGCCCGGACTCGGGAAGGGCCGCGGGGAAGGAGGAGGAATGAAGCCGAGCTGGGTCACGACGCGTCCTCGTCGCCTGCGTCGGGAGCGTCCGGGAGGTTCTTCCGGGCGAAGGCCGGCAGCTGCGCGAACAGCTCGCCGTTCGGGCCGTGGCGCGCGCCCGGGCATCGCTGGTCCTTGTACTTGCGGTCGATCCCGAAGAACGATGCGTCGACGTAGACATGAAGAGCCTGGCCGGCCTTGGTCGCGCGGACTTTGAGGGCGCCGTTCTTCGAGATCCGGACGAGGCCGGCGTCGCCGCGATCGCCACGGGCGACGTCCACCTGGTCGCCGCCGCTGATCCCGAAGTTCTCGGCGAGGTCCTGCCCGATGATGAAGGCCGCGAACAGCTTGTCGCCCTGCTTCCGGACGCCGAGGACCATCTCGTTCGGCGGGATCGTTGCGCCTTTCACGGGCCGGTAGACCTTCCAGCTCATCGCTCGACCTCCCGGATCGCGGCCTGGAAGTCGACCACCTCGCGGAGGAGCCGGCCGGCGAGCTCCTCGAGGCGGGAGATCTCCGAGGGGGACAGGCGTCCGTCCTCGGTCGCGCGCGTGAACTCCGACGCGGTCGCCGAGAACGACTCCACGACGTCGGCGAGCTCGGCCGCCGGCGACGATGAGATCCTCGAGACAGGAACGGGAGGCTCGTAGCCGAGCGCCGCGGTCAACAGCCGAAGGAGGACTCCTCGCGCCGTCGGGTCGTAGAGGACCAGGTACATCAGGTCCTCGAGCGGCAGGGCGGCCTCGCCGGCGAGCTGCTTCCGGCGCCGGCGCGGGGTGCGGTCGGCGGCCACCGTCGGGATCCGGCCCCAGACCTCGTCGTGGAGAGCCGCGAGGATCCGCGCCGTCCAGTCGAGCGCGCCGACCTCGTCGTACTCGGCGAGGCCCTGGCGGCGGTCGGAGATCTCGAGCCTGACCTGGGCCGCGCGGCCGGACAAGGGCCCTGGCTCCCCGAGGACGGCAGGCTGACGCTGGACTGGTGGGGTCATCCCTCTCCCCTCCCCTACGCGACGTCCTGGTCGGAGACCGCGCCCTCCCCGCCGAAGGCCTCCTCGTAGCTGACGGGCCGCCCCAGACGCTCGCTCAGGTAGGCGAGGATCGCGTCGATGGTCTGGCGCGTGGGGTTGGCGCCGGGTTTGGTGAGGCGGTTGACTTGAGCTGGATCAATCCGAAGCGCGTCGGCGATCTCCGATTGTCGTAAGGCATTATTTTTGATGAAGATGGAGAGACTCATTGCGTTATACCTCAATTCAATCTAGAACCGATTGAGCTAAATGTCAAGCCCTGAATTTCCAGGATTAGTCTTGATTCAGATGTCAATCGATGTGCGATCGGCTCTGAGAGAGCGCCTGAAGGCTCTGATCCCAAAGGGAGAGGGAAAGGCAATCGCGGATTTGGCTGGAATCACTGCGGAGACTTTGAGTCGCCTGCTCCAGGGGAAGGAGACCAACCCGCGCCTGGACACGCTTATCGGCCTGGCCTCGGCGCTCGATATGCCCTTGCACGAGCTACTTTGGGATGAAACTTGTTCTGAGACCGAGGCTTCGGCATTCGATGTGCGGAAGCTCACACGTGACTCGCTCGCGCGGGACCCGGGAGTGACCAACGCGCTCGTGAATGTACCCCTCTACAGAGAAGTGCATCCGGAGGGGTTTCACATGTCGACGCCGGTGTCCCATGGCGGATTCGTGATGTACCAGCTCACCGACGACGGGGTCGGCGGATTTTCCCCCGGCGACACGTTCCTCGTGGATCCCGAGGCCCAGCAGCCCCACACGGGCGTCTTCGTCGTGGCCTCGGTCCATGGCAAGCCCGGCGGGATGTTCCGGGTCGAGAAGGACGACGGCGACTACGTTCTGTCGAAGGACAGGCCGGGCGAGCCGCCGGTCCGCGAGAACTGGCGGATCCTCGGGACGGTGATAGGAGTCTGGAGCTCCTTGCCGCCCGACAGAAGAAAGATGTGACCTTTTCCCTCCTCCAGGTACTTACAGAGTTGAGGAGAGAGGAACCGGGTCATGAAAGAGCTTGTCTCGCTCGGCCTCGCCCTGCTCGTCCCGCTGATCGGCGCCGCTCAGACGTTCGAGAAGCTGCCGGAGCCGGAGTCGCCCATGGTGATCGTCCTCCAGGGCGGCGCCTGGTACCAGGTACGGCAGCTCGAGGAGCAGGGCCCCGCCTTCGTCTACATGGAGATGGGCGGCAGCCTGATCTCCGCGCCCAAGCAGGTCGTCGACGTCGAAACCACCGAGGCCGTCAACGATGCGCTCGCGGGATTCACCTCCTACTGCCAGGCGGAGGATGAGGATCGCGAGCTCATCCTCGAGCTCGCACCAGGTCCAGAGAAGCTCTTCGCGTCGCTCGCCGATCGGTTCGATCGGACCTGCTGGCTGAGGCTCGAGCAGGATCGCGCGGCGCACCGGCGCGCGACGGAGATCGCCAGCCGCGAGCTGACGCCAAAACCCGTCGCCACCCCGACGCAGGGTACGGTGTGGGGAGCTCCATCGAGCTACACCCCGAGGGTGGTCACACCAACGCCTCGTCCGCGCCCCCCCACCAAGACCCCGACTCTCACACCGCGGCAGTCGGCGAAGACGATGATCCGCGTGGCAATGAAGGAGGGCTTCATCACGAAGCTCGACGAGTACGAGATGTGGGTGGACCCCGCCATCTGGCACATGATGGACTACGACCAGAAGGAAGGATTCACGATAGCGGCGATCATCCACACCTGCGACTGCACCGACGTTGAGAAACACGTCTATCTGGTTCGAGATCGCATGACCGGAAAGAAGCTGGCGAGGTGGAGCGCCTTCGGACTGAAGGTGTACTGAGGCGCGGTAACGCGTCGAGGAGGTTGTATGTCTCTGATCGACGAGACGGAACGAGAGGACTTCGAGGATGTCTGCAAGAGGAGCGGATTCCAGCCGCAGGAGTTCGCGATCGAAGAGGCAGAAAAGCCCCTGACGGGTGGTCAGATCCAGCCGATCGAAGGCTACGTACAGATCACCCACGTCCCCACAGGCAAGTCCCATAGTTACCAGGCCGGTCAAGGATCGACCTGGGTCGCCCAGTTCGCGATCGACCTAAAGAGGAGACATTTCGAGTGAGGTATCGCTCGGCGTAGATCATGGCTAGCGACATCCCATCCCCTTCGCGCCTGGCCGCATTCGTGGATGTTGAGACGACTGGTCTGAGCACGAGGCGGGACCAGATCGTCGAGCTCGCGATCGCCCTCTTCCGTTTCGATCCGACGTCGGGACGGATTCTCGAGATTCTGGACGAGTACCAAGGTCTCAACGAGCCGACGATCCCCATCCCCCGAAAGGCGACCGAGAAGCATGGCCTGCACAAACGGATGCTTCGCGGGAAGCGCCTCGATCGGTCCAGGATCTCGGACATCGCCCTCCGCGCAGAGATTCTGATCTCCCACAACGCGACCTACGACCACGGTTTCATCTCCAGGGTCATCCCGATGGTCACAAGCATCCCCTGGCGCTGCTCCATGAACCAGGTCCCCTGGTACACGATGGGCTTCCAATCGAAGGGGCTGCAGCAGCTCCTGACGGATCACGGCATCGACCCGGGAGACTCGCACCGCGCGATGAGCGACGTGACGGCGGCCCTCAAGCTGCTCAATACCGAAGGAGCGGACGGAACCAGGTACTTCAAGCATCTGATCGAAGCGACGCCCTATCGCTTCGGCGGGGCCGAGTCGATACCGCGCCGAACACCGCGCCGCCACCGTGCGGCGCATGACGACATGCGGCTCGTTGTCTCCGTATCGGATCTGACTGACGACGAGGAGGATGCTGATTCTTCCTCGAGCAGTATCGGCTGCTACGTCGCCCTGTGGTGCATCTCCCTGGTGGCCATCCTAATGATGGCGTTCTGCGCGGTGGCTTTCTTGTGAACATCCGTGCACGGGGGTCGCGCCCAGCGGTAGGAAGAGACGACCGAGGTCGGCCGAATCGAGTGAAACAAGGAGGAAGTCATGGCCAAGAAAGACCGAACCGTGTACCGAAACCGACAGGGTAAATGGGTCAACAAGCGGGACGGAGCGGACCGGGCCGCGTCCACCCACCGAACTCAAGCAGAAGCGATCGAGACGGCCCGAGAAATGCTGAAGAGGGGAGGCGGGGGCGAACTCAAGGTGAAGGGGACTGACGGCAGGATTCGCAGCAAGGACACCATTCCGCCGGGGCACGACCCGTTCCCGCCCCGGGATCGAGAACACTAGGAAGATCCAGAGTCGATACCGACCCATACGAGGAATGAAACATGTCCGCGCCAGAGACGCCCGGAACCATGAAGGCCCGTCTCATCCTGGACTATGCGCGCAAGTCGAAAAAGTTCTTTAAGGATCACTGCAACGAGAAAAGAAAAGACCGACATGCTAGCGGTGGTGCACTCAATTCCGATGAACAGGATCTCCTTCGAGCCATGCTCGTATTCTCCTGTGCGGGTCTCGATTCCCTGTTGAAGCAACTCATCCGAGATTCCATTAGAAGCTTGGCAGCGATTGATTCCTCAGTCCAAGCAGAGCTTGAGAAGTTCGCTGATCGCCAAATCCGAGGTGAGATCACTCCAGATGGTGCTGAGACGGCCAGAGGACGGAAGTTCCTGGCGAAGATTCTAGTTTCGCCGGCCCCTCAAGAGAAGATCATCGAGGAGTACGTAAAAGAGCTGACCGGCGACAGCCTACAATCCCCCGATCAGGTGTTCCAGACAATCAAGGCACTCGGTCTTGAATCTAACGACTTGATCGTCAATGCGCAGAGCCTCCGTGAGGTGTTTCAGGTTAGGAACCAAATCATCCATGAGATGGACATCAAACTCGAGCCGCAATCAAAGTACGCCCGGAAGAAAAGGAGCAGGAAGCTGGATGACATGGTCGAAAAAGCCGATTTCATTCTCGAGCTTGGAGCACGGATCATTAGCGGCGTGGAAAAGAAGCTTGCCTAGCAGGAGGACTGCTTCGATTGATGCAGCCACGCGAGACGGCCCTGTTTTCAACACTGGATATGGTGTAGGTTCAGACCAATGCCCAAACGCCGGACAGCGGGTGAAGGCACCCTCCGCCAGCGCAGCGACGGCCGCTGGGAGTTCCGGGTGACGGTAGGCTTCGATTTCCGCGGCCGCCAGGTGAGGCGGAGCTTCTACGGAAAGACCGCCGGCGAGGCCGTGGACGAGGCCCAGGCCGCCCGGGCCACCCTCCCAGACGACCTTGACAGCGACCGGATGACGCTCGCCGCCTACCTGGCGCGATGGATCGAGTACCGCGAGAGCCCCCCCGGGGGCGACGCCCTCAAGGCCCACACCCTCCACTCCTACCGGACGTCGATCGACCGCTATATCAACCCCCGCATCGGCGGCGTGCCGCTCAAGAAGCTCCGCCCCTTGCACATCGAGGCGCTCCTCTCCGAGCTGGCGGCGCGCGGGCTGTCGGCGAACACCGTGCGGATCGTGCGCGCCACGCTCTCGTCCGCCTTGGGCCAGGCCGTTCGCTGGCGCCTGATCCAGGTCAGCCCCGTCCAGGCGGTGCGGACGCGACGCGGGAAGAAGCATTCCCCCCAGGCGAGCTGGTCGTCCGAGGAGGTCGTGAGGTTCCTCGAGGAGGCCAGGTCCCATCGCCTGTTCGCTCTCTTCTACCTGGCGTTGACCACCGGCGCCAGGCTCGGCGAGCTGCTCGCCCTGCGCCTCGAGGACCTCGATCTCGAGGGAGGCGTCCTGCAGATCCGGCGCTCGTACGCCTACATCCCGAAGCAGGGCCTGGTCCTCCAGGAGCCCAAGACCGAGCGGTCCCGCCGGGCCCTCCGCCTGCCGGCCGACGCGATCGAGATCCTCGGCGAGCACGTCGAGCGCGTGGCGAAGGAACGCTCGGATGCGCGGGAGCTCTGGCAAGAGCAGCGGCTCCTCTTCCCCTCGACCATCGGCAAGCCGATCTTCCCCCGCAACCTCGTGCGCGCCTTCGAGACCATCCGCGACCGTTGCGCCGTCCGCCCGATCACCTTCCACGGCCTCCGACACACGTGGGCGACCCTGGCCCTTCGAAGCGGCGCCTTCCTACCAGACGTCTCCGCGCGCCTGGGCCACTACGACCCGGCGTTCACGCTGTCGACCTACATCCACGCCCTTGAGGACAGCCCGCCCGAGGCGCTCTCGATCGCCGAACTCACGGCGACCGCCCGACAAGAGGACGAGGTTGAGGAGGAGGCCGGCGAGACCGTCAACTGAGAGGTCGGAGGCATCAATGAACGCAAGACTCCTTCCTGAGATCCTTCGAGAATGGCCCCCCATGCCGAACATCCTGTTTCACTGGCGGAACGAAGGGGGCTCAGGCCACGGGTCCCCAGTCTCTCTCAAGTTCAATTCACGGATGCGACGACGATGATGCAGATCGTCGAAGCGCGATAGAAGAGGAGGAACGTGCGAATGCCGAGGGCACCAGAGATCCTGTGGGAAGCAGATCCTCACACTATGGCAAAACACGAACTCCTCAAGTATTACTTGAAAGCGTGGTTCCCAATTCTCGGGTCCCGGAGACAGCGAGTTGTCTACTTCGATGGTTTCGCCGGACCAGGGGAGTACGCCGGCGGCGAACCGGGATCCCCCATCATCGCCCTCGACGTGGCCGCCAATCACGTGCTCAATCTGCCCAAGTGCCAGTTCATATTCGCCGAGGACGACAGTGCCCGATGTTCGCACCTGCAGAGCACAGTCGAAGCTATGGATGTACCCGGCAATATCAGCTGGGAGGTGCGCAATGAACCTTGTGAGGATGCCCTTGTCTCATTACTCGACGATCTTGATGTCCTGGGGGTTCGTCTTGCGCCGCTGTTCGCGTTTATCGATCCGTTCGGGATCAAGGGCGTGCCCTTCCGATTGATTGAACGGCTCCTCAGAGGACAGAGGTCGGAGCTCCTGTTGATTTTCATGAAGAAGACGATCGCTCGTTTTGTCGGCTCTTACCCTCATCGTGTCAATGAACTCATCGGCATGGATCACGCCGCAGACACGATCAGCCAGGCCGACGACCGCATCGCCGCCGCGCGGGCGCTGTATCAAGAGGCGCTTGAGGGTGTTGCGGAATACGTTCGCTTCTTCGAAATGCGAGATCGAAGAAACACTCCTGTCTACGACGTGTTTTTCGCTACGCATCACCAGCGCGGGATCGAGGTGATGGTAAGGTCGATGTGGCGTGTGGACAACAGCGGGTCGTTCAGCTTTTCGGACTTCACGGATCGGACGCAAGGCCGCCTCTTCCCTCAGGAGCCGGAACGGGATCTGGCCCCATTACTTTGGGAGCGTCTTCGCGGCAAAACGGTCAGTTCGACAGAGGCGATCGCCGCAGGCTGGGAGTTGTCCTACACGGATTCCCACACGAAGAAGGCCCTGAAGTTGCTCGAAAAGGGTGCGCTCGGCACAAGCATGAGCGTGTCGGTTGAACCCAAAAAGACTGATGGGGGAAAACGTGTAAGCCTCACTTTCCCGAAAGGGGTCATCATTCACTTCAGTAAGTAGGCTGAGGCAGATCAGCTAGAATAAGTCGAAGAGAAAGAAGGAAATGGCAAAATCTGCAATCGAATGGACTGAGTCAACCTGGAACCCAGTGACGGGGTGCGACAAGGTAAGCCCGGGCTGCAAGAACTGCTATGCCGAGCGCATGGCGAAGCGACTGCGGGCTATGGGGCAACGCAACTACCGCGACGGGTTCGCCGTCCGCACACACCATCACGTACTCGATGCTCCTCTCCTCATGAAAAAACCACAGATGATCTTCGTGAACTCCATGAGCGACTTGTTTCATGAAGACGTGCCGTGGAGTTTTCTACGGCGCGTTTTCGACGTCATGGCTCGGGCAGACTGGCACCACTTCCAGGTCTTGACCAAACGATCCCAACGCCTCCGGAAGCTCGCCTGCGACCTGCCGTGGCCCTCGCACATTTGGATGGGGGTTAGCATCGAAAACAACGACTTCTTACACCGAGCTGACAATCTCCGGTCGACCGATGCGAAAGTGAAGTTCCTGTCACTGGAGCCGCTCATCGGTCCCTTGCCTGATCTTGATCCCGATGGGATCGACTGGGTGATCGTTGGCGGGGAGTCCGGCCCACGCGCACGACCATTGCGTGAGGAATGGGTTACCGAGGTTCGCGATCGGTGTCTAGCCGAAAGCACACCCTTCTTCTTCAAACAGTGGGGAGGGGTTCGCAAGCACTCTACTGGGCGCCTTCTTGAAGGACGAACTTGGGATGAGTTCCCCGCCGCCTACGAGGCGACTGCCTAGTCTGAACCTTACACCGTTCTCTTGCGCCGTAGGGGTCAAATAGGGGTCAAATCGACCGATTGCGCGGTCCAGCGTTCGCCGTAAATTCTTTGTTTTCAATGGAGCCAACGGTCGGATTTGAACCGACGACCTAGTGATTACGAATTATCTTCGACCCATTCTGCCATGTCCCGCCACGTCCTGAAATCGTGTAGAGACAACAAGATCCGGGACCCGGCATCCCGCCGGGTCCCGGCACGTCCCGAGCTGGTAGGGGTCAAATAGGGGTCAAAATCTCAGGGCTTGTCCTCGATCTTGGTCTGGAGGTCGCCGGCCGGGAAGGACACATCGGCGCCGGTCTCGATCGTCTTCGGCGTGGTCAGCGGAGCCCGCCAGAGCATGTTCCCGCCACTCGCTGCGTCCATCAGGGCCCAGTGCGTGCAGAGCCCCCAGTCCCCGGTCGGTGTCGGGAACTGGACGTCGGTCGCGTTCGAGACGATTCCGCCGGCCGCGACCGCCCAGTCGGCGGCGCCGGTCTGGACGCGGTCGTAGGCTCCGCCGGCGGGCTCGCTCAGCCCCGAACCGTCCGCCCCCGGATCCGCCGTCGAGAGCGCGACCCAGATGTTCGCCGGCGGCGTCCAGTTCCTCGACTGGCACCCGTGCAGGTGATCGAGCAGCTCGTTCTTCAGGTAGTCGGACATCCCGCTCGCCATGGCTCACTCCTCTCCGTTCCCGCGCTCGGCCTCGAGTGCCTTGAGCTTGTGGTAGAGCTCCCATCCCCACCGCCGGGTCTCCGCCAGGTCGCGGACGAGAGCCTCGAGGGCGACCTGTATCTCAGCCGCCGCCTCCTCCGGCTCGAGCTCGGCGGCGGTGAGGGGCGGAGCCTCGGGGATCTCGCCGAGCTCGATCGGCTCGTAGACCTGGAGCGTCCTCTCGATCACGCGCTCCGGGCATCCCCGCCGTGCCGCCTTCTCCGCGAGCTCGGGACATGTCGTCGAGCACCCGGCGAACAGGGCGAAGAGCAGAACCAGCAGGAGGAAGGCGAGGATTTCCCACAGACTGCCGCGCGCCTCGCCGTCGCCGGGCGCGTCGCCTGGAGCGACAGGTGAGGATGAGGGATCGCCCGCCCCTCTCCGTCGCGAGATCTCAGGGCCTTCTGAGCGGTATTTCATGGGACCCCCTCCTCGAGCTCCTGGAGCTCCCGGACGAAGGCGATTGCCTCGCCGACCGCCTCCGGACACTCCTCCGCCTGGATCACCCGGTCGACGTAGCGGATCCGCTCCTGATAGCGGATGACGACCTCGGGCGGCCGGCCCGTCACCTCGTCGTAGCGACGTTGGAGATCCGCTCGAGCTCGAGACGCAGCGTCGGCGGAGGCCTTCATCTCCTCGAGGACCTCGTTCCTTTGCTCGATCCGAGCGTTGAGATCGTTCGCCTGGCGGAGGAGCTTC
>Ga0180434_10004820_pt1 | contig 16206 bp, 12 predicted proteins | sample SS_ome_7_FD_132453 | JGI IMG/M metagenome (GOLD analysis project Ga0180434, IMG submission 132453) | Hypersaline lake sediment archaeal communities from the Salton Sea, California, USA - SS_1_D_2 metaG | ecosystem: Environmental > Aquatic > Non-marine Saline and Alkaline > Hypersaline >...
AAACCCGCTCGCTGGCGCTCGGGGCTCTGATTGTCCCCGGGGGGCGTCTCTCGCCCGCCGCTACGTTTCGGCCGACAGGGGCGTCGGCCGCTACGTCCGGCGCCTCGCCCGGCCGCTTTATTACGTTTCCAGGCGATTGAAATGCCGGATGCCGATCCAGAGGGCGCCGGCGCCTACTATCAGGCTGACTAGCAGCAGCGAGGGGAAGAGCAACCAGCCGGCTTGCGTAAACGTGCCGTAGAGCGTGTAGGGTCTGACCATCAGGCTGAAGGTCAGCCAGCCGACGCCGGCCATTTCCAAGCTGACGAAAACCATGCTGAGGATCAGGTTTACGGCGCCGCCGAAGCCGGAGGCTATGCGGGCGGGGTTGCGGTTGTTCAAAACCGGGAAACGCGCGCCGAGCCCGATGGACAAGCCGGACAATCCGAAACAAACCCCCAGGCAGACGGAGAGATTCATCCAGAGATATATCGGCGGCATGTCGAGAATATTCGCCGCCAACGCCATGACGCCGCAGGCCGAAAGCCCCGTTACTGTCAGGGCGAAGAGGAATTTCACCAGCAGCAGCCTGCCGCGGCGGACGGGCAGCAGTTCGAGCAGCCAAAGCTGCTGGCTTTCCAGGGACAGCAATGGATAGACGAAGCGGCTGGTGAAGGTCGCGAGGATCAGGCTGATGGTGGTCAGGTTTAGAAACGCGACCAGGGCCTTGAACTGGGGGTTGTCCAGATCGACCGGCAAGCGTCTGAGGTTCAGCACATAAATGACCAGCAGGCCGAACATAATCAGCATCTGGCTCCATTGCTTGGCGTCGCGCGCGAAGCCGCGCAGATCCTTGAGCATGACCAGACGCTGATTTTTCGGGAGATAGAAAAAAAGCGTCCAGCAGACAGTCGCCGTGATCCAGCCGCGGCGGATGGTCGCCTGGGCTCGGCCGCGACGGGCGCGGCTATAGGCTTCGGGCCAGGTTCGTCCGATGATGTTGACGGTTAACCAGGAGATAAAGGCGCCGTTTCCCAACACGACGAGCAGGTAAAACAGGCTTTCGCCGACGTCCTGGCGCATGGCGGCCACGATGCCTTTGGCGGTCCATGTGCTGGGCAGCAAGGGCTGCTTGACGATGCCGAGCTGTTTGAAAACGACCTGGAGCCATTCTTCCGATTCGAGCGCGTTTTCCGAGATGCTCGTAAGCCAGTAAATCGCGACAAGGACGGCTATGACGAGCGCGGAGATCGCGACGGTCATCGGGCGGCGCGGCACCCACATGGCCACGGCCCACGAGGCCAAGAGCCCCAGACAAGCTGGAATGGCGATGAAGCCGAGGAAATGGCCGAGAAAGAGCGGGTAATAGTACCACTCGACCGAGCCGCCGGCGGCGATCGCCAACATGAGCGGCACTCCCAACAGCAGGAACGACCAACTGGACAGGATGACGCCCTCGATCCATTTTACGAGCACGACCTCGCGCGCGTGCAACGGCATGGCCAGCAGATACCCGGCCTCGCCTCGGCCGTACATGCTGCCGAAGGTCAGAACGGCGTTGGAGAACACCAGCATCACCGCCAATACGAGAAAGAAATGTACGAACAGGTGTTGATCGGCGACGACGCCTACCAAGCCCCAGCCGTGTACGTGCCGCAGGATTTCGGTCAGCAGCAAATATAAAGCGGCCCAGATCAGAATGAGCATGGCCAGCACGAAGAATGTGCGGCCGGGGGCGTCGCGCAATTGCTGATCCGCCGCGTTACGCAGCCTCAGCAGCCGGCAGCACGCCAGCAGCCAGAGGTTGTTTCGATAGTTTTCTTTTACGGCGGCTTCATTCATGTCGCATTTGATACCATGGCGTCCGGGCCCCGTACTGAACGTAGGATGATCGAAACGTCTACGGCCGACAGGGGCGTCGGCCGCTACGGGTAGACGAAAAACGCTCTAATCCATCGAAGTCAAGCTCGCATCCTCGCGTGCTTCCTCGGTTAAGCGCAGAGAAACATCTTCCAGGCGTTCCTGTGACGATGCCGATTCCACGAGTTCGTTCAGGGATCCCAACGCGATCAATCTGCCGGCGTTGATGATGCCGATGCGGTCGGCGGCGGCCTCGGCCACGTCGAGCGTGTGCGTACACATGAACACCGTCCCGCCGCGGTCGGCGATTTCCCGGAAAAGCTCTTTGATCACGCGAATGGCGCTAGGATCCAGTCCGACGATCGGCTCGTCCACGACCAGCAATCGCGGATCGTGGATCATCGCGGCGGCCAAGGCGATTTTCTGTTTCATGCCGTGGCTGTACGACTCGGCCAGTTGATCCAGGAAGGCGCCCATTTCGAGCCGTTCGGTCAGGTCGGCCAGCCGCGATTCGGCCGCGGCCGCCGGGACTCCGTAGACGTCGCGGACAAAGTTGACGAACTCGCGCCCGGTGAGTTTATCGTAGAGGAAAGGCTGATCGGGCACGTAGGCGACTCGCTGCTTGGCACGGCGGGCGCGTTGGGCCATGTCCTCGCCGCACACGCGGACCTCGCCCCGGTCGGCGCGCAGCAGTCCGGTGGTCATTTTCAGCGTGGTGGTTTTTCCGGCGCCGTTCGGCCCGAGAAAAGCGAAAATCTCACCGGCGTGTAATTCCAGGGATAAATCGATCACGGCGTGCTTGTCGCCGTAGCTTTTGGAGACGTTACGCATGAGAACGGCGGCTGGGCGTTGTTCCGTGGTCGACTCGTTCACCGATTCGGGCAGCTCTCTCACATCGTCCTCGCGATTGTTCATCCGCATGCGGCGGCCGACATCCCCGTCGGCTGCGGGTTGTTTGCTATGCCGGTTCGCTCGCTAACGCTCGTGGCGCCAATTGTCTACGCCATACGCCGGCGTTACTGCCGCAACGCCCGGTAGAGCATTTCCGTGCGGAGCGCGTCGTCGTACGGTTCCTCGACCATAATCAGCTTGCCGATGATCGGCATGTCGAATTCCTGCCGAATCACGCGACCAGCGGGGGCGACCCAAGCGCGCAAGGCCTCCGCCTCGATCACGAAAGCCTGGACCGTCTCGCCCATATACTCGACGGATTCGACGCCCGTAACGGTCACGACCATGTCGTCGGCGGTCATGCCGCGCGCTCCCCAGTCCGACAGGATGCCCGCCAGGGGATTCAGGATCTCGACGCGCCAAGTGCGGCCCACGAACAAGCCGGTCAGGCTTTCAAAAGGACGAACGGCGTCGCCCAAGCCGCGCGTCAGCAGGCTGGAGACAACGAGTTCGCCGCGCTGCTCGCCGACCTGCCACTTGCAGGCGAAATCGTCGGGCGGGAAATATTCGCCTTCGAAAAGCACTTGGATACCGAGACCCAGGACTTTGACGCGGACGTTGTCCAACCTGGCGCCGGCGCCGTACATTAAATCCGTATCGACGCGCAGCAAGCCGATGTCGGCCCCCAGGTTCAAAGGCAGTTCCTGGAATACGGACCTATGGCGTACGATCACCAGCTGCTCGTCGCATTTGCATAGCGACCAGCTATGGCCGATGCGGCGCCCCTCCTGGTTGAAAATGCCCAACTGGGTCCGGAACTCCTGCCCGTCTCGCAATTGCAAGGCGCGCGACTGGGGCGGTTCTCCCGCCGACCAACCGGGGAGAAAATCGCGTACGACCAGGGCCGCGTTGGCGATTAACATCAATCCGACGGCGACGATTCCGATCCAGCGGTTGATCATGCCCAGTCACCCGAATTCATCAGTACGCCGCCGGCTTACACTTGTAGCCGACCCGCATGCTCAATACATCCCATTCTACGAACGGAAAACAAGCGAGGTCAATCGGTCTTCTCGGAGAGGCCCTTAATTAACCCGTCGCATGCAATATTGCCGCGCTGCAATTTGACAGGTTCACGACGCGGCGAGCGTCTAACTGTTCATCGAGAAAGTCGCAGTGAGCCGTCTTATTCAAACCAATCGAAGCGACCGGGAAGCCAACCGACTCATTCCAGGCTATTATGTCGGCGATACATGGTTATTTGCACCGTCGTTCAGGAAGCGAATATGAACAAGAAATTAGCTCGTTTATTGGCGCCGCCGTTCCTCGCGGTCTTTCTTGCGCACAGCCTCGCGGCAGACGTCGAACAAAGCGGCGCCGGCGCGGAATATTCCGCCGAAAACTACATGCTTCATTTGAAATACCTCACGGACGATAAGCTGGAAGGCCGATTACCGGGAACTCCCGGCGGGCTTGCCACGACTGAATATATCGCCGAACAATTCAAGGCGATCGGGCTGAAGCCGGCGGGCGTCGACGGGACGTATTTTCAACCTTTCACAATTCGCCGACTGAAAAAGCGGCACGATGAAAATGCGGCGTTCCTCGTCAACGGCGCGGCGCGCGAGTGGGTTGTAGGCGAGGATTGGACGCCGATGCCGTTCACCAAGCCGGGCAAGATCGCCGGGCCGCTGGCTTTCGCGGGTTACGGGATATCGGCGTCAAAATATGATTACGACGATTACGCGGATTTCGACGCCGAGGGCAAAGTGCTGTTGATAATGCGGCACGAGCCGCGTTCCGACGATCCGGACGCGGCTTTCGGCGGGGAAACCCCTTCGCGTCACTCTCTCTTCTCCAAAAAGGCGACCGTCGCGGCCGAACACGGAGCCAAGGGTCTTTTGATCGTGAATCCGCCGGTGGAGGACGACGATGCCGACAAGCTTTATCCATGGCACGACTGGGACACCAACCAATCATATTCGTTACCGATCGTGCATATATCCCGCGAAATCGCCGGCGAGTTGCTGAAGGAAGCCGGCTTGCCGGATCTGCATACGCTGCTCGAGCAGCTCGATACGAAACGAAAAAGCATATCCACCGGCATGAAGGGAGTCGAGGTCAAGATCAAGACCGGCGTGAAGTACGTGAAGGGGCGCAACGTCGTAGGGCTTCTGGAGGGCACGGACAGCGACGAAATAATTGTGCTGGGCGCCCACCACGACCATCTGGGCAAAGTACCGGTGCGTACGGGCGAGTCCCCGCGTCCGCAAATTCACAACGGGGCGGACGACAACGCCTCCGGCAGCAGCGCGATTTTGGAATTCGCGCGCGTGTTGTCCGCCGGTCCGCGGCCGCGTCGCGGGATTCTGTTCATAACGTTCGACGGCGAGGAACTCGGACTGCTCGGCAGCCGCCATTTCGCGGACAACCCGACGGTGAAGATCGAGAAAATCCGCGCCATGCTCAACTTCGATATGATCGGTCGCATGAGCAACGACAACTTCACCCTGTTCGGCGCCGGCTCGGGCAAGGAATTTCGCGGGCTGCTGGAGAATTCCTCGCAGGCGCAGGATATCACATATCGCGATCCGCGCACGGACTCGCGCGGGGCGAGCGGTTCCGATGCTTTTTCTTTCTACATCAAGGATATTCCCACCATGTTCGCCTTCACCGGCATACATAAGCTCTATCACATGCCCGGCGACGACTGGGAGTTGATCGACGACGAAGGGGCCGTCAAGATCCTCCAGTTTTTGCATCCGGTGATTTTGGCGCTCGCCGACATGACGGAAGGGCCGGAATTCGTAGCGGCCGACGACGAACCGGAATCGCCCCACCATCTCTGGGAAGTCGCGCCGCCGACCAACGCCGCGCCGACTGACGACGAGAAGCCGACCACGGCCGTTCCTAAAGCGCAGCGCGGGGCCGTTCTGAGCGTGTCGATGCGCGTGATTCCCGACATGGCTTACGACCAGGGCGACGGATTGCACGTAATGTCGCCGATCAAGGGCGGCCCGGCGCAACAGGCCGGCATGAAGGACGACGACCTGATCGTACGCATAGGCGACGAGCGCATCACCGATATCTACAGCTACATGGAAGCGTTGAAAACCTACGAACCGAACGACGTCGCGGACGTCGTCGTGCAACGCGACGGGAAGGAAGTCGCGCTCAAGGTCACGTTGGGGAAGGCTCAAAAACGAAGACCGAGCGGCGATCAGGATTAGAATGATTGGTCCGCGGGACGGGGTTCTACATTGCGCCGGACCAGGTCGCCGGGAGGAGGCGCAGGACGGCGTTGACCGGGTAGTGATCCGACGGGTAGCGGCCCTCGCCGGCGCGGCGGTCAATTTCATAACCGACCGGCTCGAAACGGCGATTAAAAAGTATCCAGTCAATCCGAGCGCCGGAGCGGCGTCCCTCGAAAGCGTTGAACGTGCCGGCGTCGATCTCCGAATGCCCGCGGACAACGTGCGTGTCGTGCAGTTCGGCCAGGTTTCCGCGGTCCGCCGTCAACACTTCGTGCGGCGGCGAACCGGGGCCGCAGTTAAAATCGCCCATGACGATGATCGGCTTGCCGCCGAGAACGTCGGTCATTTGGCGTATTAGCTTGGCGGATTCAAGCCGAGCCTTTTTGCCGACGTGATCGAAGTGCGTATTGATTACGTAGAATGAATTCAGCGGGTGACGTTTGAAGCCCAACCGCACCCAGGTCAGCATGCGCGGGCAGGCGGCGTCCCAGGCCTTCTCGCCGGGCAGGTCCGGCTGCTCGCTCAGCCACACGTACCCGCAATCGACGAGCTTGAGTATCTTGCTTTGAAACATGATCGGCGCGAACTCGCCCTCGCCGAATCCGTCGTCGCGCCCGACGCCGACGAATTCGTAATCGGGCAAGGCTTCGCACAACTCCCCGGCCTGGAAAGCCAGCACCTCCTGCAAGCCGATCACGTCGGGAGCGTTGGATATAATCGTGTCGAACACGAGTTGGCTGCGCTTGGGCCAGGCGTTCTCGCCGTCAGAGGCCGTGCCGTAACGGATATTGAAAGTCATCACGCGAACGGGCGGCGGCATCGTGCAACCGATGCACAATAGCGTCAGACAACCGGCAAACAACAACTTTTTCATGGCTCGGCTCCGGCGGCGACCAGGTGATCCGGCCCGGTTTTACGACGCCCGGGCGACCAGACGCGCTGTGGATCATACCACTTGTCCAACACCATGAACCAGTCCGCCGCGCCGCGGACAGCGACAAAAGCATCGCGAACCGCGAGATAATCCGGATGTAACTCGGCGTATTTGATGCCGAATTTCCGCATGACGCGCGCCGCATGCTTCTCGCCGTAAGCCATGGCCGACAACGAGAAATGCTCGCGAATGACGCGGCCTTGCGAGACGACCGACGGCGGATCCAGCGTCCGGCCGTCATCGAGCAGCGCGCGAGTTTCATGAAATATCCACGGGTTGCCGATGCAGCCGCGGGCGGCCGTCGCGCCGTCGACGCCGGTTTGTTCGAACATGCGGCGGATATCGCCGGCCGTGTAAAGGTCGCCGCTGCCAAGGATGATCTTGTCGCCGGCGCGACGCTTGACGCGCGTGAGGAATTCCCAATCGCTCGGACCGACGTAGCGCTGTTTGACCGTACGGGGGTGGACGGTGACGGCGTCCAGAGCGGCGTCGAAGGCGGCGTCGAGGATATGGAAAAAATTCCGCTCGCTCGCAGGCGAGGCGTCCATCCCGGAGCGCATTTTGAGCGTGACGGGGACATCCGGCGGAACGGCGTCGCGTACGCACTTGATGATTTTGATCGCCGCGCCCGGTTCGGACAGCAGGAAGCCGCCGCGACGCCGTCCGAGCACTTTCTTGACAGGGCAGCCGAAATTTATGTCTATCAGGTCGAAACCGGCGTCGACCATCGCGAGGGCGGCGCGGGCGAATTGCTCCGCGTCGGCCCCCATGATTTGCCCGCCGACGGGATGATCCTCAGGATCGAGAGCGAGGATCCGCGGTCGCAATTTGCCGGGGTTGAGGACGAGTTTGTCGAGAACAACTTCGTGGAGGCACAGAGGGGCTCCGTGCCGGCGGGCGATCACCCGCATGGGGGCGTCGCTGTAACCGGAGAGAGCCGCCTGGATGACGGGGAAATCAAATTGTAATTTGCCGATACGCAGCACGCGTTGGATTATACTGTCGAATCCAAGCTGCTGGGCGGTCCGTGCCGCGCATGTATGCCCAGCGTACACAGCCGAGGGCGGTTGTGCCGCACGTTCACCGACGAGGCGTGAGCTCGTCGAGCGGAGGTTCATAATGGCGGGAAAAACAGCGTCCCCCACGCGCATTCATCTGATCGCCCACGGCAACCCGGCGACGAAGGATGTCAAACGCTATCGCTTCACCGACACAAACGCGTATCTCGATTTCATCCGCGAGCATCTGCCGGCCCCCTGTCGGCTGACGTGCGCGAAACGCTTGCTCGACACGCCGGAAGACCAGCAGCGCGGCGGTCGGCGGGACGACGCGGCACGAATTCGCGATGTGCAAACCGCATTGGACGATCCTGACACGCTGGCGATAGTGGCGGCGGCCGGCGGCGCGTATTTTTCGCGGATCTTACCACACCTGGACTTCTCGCCGTTGGAGAACCGCGCGACGCCCATGTGGACGCTCGGCTTCAGCGAGATGACGAATTTCGTAAATATCGTGGCGTCGTATCGCGGCGGGCGCGGCTTGTATTGGCTATGTCCGAATTTTCTGGGATGGCGGATTAAGCCGAACAAACGCGCACTGGCGGCCTTCGCCGAATTCTGGCGGACGCTGCCGAGCGTGCTGCGCGGCGAGCGGCCGGCCGACGCCGAGCATCTGACTTTCGACGACATAGAGGCCCGGCAGGTGTCGGGGAGAGCACGTTCGGGAACTGTGCGACTGATCGGCGGTTGTCTGACCGTGCTGATCGCCATGTTGGCCGGACCGTTGTCGAAGCGGCTCAGACCTCAAGGCAAATGGCTGGTCCTGGAAGACCTGGAAGAACCCCCCTATCGCATCGATCGCTACCTGGCGACGCTCAAGCTAGCCGGCTGGTTCGAGCGCGTCGCCGGCGTGGTGATCGGTGCGTTTCATCACCAGGGCGCCGACCAACAGAAAGCCGTCCTGGAAATGCTGAAGTTTCATCTGCCGCGGGATCGAAACGTACCGGTAGCGGTCTCGCAATCGTTCGGGCACGTCTGGCCGATCACGCCGGTGGAGATTAATCGGCCGCTGACAATGACGCTGCGCGGGCGGCGAGTAAGCATCGGAAGAAGTTAGGAGTTGTAGCTGTGGAGTGTGTAGCATAGCCGCCCTCGGCTGTGTTCGCGGCGATCTTGCGGCAAAAGGGTATTTCGGGTACACGACAGTTTATTAATGTAATCCGGCCAGGGGTTCGACCATAGTGCTGCTCAATTCACCACCTTGCCACGCCAAGGAAGGGACGACGATGTTGACTGCTAGATACGCTCGACTGAGAAAGCATAACTTCAACGATGGATGGCGCGGTTTTGTTGTGACGCCAAACACAGCCGAGGGCGGTTGTGCTACACGTCGATCTAAATCCGGCGGCGTATTGTCGGGCGCCGTCGCGTCACTATTTTTACTGGGGGTATTCTGGGGCGGCGCGGCGCCGTGCCTCGCGCAGGACGACGCGCTCGCGGCGCCTGAAACCGGCCAGGCCGATCGGTTGCGCGAGGACATGCGGCAAATCGTGGCGCGGGCGCGCGACCGCGTGTTCCCGGCCCTGGTTAACATCGAAGTAATCACGGTACAATACTGGGGCGGTAAGGAACGCAAGGGCAAGGCGACCGGAAGCGGCGCCATCATCAGCCCGCTGGGGTACGTCCTGACAAACTTTCACGTCATCGAAAACGGTAAAAAATTCAAGTGCACGCTGTCGGACAAGCAAGAGCTTTCCGCGACTCTGGCAGGAAAGGATCCTCTGACTGATCTGGCGGTTTTGAAGCTGAATTTAGCGGAATGCGCGGATCCCGAGGCGCCTCTGCCAGTCGCCGAGTTCGGCGATTCGGACGAACTCGAAATCGGCGACACGGTGATGGCGATGGGCAGCCCGTGGGAACTGTCGCGCTCGGTCACGCGCGGCAGCGTATCAAACACTGAACGAATCCTCTCCGGCAGCGATGATGACGCGGGGGAAATGCGCTTCGACCGCGACCAGCGCACCGGCCTGTTCAACCAGTGGATCCAGCACGACGCCGCCATCAATCCCGGCAACAGCGGCGGCCCGCTGGTCAACCTCAAGGGGCAAGTCGTCGGCGTTAACACGCGCGGCGGCTCGAACATGGCCTTCGCGATTCCCGGCAATATCGCCAAGGCCGTCGCGGCTAAGCTGATCGAGCACGGCGAGGCGCCGCGCAGCTTCTACGGCTTCTCGCTCAAGGCGATCAAAAGAACCGGTTACAAGCAAGGCGTGCTGGTCAACTCGGTCATCGAGGACGGGCCCGCCGCCAAGGCCGGCATGCGAGCGGGCGATTTGATAATCCGCATCGACGAGCGCCTGGTGACGGCGTTTTATCCCGAACAGATTCCGCCTCTGCTGAAAGAGTTGGGCGATCGTGAGATCGGGGGGACGACGCGAATAACCGTGCAGCGTGACGGTGAAGCGATCGAGATGGAGATCGTTACGGAAAAACGCCGGCGCGATCGGGGCGACGAGGCCGCTTTTCGCGCCTGGGGCGTCTCGGTGCGCGAAATCACCGAACGCATGGCGCGTAATCGCAAACTCGACGACACCGAGGGCGTACTGGTCAGCGGCGTGCGTTCGGGCGGCGCGGCACAACTCGCCGAACCAGCCGTCAACCGCGGCGACGTCATCCGCTCGATCGACGGTAGGATAATCAAGGATCTAACGGCGTTCGTCGATCTCTATGAAGAAATCATGGAGCTTGAGGAATTACCCGAATACTTGCTCTTCGAATTCGACCGCAAAGGCCAGAATCACATCACGCTTGTGAAACCCAAACCGGACAAGGATGAAGACGCGCCGCGCGAAGTTCGCAAGGCGTGGATCGGCGTGGCGACGCAACCGGTGGTGAAAAAACTGGCCGAACAACTCGGTGATCCGAACCTGCTCGGCTTCCGCGTGACGCGGGTATACCCCGAGACGCTCGCCGCCGACAGCGATTTGAAAGTCGGCGACATAATTTTGAAACTCAACGACGACCGGCTCAAACCGAAAGGCATGGAAGACGCCAACGCGTTCGAGCGTCAAGTGAAGCGCTTGGACATTGACGAGGCCGCGACGCTGACTGTTTTGCGCGACGGCGTCAAACACGAAATCTCGCTGATGCTGGAATCCACTAAACTTGAGCCCAGCGAGGCTCGGCGCGATCGCAACCGCGATTTTGAAATCAGCGTGCGCGAACTGACCTTCTTCGACCGCGACGAACGCCGCTGGGACACGCAAACTCGCGGCGTGCTGGTCACTTCCGTGGAACGCGCCGGTTGGGCGGGCCTCGGCGGTCTGTTTACCGGCGACTTAATCCAGCGTATCGGACAAACGGAAATTCGCGGAATCAAGAGCTACCGCAAAACCATGGAAACCATTACCGAGGAGCAGCCGGAGCGCGTCGTGTTCGTCGTGCTGCGCGGCGTGCGAACGCACTTTCTATTCGTCGAACCGGATTGGAAACCGATTATAAACGGCGATGAAACCCAGGAATCGAAGGAGAACACTTCTGATGAATAGACCAACGAACGGCAAGCCGCTGTCGTCGAGATGCGTAGGCGCGGCCATTACGCTCCTCGTGCTCGTCATCTGCGCGGACGGCGCGCGGGCCGAAGCGGACATCGACTATGACAAGCTTCTGGCCGACAAAACACCGGCGCTCGTCACGGTTAAATTCGTGCTGAAAATTAAAAGCCAGTGGGGCGACCACGACGCCGAACGCGAAGCGACAGGCGCAATGATCGCGTCGAATGGGCTGGTGCTTTGCGCCAATTCACATTTCGGCGGCGGGGGCTGGCTGCAAGGCTCCGGGGCCACGGCCGTACCGACTGACATCAAAATCCTGATCGGCGACGACACCGAGGGGCTCGAGGCGACCGTGATCGCCCGCGACACCGACCTCGATCTGGCTTGGGTTCGGCTCAAGGCGCCCTCGAAGGACAAGCTGCCATCGATCGACCTTAGCAAAGCCGCCGCGCCGGAGATTGGCGATCGCCTGTACGCCGTCAACCGACTGGGCAAATATTTTGACCGGGTGGCGGTGGTTCGAGAAACGCGCATGGGCGGCGTCGCATCCAAACCTCGCGCGCTCTACATCCCCAGCGGAGGGAGCGGCGCGCTGGGCCTGCCGGTTTTCAACGCGGCGGGCGAAGTCGTCGGCGTTACCATCACGCAATCACCTGATTCCGAGGAAATGGAAGCATCCGGCGGCTACATGGGCGGCAGCGTCGTAATTCTGCCGGCCGAGAAAGCCCACAAGGCCACTTTGCGTGCGTTGAAATCCGTCGAAGATGAAGAGGAGGCGGAAGATAAAGGGGAAGAAGATGTAGAACCTGAAGAGGGTGAAGATGAAGAATAACGCCCCGACTTCACGAATCGGCTTCTGGCTCGGCGCCACGTGGGTGATTTTGCTGCTTCTCGCTCCGGGAACGGTCCGGGGCGGGGAGACATCCGCTTTTCAAAAAGTACTGAAAGAGCATTCTGACGCCGTCGTTACGATCAAGCTGCTGCTCACGCTCAAGGGTGGTTTCGCTGGTCCGGACGGCCAGCAGATGGAAAGCGAGGCCGCCGGCATCGTGATCGATCCCGCCGGGGTGATTCTAGCCTCAAGCACGGAAATTGGCGGGCTTCCGCCCGCTTTGCGCAGCCTGCTCAGCCGCGTGGGCGAGATGTCAATGATTCCCAGCGACATCAAAATATTGGTCGGCGACGATCCCGACGGGCTGGAAGCGACGATCATCGCACGCGACAGCGATCTGGATCTGGTCTGGCTGCGCATCAAGAACCCGGGCGATAAATCTTTCCCAGCCATGAATTTAACGGACTCGGCGTCGCCGCGCGCGGGGCAGAAGCTGCTGGGCTTGATGCATATGGACAAATACTTCGACCGTACAATCGTTATCGAGGAGTTTCGCGTCGCCGGCATTACGACCAAACCTCGGCGTTTATATGTACCCGGATCGCAGTTGGGCGAAGGCTTTTGCACCCCGGTTTTCACCCTCGAAGGGAAATTCGTCGGGATCACGGTTCTGCAATTGCCGGACATCGAGGTCGCCCCTGATAATCCCTTCGCGGCCATGAGCCAGATGGCGGACATCGAGTTGCTTTCGGGCGGCTTCATCCTGCCGGCGGACGCCATTAGTAAGGCCACGGCGCGCGCCCTGGCGAGCGAGGCCCAAGCAGAGAGCGAAGAAGCGGAGTAAGTCGGCGCCCGTTCTCTGGTATTTTCAGGCGTAGTCATACGCCTCGGAGTGGTGTATACTTACAGGCGTCTGATGGGCGAATGATCCAGCCGATCGACGACATGACCGGGTTCAGGTCCGCGAACGGGACGCTGATGGGTCGCATGGGCGGCCCATTTTTTATGAAGGATGAGAACGACGATGAATCAGGACCTACTTCGCATTGTCGACAGCATCTGTCGAGACAAAAATATTGATCGCGACGGATTTCTGGCCGATCTTGAAAACGCCATGGCCAGCGCGATCCGCAAGGCCTTTGAAACCGAAGACGCCGAAGTGACGATCAATCCGCTTGACGGCGACATCTCAGCCTTCGTGGACGGCGCGCCGATCGACATGCAGACGCTGGGCCGAATCGCCGCCCAAACCGCCAAACAAGTCATCATCCAACGCACGCGCGAACGCGAACGCACCAGCATCTTCGAGGATTTCACCGATCGTCGCGGCAGCATAGTCACGGGTACGATCGTCCGAATCGAAGGCGGCAACCTCCTGGTCAACATCGGTCGTTGCGAGGGCTTTCTCCCTCGCAGCGAACAGATCCCCGGCGAAACGCATCAGGTCGGCGAGCGCATCCGCGTCCTGATCCTCGAAGTCCGCGAATACCCGAACCAAGTGAAAATCATCCTGTCGCGCAGCCATCCCGAATTCATCGTGCGGCTGTTCGAATTGGAAGTCCCGGAAGTATCGGAACGCATCATCGAGATCAAGGCGATGGCGCGCGAGGCCGGCTATCGGTCCAAGGTCGCCGTCAGCAGCATCGACTCCAAGGTTGACGCCGTCGGCGCCTGCGTCGGCGTGCGCGGCAGCCGCATTAGAAACATCGTGGACGAACTCGGCGGGGAAAAAATCGACATCGTGCGTTTTAACGAATCCAGCCAGATTTTGATCGGGAACGCCTTGAAGCCGGCGGAGGTTCAGGAAGTCGCGCTCGGGCTGGAGCTCGGCAAGGCCGTCGTCGTCGTCGCGGAAGACCAACTGTCGCTGGCGATCGGCAAACGCGGTCAGAACGTCCGCCTCGCCTCGCGCTTGACCGGCTGGGACGTGGACATCCTCACCCCCGTCGAACATAACAAGAATCTGGAAGTCATGGAGAAAACCCTCAAGCGAATCGAGGGCATCGACGACTTGCTGATCGACAAGCTGGTGGCGTTGGGCTGCGTGTCCGTGACGGACCTGGACGAAATAGGAGCCGAACCGCTCGTGGAAAACCTCGAACTCGATCCGGCTCTGGCCGAAAAAATCGTGTACGAGGCCGGCGAGGAAGCGATCCGTATCCAGGAAGAGAAGGAGGCCGCTCAAAAAGCCAAGGCCGAAGCGGAAGCCGCCGGCCTCACGTCGGTCTCCCAGGATTCCGCGGCCGCCGAATCAGCTTTCGTGGCCGAGGGCGAGTCGGCGGACAAATCCGAACTGCCCGTAGCCGCCACGCTGACCGCCGATGCGGAAACGGCTGCAGCGACGGGAACTGTCACCGAGGATGACGCGGCTGACGATCCTCAGCTCGAATCTCCGGAATCGGCCGCGCCGCCTGACGACGCCGCGCCAGCCGCCGACCAATCTACGACGGGCGCGCCTGCTGAAGAGGCGGAAAAGACGAGCGAAAACTAGCTGGCGTGAATCCCATGTTGGCGTAGCGTCCAATCCCCGTGTCGAACGTAGACAATCCAGTACCCGAGCGTTATCGAGCGGGCCGGCATTAGCCAACAATCCGCGGCCGACAGGGGTGTCGGTCGTTACCTGTCGTCGGCGATTTGGTATACGCATGCTTGCCGTCAGCGAACTCGCTTTTCTACTTTTTGACATGTCGCTGCGAACCGCCGGCGCCTTGGTGTTCGCCGCGATCGCATGGCGAACGGCTCGGTCGAGCCGCTGGCGCAATCCGTTGGGCTCGCACGGCTGGTCGGCAGGCGGGCCGACTTACCTGGACATCGCAGGCGTTTACGCCTTTTATTTGATCCTTCTCTGGGGATTGCTCCAGTGCTTCCAGCTTGACCGAGACCAAGTCGTCGTTCCAGGTTCGCACGCTTGGCATCTGGCTCAGTGTTTCGACGCCGCGGCTAAACTGGCCGCATGTGCGGTAATGATTTTTATACTCTACCGAGTTCGATCCTCGCACAAGGTGACTATGAGCGAATCCAGGATCACGCTTGGCGGTTGGGCGACGGCGTTGATCGGCGCCGTTCTCATTATATTCTCAATCTCCTACACTCAACTTCAGACGGGAGCTGCGATTTGGAGGTGGATCGTCCCCGACGCCGTCCTGCCTGAGCATCCTGTTCTGGAAGCAATTGAGCACAGCGCCTGGGGCGGGTGGGGCGCCGTTCAGCTTACTCTGACCGCGATCGTATTTGCTCCGTTGGCCGAGGAACTTTTCTTTCGCGGGCTGCTCCTGCAAACATTCTGGCGCCATCTGGGGCATGCCTGGTTAGCGATCGCCTTGTCGGCGACGGCGTTCGGATTGATTCATATCACTCAACCCCAAAACGTGCTGCCGCTCGTATCCATGGGAATAATCTTGGGTTACGTGCGAATGCGGCTACGCTCGTTAACCGCGTGCGTCGTCATCCACGCGCTATTCAATACGCGTACGATGCTCTTCGTACTGCTGAATCCGGAACTCGCGCGCCAACCCTGGTAAACGTCATCCGCCGAAAACTAACTTGGCCGAGGCCGGTCGGAAATTTCCATAATATATACCGCCAGGTTGTCCGATAAGGTCTATATGACGGGACGTCCATCCGCACGGCGATCCGCTGTCGAGTATCTCAAATACCCAGGCATGCAGGGGATAAAAATATTTTCCTCTTGCGGCGTCGGACTCTGGACAACGCTAGATTGGGCGTGGATACTACTGCCGCATTCCAAAGATCGCCCGCGCGATCGAGAAGGATTGGGCCCGCCTTGCAGCGGACAGACTTAAAAAAATGCGGAGATAGAACGCCTTGAGGGCGTTTGACAGCTCTTTGCATGGAAAGAAAGATCAGGAGACGACAGATGCCACGCAAGCAAAGCGGAGAACCG
>Ga0180434_10004822_pt1 | contig 16201 bp, 15 predicted proteins | sample SS_ome_7_FD_132453 | JGI IMG/M metagenome (GOLD analysis project Ga0180434, IMG submission 132453) | Hypersaline lake sediment archaeal communities from the Salton Sea, California, USA - SS_1_D_2 metaG | ecosystem: Environmental > Aquatic > Non-marine Saline and Alkaline > Hypersaline >...
GAGCAACCAGTTCCCGGATGTGCCCCCAGGCGCGCGACGCGGCCGAGAGACCGATCGCGAGTACGGTCGGCGGAGCGCCTTCGTAGATCAGGACGCAATCCACCCGACGCAGTGCCAGCGTTTGCGCCCGGAGCTGGGCGAACAATTCCTCCAGCAACCGTGCCACCACGGCGTGAACCGTCTGCAAATCGGCCAGCGGCGTTTCGAAGCTGATCCGGACCGCCGGCGGCTGCTCGCAGACGTACGCGCTGATCTCCTCGTAAACCTCGCCCAACGCCTGTTGCAGACGCAGCACCAGCCGCGATCCGAACCGCGCCGGAAGCGAGGCGCGTGGCAGCATCAACAACTCGCCGATCGTGCGCACACCCAGCGAATCGAGCCGTTGAGCAACGCCCGGTTCGAGCCGGAGTGCCGCCGGCGGCAGCGTAGCAAGGTAAGCACTGGCTTTCCCCGGGTGGGCGATCGTGATGGGATCGGGGCTCGCCGTAGCTAAAGCCCAGGCCGCCCCGACGGTGTCGGCGACCGCCGCCCGGCCGTGAAAGCCTTGCGCACACAGACCGTCGTATGCCTGGCGGGCAATGTTGGCCTCGCCGCCGAACAGCCGCTGGCAGCCCGTGATGTCGACCAGCAACGCGTCGCGCTCGAGCGGCTGGACGATCGGGCTGAAACGCAGCGCCCAGTGCGCGAGCTGTTCGAGCACAGCCCGGTCTTGCCGGGCCTCGTGCTCCAACGCGAGCAGTTCGGGCGCGATCGCCTGAGCCTGCCCGAGCGTCATGCCGGAGTGCAACCCAAGTCGCCGGGCCTGAGGGTCGGAGTGTTCCACGATCAATGACGAACCCACCCGCCGGGTGAGCACTAGTGGACGTTCGCACTGCCTGGCCCCGGCTTCCCCCGATGGACATCCGGCGTGAACCTTCGCCCCCCGTGCGAATCTGGCATCCGCCCCCTGTGCTGGACAAGGCCACAGACCCTGGTGATCCCGCCGCGCCCGGTCAGTCGCTAGATCGGGCAGATGCAGGCACAACACCCGCCGGCCAAGCGATGCGCCGTCGCCAGAAGATTGCGGCGCAGCGTTTCTACAAGGCCCCGGCGTGTTCGCACACCATTCTGACATGGCATCGCCGTGGCGCGCGGCATGCCGCGCACCTCTGGCGGCGTGGAGCCCGAATGCATCCCGCTGCGGGCATCCAACGCCGCGAAGCTATAACGCCCCTCGCTCAGCGTAGGAGCGCAAAGAGGGCATCCAAAGCCCGTTCCCCGCTCGGCTGCCACCGGGGCACATTCAACCGCCCCGCCGCCCGTGCCTTCCGGCAGGCACCGGCTCGGCCGCTCCGAGCCCCTACCAGTAGTATACCTAACAAATCCCGAATGTGCAACGGCAAAATCCCTGAGTCATCCCCCGTTCCGTACGCCCGGGGGACAACTCGGCTACCTCCCCGGTTGACCCCCACTGCGGCCCTCGGATAGCCTACCCGCGTGAACGCAATCGAACCATCCGAACGCGTGGAGCAGCGATCGGCCTGGCCCGGGAGGCTGTACCTGGCCGCAGTCGTGGCGCTGCTGTGGGCCGGGCTGCACTACGTCGTGGACGCTACCGCGCTGCCCCGTGGGCTGGACCGGCCCGTGTGCGTGTTCGTGGGCGACGGCGGGGTCGTGCCGGCGGTGATCGTCCTGATCCTCCTGACGATCGGAGCTCTGATCGGAACGTGGCTGTGCGGCCGCCGGACAGGCACGCAGGGCTTACTCGTGGTCGGGTTTGCGCTGGCGCTGTGGGCGACTCACGGCGGGACGATGGATGAGTGGCTGAAGATGAAGAACCCGATCCCCGGTCCCCCGAGCGGAGCCGCCTACGTGCCACTCTTGGCTGAATACCTGTATTGGGCGGTTGTGGTGGCTGCGGTCTACGCTTTGACCGGTCGGCGTGGCCCCACTGCCAACAAGAGCTCCGTCAACCTGCGCGACGGGATCACCGCGCTGATCGTGACGGCGGCGGTGGCCGCGGTCCTGATCCTGATCCTCTCCGGGCCGCGGACTGGACACACCTACCGCGGGCAGGTCTATTTCGCGGTCGCGGTGTCGTTCATCCTGGGCGTGATGGCGGCCCGCCGCGTGACCGGCACCCGTCGCCTGATCTGGTACCTGCCCGGCCCGCTGATTGTTGGAATCGTCGGCGCACTGCTGGCGGCCTCAAAACCCGGCCTCGGGCCAACTTATGCCAACATCAGCGTGATTCCCGCCTGGGCGCTCGTTCGGCCGCTGCCGATCGAGATGGTCGGCGTCGGACTGGTGGCAATTCTTCTAACGCTCCGGACGGCAGATCGGCTATCATCAAAGGAAGACCAGAATTGATGATGGGAATCGCCGATGGAACTCCACCTGCGAAGACGGCGAGACGAGACCTACGAGGAGCTCTGCGCCCGCATCGTCGCGGAAACATCGGCGTATCTGACCGAGTGCCTCCAGCACCCCGAGCTGGCCGTGCACATCCCCATGATCCCGGCCGACGGCAGTCGCTTCCCGCCCTCGTTCTCGATGTCCTTCTGGGATCCCGTGCTGCTCGACTGACGCCATGCCGAAACTGACCTGCAATATCAACCGCACCGGACGCTGGGCCCGCGGAATCTCCGGCCTGCTGTTCCTGGGTATCGCCGCGATCATCCTGTGGCGCGGCGCGGGCGTCGGCGGGGAAGTCTTGCGCTGGACGGTCGGCATCGTGGCGGCGCTGCTCGGCGCCTTCCAGATCTTCGAGGCTCTGGCCGGGTGGTGTGTCACCCGCGCCATGGGTTTCAAGACGCCCATGTAACGGAGCTGTGATCGTCAGTGCGGGTACTGATCCTGCAATTCGTGCCCGACGTTCGCGGCCGACCGGTTCCGCGCTTCGAGCCCAAGCTCGCAACTCTGCTCACCTTGCTCAAAGATCGCGAGCACGACCTCTCACTCCTGGGGCTCGCCCGCTTCGACGTGGCCGCGATCAAGGCCGCCCTCGCCCGGGCCCTGCCGCAACTGATCTACGCCGACGTCTCCTGCGTGTGTGTTACCGCTGCCCGGCGGACGTTCCAGTACATCCAGGAACACGAGTTCCTGCCGATCGTCGTGGGCGGCGAACACGCCACGCTTGATCCCGCCGACGCCCTCAGCCTGCCCGGCGTGCACGCGGCCGCGATCGGCGAGCCCGACGCGTCCCTGGTCACTTACTTCGAACGCATGAAAGATCCCGCCATCAACCAGGTCGTACAGGGCGTCTGGCTGCGCGACGAGCAGGGCCTCGCCCGACCGGAATTGCCGGCGCTCGTCGAGGATCTCGATTCGCTGCCATTCGCCGAACGCGAGCTGTTCGGCTACGGGCAATACGTGACCGGCACCGGCGAGATCGAGATCGCCATCGGCCGCGGCTGCCCGCAGAACTGTGCCTACTGCGTCAACGACACGGTTCGCCAGATGTACGCGGAACGCGGCACGTGGGTGCGGCGGCGTTCGCCGGAGGATGTGATCGAAGAGATCGAGCTGCTGCGCGAGAAGTACGCCGACGCGCGGATCATCCGCTTTCTCGATCACACATTCGCGTTGGATTCGGACTGGCTCGGAGAGTTCCTCACGCTGTACCCGGCTCGCTGCGGGCTGCCGTTTTGGTGTCACGTTCGGGCGAACGCGACCAGTGAATCAATCGTGCGGCAGCTCGCCCAGGCACACTGCCGACTGGTCGACGTCGAGGTGATCAGCGGCAGCGACTTCATCCGCAACGAGATCTTCACGATGGAGCTCGACGAGCTCCAGATCCGCGACACGTTCGGCTGGCTGCGCGACGCCGGCATCAAGACGCGGGCGATCGTCTACCTCGGCTCGCCGTATGACAGCGAGGCGTCGCTGGAGGACACGCGCGCCCTGCTGCGTCGCATTCGGCCCGACACGCTCAGCGCCCGCCCGTACTACCCCTGGCCCGGCACCGCCGCCACCGAGACCTGCCGCGAAAACGGCTGGCTGCACTCGCGTGGCGAGGACCAGTACCACCAGGACAAGTGCGGCATCGACATGCCCGCCTGCCGTCCCGACGCCGTCGCGGCCTTCCTCAAGCGCATCCGCAAGGAGTTTCCGACCACGCTGGCCGAACCCTGGTGGCGCCGCTGGTCGCAAGCCTCGCGCAACTCGCTCGGCCAGTTCTTCCAGAAACGCCGGTAGCGGCCGACGGCTCGTCGGCCGAATGTAGCGGCCGGGCCCCGCACCGGCCGAGGGAGACCGGGCGGACTGAAGTCCGCGGCTCCTCGGGGTACGCGCTCGTGCTGTGCGACGACGGATCTTCAGCCTGTGGCCTGGGCCGAGGGCATCGCCGCACCTGGTTGTCAAAGACCCAGGCGCGTGGTGGTAGGACGCGCCCCCGCGAGGAGTTGGGGGCTACGGGGGGCGGAGCGTTCAGCTCTCAGCCGTCAGCCATTAGCGTTGGTGGACGGCACTGGCGGACAAGCCGCCAGTGGCACCAGGCGGGCTGGTGGGGCTTTCCCGTTGCGTCGGCGGGTGCACAGTCGCCGGCGCGGTTTCGTCCGCCCAGGTCGTTGCCGATTCGTGGGGCCTCTGTCGCACCACCGTCCCGTGATCTCCGAGCACGGTCGAGCGGTGAGGCGAATCCGCCGCTGGTGGATGCGAGATGGGAATCACGCATGTGTGGGTGCGAGATGGGAATCTCGCACCAGCGTGATCTCGCACCCGCGGGGACTCGGGTCGCTCGGCCCGTGGCGTCCGCCGAGCTTGAGGGCGGGCTGGGCGGCACGAAGGCGTTCCGATCTCAGGTCTCGGAGCAGATGGTGGGCGATGCCCACCCTACCCCTTTTCCTTTTGCGACGTTTTTCCCGCGAACGGGTCGCCGCCGATTCTCACGTCGGCCAGAGCCTTGTGAGTCCCGTTTGGCGTGAGGCGTATACTCGGCGGCCAAGGCAACGGCCTGGGGCCACGTTGCGGGGGATTGTAGGCAGCGACGGAGCGACGAAGCGACGGAGCGACGGAGGGTTGTTGGTGGGTGGTGGGTTTTGAATGGCTAATGGCGAATTCTGAATGCGGAATTGCGAATGGCGAAAGGGAGGGCGGGGACTGGAGATTGGGGGAGGAATGGGAGCGGGCAAAGAGGACGGAGAAACCGGAGGATTGCGCTTGCGGGAGGTCCAGGCTATGTTACACTTATGTTAGGTCAAATGGGTGGGATGCAGCTCGACAACCCGGGGCGCCAACCTCGTCCGGCGACTCGACGATAGTTTTCGGCACTGCTCGAGAGCAGTGGCACACGTATGGTACCCGCTGGAGGACAATTCCACCTCGCACTGGGAGATTAGGTCGATGAGATTGAGCAAGTTGAAGGTGCGCCACTTCCGAGCACTCGAGAGTATTGACATTTCATTCCGTCCGATGACCGTGATTATCGGGGAGAATGATGTCGGCAAATCGTCATTGATGTTCGCGCTACGTGCGTTGTTTGAGTCGAAGAAACTCGACGACCCCGCCGATTTCTTCATGCGCGACATTGAGCGGGGCGGGTGGCCCATCTATCGCACAGCGATAGGTGGGGGGCGCGATTCTGTGGCAGCTCAGGCACACCACACTAGTGGCTCGGCGGGAGCCTCGCCCTCCCGGCCGGTGCGGGGCCCGGCCGCTACATTCTGAACCCCGAACCCTGAACCCTCCCGCAGCCCCCAATTCCGCGCACCTGCCAACAACCCTCGGTCGCTTCGTCGCTACGTCGCTACGTCGCTGCCTATCATCAATCGCAACGTGGTACCGGGCTGTGCTCCGGTGCCGGGAAGGTCCGGATAACGAAGGTTCTCAATTAGGACGCGCGCGACGAGACGCGACATAGCTCCACTTCACGCGCTAATCCGCAGTGCCTAAAGGTTAATCCCCAATTCCTCGCGGGGGCGCGTCCTACCACCACGCCGCTGGGTCTTTGACAACCCGGCGGGGCGACGACCTCGGTGCAAGCCACGAGCCGGAGAGGCGTTGCCGCACAGTATGAGCACGCCGCGACCGGCCGGAGGCCGGTCCCCCATATCCTGCTCTGACCGGCTGGAAGCCGGTGCCACATGGGTTCTGAACCCCGAATCCTGAACCCTGAACCCTCGGACGTCCGGCACGGAGACCGGCCGCTACATTCACCGGCTGGAAGCCGATACCACAATCTACATTCACCGGCTGGATGCCGGTGCCACACTCACATTGACCGGCTGGAAGCCGGTCCCACATAGGCTGGTGGGTGTTACGACAGCACGGTGCGGACGCGTTCGAGCAGGCGCTTGGTGGCGCGGATGCCGTCGGGCTCGCTCAGGGTGCTGCCCTCGTATTCGATGCCGATGTAGCCGTGGTAGCCGGCGTCGAGGACGATCTTGACCATGCGCTTGAAGTCGGTGTGCTTCTCGTTGCCGTGCTCGTCGAACTCGTGCGACTTGGCGCTGACCGCCTTGGCGAACGGCATCATCTCCTTGACGCCCTGGTAGCGGTCGTACTGCTCGTCCTTGCTGATGCGGAAGTTGCCGAAGTCGGGCAGCGTGCCGCAGCGCGGGTGGTTCACCTGCTTCATGACGGCGGCGAGCCAGGCGCCGTTGGACGACAAGCCGCCGTGGTTCTCGACGATCACGTTCAGGTCGCGGGCGGCGCCGAACTCGGTCAGGCGGCGGAGGCCGTCGGCGGCGCGGTCGAGCTGCTCGTCGTAGCTGCCGCCGCTGGCCGCGTTGACGCGGATCGAGTGGCAGCCGAGGGCCTTGGCGGCCTCGACCCACTTGTAGTGGTTCTCGACAGCCTGCTTGCGCTTGGCCTGGTCCGGATCGCCGAGGGCGCCTTCGCCGTCGATCATGATCAGGAGGCTGCGGACGCCGGCGTCGGCGGCACGCTTCTTCATGTCCGCGAGGTACGCCGCGTCGGTCGCCTTGTCCTTGAAGAACTGGTTGACGTACTCGACGGCTTCGATGCCGTAGTCGTTTTTGGTGGTGGCGGCGAAATCGAGGTTATCGAGCTTGCCGCCCCGGATCGTGCGGTGGAGCGACCACTGTGCGAGCGAGATCTTGAACAAGGGTTTGTCATTCATGGCGGCACGCGCGGTTTGTGAAAGCGGGTCGAGGGCCACGCCGGCCGCGGCGGCACCGGCGATCTTAAGCGCGGCACGGCGGGTGAAGCGTCTATCCGGATCATTCTGAGCATGGTGTCCGAAGAACTGGTTCACGTTGTTTCGCCTCCTGTTGCAGGCAGCGTGGGAAGTCAGTCGCTGCACGATTCGCGTACCCCACCGCTGAAGCGATGGGGCACACGTCGGCGTTATTCGTGTCCCCCACCGCTGAAGCGGTGGGGCACCCGATTGGGATGTTACCATGTGTGGCGACGGGTGCCAGATTCCTCAGTCGCTGCGCTCGTTCGGAATGACAGTCTGCACCGGTTGGGAACAGGTACCACACAGGTTCGGCCGACGGGCCGTTGGCAATCACCGGCAAGATGCCGGTGCCACACGAGTCGGGTGCTAGAGGCGTTTGGGGCCGGCGGCGGCGACTTCGGCGTCGCAGCCGGAGGCGAAGAGCTTGAAGTTCTCGGCGAAGCCGGCGGCGAGCTCGTCGTACTTTTTCCAGTACTCGTCCTGGTTGTCCCAGGTGTTTTCCGGGTCGAGGATCTCGGTCGGGACGTCGGGGCAGGTCGTGGGGACGTCGAAGCCAAAGAGCTTGTCCTGGCGGTACTGGACGTCGTCGAGCACGCCGTCGAGGGCGGCGTTGAGCAGCGTGCGGGTGTGGGCGATGCTGATGCGTTGGCCGACGCCGAACGGGCCGCCGGTCCAGCCGGTGTTGATCAGCCAGCACCGGGTGCCGTGTTTGGCCAGACGTTCCTTGAGCATCTTCGCGTAGACGAACGGGTGGTGGACCATGAACGGCGCGCCGAAGCAAGTGCTGAAGGTTGCCTTGGGAGCCTTGCCGACGCCCAGCTCGGTACCGCCGACCTTCGACGTGTAGCCGCTGATGAAGTGGTACATGGCCTGGTCGGGCGTGAGGCGTGAGATCGGGGGCAAGACGCCGGAGGCATCGCAGGTCAGGAAGACGACGTTTTTCGGTTGCGTGCGGACCATGGCTTCGGGAACGGTGTTGGGGATGAAGTCGAGCGGGTACGACGCGCGGGTGTTTTCGGTGATGGTGTCGTCGTCGAGGTCGCAGCGTCGCGTGATCGGATCGAAGACGACGTTTTCGAGGATGGTTCCGAAGCGGCGGGTGGCGTCCCAGATCTGCGGCTCGTTCTCGGCCGAGAGGCGGATGACCTTGGCGTAGCAGCCGCCCTCGAAGTTGAACACGCCGCCGTCGCCCCAGCCGTGCTCGTCGTCGCCGATGAGTCGGCGTTTGGGATCGGCTGAGAGCGAGGTTTTCCCGGTTCCGGAGAGTCCGAAGAACAGGGCGACATCGCCCTGCTTGCCGACGTTCGCGGAGCAGTGCATGGGGAAGATGCCCTTGAGCGGCAGCAGGAAGTTCTGGACGGTGAACATCGTCTTCTTGATCTCACCGCCGTAGGCCGCGTAGGCCACGACGCCCATGCGTTCGGCGAAGTTGAGGAGGATGGCGGTGTCGGAGCGGACGCCGTCGACCTTGGGGTCGGAATGGAAGCTGGTGGCGACGATCAGGGTGAACTCGGGGACGTGCCGGCGGAGCTCGTCGGGGTTTTCGATGCGGACGAACATGTTGCGGGCGAAGAGGCTGGCCCAGGCGGTTTCGGTGATGACGCGGAGGGGCATGCGGTAATCGGGGTCGGCGCCGATGTAACAGTCCTGGACGAACAGGTCGCGGCCCTGGAAGTATGCGGCCTGGCGGGTGCGGAGGGTGTCGAACTGCTGCGGGGTGCATTCGACGTTGTAGTCTCCCCACCAGATGTTCTCGGCGGTGGTGGGCTCGCGGACGATGAACTTGTCCTTGGCGGAGCGGGCGGTGTGCTTGCCGGTGGTGACCAGCAGCGGGCCGCCGTCGACGACGTAGCCCTCGTTGCGAAAGACGGCCTCCTCGTAGAGTGCGGGCGCGGAGAGGTTCCAATAGACGCGGCCGAGGTTAATCAGGCCGTGGTTTTCGAGGCCGTATTTGCTGGCGGTTTCCTCACGATGTCTGGCCCCGGGCGATTCCTTCTCGAAGCTGTTGCTCATGTAATGCCTCTTGCGAGCTGGTGCTGGTTGCTTCACTGCCGGGCCGGGTATCTGACCAGGGCCGGCCTGATTCGCTCGACACCCTCCCGGATGTCGCTCTCGGCCCCACAGAAACTGATCCGCAGGAAGCCGTCCATGCCAAACGCGATTCCCGGCACGGTTACGACGCGCACCTCGTCGAGCAGATACTCGGCGAGCTTCACCGAATCGCGCTCGTACCGCCGGAAATCGACGAAGCTGTAGAAGGTCCCGTCCGGCTTGGTCACCTTGATTCCCTCGATCGATTTCAACCGATCGAGCAGCACCTCGCGGTTGTTCTCGAGCGTCGTCCGCAGCGCCTCGACCGACGACTGGTCGCCTGTCAACGCGCCGACCGCAGCCTGCTGCGACAGCGCCGAGGGGCCCGAGGTCTGATGCCCCTGAATGTTACCCATCACCTTGATCAGCTGCTTGGCCGCGATCGCCCAACCGATACGGAAGCCGGTCATGGCGTACTGCTTCGACACGCCGTTCACGACGATCAGGCGTGAATCCTCCCCGGTCTGCTTGGCATAGTCGTAGCAGTTGACCGGCTGGCGGCCGTCGAAGATCAGGCGGTGGTAGATGTCGTCCATGATCAAGTAGATGCCGCGCTGTTCACACAAGCCGACCACCCCGGCGATGAAATCCTCGGAGTACATCACCCCGCTCGGGTTGTTCGGACTGTTGATCAGGATAACCTTGGTCTTCGGCGTAACCTTTAGTGCGATGTCGTCCACGCTGGGGCGGAGTGAGCCGTCGGATGCCTCCACGGGCACCGGCTCGCCGTCGCATAGTCGCGCCATATCCGGGTAGCTGACCCAATAGGGTTTCGGGAAGATCACCTCATCGTGCGGATCGATCACGGTCTGCAGCGCGACCATGATGGCCTGTTTCGCGCCGCCGGAGGCCATCACGTTCTGCGGCTCGACGGTTCGGCCGTAGTGCTTCTCGGTGTATCCGATGATGGCCTGCTTGAGCGCCGGTGTCCCGGAGGCGGCGGTGTAACGGACCTCACCGGTCTCGAGCAGCGCGGAGCCGGCGCGGATGGCATCGACCGGGGCCTTGCTCTCGGGCTCCCCCCCACCCAGGTGAATCACCGGCTCGCCTTTGGCCTTCAGGGCCGCCACCGTGGCGTTGAGCTTGAGCGTGACGGATTCACCGATGCGGGCCGCGATCCGACTGATACTCATGATGGTTCCCCAAGCGCTTTTCGGGTCGGCAGTCACAGCGCCTGCCGCGCTGGAAAACCCTCACGCTAGACATCTTTGCAGCACGCGTCAACCGCGCTGGCCCCCGATTTGACGCCCGCAATAACCCGGATCGCCGGGCGAATAGAATCACAATGGAGGTGATTGTCCTCGGGCAAGCGCGGATCGGTGGTCACCACGCCGTAACCACCTGACACTGCGAGGGTTTGTGTGTAAACTCAGTTTATGACTTCGAGCAAAGAGGATCCCAAACTGGCCAAGAAGCTGGCCAAGGCGGCGGCCAAGGCGGCCAAGAAGGGCGCGCCCACCGGAACTGCACCGACACCCGCCAGCAGCACCCCCGCCGCAGGAGGACGCTCCCCGGCGGAACGCGCCGCCGACGCCGCCGAGCGCCAGGTGGCACTGCATCGCTGGCGCGTGGTTATCGCGGTGATTGCCGCGGTCATTGGTCTGGTCAGCCTGCTGGTAATGCTGACCCGCTGATCGCGAATCGAAGTTTCACGCCAACGTCGGCTTCAGTACTTGGATCGCCTTGGCCGCATCGGCATCGGTCTCGAACGCGACGTAGGTCACGCAGCGATCGCCGACCGCCCCCGCCGACAGACCCCGGATGTTGAGCCCCGCCTCACCGAGGGTCTTGGCAATGACCGCCCCCAGCCCGGAACGATCCGGCCCGACGATGCGGATCGAGCGCAGCCCGGCGGCTTTCGCCAGACCGGCGCCCTCGGCCGCTTGCGTCTGTTGCGGCCCTTGAAGCGGGGCGAGGAAAACCACGCTGGTACCGGGCTTGTCCGGCTGGCGCCGGGCGATCACGAAGTCGAGATTCGCTCCGGCTTGCGCAAGCGGTCCGAGCTTGTTTGCCAGAGTACCGGGACGATCCTCCATCTCGCCGGCCCAAACGTCTACCTTGGTGATCTCGAATGCCATGATGTGTCTCCTTGTAACGCAGGTGCAAACCGGGACCGATTATCGTGGAAACATGTTGCTATGTCGCACTGTCCTCGTTCCTCGCGCCTTTCGCCCACACCCCGGGAATCCGGGTGCCGCACGAGCCGCAGCACGAACCGCGGAGCACGTTGCGGCGAACGTAGAACCCGTGCCGGACGATCAGCTCGGCATTGCACGTCGGACAGTGGGTGTTCTCACAGTCGGCAACCATCCCGGGCAGGTTCCCGGTGTAGACAAACTGCACCCCGGCGCGCTTGCCGATCTCGTAGGCCCGCGCCAGCGTTTCGGGGGGCGTGCGCGGTGGGTCGGTCATCTTGTAGGTGGGGTGGAACGCGGTCACGTGCCAGGGGATCTCCGGCGAAACCCCGACCAGGAAGTCCGCGATCTCGGTCAGCTCCTGGTCGGAATCATTCATTCCGGGCACAACCAGCGTGATCACCTCGACCCAGAAGTCGAGCTTCTTGAGCAGCCGAATGGTGCTGAGCGTATCCGCCAGCGCGCCGCCCAGTTTGCGGTAGGTCTGGTCGCGAAACGCCTTGAGGTCGACGTTCATCAGGCGGACGTAGGGGCGGATGTACTCCAGCACTTCGGGCGTGGCGTTGCCGTTGGAGACGTACGAGCCGACCAGCCCGGACTGCTGGCCGAGCTTGAAGATCTCGACCGCCCATTCGGTGGTGATCAGCGGCTCGTTGTACGTGCTGGTGATCACCGGGCAGCCGTGCTCGAGCGCCAGCTCGACGACGTGCTCGGGCGTGACAAAGTGCGGCTCGGCGATCGCCGCCTCGTCACGCAGCGTCTGGCTGGTAACCCAGTTCTGGCAAAACGGACAATGAAAGCTGCAGCCGAGCATCCCGAACGATAGCGCATCGGCGCCGGCGTAAGCATGATAGAACGGCTTCTTCTCGATCGGGTCGACCGCCAGCGACGAGACGTAGCCGTACGGCACACGCAGCTCGCCATCGCGATTGAAACGCACGTGGCAAACCCCGTGGCGATCCGGGCTGACCCGACAACGGTGCCCGCACGCCAGGCAACGCACGACGCGGTCGCCCTCGTCGCGGACGAGCTCGTCAGCCGCGGGTGCCGTTCGCTCGCTGAGCAGTTTTCGCAGCGATACAGCCCGCGAGCTCATGGTCCCATCCTCCGCCGCCCAGCCACTCAGACAGCATTGCCGTCGGACGTCCCCGGGCGCAGCGCGGGCCGTCCGACGCTGTAGTACTCGAAATTGTACCGTCTCATCGTCTTGGCATCGTAGATGTTCCGCCCGTCGAAGATCAGCGGCTGCTTGAGGTTCTCCCGGATCCGCTCGAAGTCCGGACTGCGATACTCCATCCATTCGGTCACGGTTAGCAGGGCGTCGGCGCCCCGCAGCGCCTCGTAGGCATCGGTGCAGTAGCTGATCCGATCGCCGAAGGCGGCCCGCGTGTTCTCCAGGGCGTGCGGGTCGTGCACGGCAACCTGCGCGCCGGCGCCGAGCAGCTCCTGGATGATCGCGATCGCGGGCGCGTCGCGGATATCGTCGGTCTGGGGCTTGAACGCCAATCCCCACACGGCCACCTTTCTTCCGTGCGGATCCGGACCGAGGCGTTCCAGAATCCTTCGCACCATCTGCCCGCGCTGGGCCTCGTTGCGACGGTGAACGGCTTCGAGGATCTCGCAACTGGCGCCGGCGGCGCGACCGAAATTCGCCAGAGCCTGCACGTCCTTCGGGAAGCAGCTCCCCCCGTAGCCGACCCCCGGATACATGAAGTGGTGCCCGATGCGCGCGTCGGAGCCCATACCCCGGCGGACCTCGTCCACGTCCACGTTCATCCGCTCGCAGGTCTCGGCGATCTCGTTGATGAAGCTGATCCGCGTCGCCAGATACGCGTTGGCGGCGTACTTCGACATCTCCGACGCCCGCCGACTCATCACCATGATCGGCTTGTTGTTGCGGACGAACGGCGCGTAGAGCGACGCGACGATTTCGCCCGCTTCGGCGTCGCCGGCGCCGATGATCACCCGGTCGGGCCGCAGAAAATCGTCGACCGCCGTGCCTTCCTTGAGGAACTCCGGGTTGCTGACGACATGGAACGGGTGCCCGGTGTGCTCGGCGATCAGCTTTTCCAGCCGCCCGCAGGTCCCCACCGGCACCGTACTCTTGACCACCACCACGGTGTAGCTGCTCAATGCCGCGCCCACCTCTGCCGCCACCAACTCGATATTCGACAGATCGGCCGAGCCGTCATCGCGTGGCGGGGTTCCGATCGCCAGGAAGACCACCTGCGAGTGGGCCGTCGCCGCCCGCAGGTCGCTGGTAAACCGCAAGCGTCCGGCCGAGAGGTTGGACTTCAACAGCTCTTCCAGGCCGGGCTCGAAAATGATCGGGTCCCCCCTGGAAAGGCGCTTGACCTTCTCGGCGTCGTTGTCGACGGCGACGACATGATTGCCGCTGTCCGCCAGGCAGGCACCGGTCACCAGCCCCACATATCCGCTGCCGATCACGCAAAGTCGCATCTGCGTCACTCCCGCGGCGCCACGTCCACAAAATCCGTCCCGCCGGCCGATTTCCTCGCGTTGACCACTATAATTCCAATCACGCGCCCTGGGGACCGCCCCCATCGGCCGAGACGAGTCTTTTTTGGATTCGAATGCCCATTCCTCCGGGAGTGCTGCCGTGCGACTGCTTGTGACCGGCTGTGCCGGGTTCATCGGATATCACTTGTGCGAACGCCTGCTCGACGACGGACACGAAGTCGTCGGCGTGGACGATCTCTCGACCGGACAGTTAGCCAACGTCAACGATCTGAAGGTTCGCCCGAAGTTCCGGTTCGTCGAGCACGATATCGTCGAACCGCTCAGCGTCGCGGGGCGGTTCCAGATCGTTTACAACCTCGCCTGCCCCGCCTCGCCGATCGACTTCGGCCCGCGCCGGCTGGATATTCTCGCCGCCTGCTCGCGCGGCGTCTGGAACCTGCTCGATTTCTGCCGAGAAACCGGTACTCGCTTGCTGCACACGTCCACCAGCGAAGTCTACGGCAACCCCCAGGAGCATCCGCAAGGCGAGTCTTATTGGGGCCACGTCAACCCGATCGGGCCGCGCAGTTGCTACGACGAAGGCAAACGTTTTGCCGAGGCGCTGATCACCAGCTATGTGAATGCTCACCACATCGAGGCGCGCGTGGCCCGAGTTTTCAACACCTACGGCCCACGCATGCGCACCGATGACGGCCGCGCCCTGCCGAACTTCATCATGCAAGGCCTGGCCGGCAAACCACTCACCGTACACGGCGACGGCAACCAGACCCGCAGCTTCTGCTACGTCACCGACCTGGTCGACGGGCTCATCCGCCTGGCAAACAGCGACGTCACCGGCCCGGTCAACCTCGGTAACCCGACCGAAATCTCGATCCTCGAATTCGCCCGCGAGATCGTGCAGCTCACCGGCGGCAAGAGCAAAATCATCCACATCGAGCGCCCGAAAGACGACCCCGAGCTACGCCGCCCGGACATCACCCGCGCTCGGCAACACCTCGGCTGGGAGCCAATGATCGATCGCGCCGAAGGCCTCGCAAAGACTGTGCAATGGTTCAAAGACCACGCCCGATGACCCGTCCCCCCTCCAATCCTTGATCCCTCGAATCCTTGAATCCTCGGATCCTCCCCCGCTTATCAGAACCCCCAATCGTTCACCGTCCCAGATTACATGGGCGTTTCTTGCGCTCGCTGAAATGCTCCCGCCGACAACAAGCCTACGCCCCGCTGCTTCGATATACCACCGCGGCAGCACGAACACTTTGCAGGGGGTTCGGGCCGTTTGCACGAGCAAGCGACGGTTCCCGACTGCCTCCCCCGGACGGGGAGGACGTACGGGAACGAGCGAGAACCGCGGTGGACGAACAATCCGCGCGACATGACGCGTACTGGGCACTCCCGCCCGCGAGCGCCGACGGATCTGACCCGGCCGAGCCCCACACGAACCCGGGGGCCGGGACGGCGGGCCTGACCTGGCAGGCCGGGCCAAGCCCGACCGAATCGCCCGTCGGCAGCTACATCCTTCGTCAGTTCCAGCAGCTCGCGGACGAGCATGACCGGCTCAGACGTGAGCTTTCGCGCGCCCACCAGCGTCTCAACATCGTGCTCGAGATCTCGCAAGAGCTCTCCTCCCGCGACGACGCGGCGGCAATGGAGGCAGACCTGCTCGGCCGCTACGCCAACGACCTCGCCATCGCCGCCTTGCTCCTCGATCACGGCCACTGCTGCTCGCAGGTACGCGTCGGCTCAAGCGGAGCGCAGCCGCTCGTCGTCGCCCCTCGGCAGATGCGCGCCCGGCTCGCCCGCGAAATCGACACGGTGCGCCGCACTGGCCAGGCCTGCCACCTCAATCTACCGCAGGCTCTGGAGCGGGGGCTGGGAGACGTTCACGTGCTGCTGAGCCCCTTGCAGCAGGACGCGCAGCACCCGCACGTGGTCATCGCCTTGCGGCGCGGGCACCAGCCCCCGTTCAGCCACGATGACCGGCTCGCGTCGGAGACGATTCTGGTCTATGGCGGCCACATTCTGCGCAACCTGCTGATGGTGCAACGGTTACAGCAGGCATCCCTGGAGACGGTCGGCGCCTTGGCCAACGCCATCGAGGCCCGAGATCGCTATACGGGCGGCCATTCCGAACGGGTCGGCTGGCTGGCGGTCCTGACCGGCACAGCCCTCGGGCTGCCTCCCGCAGAGCTCCAAATGCTGGAATGGTCCGGACTGCTGCACGACGTCGGCAAGATCGGGATCCCCGACGCGATCCTCACCAAGCCCGGGAAACTCACGCATGACGAGTTCGAAATCATGAAACGTCACACCGCCATCGGGGGACGTATCCTGGAAGGATCCGCAATCTCTCTTCTCAATGTGGCGCGCGACA
>Ga0180434_10004823_pt1 | contig 16200 bp, 11 predicted proteins | sample SS_ome_7_FD_132453 | JGI IMG/M metagenome (GOLD analysis project Ga0180434, IMG submission 132453) | Hypersaline lake sediment archaeal communities from the Salton Sea, California, USA - SS_1_D_2 metaG | ecosystem: Environmental > Aquatic > Non-marine Saline and Alkaline > Hypersaline >...
CTATCTAGCGCCTGGCGCGGCGGACGGCCCCGGAAGCCCGGGGCAGCCGCCGGATCGCATGGCGGACGAGGACGATGGAATCGAAGGCAAGCAACCGGCGCCGGGCGTCACACCTGGCGGGCCTCACGCCTCTGCTTGAGGCGGCGCAGCGGGGAGGCTACGCGGTGGGGGCGCTCAACTTCTGCAACGCCGAAACGGCGGAGGCGATCGTCGAGCAGGCCGCAGCGTTGGGGTCGCCGGTGGTGCTGATGACCGGCCCGTGGGAGATGCCGCTGCTGGGGGCGAAGGCGCGGGCGGCGATCGTGGAGCGGCTGGCCGCCGAGGCCGACGTGCCGGTGTGCCTGCACCTGGACCACGCCGGCGACCTGGACTCGGTGCGGGAATGCCTGGAGGCGGGGTTCCCGTCGGTGATGTTCGACGGCTCGCGTCAGGAGTTCGAGGAGAACGTGCGCCTGACGAGGGAGGCGGTCGAGATGGCCCGGGCGTGGGGGGCGACGGTGGAGGGCGAACTGGGCGCCGTGGGAAGCGTGGGCGCCGCGGAAGGGGACGCGGAGAGGTCGCTGACCGAGCCGCAGCAGGCGGCGGAGTTCGTGGAGCGCACCGGCGTGGATGCGCTGGCGGTGGCCATCGGCAATGCGCACGGGATCTATCCGCAGCGGCCGGAACTGGACTTCGAGCGCCTGGCGCGGATCCGCGAGGCCACGCAGGCGCCGCTGGTGCTGCACGGGGGCTCGGGCATGCCCGCCGAGCAGTTGCAGCGCGCCGTCGCCGCGGGCATCAGCAAGGTGAACGTGGCCAGCGAACTCAGCCGGGCCTACCTGGGCGCCATCGAGCAGGCCCTGGCGGCGACGGGGGGCTCGGTGTGGTACGCGGAGGCGCTGCTGCAGGCGAAGACGGCCGTGGGGCAGGTGGCGCGGCGGTGGATGCTCGGCCTGGGCAGCGCCGGGAGAGCGGCCTAGGGGCCGCATCCGGAAGCGGAAGCCCGGCCGAGAGGGGCGAAGGGCGCGGAAGCAGAAACCTGCCGGGGCCGAGCGTGGGCGGGCTGCGCCTGACAAAGCGAGGGACACGACGTTGAGATTACTGCCCAAAGAAGAAGGCTTCTTCAAGTTGTTCGACGAGGCGGCGAGCAAGGCGGCCAAGGGGGCCGCGCTGCTGCTCGAACTGGTCGAGAACCACGAGCGCGCGGAGGAACTGCGGCGCGAGATCGAGGAGGTGGAGCACGACAGCGACATCACGACGCACGAGATCGCCGACCGCCTCAACCGCACGTTCGTGACGCCCTTCGATCACGAGGACATCAGCGCGCTGGCCGAACGTCTCGACGACATCCTGGACAACATCGAGGCGACGGCGGATCGGATGTACCTCTACGAAGCCGGCAAACCGGCGCCCGAGATGAAGGAACTGACGTCGGTGCTGGCCGAAGCGACCCGGGCCGTCGAGCGGGCCGTCGGCGGCTTGCGGGATGTGAAGCAGGCGCGGCGGATCCTCGACTACTGCATCGAGATTCACCGGCTGGAGAACGTGGGCGACGAGCAGAGCCGGCTGGCCCTGGCGAAGTTGTTCCGGGGGTCGGACGCCCTCCACGCCCTGAAGTGGAAAGAGATCTACGACCACGTCGAGAACGCCATTGACAAGTGCGAGGACGTGGCCGTGATCGTCGAGGGTATCGTGGTAAAGCACACCTGACCCATGGCGCGGGCCCCGTCATACGCCGTTGAGTCGCAGGCCGGGATGAGGGCCCGCCCCGGCGTCGGCGGACTTCGCGCCGCGGCCTCGCAACCGTCTTCCGACACGCGCGGAGGCCGGGGCTGTGGCTGACTGGCACCTGCTGGGGCCGGTCATCGCGCTCATCCTGGCGGCTGAGTTCGTCAACGGCTTCACCGACGCGCCCAACGCCATTGCCACGGTCGTCTCGACGCGCGTGCTGAGTCCCCACCAGGCCGTCGTGATGGCGATGGTGTTCAACACCATCGGCGCGCTGTCCGGCACGGCGGTGGCCGTGACCATCGGCAAGGGCATCGTCGGTACGGAGTCGGTGAACCTGCTGACGGTGGGCGCCGCCATGGTGGGCATCGTGGTGTGGAGCACCCTGGCCTGGGTGTGGGGGCTGCCCACCAGCGAGAGCCACGCGCTGGTCGCCGGGCTGGCGGGCGCCACGCTGGCCACGGCCGGCCCTTCCGGACTGCTCTGGGCGGGATGGCAGAAGGTGATCATCGGGTTGGGGTTCTCGACGGTGCTGGGTTTCGGCGGAGGGGGGGCGCTGATGGTCGGCCTCTTCTGGATGCTGGGGCGCGTGCGGCCGCACGTGATACGGCGGGTGTTCGGGCGCCTGCAGGTGCTGTCGTCCGCGTTCATGGCGTTCGCCCACGGCAGCAACGATGCGCAGAAGTTCATGGGGGTCTTCGCGCTGGCGCTGGTGCTGGGCGGGGCGACCAAGGAGTTCAAGGTCTCCGTCTGGATCATCCTGCTGTGCGCGAGCGTGATGGGAATCGGGACGGCCTTCGGCGGGTGGCGCATCATCCGCACCATGGGCTTCAAGTTGACGCGCCTGCGGCCGGTGCACGGCTTCGCAGCCGAGACCGCGGCCGCCCTGGCGATCACGCTGGCCTCCAGCCTGGGCGTCCCGCTGAGCACGACGCACACGATCAACACCGCCATCATGGGCGTCGGGGCGAGCAAGCGCTTGTCGGCCGTGCGCTGGGGCGTGGGCGCCGAGATCGTCACGGCCTGGATCCTCACCTTTCCCATCTGCGCGGCCATCGCGTGGGCCATCGCTTTTGCGGCCAAGCACCTCTGGCCGGGCCTGTGACGCGCCGGATCGGAGCCTCCATGACAGAGCGAGAGCACGGCATGACGCTGCGGCAGCCCGCCGCCCACTGGCAGGACGCGCTGCCCTGCGGCAACGGAAGCATCGGCGCGCTGGTGTACGGGAGCGTCCGCAACGAGATCGTCCTGCTCAACCACGAGGCGCTCTGGCTCCGCACGCCGAGGCCGGCGCTGCCCGTCGTCGCGGATCGCCTTCCGCAACTGCGCGCCCTGCTGGCCGCCGGCCGCTGGCGGGAGGCGGAGACGTTTCTGCACGACGCGCTGCAGGAAGGGCACTACGCCTTCGAGCGGGTGGACCCGTACCACCCCGCCTTCGACCTCGCGGTCGAGATGGAGACCGCGGCGGCCTTTGCCGAGTACGCGCGCAGCCTGGACTTCGATACGGGCGAGGCGACGGTCGCCTGGCGCGAGGGCGAGGCGGCCTACCAGCGGCGGCTCTTCGTCTCCCGCGCCGACGACGTGGTGGTCATGCGCATCGCGGGCGACGGCGCGAAGGTGAACTGCCGGATCAGCCTCTCCCCGCACTCGCAGACGAACCCGGGGAAGTACGCCGGGCTCGAGGAGGTGCCGATCGCATTCGACGCCTCGGCCGACGGCGGCTGGCTGACCCTGCGGGGCCGCTACGCGGACGGCATCGAGTTCGGCGGGCTGGGGCGGGTGGCGGCGCGGGGCGGCGAACTGACGACCTCGGGAGACGCGGTGCGGGCCGCGGGCGCCGAGGAGGTCGTCATCGTGGGCGCGCTCTTCGCGAACGAGCCGAGCGGGCCCGCGCTGGAACGGCTCCGCGGGGAGGTGGAAGGCCTGGGCACGGACTACGCCGCGCTCTTCGCCCGCCACGCGCCCCTTCACCGGGAGTTGTTCCGCCGCATGACGCTGGACTTGGACGGGGGCGAGCAGCGGCTCCTCTCGAACGAGGAACTGCTCCTGCAGGCCTACGGCGGCGACGTGCCGGCGGCGCTGATCGAGCGGCTCTTCGACACCGGGCGGTACCTGCTGGTCGCCAGTTCGCGCCCGGGCGGGCTGCCGGCGAACCTGCAGGGGGTGTGGAACGGCGACTACGATCCCCCCTGGGCCAGCGACTTCCACAACGACGAGAACATCCAGATGAACTACTGGCAGGCGCTGCCCGGCAACCTGCCCGAGGTGACGCTGCCGTACTTCGACTACTACGAGTCGTGGCTCGACGACTACCGCGAGAACGCGAGGGCGCTCTTCGGGTGCCGGGGAATCCTGGCGCCCATCTCGCAGAGCACGCACGGCCTCATGCACCCCGGGCCCTGGCTCAACTGGACGGCGGGCGCGGGCTGGCTGGCGCAACTGTTCCACGACTACTGGCTCTTCACCGGGGACCGCGAGTTCCTCGCGCAGCGCGCGGTGCCTTTCCTGCGAGAGACGGCGCTCTTCTATGAGGACTTTCTCTTCGAGGACGAACGGGGCAGGCTCACCTTCTCGCCGTCGCTGTCGCCCGAGAACACGCCCGCGATCCCGGGTGGCTCGCTGGTGGCGATCAACGCGACCATGGACGTCGCCATCGCGCGGGAGGTGCTGGTCAACCTGTGCGCGGCCTGCGAGACGCTCGACATCGAGCAGGAGAACGTGGCGCGCTGGCGCGAGATGCTGGCCAGACTGCCGGCCTACGAGGTCAACGCGGACGGGGCCGTGAAGGAGTGGGTCCATCCCGACCTGCCGGACAACTACCGGCACCGCCACCAGTCCCACCTCTACCCGGTGTTCCCAGGCCTGGAGGTGACGCCGGAGAGCGATCCCGCGCTCTTCGAGGCCATGCGCGTCGCCGTCGAGAAGCGCCTGGTGGTGGGGTTGACGGATCAGACGGGCTGGTCGCTGGCGCACATGGCGAACATCTACGCCCGCCTGGGCGACGGCGACCGGGCGCTGGAATGCCTGGAACTGCTGAGCCGCTCGTGCGTGGGCGCCAACCTGTTCACGTATCACAACGACTGGCGGGGCCAGGGGGTCACGATGTTCTGGGGCCACGGCAGGCGCACGCCGTTTCAGATAGACGCCAACTTCGGGATGAGCGCCGCGGTGCTCGAGATGCTCGTCTTCTCCCAGCCTGGGATGCTCAAACTACTCCCCGCCCTGCCGGCGAAATGGCGGCGAGGCAAGGCGCAGGGGATGCTCTGCCGGGGCGGGATCGAGGCGTCCATCGAGTGGGACGCCGACGAGCGCCGGCTGGAGGCGACGCTTCTTTCGCGGGTGCAGCAGGAGGTGACCGTGAAGTTCCCGGCGGCCCTCGCATCGCTGGAGACGAATCTTCGGGAGGGGTCGGCGGGCGACTCCGACCTCGGCCCGGCCTATCGCGCGCTCACCTTGCCGGCCGGCGAGAGGGCGGCCGTCTCGGCGATGTGGTAGCCCGGTTCGCGTTCAGCCGCGGGCGTTCTCGTCGTACATGGCCAGGATGTTGTCGAGGGGGATGTCCTCGATCAGGTCCTGGCTGCCGGTCATGATGTAGCCGCCCCCGTCGCGGGTGATCTCCCGGTAGGCGCGCACCTGGTCGCGCACCTCCTCGACCGAGCCGAAGGGCAGCGTGTGCTGGGTGTCCACGCCGCCGTGGAAGGTGAGGCGATCGCCGAAGTCGCGCACCAGGCCGGCGAAGTCCATGCCCGCGGCGCGCACCTGCACGGGGTCGAGCGCCTGCATGCCGTCCTCCATCATCGCGGGAATGATGTCGCGGACGGCGCCGCAGGAGTGCTTCATGACCACGCACCCGAAGTCGCGCGACACGTCGAAGTAGCGCTTGAGGGGCTTGCGGAGGAAGCGCTCCCACATGGCGGGGGAGACGACCAGCCCGCGCTGGGTGCCGAAGTCGTTGCCGTAGAAGGCGATGTCGAGCATACGGTCGCAGGCTTCGAGGAAGCGGCGGGTGACCTCGACCTCGTAGGAGACGACGCAGTCAATAATGGCGTCCACGACCTCGGGCTTGGTGTGCATCCAGATGAAGAAGGGCTCCTGGCCGATGATCCACCCCACCTCGTGGAAGAAGGGACACCAGGGGCTGCCGTAGGTGGTGTAGGTGTCGTAGTGCTTCTCGCACTGGGCGCGGATGCCGCTGTAGTCGAGCGCGTCCGGCGAGGGCCAGTCGTGGGCATAGACGTCGTCCACGGTGGTGTTCTCGTCGAAGGGCGAGATGGCGCTCGGATCGTGGTAGTCCTTGTCGGGATGGTGGCGCACGCCCCAGAAGTTGGTCAGGTAGCCCTCCTCGTCGGGGCCGGTGTCGGGCTGGCGGTAGGAGAACCAGATGCGCCGCATCTCGACCTCGAAGTACCGCAGCAGGTCTTCGAGTTTCTTCAGGCCGAGGCGCTCCAGGAGGCGGTCGGTCACGTCCGGGTGGGCCTGGTAGTTGGCGGGGGCTCGGTCGGTCTTCTTGTGGGCCAGGGCGGCCGACATGCGCTCGCGCGGCAGCATTATTCGCCTCCCTGGGGCAGCCGGATCCTCGCGTAGCGCATCGTGAGCGGCACGCCCGCGCACTGCCCCAGCACCTCGAGCGTCCCGGAGGGCGGCGATCCGCCGCGCTCGGTGGCGGTGAAGAAGCCGGTGAAGGGGTGCTCCAGCGGCACCCGAACCGGAGCCCCGTGCCGGCCGCCCGGCAGGATCTCAATCAGGCGATTCTCCGAGACCGGCTGGCCGGCCGCGTCCTTGCCGCTGCAATGGTAGAAGACGAAGAGGCGGCCGTCATCGGTGGCGTGGAGCCGGGCGACGCCGGGTATCTCGCCCGACAGCCCTTCGCCGCCCTCCACCAACGTGTCCTGCGCCGCCACCTTGCCGTCGCGCACGACGCAGTGCTGCAGCGACTGGGTCAGGCGCTCGCCGGGGCAGAACTTCTCGCGGAGGCGCGCGTCGAGGGTCCGCTCCTTCCACAGGAGGTGCGCGTCGCCGTTGGGGGCGAGCCGGATGTCGAGGGTGTCTATGTAGCCGGCGGTCTTCTCGCGGCTGGCGATCTCGACCCACTCGGCGAAGGGCGTGGTCGTGATGTTCGGCGTCCAGGTGAAGAAGAGCCGGCGGAAGTCGTAGTCCCACTCGCGGCCGGTCAGTTCGCGCTTGTACGCCCGCCAGGCCTTGACGGGCTCGACAATATCGCTGATCGCCAGCACGTAGGCGGTGCGATCCCGCAGGGCGACCACGGGATAGCAGAGGCGGATCGCCTCCGGCTCCTCGTAGTCCGCTCCCCACGGGAAGACCAATCGGCCGCGCGCCGACCAGCGGCCCTCCCTGTCGCGGAAACTCCAGTGCTGCGCCTCGTGCCCCAGGATGTTGAGCAGGAGCAGTTCGCCGTTCGCGCCGTCGGCGGCCAGGCCGCGGTAGGAGTGCTCGGTGAAGGCCGGCGCGCCCTCCCACTCGGGAAGCAGCGTCTCGCAGGGCGCCTTGGGATCGGCGGCCGAGAATTGGAGGACCTGGGGTCGGGCCGGGCCGTTGTAGGCGTCGGGCTCGGTGAGCGTCGGGTTGACCGAGAGGAAGAGGCGCCCGTCGTGGAAGCCCGCCAGCGGGCACGGCTCGCGGGTGCGGTCCTTCTCGTCGCGCTGCTGGAGCGCCCAGCCGTCGTCGGTGCGCTCGAAGAGCAGCCAGCGGACGTTGTTGAGCGGCTTGGCGTCCTTGAGCGTCTCGATTCCGCTGGCGAAGAGCCTGCCCCCGACGCGCACCAGGCAGGTCGAGCCCTTGCACCAGAGCGGGCCGGAGCCGTTGTCGGGCGGCTCGTAGGTGTAGAGTTCCTCCTCGATCTCGACGACGGGCCCGAGCGGCGCCTCGAGGGCCGCCAACTGGTCAACGAAGGGCTGGGGAACCAGGCCGTCGGCCTGGATGGGCACGTCCCAGGTGACGACGCCCTGGTGGGCGTTGATGTCGCGCGTCCAGGCGACGACCTGCTCGTCGGTGAAGCGCGGGGGGCTGCCGGCCCACCGCGGCCCGAGGTAGGAGAGTATGTGGAACTGCGCGCCGTCCACCCAGCGGCCCGTGCACGAGACCTCCTGGGGCTCGTTGATCTCGCCGGCGGTGTAGTCCTCGTGCTGGGAGAGGGAGATGATCGGCGCCTTCACGCCGGGGTTGAAGGCGACGATGCCGGCGGGATTCCCCGCCCGCGCCGCCGCGGCGAAGGAGGCGAAGCCGGGAGCGTCGGCCTGGCGGTACATCTCGTCGGGCCAGTAGCAGCCGTCGAACCACCAGCCCGCGACCTTGTCGCCCCAGCGCTGGGACCACTCGCGGATGACGGCCTCCCACTTGACCTGGAACTCGCGGTTGCGGTGCGGGCCGTGCTGCCACTCGAGGGCCTTCACGGCGACGGGGTCCTGGTCCGGCGCGCCGGCGGGCAGGTAGACCAGCAGCCTGATGCCCCTCGGGTGGAGGGCCTGGTAGAGATCGGCGACGAGGTCCCGCCGCGAGCACTTGCTGGGCTCGATCCCGACGCAGCGGTCGTAGGTCGCGTTGGGGGCGCAGAAGTGGCCCGAGTTCTGGCCCAGGGTGATGAAGTAGTACGCGGCGCCGACGGCTTCGAGTTGGCGGGCGAGTCCCTCCGCGTCGAAGCCGTCCACGCGGCGGTTCCATTCCTCGGCCGAGAGGTCGGCGCTGCCCAGGTAGTGGGTAAAGACGCCCCACTTGGCGTCGCGGAACCAGTCGGTGCGGCGCGCGTCGGCGGCCCCTTGCTCCGTGGCCGAGGCGATGCCGGCGCAGAGCGCCAGCGCGAGCACGGTGCCGACGAGCAGACCCGTCAGGTTGGCCATGTCACTTCTCCGAAGAACAGACTGCTACCAGTCGCCGACGTATATCCAACGGTTCTCCTGCCCCGCAGCGACGCGGACGACCGTGGCGCCGTCCTCCCGGCGGACCGCGACGCGGGCTCCGGCGCGCGTTCCGTTCGCCAGCGCGGCGCGCCGCGCCTCAACGGGCAGCCGCACCTCGGCCGGCTCCGAGACCCAGAGCCGGAGCGCCGCGCGCACGCCGGGCGCCAAGTCCTTCCCGGCCACGATGCCCCACGCCAGCGTCACGGGGCGATCGGTGAACCGGTACGAGGTGCCGTCCACGGTGATGCCGGTGGCCTCGTGCCCGCAGAATGCCGTGAGCCGGCCGCGCTTCACCGCGTAGGTCAGGGTCTCCGCGCCCCGATACCGGACGACGTGGCCGTCGAGCGCCAGGTCAGCCAAGTCGAGTTCGTTGGGCGGCAGGTCCAGGCGGGCCACGATGGGGGCGTCCTGCTCCGGGTCGCGCTTGAAGTGGCCCGGCCAGCACTCGCGGACCGCGCGGAAGTGACTGGTGACGGTGACGGCCCCGTTGGGGAACTTGTTGGCGAGCACCGGGCCTCCGCGCGAGATGCGTTCCGGGTGGTCCTCCCCGGCGTAGGCGCCAAGCGCGGAGAGGGCGTCGAACAGCACGCGGAGGTTCTCCCCTGTCGCGCCGGACTGGTCGTCGCGGGCCCGGAAGCCCAGGAACATGGCCCGGCCGCCGCCGCGATGGCGCCGGAGCGTTCCCACCACCCGCGCGCCGAGGCGCGCCGCCGTCTCGGCGTTGGCGGGCTGCACGGGATAGGTCCAGTCGGGCAGCAGCGACGAGGGCACGGGCATGGGCTTGCCGCCTGCCAGAGGGCCCGCGAACCGGATGGTCCTGCCGCCCGCAGGCACGCCGCCCCGGAGCGGCCGCTGGAACGTGACGCCGAACATCTTCTGCCAGCGCGCGAGCGGCGACCCGCGCCCCTCCTCGAACCGCTCCGGAGGCGTCGCCATCCAGAGCGCCGAGCCGCCGCGCCGCAGCATCTCCGCCATCAGGTCGAGAGTCCTCGGGCGCACGAAGGGCTCGAAGAGCGCGCCCAGCACGCGGTAGCGCCGTCCCCGCAGCGCCAGGCGGCCGTCGGCCGTCACGCGCCCGAAGCGGCACAGGTCCTCCTCCGTGGCGTAGTTGCAGTATCCATACTGCACCATCCACGAGCCGAAGCGCTGATCCACGTAGAGCAGATCCAGCGGATAGAGCAGCAGGACGTCGGTGTCGCGGTGCGCCTGGCCCTGGATGACGTTGTGCAAGGGATGGCTGTTGCGGCAGCCGTAGGCCGCCGTCACCTGGCTCATGCGGGCCAGCACCTCGGCCGGCCCGCCCCACGAGGCGCAGTAGGCCCAGCGCGCGTCGTTGAGCGTGCCGAGGCCGCAGGCGAAGGCCCGGGCGTAGTAGTTGCGGTCGGCCCAGCCGCCCTCGGGATGGTCGGTCCCGCACCCCGTGTAGACGCGGTTCCAGCGCCAGTAGTCGTAGCAGGCGCTGATCGCCTCACGCACCGAGGCGCTGCCGCCGAAGGCGTCCGAGTAGTCGTAGGCGCCGGCGCGATCGCCCCCGCAGCCCGAGCCGAAGTCGTCGCAGGTCGGCGCCTCCTGCCAGGTGGGGTGGGCCGTGACCTCGACCGGGCGGCCGTAGCGTCGCTCGGCATAGCGCTTGGCCTTGAGCGAGAGGCCGACGACGGCATCGGAGAGCATGTCGAAGTAGTGGCGGCGGAAGAGCCACGTGCGCGAGATGGCCTCGGGGCTCGCGCCCATCACGTGCTGCACCTCGTCTATGGCCTGCTCGCCGTCGAGGCAGCCGTGGCCCTGGCAGAAGTAGATGAGGTGCTTGTAGAGGTCGGCGTAGCCGCGGCCGTGCGCGCGGGCGAACGCGCGGCACATGCTGGGCGTCAGGTAGCGCACCTGGAGTTCCTTGCGCCCCACGCGCGAGAGGCCCCAGTCGAACTGGCTGTGCATCTCGTCGCCGTAGAACGCCGCGAATGCGATGCCCCGGCGGCGGTATGCGTCCACCACGTCCTTGGCATAGCGCAGCGCCTTCGGGTCGAAGTAGTCCAGTTCGGGCAGACGGTGCACCAGCACGACCAGGCAGCGCATCTCGCGGCCGGCCTCGGGGCAGCGCCCTTCGACCCGGTAGGGCTGCTGGCGCCAGCCGGCGGCGGCGCCGGTCACTGCGCCCACCGGCTCGGCGCGGGTGAGGCCCCCGGTGATGTCCTTGATCGCCTGCGGGTCCACGGCGAAGTAGGGCGTGCCGGGCACCCGCTGCTCGCGGAAGGCGAAGACCTTGACCGCCTTCACCTCGAGCGGGATCGGCCCCTTGTTGTTGGACCACTGCACCTGGGCCGGCAGCGTGACGGCGTAGGAGGCGTCGTCGGCGATGCGGCCCTCCTGGAAGAGGCAGACCTCGCCGCTCTCCTCGTGCCTGGCCGCATAGCCACGGCCCAGGTCCAGCGGGTTGATGATGCTCCCCTCGAGGGTGAGGCCGCGCTCCCGCGCCAGCCTGGCGATCACCTCGAAGGCGGCCAGCGTCTCCGGCGAGTCCAGGTGCAGCCCACGCGCGCTGCCCCCGAAGAAGAAGTCGTAGGAGACCATGAACCGCCCCGCGCCGCGCTCCACCGCCCGGTCCATGAGCGCCAGGAGCGAGGTGTCCGGAGGGTAGAGGTAGTTCTCGCGCCCTTCGCCCTGGAAGAGCGGGGCCGCCGGGTCGCGTGCGATGGTCTCGAACTGCGAGTCGTCGGTGAGGATGCCCCCGGCGTGGCCGCCGAAGAGGCCGTCGCGCGGCGTAGGTCGGATGATCTCCATGTCGGGCTCCGGTGCTCAGGCTTCGGGGGCGCCGCGCAGGCGGATGTAGTCGCGGGCGACCTCGAGGTCCTGCATCGCCTCGGCGGCCTGGCAGGGGGGCTCGGCCTCGCCGCGGATGGCCGCGACGAAGGTCATGGCCTGCTGGCGCATGGCGTGAACCCAGGGCAGAATCGGCACGACCGTCTCGGGCGTGACGCCCTGGCCGGGGTCGCGCAGAATCCCGACGCGGCCCGGCCGGTTGCTGGCCAGCGGGGCGGGCAACTCCAACTTGACGTAGCCGTGCTCGAAGGCGACGAAGGCGGACTCCTGCCAGTCCACTGAAGTCACGTACGGGCTCATCTCGATCACGCCTGCGGCCCCGCTCTCGCTCTGCACGGCGAGCAGCACGCCGGAGGGGTCGGCGTAGGTGACGCGATAGGGCTCGCCCAGCAGGTGGCGCATGAGGTTGACCTGGTGGATGTAGTAGTTGACGAAGTCGAGGTAGCGCTTGTAGGTCGGCTCGTCCATGTCGGCGGCGGGCGGATCGGACTCCAGCGGGGGCATGGGCTCGTTGGACTTGATGAGGTCGTTGAAGCCGCCGGCCGTCCAGTTGCCGGCGGGCATGAGGATGCGCACGTAGCGCAGCGCGCCGAGTTCCCCGGTCAGCCTGAGGCGCTCGATCTCGGCCTTGGCGCAGCGGGTGGCCGGGTCGCTCCGCTTGTGATAGCCCACCATGAGCCACGTGCCGCTCTGCGACACGGCGTCGAGGACCCGCCGGCCCGCCTCAAGGGACCCGGCCAGCGGCTTCTCGGTGAAGACCGGGACCTTGGCCGCGAGCAACTCCGGCACGAGCGTACCGTGCCGCGTGAAGGGCTGGGAGGCGACGATGCCGTCGAACTCCTCGCCGGCCAGCAAGGCGGTGTGGTCGGGATAGACGCGCGGGACGCCATAGCGGGCGGCGACGCGCTTGGCGAGGTCCTGCCGGAGTTCGGCGATGGCGACCACCTCGCAGTGGGGCACGGTGACGTAGTTCTTGAGATGGGCGCACTGCCCCATGCCGCCCACGCCGACGAATGCGATCCTCGTCCTTGCCATGCGTGTCTCCCTGCGGGGCGCCGGGCGCCGGCCCGTCTCCCGCCTCCTGCAGGTTCGAGACACGCCCGCGCAAGCCCTTTAGGCGCTGCGCGAGAGGCGATTCGGCCGCCGGGTGGAATGGGAATGCGCAGGAGCGCAGATGGTGGCCGATCCACACGTCCGCGACCGTCGCCCCGCAGGCGGCCTGTTCACCCGGCGCGAGTTCCTGGCGTCGGCGTGCGCGGCCGCCGGGGGCCTGGGTGCGCTGCTGGCCGGGTGCGGGCACGTGCCCGGCTCGGATACCGAAGAGAACGAAAGGGAGACGGCCATGGCCAGACCGCGTGCGGGAGCCCAGCTGTACACCGTGAGGGAGGTCGTCAAGACGCCCGCCGACATCGCGCAAAGTCTCAAGAAGGTGGCCGACATCGGCTATACGGGGGTCCAACTCTCAGGGCTCGGCCCGATGGACGCGAAGGAACTGGCCGACATGGCGCAGGGGCTGGGGCTGGCCATCGCCGCCACGCACGTGGGCTGGGAGCGCGTGCGCGACGATACCGACGGCGTGATCGCCGAGCACAAGGTGTGGGGCTGCACGCACCCGGCCATCGGCGGCCTGCCCGGGGACTACTACAGCGCGGACGGCGTGAAGCGCTTCCTGGATGAATTGGCGCCGGTGGCCGAACGGCTCGCCCAGGAGGGCATGGACTTCTCCTATCACAACCACAACCACGAACTGGCCCGCTACGGCGACAAGACCTGGCTGGCCATGCTCTACGAGCAGGGCTCGCCGGATCACATCAAGGCGGAGATAGACACCTACTGGATCCAGGCCGGCGGCGGCGACCCGGCCGCCTGGGTGGCGAAGTGCGCCGGGCGCGAGCCGGTGCTGCACGTTAAGGACATGGCCATCACGCCGCAGCGCGAGGTCCGCTTCGCCGAGGTGGGGGAGGGGAACCTCAACTGGCCCGCCATCCTGCAGGCGGCGACCGACGGCGGCGTCGAGTGGTGCCTCGTGGAGCAGGACAACTGCTACGAGCGCGACCCCTTCGAGTCGCTCGCCATCAGTTACCGGAACCTGAAGGCCATGGGAGTGAGTTGAGATGGGAGGGGTCCGGTCAACGGACCGCATGACATCCAAGGAGCGCGTCCGGACCGCCTGCGCGCACCGGGAGCCCGATCGCATCCCGCTGCAGGGGTACTTCACGCCGGAGATCCGGCAGCGCCTCGAGGCCCACTTCGCCGGGCGCGACGTGCTGGAGGCGCTGGGCATTGACCTGCGCGGCGCGGGCGGCGTGGCGTGCCGCGCCCGAACCAAGGAGCCCGTGCCGGGCGTCGCCGACGTCTACGACGCGTGGGGCGTGGGCTACCGACGCGTGTCGAACGAGTTCGGGGTCTACGACGAGGCGAGCGACCTGGCGCTCGCGCGCATCAAGACGATGGACGACGTCGTCGCCTACCCCTGGCCGGACATCGCCGACTACGACTTCTCGGGCGTCGAGGCGGCTTGCGACCGGGTGGCCGACTACGCCGTGTGCTTCGGGGGAGCCGGCATGCCCGACATCATCAACGGCGTGTCGCGCGGCCGGGGCATGGAGCAGGTCATCGTTGACATCATGACCCAGGACGAGGTGGGCACGGCGATCATAGACCGCCGGGTGGACTTCTACTACAAATACTGCCGGCGCGGCCTGGAGGCCGCCCGCGGGAAGATAGACATCCTCTGCACCGGCGAGGACTGCGGGACCCAGAAGGGGCGGCTGTTCTCGCCCGAGGTCTTCGACGCGTTCTTCGTGCCCAGGCTCAAGCGCTTCATTGACCTCGCTCACGAGTACGGCGCACTGGCGATGCTGCACTCGTGCGGCGATACGCACGAGATCATGCCCACCTTCATCGAGATGGGCCTGAACATCCTCGACGCCATGCAGCCGGAGCCCGCGGGCATGGATCCGGAGACGATCAAGCGCGACTTCGGCGACCGGCTCACCTTCTGCGGGCTCATCAGCACCCAGCAGACGCTCCCCCACACGTCGGCCGACGAGGTGCGCGCCGAGGTCCGCCACCGCAAGGAGGTCGTCGGCCGCGGCGGCGGGTACATCCTGAGCCCCGCCCACTGCATCCAGCCCGATACGCCGCTCGAAAACGTGCTCGCCCTCTACGAGGAAGCGCTGGGCGTGGCGTCGCTCTGAGGCGCCGGGTCCGAGCCGGGCGTGTCGCCGCATCGCTCGGCAGCCGGCTTCGGGATGCTGGCGCGGCAACAGCACAACGATATCCGCGCAGGAGGACAGCCGTGGAGTGCAAGGCATGTGGGATGCCGGCGCGGCTTTTGGTGCTGCTCGCTTGTGTCGCACTCGCCGGTCCGGGGCCGGCAGCCGATAACGGGAGGAACGGAGCCATGGCGGCACCGGCGTCACCGATGATCGTGCTCGCCTACGACGGCACGGGCGACTTCGGCCCGGAGACGCCCGGCACGACGACGGCCGGATGGCAGGAGGCCGTCAACGCCTGCGTCGAGCGGAAGCGCGATCTCTACGTGAAGGGCGGATGGGGAGGCGAGACGGCTATCTACCACGTCGCCGACACGATCCGCATCCCGGCCACTCAAGACTTCCGCATCGAGGGCGGCGTGTATGTCGTGAACTGGGTCGGCCCGGAGGACAAGGACCTGCTCGTCGTGGACTCGGGCATGGACTGCCACTTCACCTTCGGGATACTCGTGTACGGCGGCATGGGAGCCGCGCTGCGGGTGCGGCCCGAGCAGCCCGTGCCGATAGACAAGTTCGCCGTCTTCGTGGACTCGGAGATCCGGGCCTCGTCCATCGCCGATCCCCGCCCCTTCGAGCGCGGCGAGCGCAAGGGGGGCGCCGGGGTGGCGTTCGACACCAGCAAGGCGGCGATCGTGCACAACGAGTTCGTCTTCACGGCGGTGCTGAACTTCGCCACGTGTATCGAGATGCCGGACTCGGGACGCGACTTCGCGTATAACCGCGTGCAGTGCCTGCACCTGCACACCAACGCCGACAACAGCGTGCTGCTCAACCTCGGGGAGCGAAGCAGGCAGAACAGCGTGCGGCTGGGGATCGGCGTGGACCAGGGGGCGACCGGGGTGAGGGGAGTCGCGATCGCCGGCGCCAACAATGTGCTCGACGTCACGACGCGAGGAGGCTTCCCCGAGCACAACAGCCTGGTGTTCGAGGAGCCGGCTGCAGGCAACCAGGTGAATGTGGTCCTTCCGATGGGCGTCGCCAATCCGCTGCCGCTGCTGATGGACAAGGCGGCCACGCCCACCAACCAGATCACGTGGACGGGAGGGCCGGCGCCGATCTGTCGCGTCGAAGCCGCGGCCGGGGCGTTCACCTACACGCAGCGGCTGTGGCCGGCGGCGGTTCGGGTCATGGGGGGCGAGGTGTCGTCGCTGGCGCTGGTGCGCGGCGCGGACCGCGTTGACTACGGCCCGTCGGGAGCGCGAGAGATCCTGATGAGCGTGGGAGACCGCCTCGAGATCGAGAGCAAGGCGGCGCCTTCGCTCGAGATCGTGCCCCTCAAGGTGAGATGACGCGGCGGCGCGCTCAGTCGGCCTGGCCCAGGGCGGCGCGGATCGCCTCGGCGACGGCCTTGCCCAGCACCTCGTAGCCCTCGGGCTTGAAGTGAACTCCGTCCTCTGAGAGCAGGGCGTCGCGGCCCGCGCTCATCACCACGCCGTACAGGTCGTTGATGGGGATCCCCCGCTCGGCGGTGAGCGCGGCGGCCTCGC
>Ga0180434_10004827_pt1 | contig 16193 bp, 10 predicted proteins | sample SS_ome_7_FD_132453 | JGI IMG/M metagenome (GOLD analysis project Ga0180434, IMG submission 132453) | Hypersaline lake sediment archaeal communities from the Salton Sea, California, USA - SS_1_D_2 metaG | ecosystem: Environmental > Aquatic > Non-marine Saline and Alkaline > Hypersaline >...
ATCGGACGTCGGCGGCCCTCCGCTTGAGCTTATGCAAGGTGCTTGAAACCGACGCCCGAACGCTGTAGTCTGCGAGATGAATCGAACAGGTGCTGTCTTGCCCTCGGGTGCGTTGCCCGAACCGGCAGACATCACAGGCCCCGAAGGGACTGAACGGTTACCTCTACTGGAACGAAGAGGCCGGCATCTTCACCACCGGTCCTGAGGGGAGCCGGGGCTACAAGGAGGCGTGCTGGGAAACAGCCGGCGAGGAGGCCGCCATCTGGCCGCGCTTCGGCATCGCCGATTCAAACCAGCGCCGCCGGGCGCTGGACAACCTGCCGAACGTCGCGATGAACGAGTTCGGCGTGGATGTCTTTCCCTACCGCAAAGACGGCCCGTGCCACTTTCGCGGAGCGGCGTGGGTCGCCTGGACGGCCGGCATCGCCGAGGCGGCGGGGCGTGAAGGACGCCTCCACCTGCTCCAGCAACTCATTGCCCAGCAGGTCCGCCAGGCGGTCCTCCACAAGACTTTCTTCGAGGTAATCGATTACAAGAGCGGGCGTTCCTGGCGCTGGCCGGGCCAGTTGTGGGACGCCACGGCGTTCCTCTCGTACTTCTATTTCGGCGTGCTGGGCATGCAGTACGATGAAGAGGGACTTCGCCTGTCGCCTGCCGTCCCCCGGGTCCTGTCCGATATGGAGGTGGATGACTTCCGTTATCGGAACGCGCTGCTCCAGATTCGCGTCAAGGGATGGGGCACCCAGGGCGACATGGTCCTGGACGGGAAACCAGTGAAAAACGTCCCCCCGATCTCGAAGGCGAGCACACGCTGGAGATTCGGATGGGGCCCAAGGCGGGCTCCGCCGAGTGAGAACTCACTCTTTCCACGAGAGTGGAGGTCGTAGCATGAGAACGTTCTCGGGCTACTTGACTTGTGTCCTTTTGCTCCTCTCTGCGTCGTGGGTCGGCGCGAAGCAAGCGATGTTCGTCGAGGCGGGCAACGCCCGGGCCGAATCCGGAATATGGAGGAGAGGCAATATTCGCCAGGCCTGTTTCTTGTTTTCGATGTAACCGCGAAGAGGAGGACCACGATGAATGCATTTCGTCCATACTTGACTTGTGTCGTTTTACTTGGCTTGCCTTTCTGTGTTGACGCGGAAGGGACTCCGCGACCGGCCTCGGGAAAAACCAAGACCGTGACCGTCGGCGGCGTGAAGATCGACCCGGCCTCGCCCCCGGAAGGAATTGCCCTGCATCCGGAGATCGAAATCCTGGCCGCCGAAGCGGTCGAGGCGAAAGTCCTTTTCCACGGGAAGGGTAAGGTGGTGTGGGTCCCCCGGGCGACGATCACCCCCAAGGGGGACTACCTGATCCTGTTCCCCGAGGGCAAGGGACGCCACTATCAGGGCAAACGGATGCTCGCCCTCCGCTCTTCGGACAAGGGCAAGACCTGGACCGGACCGACCGTCGCCTTCGATTCGTCGCAATCGCATCACGGCTTTGTCCCCCTGATCCCGCGCGGCTCGAAGCGCATCTACGCCTTCGGCACCCAGCCGCTTCCCGGAACACGTGAAGGACCGGAGAACTGTCCCATCGGTTTCCGTTGGTCCGACGACGACGGGCACACGTGGTCGGACGTGACGCTGATCCGGCCGGAGAACGACCCGGAGTTCAAGGGCATGTCATGCGTCCGGATGTGCGAGACCGACAAGGGCACGTGGCTGATTGGTTCGCATAACGGAACTGACTACGGAAAGTCGAAGAAAGGACCTCTCCGCTCGCACCAGTACATCCTCCGCAGCGAGGACCGGGGCAAGACATGGCAATTGCTGCCGGAGAAACGCCCCGGCGGCTGGTGCGTAGAAGAATACGACCGGATGGACGAGGGAACGCTGGTGAACCTGGGCGGCGGGAACGTCCTCCTGGCCGTCCGCACGCCGGAAGGGCACATATGGGAGAGCCGCAGTGACGATGACGGCAAGACCTGGACCGACCCGAAACCGACCACGCTGGTCCATCCCGACGCCCCGCCGATGATCTTTCACCTCGGCGACGGCGAGACGCTGATTGCGTTCATCCACAACCGCTACAATCCTAAACGTCCGCACTTCGACAAGGCCGCCCGGAACGAGGTATGGTGTTCGATCTCGAAGGACGATGGCCGCAACTGGACCGGGCCGCGGTTCGTCTTCGCCGGCGCGACCCCGGGCGGACACATCCACAGTTGCTCTTATATCGACCTGTTTGCCGATGGCTCCCGGATTCATCTTTTCCTGGGCAAGGACCGCCGGCAGTTGCTCTACCTGCGTTTCGACGAGTCCGATTTGCCGAGTTTCCTGACAAAGGCCGAACTGGCCGCCGCCGGGACGGGCCGGTCAGGCGGCAACGAAGGCTGCCGCACAGGAGCGTCCATGACCTATGGCCAAGAGCCACACTGATTCCGACCGGCGGGCCTCCATGCGCCTGCTGGACCCGGAGGCGCTGGCGAAGATCCACCGCCTGGAACTCGTCGCCCGCGGCCTGGTGGAGGGCTTCGTCTCCGGACGCCACCGAAGCCCCTACAAGGGGTTCAGCGTCGAGTTCGCCGAGCACCGCCAGTACGTGCCCGGCGACGACCTCCGGGACCTCGACTGGCGCGTCTACGCCAAGAGCGACCGGTACTACATCAAGCAATACATCGAGGAGACGAACCTGCGGTCGGTCATCCTGCTGGACGCCTCCGGCTCCATGCGGTACACCGGGCGGGAGGCGGCCCGGCACGAGGGGCGGCGCCTCTCGAAGTTCGCGTACGGCCGGTTCCTGGCCGCCTCGCTCGCCCACCTGATGATCAACCAGCAGGACGCCGTGGGCCTGGTGACGTTCGACACGGCCATCCGGCGGTACATCCCGTCGCGGTCCCGCATCAGCCACCTGCGCGTGCTCCTGGAGGAACTCGTGGAGACCGGGCCGGGCGGCGAATCAGACCTGGCGCCCGTCTTCCACGACATCGCCGAGCGTATTCACCGCCGGGGGCTGGTCGTCGTCATCTCCGACCTGTTCGACGACCCGCGGGAGATCCTCAACGCCCTACACCACTTCCGATACCGCAAACACGAGGTGCTCCTGCTGCACGTGATGGCGGAGGAGGAACTGACCTTCCCGTTCGACCGCTGGAGCCAGTTCCGCGACCTGGAACGGCCCCCCCGCCGCGTCCAACTCGACCCGCGGTCCGTCCGGGCCGCCTACCTGGAACGCGTCCGCGCCTTCATCAAGGACATCCGGACCGGCTGCGGGCGGATGGACGTCGACTACGTCCAACTCTCCACCCGGCGCAGTTTCGCCGTGGCCCTCGCCCATTACCTGGCAAGCCGGCGCACGCGGACCAAGGGCGTGGCGAACAAATAGATAGGCACACGTGGCAAGGTGGTAACTCATGACGTTTCTCAACTGGGCCATGCTGGCGGGGCTGGCAGCGGTAGCCATCCCCATCATCATCCACCTGCTGAATCGCCAGCGGGCCACCGTCGTCGATTGGGGCGCCATGCGGTTCCTGTTCCAGTCGCTGACCATGCGTCGCCGGCGAATCATGCTCGAGGAAATCATCCTGCTGGCCCTGCGGTGCCTGGTCGTGGCCCTGCTGGTGCTGGCCCTGGCCCGACCGTTCCTGCCGACCCGCACGACCATTCCCTGGGCCACGGTCTTGCCGGCCCTGCTCGTGGCGGCCATTCTGTTCGGCGTCGCGGCCGCCGTCTGGTCCAGCCGACGCGCCCGCTACGCACTGCTCGGCGCGGCGGGCCTGCTGGTGCTGTTCGCGCTCGGCACCTCGGGCCTGGAGGCCGCGTTCCAGCGTAAGCAGTGGTCGCTGGCGGCCGGCGAGCGCGACGTGGCCATCGTGATAGACGGATCGGCCTCGATGACCGTCCCGGTGGAGGGCGAACGGAACTTCGACCGGGCCATCGAGGAGGCCCGCGCCGTCCTGGCGGCCTGCCGACCCGCCGACGCCGCCAGCATCATCCTGGCCGGGCCGGCGCCCCGGCCTGTCGCGGCGAACCCCATCACCGACCGGGAGGAACTGCTTCAGGCCCTGGACGACCTGGAGCCGTCCGGCGGCTCGATGCGCGTGGTGGATGCCCTCGACGCCGCCGCCGCCAGCCTCGCCGAGGGGCACAACCCCGCGGGCAAGATCGTCCTCCTGACCGACGGCCAGCGCGTGGGATGGGACGCCCGGAACGCCTCCCGGTGGAAGTTTCTTGCCGCGGGCCTCGGGAGCCTCCCGTCGAAGCCGCAGGTCATCTGCCGCACCTTCTCCCTGCCCGCGACGTTCCGCAACGCGTCGGTGGGCGGCATGCGGTTCTCGCGCAAGATCGTCGGCACGGACCGGCCCGTCGGCATCGAGGCCACCGTCTTCAACACCGGCACGACCGACCTCGAGCCGGTCAGCGTGGAACTGGCGGTCGACGGCGCCGGCGCGGACCGGCGGGATACCGGCACGTTGACCGCGCAGGCGGCCGAGACCGTCCGCTTCGAGCACCGTTTCCTGGACCCGGGTCCCCACGAGGTGGTCGCCCGCGTCCTGGTAGACGACGGCCTCCCGCTGGACAACCGCGCCGCCCGCGTCGTGCCGGTCGTCGACCGCCTGCCGGTGCTGATCGTCGAAGGCGAGCCGTCGCCCCGCCCGCTGGACGGCGAGGCGTCGTTCATCGAGATCGCCCTGGCGCCGGTGGACGAGGAGCAGGAGGCGGCGAGGCGCGAACCGGAGACCGACGACGCCGCGGACAAGACCTCGGCCGCCGGGGACGAGCCGGCCCTGGCCAACCTCGTCGAGCCCCGCCTCGTGGCCGCCCCCGACATCCCCGACGTCGAGACGTTCGAGCCGTTCGGCGTGGTCATCCTGGCGGGCGTGGCCCGGCTGCCGGCCGAGACGGCCGAGGGCTTGGCCCGCTACGTGGCCGACGGCGGGGGGCTGCTCATCGTCCCCGGGACCAACACGGTTCCCGAGTTCTACCGGGACTGGACGACCGAGGCCGGTCGGCCGGTGGCCCCGGCCCGGCTGGGCGAGAGGCGTTCGTTGCCCGAGTCGCCGGCCCATATCGGCCTGAAGACCTTGAGTCATCCGGCCCTGGCGCTGCTGGCCAACGCCCCTCACTCCGACGCCGACCGGGCCCTCATCCAGACCTACTGGACCCTGAACGTAGACGAGAAGGACGCTTCCGTCCGGGTGGGCGGCCGGTTGGATACCGGGGACCCCCTGCTCGCCGAACGCCGCGTCGGCGACGGGTACGTGCTGATGACGGCCATGGCGCTGGACCGGCGGGCCAGCAACCTGCCGTCCCTGAAGTGCTACGTGCCGCTCGTCCACGAGTTGGCCTACTACCTGGCGGCGCCGACGCAGGCCCAGATGAACGTTCGGCCGGGGTCGGAGTTTGCGCTGGACCTGCCCGCCACCTCGCCGGAGGGCCTCAAGAAGGCCGAGACCTTCGCCGACCTCTCGCCCCAGGTCCGGGGCCCGCGCCGGCAGCGGTTCCTGGCCGACCTGGAGCCGACGCCCAGGGGCCTCCGCGTCGGTTTCGCCCAGACATACGAGCCGGGAGTGTACCGGCTGAGGCTCCCCCCGGCGCTGGCCGAGGCGTTCGCCGTTCCGCCCGCACCGGAGCAGGGCCTGCCCTTCGTGGTCCTCAGCGATGCCGGGGAAGGTCGCCTGGCCCCCCTGACCGAGGCGGACCTGGCCGCCGCCACCGGGCACGTCGACCTCTTCCGGACCGACAGCACGGACCGCCTGCTCGAGGCCGTCACGGGCAACGTGCCCGGCGAGGAACTCTGGAAGTACCTGGCCCTGGCCCTGGTGGCGTGCCTGCTGGCCGAGGTCGGCCTGACCCGCTGGATCGCCACGCAGCGCCGGCTCCACGCGGTGGATACCGTGTCCTTCGGACCGGAAATGCCCGATACCGAAACCTTCCGCGCCCGGGCCGAGGAAATGCTGGCCCCGGCGAGCGAGAACGCTGCGAGGTCGCGCCAAGGATGACCGCCCCGACGCCCGACCATGTCGTACTGCCCGAGTCGGTTCCCACGCCGGCCGTGTACGCCCTGGCGGCGGCGGCCGTCGGCGTGTGGGTCGGAGTCCACTTCCTGTGGCGCCGCCCGGGCGGGCGGCTCGGCCGGGCCGTCCGATTCGCCGGCTGCGTCCTGGTGGGCTTCGGGGCGATGGAGGCGCTCTGGCAGGCGATGCAGCGCGGCCTGGTGCTGGCCACGAACTGGTGGCTCTGGCCGCTCTCGCTCGCGGGGGCCCTGGCCGTCGAGACCGTCCTGGCCCTGTACGCGCGGGAGCGGCAGACGGTCTCCCGGCCCGTGGGGCTGGCCCTGGCCGGGACGCGGGCGCTGCTGGTCGCCCTGGTCATCGTGATGCTGGCCCAGCCCGTCCGGCCGTGGAACCTCGACAAGAGCGTCCAGCGGTGGGTGGCGGTTCTCCTGGATACCTCCGCCTCCATGTACGTGCCGGACACCCAACTGGCGCCGGGGGAGCGGCTGCGCCTGGCCGAGCGTCTGGACGCCGAGGGCCCGGCCCGGCCGTTCGCCCTGGAGCGCGCGGCCGAAGCCATCCAGTCCCGCCGGGACGACCTCTCGGCCCAGGCGTCGTGGCTGGCCGGCCTCGCGACCGCCGACGCCGAGAGCCGAAGCCGGCAACTCGCCGACCGACGCGATGCAATGCTCCGGACCATCGTCGAAACCCGCCAGACGCTGGTCGAGCACGCCCAGACGTTGGCGGCGGCCCTGAAGGCGGACCTCGAACTCGACGACAAGGCCGCCGAGAACCTCGAGGCCCTCCGCAACCGTCTGACCGGCCCCGTCCGCGAGACACTCAACCAGGCCGCCGCCCTCACCGCCGACTCAGACGCCGGCGCCCTGGAGACCGGCCGCCAGCGCCTGCTGGATATCCTCCGCCGGGTCGTCCGGGACCTGGACCAGGCGGTTCCCGCGATCGAGGCCCTGGGAGCCTCGCTCGACGCCGCCGCCTACGCCGCCCTGCCCAGGGAAGTCCGCAAACGGGTCGACGAGGTGGCCGCCCGCAAGCGGCTGGCCCTTGCCCGGGACGTGCTCTTCGCGCCTCCCGCCCCAAGCGGCGAGGCGGAAACGCCCGGGCGGCCTGAAGGGGCGGAGGCGCCGGAGCAGGACACCGCGGCCGCCGGCAGCCTCCTGGACCGTCTCCAGGAGCGATACAGCGTTCAGATGTATACCTTCGCCTCCGAGCCCACCCCGGCCGACGTCGCGACCACGGCCGAGGCCTACGCCGCCGGCCAGGGCGCCGACGCCGACGCCGCCGACCTTCCGCCCGAGAAGCAGCAGACGAACCTGACGGCCGTCTTCGACGAGGTCATGGGCCGGATGGCGGACAAGCGGCTTTCGGGCATCCTGCTGCTCTCGGACGGCCGGCACAACGCGCCCGGCAGTGTGGAGCCGCTCGTCCGCCGGCTGGGCATCCGGCAGGTGCCGGTCTCCTCGATCGTCTTCGGGGGCGAGCGGCCGCCCATCGACGCGGGCATTATCAGCGTCTCCGCCCCCGAGACCGTCGCCGAGGGCGACCGACTGCTCGTGAGGGCCCAGGTCAAACTGGACGGCCTGGCCGGCCGGGAGGTCCGGGTCGCCCTCCGGGAGGGCGAGGAACAGGTCGATGCCGAGACCCTCCGCGTGCCCACCGACGCCTACCGGGCCCGGGTCCGACTCGCCGACAGGCCCGACGAGACCCGCCTCCATCGGTATACGGTCGCCGTCCAGGCGTTCGAGAACGAGGTGCTCGCCGACAACAACCGCTACCCGCTGGCGGTCACCGTCTCGGACGAGCGGACGCAACTGCTGGTGGTGGACGGCCGGCCGCGGTGGGAGTTCCGCTACATCAAGAACCTGTTTGCCAGCCGGGACCGCTCCGTCCACCTCCAGTACGTGCTGATTGAGCCGGACGAGATTGCGGGCGTGCCGGCGCCGCCGCGGGTCCACGCGTCGGCGTCGCACCCCATGGATGAGGTCGAGGCCACCGCCCTGCCAACGACCGAAGAGGAGTGGATGAAGTTCGACGCCGTCATCCTCGGCGACGTCTCGCCGGACGTGCTGGGCGAGGCCGAACAGGAGATTCTGAAGCGGTTCGTCCAGGAGCGTGGCGGCACGCTGGTGGCCATCGCCGGGCCCCGGTTCATACCGCACGCCTACGCCGACGGCCCGCTCGCCGAGATGCTGCCGGTCTCGGTCCAGGCGTCGTCCGGCCCGGCTCCCGCGCCGCCGGAGGAGCAGTTCCACCTGGCCCTGACGACCGACGGCCGGGAGAGCGTCGTCATGCGACAGAAGGTGAATCCGGTGGAGAACCTGAAGGTCTGGTCCGGACTGCCTCCCATCTACTGGCGGCACCCGGGAGCGCCGGCGAAGGAGGGCGCTACGGTGCTGGCCTATGCCCTGCCCCCCGAGCCGCCCGACTACATGCCCGCCCCCGGGTCCGACTCCGCTGCCGCCGAGCCCCCCGTCGATGCCGAGACCCTGGCCCAACGCCGCGCCTTCCAGCGCCGCCGCGCCCTCATCAGTCACCACAACGTGGCCGCCGGCCGCGTCCTGTTTCTCGGCTTTGACCGCACGTGGCGGCTGCGGTACCGCGTGGGCGACACGTACCATCACCGGTTCTGGGGCCAGGTGCTGCGGTGGGCGACGGCCAACAAGTTGCCCGCGGGCACGCGGACCGTCCGGATCGGCACGGACCGCACGCGGTACGCGCCCGGCGGGACGGTCGGCGTGACGGCCCGCATCGCCCGGGAGGACTTCACGCCCGTCACCGGCCGCGACGACGTCGCCGTCGACGTCTACACCGGCGAGGAGAAGGTCATGCACCGGACGCTGGCGTTCGTCGAGGGCTCGCCCGGCCGGTACGAGGGCAACCTGGGAACGCTGCCGGCCGGCACGTACCGGGTGGTGCTCAACGCCCCCCCCGCCGATCCCATCCTCCGCCGCCAGAACGCCGAGGCGGTGGCCACCGAGTTCTCGGTGGACCCGGCTACCCCGGCCGAGCAGGCCGAATTGACGCCCGACCGCGGCCTTCTGAGCCGGCTGGCCGGGCTGACCGGCGGCACGGTGACCGATCCGGCCCGGGCCGAGCGGGCCCTGGAAGGCCTCGGCCCGGTGACGGAGGTTGAAATCGAACGCCGAGAGTATGTACTTTGGGACTCGGTGCCCATGCTCCTGCTCATCGTGGCGCTGGCCACGGGTGAGTGGCTGCTCCGAAAGAAAGTGGGGTTGGCCTGATGACGACCGCCAGGTCACCGATGGGTGCCGGCGAGGTGCCCGAACCGATTGCCCAGGCCCTCCGCCGGCTCATCCGTCGCGTCCGAGGCGTGATCCTGATCCGTGGGCTCGCTGCCGTGATTGCCACCGCCGTCGGGAGCGTCCTGCTGGTCATGGCCGTCGACGCCGGCTTCACGCTCTTCTCGCAGGCGTCCCGGTGGGTGCTGACGCTCCTGGCCCTGGGGGCGACGGGCGCCGTCGCCGTCTGGCTGCTTTTCCTTCCGCTCGCCCGCACCATCACGCTGGCGGGCATCGCCCGGGCCGTCGAGACCCGGCACCCGGAACTCCAGGAACGGCTCAGCAGCGCGGTCGAACTGCTGACCAGCACCGACATCCCGGAGGTCCGCGGGTCCGAGCGGCTGATCGAGGCCCTGGCCGACGAAGCCAGCCGCGACGCCGGCCGCGTCCAGCCCCGCCTGGAGATCCCCCTGAGGAAGGCCCGGCCGTTCCTCCTGGCGGCGGGGGGCATCCTGCTGATTCTCGCCGCCCTGTGGGCGGTGTTCCCCACCCACATGCCGAGACTCTTCACCCGGGCCGTCGCCCCGTTTATCAACCTGCCGAACATCTCGGCCGACATGCTCACCATCCGGCCCGGCGACGCCGTCCTGCCCGAAGGCAAACGCCTGGAGGTCCGCGTTGCCGTGGCCAACGATGCCGTCAAGCGGTGCAGCCTGCGTCGGCGGATGCCGGACGGCACCGAGCAGGCCGAGTACATGACGCCGCTGCACCCGACCGGGCAGGGACATCCCCGCTTCACGATGACCCTGCCGCCCGCAGCCGAGAGTTTTCGCTACCGCGTCCACGCCGGAGACGCCCTCAGCCGGTACTACGACGTCACGGTCGTCCCGCCGGCCTTGGTCAAACGCATCGACGCCCATTACGCGTACCCGGACTACATCCGCCGGCCGCCCGAGACCCGGACCGATATCGCCGGCGGCATCGAGGCCCTGGCCGGCACGGACGTGACGGTGACGGCCCGGCTCAACAAAGAGGTGACCGACGCCGTGCTTCGCATCAACGGGCGGGACGTCACGGACCGGCCCGTGGAGAGGACCGCCGGCGCCGACGGCGCCTCCGTCTGCCGGTTCTCGGTCCATTTGAAGCCGGGGCTACGCGGCCGGTGGGCCCTGGCGATGGAGGATCGGTACGGGTTCACGAACACCTCGGCCGAGCACCCCATCCGGGCCCTGCCCGATGAACCGCCCACCGTGGAGGTGCTCGAGCCCCTGGACAACCGGCTCCGGCTGAAACCGTCGGACCGGCTGCCGGTCGAGTACGCCATGACCGACGATTTCGGCCTGGCCGGGGCCGAGTTCGTCATCACCACCGACGCCCGGAAACGCACCCGCGTGAGCCTCCCCCTGCCCAGGGAGGCCGGCCGGGCCGACGAGGGGTCCCCACCCCGCTCCGCCGCCGACCGGGGCACCCTGGTCCTCTCGCAACTGCCGCTCAAGGGGGCGAAGACGTTTACGTTCCGCGTGCGGGCCGCCGACAATCGGCCGAAGGCCCTCCGCGGCCCCGGCGAGGACTTCTCGCGGACCATCACCGTCCAGATCGACCGTGCCGCCGCCTCCTACGCCATGCAGCAAATCAAGGCGGAGGAGCGGGCGCTGCGCCAGGGCCTGGAGAAGGTCGTCGAGGAACTCGACCGGGCCAAGAAGGATTCCGCCCCGCTGGCCAAAGAGGCCCCGCGCGGCGAGACGCTCCGGAAGCGTCCGGCCGAACGCGTCGAGCGGATGCGGGAGCACCTCGCCAAGGCCGACGCCGAGGTCGGCCAGATGATCCCCCCCGCCTCGGCCGGGGCCTTTCCGGGCGCGGCCCCGAAACTGAAGGCCCTCGGGCGGGAGGTCAACGCCGCCGAGAGCCGGGCCGGCCAGGTCAAACTGGCCGACACGCCGGCCGAACGCGGGCAGGCCGCCGCCGGCGCCGACCGGCACGTCGACCAGGCCAAGGCCATGGCCGAGGAACTCCTCGAAGACCTTGACCGCATGGCCCAGGCGGCCGGCCTGGCCCAGGCCCTGGAGGACCTGGCGGGCGAGCAGGCCGACCTCGCCGCCCGGCGGGCCGCCGCCGAGGCCGACGAGGCCTGGCAGCAGGCCCAGGAGACCCTCGCCGGCGAGGTGGGCGAATTCGTCCAGGACATCCCGGCCGCCAAGCAGGCCGCCCTCGCACGGGGCGCCGAGGCCGCCGCCGACCTGGCCGACCAAGCCCGGGAACTAGCGGCCGAACAGGCCGGCCTCGCCGACCAGGGCCGGCAACTGGCTGATCTCGGCCGGATGGACCAGGCCCTGGCCGACCTGGCCGCCGAGCAGGACCGCCTTGCCCGGGACGCCGGCGGCACTCCCGTCGCCGCCGATCAGGCCGGCCCCATGCACCAGGCCGCCGACAACATCCAGGCCGGCGACCTCGGCCAGGCCGTCCGGCAGCAGCGGGGGGCCGAGCAGGCCCTCGGCCAACAGGCCCAGGCCGGCGGCCAGCAGCAAGGTGGCCAGCAGCAAGGTGGCCAGCAGCAAGGCGGGCAGCAGGGTGGCCCGTCAGCCCAGCAACGCCAGCAGGCCGGCCAACTGGCCGACCGCCAGGCCGACATCCGCCAGAAGACCGAGGCCCTGATGGCCCAGCGAAATGAACTCGCCCAGGGGTTGACGGACAGCCAGATGGCCCGTCTCCAATCCGAGCAGGCCCAACTCGCTCGCGAGGCCACCCAATTGGCCGGAGATGTGGCCCCGATGGGCGGTCAACCCGCCGGCATGGGCGAGCAGGCCGCCCACGATGCCCAGATGGCCGCGGATCAACTTCCCGGCAACCTCCCCGGCGCCGCCGAGAGTGCGACCAGCGCCGCCGGCGAACTCGGTCAGATGGCCCAGGCCCTCGGACAACAGGCCGGCGGTCAACAGGGCGGGCAGCAAGGTGGACAGCAAGGAGGCCAGCAGGGAGGACAGCAAGGCGGTCAACAGGGTGGTCAGCAAGGTGGACAGCAAGGCGGTGGGCAGCAATCTCCCGCAGGGATGGGCCAGATGGCCGCACAGGCCCAGGCTCTGGCCGACCGCCAGGCCGCCCTCGCGGCCGAGGTGCAGGCCCTGACCCAACAGTCGCCGACCGGTGCCCTTACAGCCGCCCAGGAGAACGTCGCGTCCCGGACCGGCGCGCTTCAGGAGTCCACCCAGGCTCTCGGCCAACAGGCGTCGGGGATGGCGCCCCAGGGCGCTCAAGCGGCCGGGCAAGCCCAGCAGGCCCTCGGCAGCGCGATGGATGCCCAAGGCCAAGCCCAGGAGGCGCTGGCGGGCGGGTCGCCCCAGGGGGCGCCCGGCCCCCAAGGCAGCGCGGCCGAGTCGCTCGGCCAGGCCGCCGACGCCTTGGGCAGCATGGGCCGGGCGCTGGCCCAGGCGGCCCAAGGCATGCCGACGCCCTCCCCGGGTCAAAGTGCCATAGGCCAACCGCTGGCAGCGGGCCACGCCGCTGCGTCCGAGGCTGCCGCGACCCAGTCGGCTGCCGCCGCGACCCAGTCGGCCCAGTCGCTGGCCCAGGCGGCCGGCCAGGCCGTCGCCATGGCCCAGGGCATGGGCGCCCGGCCCGGCAGGAGCCGCGGTCCGCAGCCCGGCAGGGCTCAAGGGTACCAGGCCCACTCCCAATGGGGGACCGGCGCGCGACGGGCCAGCCTGACTGCCGCCAAACTCGAGGCCCTTGGCATCGACCTCTCCGACTGGGCCCGCCTGCCCGGCGAACTCCGAAACGACATCCTCCAGGCCGCCGATGAGGACGCGCCGGAAGAATACCGCGCCCTGATCCGCCGATACTTCCAGAAGGTGGCCAAGCGAGGCGGACGCCAAGACCGGGAGGAAGCCCCATGACCCACCCCGCAACTGGCACCACGAATCCTCGAGGCCCTCACCGCCCAGCCGCCGTGGGCCTCCTGGCCGTCCTGGCGGCCGTCTGCAGCGTCACGGCGTCCCCCGTCGGGGCGCCGGCGGACGAGGCCTCCCCCGCCCTGGCCAAGTACCGCGAACGGGTCGACGACGCCATCACGCGGGCCTTGGCCTGGCTTGCCGAGGAGCAGGCCGAGGACGGCTCCTGGACCCGGAACGAGCGGACACGCAACGCCACCGGCATCACGGGCCTCTGTCTGATGGCCTTTCTCGCCAAAGGCCACACGCCCGGCGTCGGACCTTACGGGGAAGCGCTCAATAAGGGGATCGATTTCCTGCTCGCGCACCAGAAGCCCAACGGCATGCTGATTCGCGCCCATGAGGGCCATGGGCCGATGTACAGCCACTGCATCGCGGCACTGACGCTGTCGGAGGTCTCCGGCATGGTGGACCGGGAGCGGCAGAAGAGAATGGACAAGGTCCTCGCCAAGGCCATGAAACTCATCCTGGCCGCCCAGCAGATACCCAAGCAAGAACGCCACGCCGGCGGCTGGCGGTATAAGCACGATAGTCAAGACAGCGACATCTCCTGCACCAGTTGGGCGATCATGGCCCTGCGGTCCGCACGGAACAACGGCGCCGCCGTGCCGGCCCAAGCCATCAATCGCGGCCTCGAGTACATTATGAAGTGCCGGTCTCGGCGCGACGGCGGCTTCGCCTACCAGCCCGGCGGCGGACCGGGGTGGGGACGCACCGGCACCGCCCTGCTCTGCCTGGAACTGTGCGGCCGGCACCGCGACCGCGCCGCCCTGATGGCCGGCGAGTGGATCCTCAAGAACCTGCCCACCCGCTACGGCCGGGGCAACCACTTCTCCTACGCCATGTACTACTGCTCCCAGGGGATGTTTCAACTCGGCGACGAGTACTGGCACCGCTGGGCCGAACGCATGTACGAGGTCATGCTCGAGGCCCAGGAGAAGTCCGGCCGATGGCCCCGCGGCCACGAGAACGTCGGCGACAGCAGCCGGTACTACAGCACCGCCATGGCCGTCCTCGCCATGAGCGTCTCCTACCGCCAACTGCCCATCTACCAGCGGTAGCGCTGGCCGCAGGGCGTCCGACCCCAGCCCGCTGCCGGAAGAGACGTTCCCATCCGACCGCGGCAAGCCGCCTTTGGGCTTGACAAATCCGCCGTCCTGCGGACAATAACATATCTGCAGCGAGGCCGGTCAGCCGATATACTGGTACCGGCCTCGACCGAAGGTCGATACCTGCCGCCACGGGCGGGGGCGTAGCTCAACTGGTTAGAGTACCGGACTGTCGATCCGGTGGTTGCGGGTTCGAGTCCCGTCGCCCTCGCCATTGTAACCTTCGCACTGACAAGGACTTACGTTCGTATCCCCTCCCTTTCCGAGTCCAGGTTCCGGGCCTTTGGTCACAAATAGGTCACAATTTCGGGTTCGCTTGCGCGTCGGGGCGGGGACGGTCACGCCATGAACCTTTCGGCCTGGCGAGCCACTTCCTCCGGCGTGCTGCCATCGTAGTGGCGATCCCCGACGCCGGCGGTGGTGTGGCCGATGATCTTCAGGCGGATATGGGCAGGGACGCCGCGACGACGCATGTTCGTCTCGGCTGTCGCCCTCAGGGCGTGGACGGGTTTGGCCGGCTGGGGGACGCCGAGGGCGTCGTACAGGCCCCGCAGTTCGTCGCGCAACATCCGCTCGTACCCGTGCGTGCCGTCCGTGCTCGTGAAGGGTTCGGCAGGCGGTCCCCACAGAAGCGGAACATCGCGGTGGCTGAGTTCTTGCAGCAGGCCGGCTGTCTCTTCGTCCAGAGGGACGGTCCGGGCCCGGCCGGCCTTGGGCACCCATCCTTCCTTCGGCTGGACGTGTACGAGCCTGTGGCGGAAGTCGACGTCGGCCCGTTCCAAGTGGGCGAGTTCGCCGCACCGCAGCCCCCACCGGGCCGCGAGGCGGACCGACGCTTGCACCCATACCGGCCGTTTGGCTGCGGCCTCAAGAAGTCGGTCGGTCTCCTCGAGGCCGAGGGCCTCGGGGGTCTTCGTGATGCGCCGGCCGAAGCGGATGCCCTTGGCGGGGTTCGTCTCCAGGTGGCCTATGTCCACCGCCCAGGCGAAGGCCGCCCGCAACGTCCGCACGTCTTTCCGGACCGTTGCGTCTGCGCAGGTCCGCAGACGCCGAGCCTTGAACCGCTCGACCATCGGCCGGTCCACCTCGGCCAGGTGTTGCGGGGCCATGACCTCGGCGAAGCGCTTCAGCACGCTCCGGGCTTCAATGACCGTGGCGCGGGCCAATTCGACACCCTTGGCCTCCAGGTAGTCCGCCTGGAACCTGTCCCAGGAGATCGGTTCAGGCTCGCCGGGTTCAGCATCCAGGCCGTTCAGCTGGAGCCACATGGCGAGGCGGGCTTTCTCGGCGTCCCGCTCGGACATCGGCCCGATTGTGAGCTGCCGCTGCGACCGGCCGGAAGGCGTCCAGCGCAGCACCCAGGGCTTGCGCCTGCGGCTTCGTCGGCGGGTCTTGTAGACGCTGATGAAGCCGGGCATGGCGTCGGGCCCCTCTGTGTCCGGTGGGGCACTGTGCGCCGGCTCGCGGTGGGGGTCAAGCGAATTCACGTCCGGCCCCCCTTTCGCATCGCCCGGAGGCGGGCCCGGACGTCGGCACCTGGGTCGCGAGTCTTGACCTGGTGGGATTTCTGAAATGCCGCGATCGCGTCGCGGGTGATCCGGTAGCGGCGGCCCCAGTGCATTGCTGAAAGCGTGCCGGCCCGAATCCAGCGCCGGACCGTCTCGGGGTCCACGGCCAAGACGGCCGCTGCATCCTCAACGGTCAAGGTCCGGAGATCTTCAAGCTCCATCGTCGCCTCCCTGGACAGGGGCGTCCGGAAGGCGAGGTCCCTCTCTTCACCTAAGAACTGGCCTTTCGCAGGTTTCAGGCGGCTTGGGTAGCGGTGGAGAAGAGTTGTGCGAGGCGTTCGGCCATTTCGCGTGAGCCCCTGCGTCGGGGGGCACAGGCAAAAATCGTCTGCCGGATG
>Ga0180434_10004828_pt1 | contig 16190 bp, 15 predicted proteins | sample SS_ome_7_FD_132453 | JGI IMG/M metagenome (GOLD analysis project Ga0180434, IMG submission 132453) | Hypersaline lake sediment archaeal communities from the Salton Sea, California, USA - SS_1_D_2 metaG | ecosystem: Environmental > Aquatic > Non-marine Saline and Alkaline > Hypersaline >...
CAGGAAATAAGCGCCCGTATCGTTGGCAAATGTAGTGAGCATAGCCAGGTAAACCCAATTTCGGCCATCCTCAAGGCCTCGCAGGTTTAGCCAGTAGCTGAGCATCCAGCCTACATAGAAAGCGCCCGCTATTGCCCATGCCCAATTGCGGAATGCCTTCTCTCTCGATGAGCGGCCTAACAGCCAAATCATGGAAACCAGCACAGTGGCGGTAACAACCAGGGGCAAGACATCCGGACTCCTGTAGTGATAATGAGGACTCAACACAAGCGCCAGTGCAAATAGTAAGCCCACATACAGCAGGGGCTCTCTCCTGTCAAACTCGTACAGACGGTAGAACTCGTAGGAGCCGGCCAACGCCGCTGCGGATATCAGGAAGCTGAACCAGGGGTCACCGAACCAAATGGCAACTATGACCAGGGGCACGCCCACAACGGCCGTGATAATCCTGTGCTTCAACACAGACTTATTGTAACAGCTTTTGAGCGGCCATGACCTTGCCGGGGCTGTGCGGATATACCATTAGTAACTGCTGGAAGACAACAGTCTCGCATACAAACGTGGAAGCAGGCCTCTACGGCCCGGACGGGACACTGTTGACGACCACGGTGGTCATGCCTACAATAGGCACCAATCCAGCCCTCACGATAGGCTTCAAGCCAGGATGTTCAATTATGAACTGAGCTATTGGCGGGCTGACCATGTAGTACAAATCCACCAAGGCCTTCCCCACTGCGTTGGTCAGCAGATACCCGTCTCTGAACTCACGCAGGACCTGTATCTCCTCCGATGTCGAGGTGCCGTAGGCTGCCGTGGCGATGAAACACCAGCCACCATTGCTGAAGTTGGCTCTGATAGTATGAGAGCCGTCCATGGTGATCACGGTCGAGGCAGAATCAACATCCGCAATGGTATCCACATCGCCCGACCAGTTGAGAAACTCATGGCCTTCATCAGCCTCCGCCACCAGGCTGACCTCGGTACCGAGAGGGAAAAAGAATTCCCCTACACCGGGGGTAGTGACCGAGCCGCCGGAGGTGCTGTGTATCGTTAGTAGCCCCACGGGTTCAGGATGAGACGTTTCAAAAGTGGCAGTGAGGGAATAGGAAGCATTCATAGCGATAGTGGTCTCGGCAGAATTGACATCGGCAACAGTACTCACATTGCCCGTCCACTTCGCAAATTGGTAACCTTCGTCGGATTGAGCCACCAGGTCCACCGTGGTGTTCCCGGCATGAGTAGAAATCCCTTCCCCGGGCTGGGTTACTCGACCACCTTCGGTGCTGGAAATGCTAAGGCTGTACCACCCGTCGTCAAGTTCAAAGTTGGCCGTAACGGAACAGGAGGCGTTCATGGCAATGTTGGTTGCCGCAGCATTAACATCGGTTATGGTGTCCACGTCGCCCGTCCATTCCACAAAGTGATAGTGTTCGTCACCTGCGGCAACAAGTTCCGCCTTTGTGCCATCCTCATAGATAAAGGTTCCTTCACCAGGTTCAGTTACGGAGCCTCCCTGGGTGCTGGCGGTGGTGAGTGCATACCAACCTTCGTCGAGTTCAAAGTTAGCAGTAATTGAGTAGGACGCGTTCACGGATATGGTAGTCTCGGCATCTCCCGCATCAGCTATAGTACTCACATCGCCCGTCCACCCCACAAAGTGGTAGTGTTCGCGGGGCTGCGCGGCAAGATTAACCACCGTTTCGGCATCGTAGATAAACCTTCCTTCACCCGGCGTAGTTACTGAGCCGCCTTGGGTGCTGCAGATAGTCAGGCTATACTGTCCCTCCGCAGGCTCAATAGCAATGCCCAGACCATCAATGATGTATTCTGCCTTACTGATGTAAGCGTAGCCTTGGGACCCGGCGAAAACCAAGCCTACGAACTCTCCATCTTTATCCACAGCGGAACCTGAATCACCCGGCCCCGAAAATGACCAGTTGTCCTGAGCTACCACAATCTGGTCCACGAAATAGGCGCGTTGCCCGTCATAATCAACCCAGACCGAGGCATTGGTGTAAAGCACCTCCCCAGTCGTTACTCCGGTCGTGCGGCCAGATTTCCGCACAACATCGCCGTCGGAGACCTCGGTCCAACCTTCAATCCAGTAATTACCTGCTTCGTCAAACTCCTCACCGTAAGACAAATCCACACCCTCATCAATGCTTCCTATAGCGGCATCAGCATAGTTTTCCCCATCGGGTTCGAAATGGATAGGTATGTATCCCCCAAGTTCCCCCACTCGATCGTCTAATCGGCCTCCATCGCCGCTTCCCGGCTGCAGAATCGGTGTCCCTATGTCGAGAAACTCATACGTATCTGGATTCATAGCGATAACGTGGGCATTGGATAGAATCTTATCGTCATAGGTGACCATACCCAGTGTACCTCCATACAGGTATATCCATGGCCCCTCAGTGACATAGGCAGATAGGCTTGTCCCACCCACCAGTGGCCTGACCTGGTCCCGCCTCGCTTCACTAACATCGCTTACCGGACTCGCCACCTCGCTGGAAAGGCTTTCGATTTTTCCGGTGATTTCTGTTCGCACGGCACATCCTTTGAAAGAGCGCGGCACTGCTTCCAGCGCCCGTTCATCCTCTACAAAGACAACTACTTCACCGTCGCTTTCTGAATGGGCAATGCCCACAAGACCGGCTCCGGCTAGAGGCCGCAGTTCTTGTTCCAGCGCCTTTCGAACTACAGCCGGTGATGTTCCATGCCCGGGGTCCTCACCGGCAGAAGCAGAGACGGAGCTGAACAGTAACGCACCGATCAGAACCGACACCAAGAAGAGTGGAAGCCTTTTCGCTTTCTTCATCTCTGCTCAGCCAGCAAAGCAGCAATGCTTTTTGTCAGGATCATCTCATCCCATGCTGCAGTATAGGTGATCGACTTCTCGGTGGGAGCCCATCAAATTAGCAGAAAACGGCACAACTTGTCCAGCGGTGCTAGAAAGCTGAGAAATCTTCTACAAATGGCCTTGCCCATTTCAAGGGTAGATGGCCAAAGCCTCCAAACCGGCGGTTTCGGGCAAGTCAAACATCAAATTCATGTTCTGTACTGCCTGTCCTGCACCGCCCTTGACGAGGTTGTCCAGGCAACTAATGACTACAAGCCTACCCGTGTAGGAATCGATATTGGGATAGACAAGACAGAAGTTGCTGCCCCACACATGCTTGGTGTGCGGGGGTCTGGTCGCCACTTGAACGAAAGGGGCTTTCTCATAGAATTCCTGGTACAGTTCTCTCAAGCTGGCGGTCGACAACTGACGACCATCCGCTAGTTTGGCATAGCAAGTGCTCAATATGCCTCTTGTCATTGGCACGAGATGGGGCACGAAGGTCAGCGAGAGGGGAAATAGCGGATTAAGATCTTTCAACTCCTGCTCTATTTCCGGTAAATGACGGTGTCCTTCGAGAGAATAGGCGCAGACGCTCTCATTGATTTCGGGATAATGGGTGGTCAGGTTTAGTGTTCTGCCAGCGCCAGACACCCCTGACTTGCTATCCACCACTATGTCCGGCTGGACAAGCCCGTCTCTCATCAGGGGCGCAAGGGCCAGAATGGCACCGGTGCTGTAGCAACCCGGATTTGCAGTCAAAGACGCCGGGGCGATTTCACTCCGATGCAGCTCAGGCAGGCCAAAGACTGCCTGTTTCAATAGCTCAGGCGAGGGATGAGTGAAGCCATACCACCTTGCATAGTCCTCTGGATTCTTCAACCTGAAATCGGCACTGGCATCGATGACTTTGATTCCCTGTTCCAGTAAAGGTGCTACTACCTCTATGCTGCTCTTGTGAGGCATTGCGAAAAAGACGATATCGACTTCGCTTTCAAGCTCGGCTTCTATCTTGTATTCGGTCCCTGCAAAACTGGGGAAAACATCACCCAATTTCCGCCCGGCTTCGCTTCGTCCGGTAACAGTGGCCAACTCTACGTGGGGGTGTTGGCTCAGCAAGCGAGCCAACTCGGCGCCGATGTATCCGGTAACGTTTATAATGCCTGCTCTTATCCGTGTCATACGGTGTTCCAGAAATTATACTATATTCCGCGTGCTAACAGGACGCTGCGCGATCATTCCGTTTCTGCTCCTTCTGATGAGATATCATATCCTTCACTCCACCTTTGGCCAGGACTCCCTTAATACCAGACAGATTGCGAACCAGCATGAACAGGTCAATAGCCACGGCGTAGAGTACCAGCGTAGGCCAACCTCCGAATAGTCCAATGAACACAGGCAAGAGGCCAAACCCGATAAGTATGGCAAAAGTGAATTTGCGGGTAGTGAAGAACGGAATAGCTACTACCGCCAGGGCAATGAGTATTGCCCACGGGGCCAACACAAGAAAGATGCCTATCACCGTAGCTGATCCTCTGCCGCCTTTGAAACCTGCGAATACGGGAAAACTGTGTCCTATCAGCACCAGAAAACCGGCAGCAAAAACCCAGGGCTGAGAAGCACCTAAACCCTGTGCAATGAGTACGGCAATCGCCCCCTTTGCGATATCAACGAGCCCCACCAGAACTCCCTCGTGAGCTCCAACCTGGCGGATAACGTTGGCGGCACCCATGTTTCCCGAACCCACGCTACGGATATCGATTCCCTTCCTCCTGCGAGACATGATGTAGGCCGTAGGAATGGAGCCCAGGAGATACCCCACTACCAAGCCGACAGTGCCCAGCAATATGTCCTCACCGCTGAACATGCATTACGTTCCTTATGGGTAGTATCTCAACCCAACCACAACTTTGTTCTTCCGCACCTGATTATCTGTCTCCAAGGACGCTAACCACAACAAGGCCAGGTCCCGTGTGCGTCCCAATAACTGGGCTGGCACGCGACAGGTAGATAGGTATTTGGGGATACTTCGAGTGAAGCTGCTGGGTCAAATTGTTGGCCTCATCCAGGTCAGTGGCATACTCCACGGCTAGCCCTTCAACCTTGCTGAAGGTTGTGGGCAGATTACACAGTTGGTCCAGTGCTTTGGCTCGGGAACGTTCCCTGGCATACGGATAGACTTCCCCGTCTCGAATACTTATGACCGGGTTCACTTTTAGCAGTGACCCGACGAAAGCCTGTGCTTTGCCGATGCGTCCGCCGCGTTGAAGGTACTCCAGAGTATCAAAGGCAGCACACATGTCTACTCGATCAATGTTATTACGTGCCACATCCAGCACTTCATCGATGCTGGCTCCACCTCGAGCCGCCCTGGCGGCACCGATTGCTATGAAGCCCTGCGGCATAACCGCCCACTGGGAGTCCAGGACTTCCACACGACACTTCTTCTTCATCAATCCTACGGCTTCCAGCGCTACCTGATAGGTGGCACTGAGCTTAGAAGTCAAACTGATAACCACGATGTCATTTGTTTTTTCAGCAAGCCTATTGTACGCATCGACGAAACCCGCTACCGGCGGCACAGACGTTGCAGGCAGCACCTTACTGGTCTTCAGCTTCTCGTAGAACTCATCGGGGCTCAGGTCGATACCATCGCGGTAGATCTCATCTTGGAACCGGACAACCAGCGGAACCACCACGATGCCCAACTCTTCAGCTACCTCAGCGGGGAGATCAGCAACGCTATCGGTCACAATAGCTACGTTAGCCAAAGATAGTCCCCTTGCCTCCATTAGACGACCGGGGCAATATTACTTCGTCGCAGCGCCACATTCTGGTAGCCCCCCTCACCCTCGGGACGTGATAGTGCTTGTCCATCAATTGTGTAACAGAATGATAACACACCTCCTGAGGTTACTGAACCGAGAAGAACATCACCTTGGCCGATTTTGCCGTTGGGCGGTCGGGCTGGCCGCGACCATCCTGGTTCCATTCCCCGAAAAGTGAAAACCGCGCCCAGAACCCGCTAACCAAATACGCCGTAGTATTCCGGTGAAACTGCTTGTACTAGGAGCCGGGTAGTACAACAGCACCACCCGGCTCTCAGTAACACTCCGTCACCTTGGTCCAGAGCGTCAGCAGACTCCTTCTGACTATGATTCGCTTGCCCGCTACTTCCGATCCTTTCCCTCGGTCTTGCTGGCCCTGCCACCACTCGAGCCCGTCTTAGTCCAACGGGCCAGCAGTTCACCGGCAACCTGGCGGCCACCCAGTCCGAAGGCAATAGCAGCCGCCAGCGCAGCTGCACCCACAGCCAGGCCAAAGCCCAGTAAGATCAGATCATCCGCAAAACCCATTGCGCGTATTCCCAGCACCACACTCAACACGACAATCGCGATTTTCACAACGGATATCATAGATTCTGACCTGCCACCTGCCCGTAGGATATTCGCTACGAAATTGGCAACAAGAATACCGATGCCGATAATGACAACACCCAGAAGTACCAGACCAAGGAATTGGGTCAGCACGGCGACCAGTTCGTTCACACGGGCAAAACCAAGCAGATCGGCTGCCATCATCAGGGCAAAGAGCATTATGAACACCATAATGATGTAGCCAACGATGTTGGAAGGAGAGCCCGCTCCTTCAACACGCTCTTTTGCCAGACCTAGTTTGACTGGCAAGTCGTCAAACCGAATTCTGGTCAACAATTTGGCAGTCAGCTTGGCTAAGAGACGACCAACGAAATAGAAGATCGCGAGGATCAACGCAGCGCCGACGATTTGCGGAATAGCGGCGAAGATTCTCTGGAATATGACGATAATCGAATCAAACAGACCTTGCACGCCCAGGACCTGCAGTATGGCCAGTATGAACAATATCCATACTATCCAGAAGACGGCAGTGCCTGTACCTTGAGCAACCGGATACTGATTCGGATCCTGGGGATCGCCACCCTTACCCAGTCTCTTGTCAATACCGCTGGCCCTCATAAGTCTACGGATGCCTGTCCTCAGCACCTTTGCCAGAATCCAGGCAATAAGCAACAGGACCAGTACGGCTAGGATATTGGGTAAATAGCCGATCAGCGTCCCAAAGAAATCCTGGAAAGACTGTATTACACCGCTCCAGTCCATTTGTAGCATACCTCCTTTCTAGCGATTGCGGCCTTGCTTCTGCACCCTCATATGTGCAATTCGATTCCCCAGAAACGTTAGCTCATGACTTATCACCCCCCACCTGTTAGTAACCTTCTACCGAACCTTCTACCGCTTGACATCACTCCCACTACGTATATACGCAAGCATCACTCCGCTATGCTTCGCAATGACCTTTGGCTGGGAAAGTGATTGCCGATTCTACCGCGATACAAGAAAGCCCGAGTCACACATTCATATATGCTCGGCCCATCATCACACGAACCACCGTAGCCCCATAACGCACACATTTGATCACCAAGCCCACTTAGCCCTCAATTTCTATTGTATCATCAAGGTAGGCATTGTCAACAGCCTCGTACATGATGTTTGCGGACACAACAAGACTTCAACGGCAGGTTTCTCCTTATGCCCTGCCATAATTTGAGCAAGTTGGCGCATCTGGCCTAATGCCCGTAGCAAGAGCTGGCTGCCCCCGCTTATCGAGGTTGTTGTAGCAGCTTTTCGTAGACCTGCAACGTCCGCTGGGCAGCAGTTTCCCACGTATACTTGCCGGCGGTCTCTATCCCCCGCGCTCTGATCGTGTTTGCTAACTCTTTGTCTGTGAGCAGGCGAACTATTGCCTGGGCCATGGCTTCAGCATCCCCTGGGCGATACAGAAGCGCATTGAAACCATCGTGGAATACTTCGGGAGCTCCACCCGCATTCGAGCATACCACGGGCACACCGACCGCTGAAGCTTCCAGCAATGCAAGCCCGAAGGATTCGACTCTGGAAGATGAAACAAAAACATCGGCGGCTGCCATGAGCTGCGCGATTCTCGCTCGCGGTAGTTGTCCCACAATGAACGCTGAATTTACAGTGTTTAACCGCTCGACCTGACGGCATAGCCTGTTCCTCTCCCGCCCAGACCCCGCAACAATCAGCTTTGCCTCTGGAATCGCTTCCAACACCCGGGCAAAGGCCGATACAAGCAGGTCTGGACTCCTGCGTTTGACTAAGCGCGATGCCGTGACTACAAGAGGCTCATCGGCTATGCCGAACTCCTTTCGTATCGAGGAACTGTCTACATTCTCATTGAAGCAGGACAGGTCAACACCATTTGGAACAACAGTTATTTTCTCTTCAGGGCAGCCCAACAGGTGACCGAAGTGTGCCGACGCCTGACTAACGGCTATTAGTCGATCGGCTCTTTTGAGTAGCAAACCCATTGGGCGCTGCAATCGCCACAGAAAAGGTGAGTCCTCTACCGTATGGCAGGTTAGAACGCAGGGAATGTTGCATCTATGTGCATATTGAACAGCCATTTGTGCCATAGTCCAATATATGTCCACTCCGTGGACTACATCGAATTCTCCATCGTGGATATACCTATGACAGTGGCGAAGGACAACGGGTGAAACGACACGATGGGCACCACCCAGCCCTGGACCTTTGATTCGCCTTACCTTGAGCCCGCCGCTTTCTTCCTCCTCGGGCTCACCCTTATGCCCGTGGGCGATCAACGTAGTCTCCACACCTAATCTTGCCAACTGCCGACCTAGCTCAAGAGCATAGTGAGACGCCCCACCTGCATCAAGCTGATGTTGATCGCCAACCAATGCTACACGCAGTTTGCTCACTCTCAATTCTCGGTCTTCACTGCCATCCTCAGGCCCAGATAAACGAAGACCACAGCCCCCACCAGCGAACTTAGGGCAAATGATATTCCTCGCTCAATCAATGTCGCCGCCGTTGCTATGTCCAGGGAAACACCAAAAAGGACGAAAACCGAAATCAACGACCCTTCGACAATCACCAAGCCTCCCGGCAAAAATGGGACAAAGCCCAGGATTGTCGGAAGTGAGGCTGCCAGTAGAAGCATAGAAATTCTAGGATTATAGCCCAAAGCTAGGAATACGATATGGAAGCGAGCAATGGTGAGTACCAGCATTAGCGAAGTCAGGCTTGCTATGGCCAGTACTTCCTTTCGCTTGCTCATCATGACGTAGGCACTGGCGTAGAAAGTACTAACGGACTCCGCTATTTGCTGAGCGTCGATGCGCCTTCCAAAGACACGGGCAACCCCTGTTGCAAGCCTGCTAAGGGTGCTGACTCCGACCATCCTCTTGATGAAGAAGCGAGGAAACAAAACCAGCCCCAAGACAACCAGCGCACCTATCACCAACAGTAACCCCGCGGGTCCAAGTACGTCTTCCCCAAATCGCAGAAAGAGTCCCGCTACCAAGAACGAGATAATGATTGGGGGGGCAAAAACATGCTCCCCGACAGAGGCAACGATAGCTGTCGAGTACTTCACACCTTCCAGCTTGCGCACCAGGTATACCCTTCCAAACGGATCGCCGCCAGCATGCAGCAAAGGTGTAACGTTGTTGAGGAAAATGGCGCTGCAGATTATGGAAAACAGAGCGGCGAAGCTTGTTTTCGGATTGTCGCTATCTATGGAACGAATGGCTATTCGCCAACGGACGGTCCAGAGTACTACACTTAAGAAATACGTTGCTATGGCCAAACCCAGAAACAGACCGTTGGCGGCCCTGACAGCTTCAAACATCTGAGAAAACAGCTCAGGCTTGAGAAGCCAGACAGTCACTCCGATGAGGGCCACAACGACAGCTATGACGAGTAAGGATCTGCGCAGATCTATCTTTGGCCCGTACTCAGCCATAGTAAGAGCCTGTGGTTTTCACAGTTTGCAGCCTATGCCGGATGGGCGCTATTGTAGCACGTTCCTTTCTGATGTGTCCTGCGGTGGGAGACGATGAAAACGCCCGAACATTGGCTCAGATGGTTCAGATGATACGCAGAAATATTAGCTCATACATTTCATCTGAGTAGGCGGATAGCCAGTGACTCTCGGCTTGTCACGCGTCGTGGGTCAAGACTCATCTCTTGAGTCTCTTGCGGACAGCTTCGCTCTTCAGTTCTCTGAGAGCATCGGAGGCAACCCAACGGGCAGCTTTGGAGTCAAGTCGCTGGATCTCTTCCGCTGCATCGGTCGCCGCCCGATTCAAATTCAGGTTCCTTTTCCCGATATTTCTGAGTGCCCAGTTTACTGCTTTCTTGACAAAGTTACGTTCGTCTGTAGCACCTCGTACTATCACAGGAAGCAAGCCGATAAATCTCTTATCGCTCGCCTTCTTGTCATGCCATGCCAGACAGGCTACTAGCGAGAAGGCGGTCCTTCGTACAAACTCCTCTTCCCGCCCGGACCAATCGATAACCTTCTTCCATGCTAACTCGTTCTTTTCAAAAAGATTCATGCACACCTGGTCACAGACATCCCATGAATTGATGTCTTTCACCCAGTGTTCCATTTGCTCTTCAGTCAGCTCGCCAGGGTCATCAATCATGGCAGCCAAGATCCTTGCTTCGGCTACCCCGGTTTGCCACAGGCGCAGCGCCAGTCCGTGGTCTCTGCCTATTTCTTTGGCCAGTTGTCTCATGTCTGGAACAGAGACACCTAGTCTTTGCTCCACTGTGATCCCATACTTGGCCATCCCTGTCAACTGCTCTGGCCGAGCCTTGCTATGAAGCCTGTCCAGCACATATTGTACACGGTCCATAGTTTCCTCCTGGTCGGTTGCTTCACGATCGCTGATTCACCAGGTTGAATTATAGGGGCGCTCCAAGCCATTATCAATACTCCGTTTACCAGAAGCGAGAGTGTTGTTCTGGGATCGCAAGTTCAAAGAGAAGAGACCGCGGCAAACCATAGTGTATAATGGATAGCGTCTGTTTCCGCCTCCGCGAGACCGACCCAGCCATGCTAAGGCACTTTGATTCAAAGTATCTTGGATATTTCTATGTGGCTGCAGCGGCCATAATCTGGGGCTCCAATGGTGTAATTGTCAACTGGGTCCCCTACAACGCACATACTATCGCTTTCTTCAGGGTATTGTTTGCCAGCGTGACCCTTCTACCTGTGGTACTTCTGACACGAAAACGCCAGGTAGTCAGTGCCGCCAGGTCCTGGAGAACCATGTTGGCTTTAGGCTTTCTACTCGCCTTGGGTTGGGCTCTGCTCTTTAGTTCCATGAAACTCATCGCGATCGCCAATGCAGTCCTCCTGAACTACACGGCACCCATCTTTGTGGCCTTGCTTGCTCCCCTGCTGCTCAACGAGAGATTGGAGAAATCTACCCTGATTGCACTGGCCATATCCATAGCGGGAATAGTGTTGATTTCACATCAGCAGAACACTCAGACCAGCACTGTTGACGATCTCAGCCTACTAGGAGTGGTTCTTGGACTGCTTGCCGGCCTCGCTTATGCCGGATTCATCATTGTGTCAAAGAGGGCTTTGTCCAGGTTCTCAAGCCAGGTTGTGGCATTCTACTCTTACTCTGTAGCCTCAGTTTTCCTGCTCCCCTTCGCGATAGGTGCCGACCTTTCCCCAGATCTAGCTCCGTGGCTGCTTTTGCTGGTTCTGGGTATCTTCAACACAGCATTGGCCGTTACTCTCTACCTAAAAGGCCTTGCGATGGTGAAAGCCCAGAAGGCGGTGGTCCTCACTTACCTGGAGCCCGCCAGCGCCGCGGTCTTCGGGTTTGTCTTTCTAGCTCAGCAACCCACCCCACTGATGCTCGTAGGCGGTTTTCTCATCCTCATTGCTGCTTATGTGGTAGCCTCCAGATAACTCAGTATTCGACAAGAATGCATAACAGCCAGGGATGTTTCCTCCTTCCGTTCAAGGGAGACTGAATCTCACGCCAAATCCTGTGCCAGACTATGAACGGAACCGATGAGCCCACCAGTAATATCCCATCGCAGCGACCAATGCAATGAACCCGATGGGCCCCCATACCAGTCTGAGGTCAAAGGGGAACGCGTCAAGCAGTATCCCTCCAACCAGCGGCCCCATTGCTATACCTATGGTTTCGCTTAAGCCGAAGAACCCCATATATCGTCCTCTCTGATTTTGCGGAGACAGCTCCCCTATTACCGAGAGTGTTACCGGAGCGTGTATAATCTCGCCTGCCGTAACTATGGCCATTGCTGCGAGCGCCCACTCAAATTGTGTTATCCAACCCAATGATACGTAGCCAATCGCGTAGAGCAAACCTCCAAGCATGAGAGCCCGGAATTTCGCGACCCGCCTGAGAACAAGAGTAATCGGATATTGAAAGAAAATCACTATCAAGCCATTCAAAGTGAGCAGTAGACTGTATTGGGTAAAAGAAAAGCCGACTCTGTCCACGGCGAAGATCGATAAGGTACTGACCATTTGCCCCATAACTACGAACAGCAGGAGACTCACCATCGTGAAGACCAGGAAGGCCCGATCATTGGCAGGCGGAAGCATGCTGCGGAAGCCTACCTCTTTGTTAATAAACTGTGAAGACTCGCGGACAAAAAAGAAGACAATGAGGGAGACAATGCCACAGGTCAGGGCCGGGACCCCGAAGAGCCACGCATAGGGCAGAGAAGCGGCCATGTATCCTCCTATGGCAGGACCGGCAGCCCAGCCGATGTTGGCTCCTATGCGAAGGATTCCATATGCTTCTGTCAGTTTCTTCTTCGAGGTAAAATCTGCCACCAGGGCTGAGGTCACAGGGCGTATTGTAGTGAGCACTGACCGACCAACGATGTAGGCAACTGCGATGGCCCAGACCGGAGCCGAAACTCCGATGAGGATGGCCAGCCCTGAATATAGAAATATGCTGACCGAGGTGGCCAGAAGTAGGACTGGGCGCCGGCCAAATCTGTCTGAAAGTGCTCCTCCGAGCGCCTGGCTAACGGCTGAGCAGAGTCCCGCAGCCAATAGGATTATTCCCACCAGAGTCATGGAAAGACCTCTATCCTGATAGAGATACAAAGAGAGAAACGGCATGCAAATGGAGAAGCCGATCACTGTGAAGAAATGAACTACGGTGATAACCCATATCTCAGGCTCGAATCCATGATAAAGATTTCGGAACGGACTCTTGGCACTTTCCAGCAGTTCTTTCATGGTCTAGGTGAGACGCCCATTATAACCGTTTTGGATCTGTCCGCCTTTTAGTTTGGTTCCAAATCAGCATCAAAATGGTTCGCAGGAGCTTGAGCTAAGTACATCTTGGCCCGGCTACGGAAGGGAGGCGCCAAGGGTGGACGCCCCCAACAGCCCGGCACGCTTCAAATGGCGCAGAGTAGTTCATCCCGTCAACAATAATTGTTGTCACAAGTATAGGCAAGCATATGTTAAGGGAAGTTGAGCTCTAGCGCGTCCTCCGTATGCGTGCCATCAGGGTCATTAGACAGCGCGATGCACTCCAACAGCACCGTCTCACCGGTCGCGGCAACCGGAACATCATCATCAATCCCAAACAGAAATGCCTGATACGGCTTACCTTATTCCCTGAAACATCAAGCCATGTCAAGCGGGGAAGGTTAACAAGGGGCGAGATATCGGTTACTTGGTTGTCCGCAAGACGGAGGTCCTCCAGGCCGGTAAGACTGGCCAAAGCCGAGATATCGTTTATCTTGTTGTTGTCGAGGCAGAGAACTACCAGGCCGGTGACATTGGCCAGAGGCGATATGTCGCCTACATGGTTCCTTACTAGGTTGAGCCAGCACAAGTTGTTCACGTAGCTAAGAGCTGATACATCGCTTATCTGGTTGCCCGAAAGGTCGAGGTTCATCAGGTTCGTGAGGTTCCGCAGAGGGGTCAGGTCGCTTATCTGGTTGCCCTCGAGGTACAAGTTTCTCAAGCTGGTGAGGCTAGCCAGAGGTGACACATCGCTTATTCGGTTTCTTCGAAGGTACAGTCCCGTCAGGTTTGTGAGATTAGCAAGGGGCGAGATGTCCGCTATCTCGTTGTTGCCCAGGTTGAGATATGACAGGTTGGTGAGACCGGTAAGGGGCGAGACATTCTTTATCTGGTTGCCCTCAAGGTCGATCGACGTCAGCTTGGTCAGATTGGCGAATTGTGAGATGTCGCTTACCCGGTTATTACACAGCATAACTTCTGTCAGTTTGGTGAGGCCGACAAGGGGTGATATATCGCTCATCTGATTATCTTGAAGTGCGAGCCTTATCAGGTTGGTGAGGTTAGCCAGAGACCGGATATCGCTTATCTGGTTTCTACCAAGAAACAACGTTTGCAGGCCGGTGAGGTTGGCAAGCGGCGAGATATCGCTAATCTGGTTATTATTGAGGAATAGCATTTGCAGGCGCCTGCAGCTGGCCAGAGGCGAAATATCGTCTATCTGATTATCATCAAGATGGAGCGTTGTTAGATTGGCAAGTTGAGCCAGGGGTGTGATATCACTTATCTCGTTGCTATCGAGGAATAACGCATGCAGGCTGGTGCAATTGGCAAGCGGCGAAATATCGCTAACCTGGTTATCGTGACGCCCGAGGACCCAGAGATTTGTCAGTTTGGTTAGATCCGAAGGGTAAATGTGACGCTTGGCTTTGCCGGTCGCTTCCCTCACCGTCAATTCAAGGCTGGAATCGGCGAAGGTTAGTGGCTCCCCACTGTCGAACCTCCCGTCGTCAGAAGGCTCCCTCAATAGACGATTCTCACCAACTTGAGTATCAATTCCGATCTAGATCCGGCCACCGTCGCAGAACAACCTGACTCAAGACCCGTACAAAACACAGTGCAGCCTGCAAGAGCAGCTTCCCCAGTCCGTCTGCATTAGCGCTGTAATGGATTGAACATGTCAGGAGCAGTAATCATTTCCTCGAAACAAGATCGCCTTGCTCACTCGCAGCAGCCGGGCTCACCTGGATGCCCGCAACAGTTCTGCCTCCTGACTATCTTAATCCCATAGTTACGTAGAACCAGATAGATCTTCTTGGGAAGCGGCATCTTAACCGACATATTGGTGAAGAATGCTCTTATCGTTGGCATATCCCCTCCTTCTCGCTTGCTCCGCAAACGCCGCACGTACTTCTGCGTTACTCTACACGATACGCTCTAGCTATCGATTGATTTATGGCAGTGGGCTCTATTCAATGCCGATCATTACGTTGGTCGCCTTTATGATCGCGTATGCTTCCTTTCCCACCGTAAGGCCAAGTCTATCCGCAGATTCCTTGGTGATTATGGAGACAATCTCAGAACCTCCGGGCAACTCGACGACCACTTCCGTATTGACCATGCCGGGTGTTACCTGCTTCACTTTGCCCTTGAGCATGTTACGGGCGCTCGTTTTCATGATTTGCCCTCCTTCCTGTCCATGTGCCGAATTCGGCGGTTGACCCTCCATCTTTTTCTAAATTGTACCACGGGAGTGTCGAAAAGCTCACATCGTTCAGCTTGACTCTCACACCAGTCTCGGCAGGCCATTTTCTACCGTAGTAATCCGCTGCGGTAGCATTCTGGACAATCCCCAACTCCTGCTCAGATGGCGACCCTGCCATAATAGAAAAGTACGATGACGATGACCAGCAGAATCCAGTACAAAACAGGGACTGGCCCCCACCACTGCTTGTGCCACCAGATTCTTCCTTTGCGAAAATTCCTGATTCCATAGTGCGGGTTCAAAACAAACCACAAGAAATCTTCTAGGAGAACCATACCGACATAGAAGCCAAGCAACAGGCTCTCCAACCGCCAGCTCCACTGTGTGAAGAATAAGGGTAGGTGGACCATGGCGATCAGGAACAGCGTCATGAAAAAGTGATAGCCAGTTATGGGGCGTCCGCCAGTCAACCTGACAAGCCAACCCTTTTCTACACGCCAGCCAGGCAGCTTCGATGCCCAACCATCCTTGCCCTCAATCTGGATTTCCCAGGAGGCGAGCAGAAAGGCCAACAGCACCATAAAACCCAATAATCCTGCGATCATCACTACCTTCTTCCGTACGTTGTGGCTAGTTTAGAGCAAATCAGTATTTTGACGCGCCCACGTCAATCTTTTCCCCGGTTATGCCGAACGCAACATACTCACAAATATTGGTTGCCCTGTCGGCAAAGCGCTCCAGGTTATGTGCCACCCATATCAGTCGAGTAGCTCGCGTGATGGTCTTTGGATCCTCGACCATGAACAAAAGGAGCTCGCGAAATATCTGATCGTACAGGGCGTCTATTTCGTCATCGATCAGACAGATATGTTTGGCCTTCTCCACATCTCTTTCCGACAAAGACTCAAGGCCACCTCGAAGCATCTCCGCTCCCTTCTGTGCCATTCGGGGAATGTCTACGAGCGGTTTTAAAGGCGGCTGATCGCCTATCATCACGGCGATGTTGGCTATGCCCTC